>Ga0210390_10004062_pt1 | contig 12464 bp, 9 predicted proteins | sample IncBWH11OmetaG_FD_161050 | JGI IMG/M metagenome (GOLD analysis project Ga0210390, IMG submission 161050) | Forest soil microbial communities from Barre Woods Harvard Forest LTER site, Petersham, Massachusetts, United States - Inc-BW-H-11-O ...
TGTGACGCATATCAACGAAAATCATGCCATCTTTGGCATATGGGCGCGCCCGTCCCAGAATCTTCGCATCAATGTTGATGGCGACATCATGTCCGCCGACAATGCGTTCACACGAATCAGCCCGCTGAACGCGCAGGAATTGCGGATTCGCGCAAAGTATAAAGCGGCAAGTTGGATCAACCTCAACGGCAGCGTAAACCTTTGGTACGGTCAGAACGACACTGTGAACGTGAACGGACACGAACATAACAACAGTGTTGGTCTCGCCGCTCAACTCCAACCGTCCGAGAAAATCACACTCGACCTCGGCTACAACTACAACGATATCTCATCGCAGCTGCTGGTCTGCTTCACCGCTACCGGTTCGGAGGCTGGACTGCCGGCCTGCCCGGACGTTTCCGGACTGGTGGAAGAAGCCTCGCCCTACGGCAACAAGGTGAACACCGCGTTTGTCGATTTTTCCTGGACTCCTTTCAAGCCGCTAACACTGCGCGGAGGCGCGAATCTTTCCTGGGTAAGCGGTTCCGAACTGAACCTGACGCCCCAGAACCCCATCGCGACGTCCGTTCCGGGTCCGCTCAATTCGGCCTGGTATCAACCGTTCGCAGGTTTCGACTGTCGGTTTGCAAGGCGCTGGACCGGGCGGGCGACCTGGGAATACTACGGGTACCACGAGAACGCCAGCACCGCTTTTCAAGATGCGCTCGCACGAAGAAATTTCCAGGGGAATCTGGTTCTACTGTCGCTGCGATACGCTTTCTAGCGTAGCGAGATTTGCCAGCGGTTGGGGTTTGAATCTTAAATTCAGTCAGGAGGAACGAGACATGAAGAAACCGTCGAACAATCAGCGTGCGGTGATACTGGCGTCGCTCTGCCTCGCAGGTCTGATTTTGTTCAGCACGAACGCGAAGGCCGATGCGCAGGCAGGGGCTGCAACGTTCAAAACCAAGTGCGCAGGCTGCCACGGCGCTGATGGGAAGGGAAAGGCGGCGCTCAAGACCCAGGATATGACCTCCGCAGCGGTCCAGCAGATGAGCGACGCCGAGCTCACTGCTATAACCACTGACGGCAAGGGCAAGATGCCGGCATATGGGAAGAGCTTGAAGCCGGATCAGATCAAGGATTTGGTGGCTTACATTCGAACGCTTGCAACGAAATAGCTTCAACGAGCTGCAAAAGGTTGCGCAACCAACAGCCTTTGCTAAGGATGGATACCGATCAATGCCTCAGGCGACTATCCTGATTGTCTGTCTCGTCTTGTTCAGTGCTGCAGTGATCGGGGTACTGGTATTTCGCCCCGGCTTCACGGCAGGTCGCGGTGGGAAGATCCTCGCTTTCATCGCCATGTTTTGCCTACCGATCTTTTGCGGCCTGCTGGGTTTTTCGAGCGAAATGCAACGATCCAAGACCACCGCGTTCTGTTTGTCATGTCACACGATGGAAGATTATGGCAAGAGCTTGCTCGTTGACGACTCCACCCATCTTCCCGCGTCACATTATCAAAATCACCGCGTACCTCCCGACGAAGCCTGCTATTCCTGCCACACGCAGTACGCGATGTTCGGCGGCCTCAAAGTAAAGATGTACGGACTGAAGCACGTGTTCATCTACTACCTGGGAACGCCGCCCGCTCCAGAGGACATCAAGCTTTACGAGCCCTACAACAATCGAGAGTGTCTGCATTGCCACCAAGGGGCTCGGTCGTTTGAAGAGGGAGTGGTACACAACGCCGACCCGGCCACACTCCCGGCGATCAAATCGAACCAGCTTTCATGCCTCTCCAGTGGTTGCCACAACACGGCCCACGATCTGGCGCATTTGAAAGGCGCAACACTCTGGGAGAAAGGTAACTGATGTTGAGCATAAACCAGTCAGAAAAACGTATGCGGTTCGCCGGCATTTGCCTGGCGATCGGTCTCCTGATTGAAGCGCTTTGCTTGATGTGGGCCACTCCAATTGCCTTCATTGTTTTTGTGACGATGGGGGGCCTTCTGATCTTGATCGGTCTCGTGGTTTATCTCTATACACAGGTCTCGACTCCCGTTGCCGGTGATTGACTGTTTTAGCTGCCAGCAACCTGCTCGCGAGTCATCTTAGCCCCAAGTTCGTCCTTGGCGATGTGAAGCCAATCTTGCGCGCTGCCACGCGCAAACAAATCGAGCGTCCGTGCGATGATTCCCGTCCATCCAGTCTGGTGGCTGGCCCCAAGGCCCGCCCCGTTGTCCCCATGAAAATACTCGTAAAACAAAATGTAATCCTTCCAATGCGGGTCTTCCTGAAACTTCTTGGTTCCACCGTAGACGGGGCGCTTACCACTTGCGTCACGGAGAAAGATACTCGAAAGTCTGCGCCCAATCTCTTTGGCCACCTCGAATAGCGTCATGTACCTTCCTGAACCCGTGGGACACTCGACCTTGAAGTCATCACCGTAGAACTGATAGAGATTGAGCAATCCCCGGATCAATAGACCATTCACCGGCATCCAGACCGGCCCTCGCCAGTTGGAATTCCCGCCGAACATTCCGCTGTCCGACTCCCCAGGCAGATATTGGACTTTGAACTCCTGCTCCCTGAGATTGAACACGAACGGATGCTCGAGATGGTAGCGGGACAAAGAACGAATACCATAGGGACTGAAGAACTCTTTTTCGTCGAGCAGATAACCCAGGATCCGTTGGATCTTTTCTTTGTTGCAAACCGACATCAGCCGGCGGCTGGCGTACCCGACAAAACTCTCATCCTCGGGCGCTATATGCTTTAGCAATTGCGCGTGGCGCTTTTTGAACAATGAAATCAACTCCCGCATTTTTGGAAAACGCTGCACGGCGTCCGCCTCGAACACAGTCGAGGCGCACAAAGGCAGCAATCCCACCATGGACCGGACTTTCAGCCGCATCGCATCCCCATTGGGCAGGTGAAGCAGATCGTAGAAGAACCCGTCATTCGTGTCCCACATCTCGTCGTGGTGCTCTCCGATCCGGTCCATGGCATACGTGATCCAGGCGAAATGTTCCAGGAACCGGTAAGCAATCTCTTCATACATGGAGTTGTACTCCGCCAAAATGAGCGCGATCTCCAGCATGTTTTGGCAGTAGAAAGCCATCCACGCCGTGCCATCCGCCTGGTCGAGGTGGCCGCCTGTCGGAAGTTGGGCACTGCGATCGAAGATGCCAATGTTGTCCAGGCCGAGGAAGCCCCCAGCGAAGACATTCCTTCCTTGCGGATCCTTTCGGTTGACCCACCAATTGAAATTCATCATCAGGCCCTGGAAAGACCACTCCAAGAAGCGCAGGTCGGCTCGGCCCAGTTCTCGTTCGATGTCGTATAGGAATAGAGTCGCCCAGGCATGGACGGGCGGATTCACATCACTGAAGTTCCACTCGTAAGCGGGAATCTGTCCGTTCGGATGTGCGTACATGCTCCGCAACATGAGCATGAGTTGTTCCTTGGCAAAGTCGAAGTCCACCAGTGACAGTGAGAGTGTATGAAAAGCGAGATCCCATGCCGCGTACCAGGGATATTCCCATTTGTCGGGCATCGAAATAATGTCGTTGTTCAACATATGGAACCACTCGGCATTGCGAGCGCTCGCCTGACCCGCTCCCAAAAGAGGATGAGCGTTGTGTTCCTCCAACCAGCGGTCGAGATCGAAATAGTAATACTGCTTGCTCCATAGCATTCCGGCCAGCGCCTGGCGTTGCACGCGGCGTTCGTCTTCGCCTAACGAGCGCGGGGTGATCCTGTCATAGAACTCGTTCGCATCAGCAAGACGGGCAGCGAATATCTCGTCAAATGTATCGAATGGTTGGACCACTGGTTTCGCGGTCAGTCGCAGCCGAATGACCATACTGCCCGCAGTGGGCACGTCCAAACGATAAACCGCAGCGCCTTTCGTCCCTCTCCTGGATGGATTCACAGCTTCGACCTTGCCGGAGACTATGAAATCGTGAAATGCGTCTTTCACATACGGCGACGGATTTGGCTGTCCCCACAAACGGCTGGCGTTGGACTCATTTTCCGTGAACAACAGTTCTGGGCTGCCTTCGCAATACAACAGGCGATCGCCAAGCTGCGCGTGAGTGGCCAAAATGATTCCATCCTGGCTGCTTCCGAGCCTGGGCTTGTCGGTGTCCTCGTCCCACGACCAGGTGTTGCGAAACCAGAGAGTCGGAAGCAGATGAAGCCCTGCTTTCTGGGGACCGCGGTTAAAAACTGTGATTCGAATCAGGATGTCCTCTGCATCTGCCTTTGCATATTCGACAAAAACATCGAAATATCGGTCGGTATCAAACACCCCAGTATCAATTAACTCATACTCAAACTCCTCCCGAGACCGACGCCTATTTGTTTCCACAAGATCGCGATATGGGAACTCCTGCTGCGGATATTTGTATAGATATTTCATGTAGGAGTGAGTCGGAGTGCTATCGAGGTAGAAGTAATTTTCTTTGACGTCCTCACCGTGATTCCCTTCGCTGTTGGTTAACCCGAACAAGCGTTCCTTCAGGATTGGGTCCAGCCCATTCCACAGGGCAATCGCGAAACAGAGTCTCTGTTTGTCATCGGAAATGCCGGCCAGGCCATCTTCACCCCATCGGTAAGCGCGGGCGCGGGCCTGGTCGTGGCTAAAGTAACTCCACGCATTCCCGTCCTGACTGTAGTCTTCGCGAACCGTGCCCCACTGCCTTTCACTGAGATACGGGCCCCATTTCTTCCACGGGACACCGGTCTCACGCGCAGCATTTAGACGCTTCTGCTCATTGGTTTGCGTATGCTCTATGGGAAGCTTCTGACTCGATTTCATAGGCCTTTCACAACTTGGGGGTCAAGTTTCTTATGGGGTCAGTGATGGCGCAGTCGCAGACGCCCCGCTCATCCACTGCGAATCGTTCAGGTTCCAGCTACCTCCCAGCGCTCGATACAGATTGACGAGCGCCACCTTGCGGCCGAGGTCATAGTTAACTGCAGAAAGTTCCGCGGGATACATTTCGAGCTCAGCGTCGATGATTTCAAGATAGTTGGCAAGTCCGCTGTCATACCGAACGGTGGACAGCTGGACTGACTCCCGATAAGCGGCCACGGAGGTCAGCTGATTTTCGTAGGCCTTGGCCAACTCCTGATGGGCCGAGAGCGACGACGAGACCTCACCAAACGCCTGCGTAACTGTTTTCTCAAAGGCCAGAGTCGCCTGGTCGCGTTGCGCCAGCGTTGCTCGATATTCATTTTTCAAGCGGCCTGCCGTAAAAATAGGGCCGGCCAAATTTCCGGCAAGGCTCCACGCTTTGCCGCTGGCGGTGAGTTCGGAAAGCTGGGGACTTATTCCGCCAAACAGGCCCGTCAAGGAAATCGTCGGGAAAAAATTGGCTTTTGCGACGCCGACGTTAGCGTTAGCAGCGATTAAGGATTCCTCGGCCTCGCGAACATCAGGCCGGCGCTCCAACAACTGTGAAGGCAATCCGGTAGGTACGTCGGGTGGATCGAACTGCTCCGCCAGAGTACTGCCTCGGTCAATCGGGCCGGGGTTGCGCCCCAAGAGCAGATTCAACGCCGCTTCCTGGGCAACAATCTGTCGCTGCAGGTCCGGGATTACGGCCGCGACGTTCGCCAGAGCGGCTCGTGCCCGAGCCACCTCCAGGCCAGAAGCAGCGCCACCTTCAAACTTGTGCTGAAAGATGTCCAGAGTGTCCTGAAATGTCTTGACGGTGCGGTGCGAAACTTCAAGTTCGGTATCGAGCGCGCGCAATTGAAAGTATCCCTGCGCAACTTCTGCCAGCACCAGAAGACGAACGTCGCGTTTGGCTTCCTCGCTTGCAAAATACACGGCGCGTTGTGCTTCATTCAGTCTGCGGATGCGCCCAAACAGATCCACTTCCCAGATCGTGTTCAAGTTGTAGGAATAATATGTATGGCTGGTAATGAGGGGAGCCGGATCTTTCTGTCCGTTGATGCTTGCGCCGTATCCGACTTGAGGGAAATATTCGGACCGAGTCACACCCGCAAGTGCGCGCTCCTGTTCCACGCGGGCCAAAGCTGTTTGCAAGTCATAGTTGTTCTTCAGCGCTTCGCGAATCAGACCTTGCAGGACAGGATCCTTGAAGAGGTCCCACCAATCCAGATCCGCCTCCGAACTCGTGGAAATTTGTCGCTCTGCGTAAAAGTCTGTCGGGGGCTTGAGTGATGGGCGGCGGTATTTGGGGCCCACGGTACAACCAGACAAGAACAGCGCCAGAACTGCGGCTGCACAAGTTCTTCGCATCAGCCGTGTCCTTCTTCGAGCGCCGCGGGTTGACTTACGACCGCGTGAGGCTTTTTCTTGGCAACGCGCTCAACGACGACAAACAAAACGGGGACCAGGAAGACTCCCAGCACGGTGGCCGCCGTCATTCCCGTAATGACGGAGCTTCCTAACACCTTGCGACCGATCGCGCCGGCACCTTTTGCCGTCCATAGAGGAACGCATCCGAGGATGAACGCAAAGGAAGTCATCAGGATAGGTCTTAACCGCAAGCGTGCGCCTTCCAGTGCCGCTTCCACCAGTTCCTTTCCTTTTGCGTGCTCCAATATTGCGAACTCGACGATCAAAATGGCGTTCTTGGCAGTGAGCCCGATCAACATTACCAGTCCGATTTGCGCAAACACGTTGTTATCGAATTTGCGCAACAGCAGTCCGCCATAGGCGCCGAGAACGGCAACCGGGACCGATAGCAGCACACTGAATGGCAGCGACCAGCTTTCATATAGCGCGGCCAAAATCAGGAACACGAACAGAAATGACATGGCGAAAACCATGGCCTGACCACCTTCAGCTGTCTTTTCCTGATACGACATGTCGCTCCAGGCGTAGCCGAATCCTGCAGGCAAGACTTCGGCCGATACCTGCTCCATCGCCGCCATGGCTTGCCCGGAACTGTAGCCCGAAGCAGGTGAACCGTTGATCTGGATACTCCTGTACAGATTGAAGCGGTTGGTGTACTCCGGCCCGGAAACGCGCTTGATCGAAACAAGTGAGGCGAGTGGCGTCATCTCGCCCTTCGAACTCCGGACGTAGAAATTGTTGATTTTGTCGGCGCTCGTTCGATATTCCGGTTCTGCTTGGAGGTAAACCTTCCACTGACGGCCAAAGCGATTGAACTGGTTGACGTAGGCGCCGCCCAGGAAAGCCTGTAGCGTCTGGTAGACCTCGCCAAACTGCAAACCCTGCTTCAGGACGCGATCCTGATCAACTTCTACGTAGAGTTGTGGCACCGATGGACGGAACGTGCTGACCAGTCGGGCAAGCTCAGGGCGCTTCCGCGCAGCTTGCGTCAGCTTGTCGAGAGTATCCCAAAGTTGTTCAACGGTTCCGCCGCTGCGGTCCTGCAGCATGAATGTAAATCCACCAGCCGTACCCAGGCCGGGAATAGCGGGCGGACCGAACGCGAACGCAATGGCCTCGGGGATTTCCTTGCCCATTTTCCGGTTGAGACTCTGCATCAGCCCGTTGGCGGAAAGTTCCGGCGTCACGCGCTCTTCCCATGGCTCCAGTTGAAGGAAGTAGAAACCGGTATACGAGGCGGAAGTGTTCGAGAGCAGGCTGAATCCGGAAATCCCGCTAAAGCTCTTGACGCCGTGCGTGTGCGATAGCATGTCATCAATCTTGCGCATCACCGCATCTGTCCGTTGCAGGGAGGCGGCATCAGGCAGTTGAATCTGCAGGAACGCATAACCCTGGTCTTCTTCAGGGATAAAACTTGTCGGAAGGCTTTTCCCCATTCCCACAGCGACAACGGAAATTCCTACAAGCAGAAGAAGTGACAGGACCCAGCGTCGGATGAGCACGTGGCTCCAGTTCACGTAGCCACCGGTCATTTTCCCGAAACCCTTGTTGAACAAGTCGAAAAATTTCCCGAGTGGACCCTTCGACTTTTTTCGCGGCCTCAGCATAAGCGCTGCGAGTGCAGGCGAAAGCGTCAGCGCGTTGAATGCCGAGATCAGTACGGAGATCGCAATGGTGATGGCGAATTGCTGGTTCAGCAAACCCTTGATGCCCCCGAGTGCTGCCATCGGGATGAATACGGAAGAAAGCACCAAGGCGATCCCGATTACGGGGCCGGACACTTCGTCCATCGCTTTCAACGTGGCTTCCTTCGGTGTCAGGCCATGTTCAATATGATGTTCCACAGCTTCGACGACCACGATGGCGTCGTCCACGACAAGGCCGATCGCAAGAATCAGGCCAAAAAGCGAGAGCGTGTTGATGGAAAAACCCAACATTGGAAAGATTGCGAACGTCCCGATCAGCGAGACGGGCACGGCAAGCAGCGGGATGAGCGTCGCGCGCCAATTTTGCAGGAATAGGAACACCACGATGATGACCAGAAAGATCGCTTCCAGTAGGGTCGTGACAATCTCTTTCATCCCTTCCGTGATAGGCAGCGTCGTGTCCATAGCGATCGCGTATTCCAGGCCTTCCGGGAACCGGGTCTTTAGGTCTTCCAGCTGCGCCTTAACCTGTTTTGCCACAGCCAAGGCGTTGGACCCAGGAGCCTGGTAAACGCAAATAATCACGGCGGCGTTTCCGTTGAATCGGCCGATTTGCTGGTAGATCAGTGAGCCCAACTCGATGCGTGAAACATCTTTCAGGCGCACCGTAGAACCGTCCGAATTTTGACGCACGATCACGTTGCCAAATTCTTCGGGATTGACGAGCCGGCCCGGAGCGCGGACCGCATAAGTAAATTGCTGCCCCTTGGGAGCTGGCTCTGCGCCGATCTGGCCCGCCGGATTGACGGAGCTCTGTTGTTGAATCGCATTCGTCAGATCAGTGACGGTCATGCCGAGTTTTGTCAGCTGATCCGGCTTCACCCAAATGCGCATGGCATAATCCGCAGCCCCAAAATTGGTGACTTGGCCCACTCCTGGAACGCGCAGCAGGGCGTCATTGACATTGATGGTGGCGTAGTTCCCGAGGAATTGCCCACTGTAGTTGCCTTTCGGCGAATAAAGAGAAATAACCAGAAGGGGAAGTCCCATCAACTTCTTAACCGTCACGCCGTATTGATTGACCGAGGTGGGTAGATTGGGACTGGCCTGGGAGACCCGATTCTGTGTGTTGACCTGGTCGATATCCACGTTCGTCCCAACGTCGTAAGTCACCTTCAGGGTCATGGTGCCGTCGTTGGCATTCGTAGACATCATGTAGAGCATGTTGTCCACGCCATTCATCTGCTGTTCCAGAGGTGTGGCAACGGACTGTTCGATCGTCAGAGCATCCGCTCCGGTATAGGTGGCAGACACGTTGATCTGAGGAGGAACGATATCTGGCAGTTGGGCAACTGGAAGCTTCGCCATCGCCACGACACCGGCGATCACCGTGATGATCGAAATGACGATCGCAACGATGGGTCGGTTGATGAAGAATTTTGACATTGCTACTTCTCACCACTCTGTGCGTTGGCCTGAGTATCCTTGAACGGTACAGGCGCTACTGTCATGCCCGTCTTTATCCGTTGCAATCCGTCGACGATCACGTTCTCTCCCGCCTGAAGTCCAGAATCGACCACCCACATGTCGCCGAATTGTGGACCGAGTGTCATTGTTTTAATCGTCGCTTTGTTGTCTGAGCCCACGACTCCTACCTGATAGATGCCCTGCAATTCGGAAACTGCTTGCTGGGGAATCAGGAGTGCACCTTTGCGAACCTCCGTAACGGCACGAATGCGGGCATATTGTCCCGGCCGCAGCACGTTGCCCGGATTCGGAAACTCGGCCCTCACCTGGATCGTTCCGGTCCGAGTGTCTACCTCACGGTTCACCAGAAGTGCGCGCCCACGGTGTGGGAATAATGTGCCGTCTCCTAAAATCAACTGCAGGGATCGCCCTGCGGCCTGTCCAGATTTTTCGCGGGTAAATCGCATGTAGTCCTGCTCGGCGATACTGAAGTCAACGTTGATGGGATTCACATTTGATATCGTCGTCATGACTGTTGTGGGGGTCATGAGATCGCCGACGCCAACTTTGGAAATACCGGCAATCCCGGAGATTGGCGATGTCACGGTTGTCCAGCCCAGATTCAACTTCGCGTTGTCGAGGGCTGCCTGATCCGCGTCCACTTCTGCCGTTGCCGCTCGTTCCATACTCGTCGCCTTGTCGAGTTCGGCTTGACTGACAGCTCTTTGCGCCACCAACGGTGTGTACCTTTTCACGTCGATCTGCGCCTGCGCCAGAACCGCCCGGGCGCGCTCAAGCTTCCCTTGGGCTTGCTGCACGGCAGCCTGTGTCTGGCGCTGATCTAGCTGAAACATCGGCTGTCCTTTTTTGACATAGGACCCCTCCGAGTAGAGCTGGGTCAGCAAGAATCCGTCGACTTTGGGGCGAATATCGGCGTCGATGTTGCCAAGCATGCTTCCGACCCACTCCTGCTGGATGTCCACATCTTTTCGAACAACCGGCGTGACGGTAACTGCGGGGGGCGGTGGAGCTGGTTTTTCTTCCTGCGAAGAACATCCTGCAAAACCGCAGGCAAGCAGTAGTGATGCGCACAGAAGTAGAGGGGAACCACGAGAGCGTCTGCAGAGTTGCTTGTTTGATATAATTTCAGGATGCCGGCGCAGCGTGATGGCGCATTGCGACTCTGTCGTCATCTGTTTCCTCTCCGGACTGCGGCGGCAATAAAGGGACTCAGTCGGCCCTCACCGAAGCCTAGTCACTAAATGCATTCGGCGGCCAATTGTCATTCGTGGGCCTCCACGATTTGTCAGGGTCATAAAGCTCCATTTCCTTGAAAATCTTGAGCGTATCCGGGCCCAAATCCCTCTGATAGACAATTCCTTCGTAACTGACGATGAATGTCTTGACGCCCGTGACGCGATAATCTGCAGGAGCCGCGGCAAGAGCGAAGCCTCCGATCATCGCCCCCTCTACAACAAAATCCATCCTGCCGATTGGGGCCGCGGGGCCCTGTCCTTTCAAGATCTTGTAGAAATATCCGTGATATGGCTTGGCCTTATCCGTGTAGCCCTCTTGCAGGGCGTCGGCGATACCCTCGGCAATTGGTCCGCCCAGGGTCTTATCCGGGTTCCACCAGACCAGACCGTCGTGCTTTCCAGGGGTGCTGATAATTCTCTGTGCGTACTGATTTACTTGGGAGTTGTCATGCCTTTCCAAAGCATATTCCTGCTGGGCATCCACATAGCCGCGGCAGATTTCGATGGCATCTAATTCATTGCTTCCGATGCGACGGTACAGAATTTCCTGACGGCCTGCCTTGGTGTCGAAGAACCATCTTCCATCTCTTTGGACGATGGGGATCGGCAGTGGCCAATCGTCGTTTCCAACCACAAGGGTGGCGCGGTTAGGATTCTTGGGATCTACCACAACGGAGTTTTTCTCGTGAGCCTTTGCAGCGAACGCAACAGCGATGTTCTTGTCCCGAACCGAGTCCTCCGAAGCGATCAAGTCTTCGCTACCCGGGCCGAGAATCTGCTCCAGCCCGGGCACATCAAAGTTCCCCGCAGCCCGCACGAACGCGTCGGCAGCCTCTTTCGGAGTCGTGAAAGTCTTCTGGTTTTGCGACGAAGTTTCGGATGGTTTCTGTTGCGATAACAAACTCAATGAGCAGAGTAGCGCAAAGGTGCAAGAAACGGTGGTTAGAGAAACTTTCGCGAATGCATTCCGGGCTAACGAGTTCAGCTTTCTCGATGTCATTTGAATTTTCTTCTCCATGATCTGCTTACCTCCGCCGCCCGCCACCGCCGCCGCGACCGCCACCGCCTCCCATGCTGGAGCTGCCACGCGAACTGCCGGCTCGTGCTGCGCTCCCGCTTCGGGAAGAACCACCGAAGGCGCCGGAACTTCTTCCGCCCGAACCGCTCGAGACTTGTCGGTTTCCTACTCGGTCGCCTCCCCCTGCCGCTCGGTTGCTGGCGCCCGGCTGTCTCCCGCCACCGGCACCGCCGCGATCCATTGTGCCTGCCTGCTGTCGACCGCCGCCCTGCTGACGAGACTGTTGTCGCCGTGCATTGGCTTGACGGTCAGAAGCGGAAGCTCCACGGGCTGTGCCGCCGTACTTATTTGCCGTCGCCCTATTTCCATAGGGAGTTCCGCCACGGTGCTGTGGATTGTGCTGCCAGCTGTTGCCTCGTCCGCCACTAGGCTGTTGCGAGGGACGATTTCCGACGTTTTGCCGATTGGAGTTGTTAATGAAATTGTTATTATTATTAATGTTGATGTTGTTGTTTCCTCCGCCCCACCCGCAGTTATAACCCCAACCTCCACCCCAAGCTGCTCCTATAGCCAAGCCAACACCGAAAGAGATCGCCATTCCCGCGGCGTAATAACCGGGCGGAGGGTAATAGATAGGCGGGTAGGGGTAGACGGGAGGGCCGTATACCACCACTGGGTCGTAGCTTGGAACGTAGACAACCTGCGGATTGGACTGCTCGACGACGATCACTTGTTTGCTTTCCACGACCCTGGTTTCAACC
>Ga0210390_10004063_pt1 | contig 12460 bp, 6 predicted proteins | sample IncBWH11OmetaG_FD_161050 | JGI IMG/M metagenome (GOLD analysis project Ga0210390, IMG submission 161050) | Forest soil microbial communities from Barre Woods Harvard Forest LTER site, Petersham, Massachusetts, United States - Inc-BW-H-11-O ...
TCAAGCACCCCTTCCGGGGTCCACCGCGCCAGGTCCCCGGTCCGGTACATCCGCCGCCCCGCACCCCCGAACGGGCACGCCACAAACCGCTCCGCCGTCAGCCCCGCCCGGTTACGGTACCCGCGCGCCAGCCCCGCCCCCGCCACATACAACTCCCCCGCCACCCCCGCCGGCACCGGCTGAAGCCACCCATCAAGCACCAACGTCCGCCAGCCGACGATCTCCTGGCCTACCGGGCTGCCGACGACCGCCCCGGCGCCCTGGCCCAGTTCCAGATAGGTGACATGCACCGTCGTCTCAGTGATCCCGTACATGTTCATCAGTGCCGGCCCGACTGGATGACGGGCCTGCCAGTCCCGCAGCCGCTCCGGGGCCAGGGCTTCCCCGCCGAACACCACCCAGCGTGCCGCCAGGTGCCGGCCCACGGCCGCATCCTGTTCGTCGGCCTGCGCCAGCTGGTAGAACGCCGACGGCGTCTGGGACACCATCGTCACCGCCTGCCGGACCAGCAGGCCAAGGAAGTCCGCCGGAGACCGGGATACCGCCAACGGCACCACCGCCACCCGCCCGCCATGCAGCAGCGCCCCCCACAGCTCCCACACCGAGAAATCGAACGCGAACGAATGGAACCAGCTCCACACGTCGCCAGCACCGAACCCGAACCGCTCCCGCGTCCCCGCGAACAGCGCCGCCACGCTGGCATGAGTGATCGCCACGCCCTTGGGCCGACCGGTAGAACCCGACGTGTAGATCACGTACGCCGGATGCGCGGGCCGCAGTCCACCCCGCGCCGCCTCCAGGCCACCATCACCCGCCCCCGCCAGCACGTCCCCGGCCGTCACCACGGGCATCCCCTCCGGCAGCGGCAAACCCGCGGCTCCCGCTGCCACCACCACCGCGGCCGGACTCGAATCAGCCAGCATGAACGCCACCCGCTCCGCCGGGTACGACGGATCCACCGGCAGGTAGGCCGCCCCTGTCTTCAGCACCCCCAGCAACGCGACCAGCAGCTCCGCCGACCGTTCCAGGGCAACCGCCACCACCCGCTCAGGCCCGGCTCCCCGCGACACGAGCACCCGCGCCAGCCGATCCGCACGCCTGTTCAGTTCCGCATACGAAAGCCAGCTATCACCGCAAGCCACCGCCACCGCGTCCGGGTACTGGCCCGCCTGCGCATCGAATAGGTCTGGCATGGTCACCGCGGCCACCTGGGCGACGTTGCTATCCCACTTCGGCAGGATCTGCTGTCGTTCCTCCGCGCTCAGCACCTGTACTTGGTGCAGTCGAACCCGGGGATCAGCAGCCACCGTCCCCAGCACCCGCACCAGCCGTTCGGCAAAAGATTTCGCCGAAGCCTCACCGAACAGGTCCGCCGCGGCAATCACCGATCCTCGCAGCCCTGCTGGGCGGGCCTGCCCATCGAAGACCTCAGTCACGTCAACGTCTAGGTCAAAGCGCGCTGGACTGGACCCGGCGGGCAGCTCAGCGACGCGCAGGCCAGACAGCTCCAGGACCGCCGGGACGTTGTTCTGCACCGCGAGGACGACCTGGAACAGCGGATGCAGAGACAGCGACCGGTCCGGTGCCAGCAGTTCCACCAGCTTCTCGAACGGCACGTCCTGGTGATCCAGTGCACCCAGCCAGCGTTCTCGGACTCGGCCAAGCAAGTCGGCAAACGCCGGATCCCCGGACACGTCGGTACGCAGCACCAGGGTGTTGACGAAAAAACCCACCAGCTCATCCAGAGCCGCATCCGTGCGACCCGCGACCGGCGCTCCGACCGGGATATCATCACCGGCGCCTAGCTTTGACAGCTCCAGGGCCAGCGCGGCCTGCACCACCATGAACAGCGTTACGCCATGGGAACGGGCAATGTCGGCGAGCTTCGCGTGCAGTTGCGCTGGAACGTCCAACGGCACCCGGTGCCCGAGGTTGCCGCGCACCGCGGGACGCGGCCGATCCGCCGGCAGCGAAAGTTCCTCTGGCGCCCCGGCCAGCGCGGCCCGCCACCAGTCCACGTGCCGGGCCAGCAGGCTGCCCGGGTCATCCTCAGCCCCCAGCAGCTCCCGCTGCCAGATCGCGTAATCGGCGTACTGCACCGGCAGCGGATCCCACCCCGGGGCCCGGCCCTCCCGCCGCGCCGCGTACGCGACGGAGATGTCCCGGGTAAGCAGCCGTGTTGACCAGCCGTCGCCGGTGATGTGGTGAATCGCCACCACCAGCACATGCTCCTGCGGACCAACCCGAAAGAGCCGAGTCAGCAACGGAATCTCCCCGGCCAGGTCGAAGGCATGCCCCGCCAACCGGTGCACCGCCTGGGCCAGGTCCGGCGCCGCCACTTCGGTCACCGGCAGGTCCCAGCCGGACTGCCGCATGGTCACGACCTGCTGGTAAGGCTCGCCGTTCACGGCCGGGAAGATCGTACGAAGCACTTCATGGCGACCGATCACATCCGCGAGCGCCGCCCGCAGTGCCGCGATGTCCAGCGCTCCGGTCAGCCGCAGCTCGAGGGAGTTGTTATAGGTCGCGCTGGGTCCTTCGAGCTGGGCCAGGAACCATAGCCGCTGCTGGGCGAACGACAACGGCACCCGTTCCGGCTTCGTGCGCGCCCGCAGCGGGGTCCGGGCGAACCCGGCCTGCTCGAGCCTGGCCGCCAGCGCGGCGGGCGTCCGCGCCTCGAACACCGCCCGGATCGGTACCTCCGCCCCGAGCGCCACACGGATCCCGCTGACCAGACGCACCGCCAGCAGCGAATGCCCGCCCAGGGCAAAGAAACTGTCCTCCGCGCCAACCTGCTCTACCCCAAGTACCTGAGCGAACAGCCCGCACAAGATCTCCTCACGCAGCGAGGATGGTCCCCGGGTCCTTGTCGCGGTGGGTGCGTAATCGGGAGCAGGCAGCGCCTTGCGGTCCAGTTTCCCGTTCGCTGTCAGCGGCAGTGCGTTCAGCACCACGATGGCCGCGGGCAGCATGTGCTCAGGCAGCAGGCCAGCCGCGAACTCGCGCACTGTCGTCGCCAGATCCGGGTCCTCGGCACCACGGTCGCCCGCCGGGAGCAGATAGGCGACCAGGCGCTTGTCGTCTGGGATATCCTCTCGCGCGACAACCGCCGCTCGAGCCACCCGGGGATGCGCGGCCAGCACGGCGGCAACCTCCCCCGGCTCCACCCGGAACCCCCGGATCTTGACTTGATCGTCAGCCCGGCCGCGGAACTCCAGCACCCCGTCCGCCGTCCACCGCGCCAGGTCTCCCGTTCGGTACATCCGTGATCCGTCACCGGAGAACGGGTTGGCGGGGAAACGCTCGGCGGTAAGTGCTGGGCGCCCAGAGTACCCCCGCGCTACCTGGGGTCCCGCGATGAACAGCTCCCCTGGCACGCCCGACGGGACGGGATTGAGACACGCGTCCAGCACATACAGGCTGGTATTGGCGAGGGGCCTTCCTATCGGGACCGTCCCGCCGTTCAAATCGGCCTGGGCAAGACGGGCGGTGACCACTCCGATCGTGGTCTCCGTCGGCCCGTAATGGTTGATGACCGCCCGGCTCGCGGCGACCGCGGCCAGTTGCCCGGCCAGCCCCGCCGATATCGCCTCACCGCCCAGCACTAGCGCTTTGGCCGGGATCAGCCCGGCGAGTCCGCCGCCGTTCAACGCGGCTAGATGCGACGGGACGATCTTCACATAATCGATCGCATGCCTGGCCAGGAATGCGGCAACGGCGGCGGGATCTGCGACAGAGTCCGGATCCGCGATATGCAGAACCCCGCCGCCGGTCAAACTGGTGAAGATCACCGTATTCACGAAGTCAGTCACCGGAGGCTGTAGCAGGCCGTAGCGACCCCCCGGTTGCCCTAGCCCGGTCCGGCCGGGCACCGACGCCAGGTAATTAACCAGTCCCCGGTGCGTAACCTGTACCCCCTTCGGCGTCCCCGTCGACCCCGAGGTGTACATCACGTACGCCAACTGGTCCGGCAGAACCGTCCGGTGCCGCTCCGAAGGCATGGCCGACAGCGCGGCCTCGGCGCCAGGATCGTCCAGCCAGATCACTTGCCCGGCGAGTCCCCGTGCGATTGCTCGGTGACTGACCACCACGGCGGACCCGCTGTCGGCCAGCATGAACGCCAGTCGCTCAGCCGGCTGACTTGGATCAAGCGGCAGGTACGCTGCCCCTGCCTGCCACACCGCCAGGATCGTGGCGACCATGGCCGGGCCAGCCGGCAGGCACACCCCCACCACCGACTCCGGGCCTGCCCCCGCCGCCGCCAGCACACCCGCCACCCGCCCGGCCCGCTCCCACAGCCCGGCATACGTCACACACTCAGCCCCGTACACCACCGCCACCGCATCCGGCACTTCAGCAACTTGCGTCCTAACCAGTTCATGAACCCCGCCCACCCCAGGCACCGTCAGCCTCGTGTCATTCCACCCCCGCACCACCTGTTGCCATTCCCCCGCTGACAGCACTTCCGCATGGCGGACTTGGTCGGCGGGCGAAGCGACCGCCAGCCAGCGCACAATGTTCATGAAATGACCGGCGATATCTCTTCCTGAGCCCTGCCTATAGAGATCCGGGTTCAGGTCGAACGCAATTTGCATGCTGCCATCCGTCATCCTGTCGTAGATGGCGACTGATATGTCATTGACTGGCCCGTTGGAAAGGTTGTAAGTGGTGGCCTCGCAATCACCGAATAGCATGCCGTAGTTATACGGCATAACATTAACGATCATGCCGAACAGGGCGTGGTCGACCAGATTCAGCTCCCTGCGAATATCCAGATTATGATAGCGTTGACGCCGAAGCGCGCCGTGGATTTGCGTGGAGATCTGCCGCACGAGATCTGGCAGCCTGATCATTCCGTCGACAGTCAGCCGTATGGGAACGATATTGGAGGTCACGCCAGGAATTCTGTGCCGCAACTTGCCAACCCGGCCATGGACTGGGAGGCCGATGACAATGTCCTCCGACCCCGTACTGCGCTGCAGAAGGATAGCCGCAGCGGTAATCATCAGCCCAGCTATATTTGTCGTTAGTCGGCGTGCGGCCGCCCTTAGTTCTGCCGCGGCGCGACGATCTATATCCTCCCAGTATCGCACCGGCGCGAGCCTCATCCTTGCCACACGCCGACCGCTGATACTTACCACGTCGGGGAGATTCGACAAGACATCGCGCCAGAAATCCCGGTCCCGGGCGGAATCGTCGGACGCGCGATAGGAGGAATCGGCGCTTATCAGCAGTGATATTGGCGCCAGCGGCTCACCCCCGGGTATACCGTGTTCCAGCAGCGATGTGTAGACCTCTGCCAGGCGCCCCACGATAATAGCACCGGTGAATCCGTCCAGACCGATATGATGGCAACGGTTGTACCAGAAGAGCCGGTTCTCTGCCACTAGGAATAGAGCCTGCGTGAAGAGCGGCCCGGCGCGCAGGTCCGTCGGGCGACGCATATCGGCCCGCATCCAATCCTCCGCGGCCACGCGCGGATCGGCGGTGGAGGAAACGTCGACGAAGTGGAGTGGCCAGTCATCGGACTTGTCGACATACTGCCAGACCGACTCGCCATCTTCGGTGAAGCGCAGATGGTATGAATCAACCTCGTTAATGGTATGCCGCAGGGCAGCACCGAATAGTCCGACGTCCAGCTCACCGCTGATCTCAAGATACTCGGCTACGTTGTAGATCGAACTGTCGCTGCTCGCCTGGTGAGCAAACCAGATACCGAGCTGTGCGGTCATCAACTCCTGGCGCTCACCTTTATATTCCGCCACAACGGCACCTCGGTCGTTCCGCTCTTACACGCCAGAAGTAGGATAAAGTCAGACAGCAGACGCGTATCCCTTGCTCATTTGCCGTCAAGCGCGACGCGCAAGCTCTTAGGACGCATATCCGTCCAGGTTTCTTCGAGGTAGGTGTCACACTCCTCCTTGGAAGCGCACATTCCAGTTTCCGCCCACCCGCCGGGAACGGGAAGGTCGGCGGGCCATATCGAATATTGTTCCTCATCGTTGACAAGCACTTTGAAGCGCGCCTCTGGCGACTCGAAGTCGTAGGTTGTCGTCCGCATCGCGGCCTCCTAGTGGTAACGGAGTTACGTTTTCCCCGGACTGATTACCACCGCCATTCGTGCTGGCCGTACAGGTGATCTGATTTAATGCCTTGCTCGGCGCACCAGGTCATGAATTCGTCGACCTGCTTGAGCTGGTAGGAGTCCTCGTTGTATGTGGTGGCCATGACATGCCCTACCAGCCACATCTCCTCGCCCATCGCGTACACGTATGCCTCGTGCGCGCCAAGCTCGGTCACGATCGCGGCGGCCTGCGCGGCGTTGGACCCTGACAGGGTGCGGGAATCACTCATCTTCTTTGTCACCGGCTTGGTGAACAGGGCTTGATACAGCCAGGTCAGAGGCGCCCCGGCGCACTCCATCCCCAGGAAGGCGATGTCTACCTCGCCGACATAGTTGCGCACGTACCGGTAGAGTCCCGGGTCGATTCCCGACGAGTCCGCGCCAACGAACATAGTCCGCCCAGCCATCCGCACCATGTACGTCGACTTGGCCCGGATATCCAGGTCCGCGTGCTCACCCAGGAAAGGCGTCGCCGTCACCTTCCCGCCGGGGAACTCCACTTCTGAGAAGTCATCCACTTCGGTTACCGGCAGGCCCAGGTGCGACAGATACAGTGCCAGCGATGGGTCCGCCAGGCTGCCCCGCGAGGAGCGCGGGACCACGACCGACCCCACCCGGCCACGTAGCGCCAGCAACGTCTCCAGCACGACGTGATCTTGGTGTCCGTGGGTGATCAGGACTAGATCAATGTGGTCGGGCAGGTCTCGGTACGTGAACCGTCCGGTCGCCGACGCGTCTGAACTCACCCATGGATCTGTAATGATCGCCGCCTGCGGCGTCTGCATCACTAGACAGGCATGGCCGAAATAGCGGATACGCCCGCCATTGTCAATGTGGCGGTCATCAGCCAGGTCCGGTGCCGCGGCCAGGAACCGGCTGAGCCCGGAGGCCTGATCATCGTCAAGCTCCAGCATCTCCCGCAGCCTGGGCAGGGTCGTGCCATGGACCCGGGAGCGGACCAGCTCCTCCAGCCCTGGATGCCGGAATGGAATGCGCAGATCCAGCACTTCCGGTGAGGGCAACCGCGGTGTACTCAGGATGAACGGGCGCTCGGTGCCGGTCTCCAGGGAAAGCTGAACCGACTGCCGGTCCTCGGTATAGGCGCTGCTCACATACACCAGCGGCTCAATGAACCGCAGAGCCGCCTGGTTGTTTGTGTCGTAAGCTATCTCGACCAGACCAGACAACTCAGCTGGAAGCTTCGGGTATAGCGGGGTCAGGTCGAAGCCTGTCGCGCCCTGCCTGACGATCTCCTCAGCCTCCGCGATCGCATCGGCGAAGCGCAGCATTACCGCCCGGTCGCGCTTTATAGAGGCCAGCAGATCGCGTATTTCTCCAGACCGGGCGCTACCCACATTGACAAAGAACCCACCGCGTAGTTGCGGGTTATTGCATGCGTTGATATGCACTTGGGGGGACTGCAGATACGACTCGAGGAGCGGTATCTGGACGAAAGCCAGGTTCATCGCCGCCTGGGCTGGAGCCACCGTATGTAGCCACGCATAGAATCCGTCAACCAGCGGCTCGAGAATCGCGTCCGGCCGCAGAAACTTTGTCTCGTCACCCATTCCCCACGCCTCCATCCGAGGATTGTTCTTCGATGCGGGCCCCGGCGTGGGATATGTTTGGCCCGACAAACTGCCTCGCCGGGATAATAAAATATCGCTTTAGCTTCCTACCCTACGGCTCGCCAGAGTTCATGGCATTACCGTGAAGCAGTATGACATACATGTAACGAAGATGAACACGCCCAACGCAGTGTTAATCACCTTTGACCGATCCGCGTTCAACTGAAACACCGCATCAGTTGAACGCACAGATGAGATGAAGGAACTACTGTCCGGCCGTCGACCAGAAATAGCCATCCTCGGAGGGCACGAGCCCGCCGTCGAAGAGCGGGGTCTCTGCATCCGCGTCCTCACCAAGCAACGCACGCGCCTGGATCTGCGATCCCTCCTGCAGAGCCTCTCGGACGACGGAGGATCTGAACAACGGCACCATGCTCTGTTCCCCGTCCGCGACGAGCTTGCCCACGGCCGTCGCGAATTCACTGGACCGATCCTTGAAGCGCTTCGCCAGGATCTCAGCTTCGACGAGGGCCGCCTCACCCGAAGACACGCCCCCGACCAACTCGACAAACGACTCCAGCTCGGAGCTCGTGTTATTGGTGACCTTTTTCGCCGACCAGAAATATGAGTCCTCGCTGACGTGCATGTCGTAGAACGCCACCAGAAACTCGTAATAGACGCCGAACTCCCGGCGGTACCGCAGCTCGAATTCACGCAACGCGGTCTCTTCGTCGAATCTATCGGCCAGAATGCTGTTGATAGACCGCGCGGCCAGAAGTGCGCTGTACGTAGCCAAGTGAACGCCGGACGAAAATATTGGATCGATGAAGCATGCCGCATCGCCGATAAGCATCATTCCCGGTCGCCAGAATTTGGTGTTCAGGTATGAATAGTCTTTGCGCACGCGGAGCTGCCCGTACTCTCCTGTCGTAACCCGCCTGGCATCCTTGAGATAATCGCTAATGATTGGACATTCCGCGATGAGCGCCCGCAGCGCCGCTTCAGGTTCACCCTGGATCTTGCTTGCCAACTCCCGGCGCACGACCGCGCCGACGCTGGTCAGCGTCTTGCTCAGCGGGATGTACCAGAACCAGCCACTGTCGAAGGCCGCGGACAGGATATTTCCCGAGTTCGGCGGCGGAAGGCGCTTCCCGCCCTCGAAGTAACCAAAAAGGGCGAGGCTGCGGAAGAATTCCGAGTACCTGCGAACCCCTCCGACATGCTTGTATATCCGGCTCCTGTTGCCGGAAGCGTCCACCACGTACTTCGCGCGGATCTGGCGGGCCGTCCCTGCCTGGTCGGTGTATGACACGCCACAGACCCGGCCGTTGTCGCTGATGATATCGGTGACGGCGCACGTCTCCCGCACGTCCGCGCCCAGGCTACGTGCATGGTCAAGCAGGATCTGGTCGAATTTGCTTCGCTCGACCTGATAGGCGTATGACGTCTGCCCAGTCATCTTTGATGAAAGTGAAAATGAGAACGTCCACGGCTCGGGATTAGCTCCCCACCGCTGCGTTCCGCCACGCTTCACGGTGAAGCCAGCCTCCGCCAGCCGATCCGCCACGCCAGTCAGGCGACACACCCCATGTATGGTCGACGGCAGCAATGACTCACCAATCTGCCATCGCGGGAATTTCTCTTTCTCAAGGACTACGACGCGATGCCCCTGCATCGCGACCAGGGCGGCTAGCGTTGAGCCCCCTGGGCCACCGCCCACGACCACTACATCGGCAGCCTCAACTTCAACGCTTTCAGCAACCATCGGCTACCTTCCCGACTCCGCTACGATTCGCATCCGTAGTGTGCCATAGCATCGGCTACGACAATAGAAGGAGCCGTGGTGGGCTGAGATTAATACCGTTTACCCCTGCCATCGGCGTTAGCTGAGGTGGCCATAGACGGGTGCGGTGTGTTCGAGGATAGGTTCGGGATATTGACTATTACGGCACAGATCATTAGAGTGCTCGCGTGTTGCGACCCGGCAGCGATGGTGTAATGCGGTCAGGAGCCGTGTCCGCCGCGGATCGCTCTACCGCCATGCTGCGTGAAGCACGTGACTTGAGCGCGGATACGATCAGCGCCTATCTCTCGGCCGCGGGCTTCGATGGTATTCCCGGTAATGGCGCACTTATTTTGAATGCGATCACGTCCAGGCCAAGATCCGTAGTTGATATCGCCAGAGCTCTTGACATCCCCGAACGAGAGACGAGCGAGACGATCAACGCGCTAGCGCAGCGTGGATATGTGCAGTACCGGGCCACTCCGCCCGCCCACAGCCGGGAGCTGGTAATTCTCACGGATCACGGCCAGGCGGCGAACGACGTCGCGATGCAGGGATTCAGGGCGGCGCGCTGGACTGATTTCCCGTTCAGGCCTGGCGACATCGTCGTCAGCACGTGGCCTAAGACCGGCACGACGTGGGTGCAGATGATCTGCGCGCTTTTGATCTTTCAGACCCCCGAACTTCCCGCACCGCTGTCGCAACTGTCGCCCTGGCCGGACCTGAGTAAAATTTCCCGCGATGAGGTGTACGCACAACTCGCCGCCCAAGAGCATCGGCGGATTATCAAGACTCACCTGCCCCTGCGCGAAATACCCATCGATCCCCGCGCCACCTACATCACAGTCGGCAGGCATCCGCTAGATTCAGCGCTTTCGCTCTACCACCAGAACAACAACAAGGTCCTCGGCGGGCTCGACGGCGCGCGCCCCCGTCCTGAAGAGCGGCCACGTCCGTCTCCGTCGGCGCGCGACTGGCTGCTCCAGTGGATTGACACGGCGCCCGGTCCGCACGTTCACTACCACTATCTGGCCGAGATGCTCCGGCATCTTTCCGCGGCCTGGTCGCTCCGGCACGAGCCGAACGTCGTGCTCGTGCATTATGCGGACCTGTCCGCCAACCTGGCCGCTGAGATGCGCGGCCTCGCGGCGCGCCTAGACATCAGTGTTCCTGAGGCAGCGTGGCCCGATCTAGTACAGGCCGCCACATTCACGCAGATGCAGGCTAACCCGGACCATTTCATTCCCCCAGGCATCGCCATGAAGGACAACGCATCATTCTTCCGCAGCGGCGTCTCCGGGCAAGGCCGTGCGCTGCTGACCGGGGCCGAGCTAGGGCGTTACCACGCTCGCGTCGCGCGACTAGCCCCCCAAGACCTGCTGGCTTGGCTGCATCACAATGAAGGACATGGGTAGTGAACCGCACAGCACGCGATGTTCCTAACACGGCCGGCGACGCCGTTGCTTCCGGCCTTAACGGGGAAAACTCGCCAGACGCAGTGCTGCGTCAGCAGGAGTCCTACCTCCGTGAGGTGCGTGCCGCCAGCGAGCGAACCCTCAGCGTCCGGCTTTCCGCCGCAGGCTTTGCCGACATATCACAGAACGCGCTGCTCCTCCTAAGCGCGATGTTCATAAACGAAGCTGCCGCACGTGAACTTATCCGGAAGCTGGGAATCGACAGCCAGGCGGCCGGCCAGTCGCTCGAAACGCTAATACAGGATGGCTATCTCAAACTCCCCGACAATTCGGATGAGCGTCGTGGGCCGGACATCGCCATCACCGAGCAGGGCCACGCGGTGCTGAACGAGGCCCAATCCTGTGTCCTGGCCACACGGTGGGCTGATTTCCCGTTCCGGCCCGGCGATATCGTGATCTGCACCACGCCAAAGAGTGGCACCACATGGATGCAGATGATCTGCGCGCTCCTGATCTTCCAAACCACCGAGTTGCCGGCTCCGATGCCGGTTATCTCGCCCTGGATGGACTACGGCTTCGCCCGCGATGAGACGTTCGCCAAGCTCGCCGCTCAAGAACACCGACGATTTATCAAGACCCACGCACCGCTGAACGACATACCCGCCGACCCGCGGGTCACATACATCGTCGTCGGCCGGCACCCGCTCGATGCCGCAGTCTCCCAGCACCATCAAAATAGGGTCCTGCTCTCGGGGAACGCATCCCGGCCATCAGATGATCCCGGGCGCGCACGGGAGAGGCAGCGTCAGTGGCTGGTCCAACGAATAACCCGCATGGGAACCTCCCCGGGAAGACGCCCCAGCTACTTCGACAAGATGCTGACATACCTAGTCGCCGTTTGGGCGCGCCGGAACGAACCAAACGTCGTGCTCGTGCACTACGAGGACCTGTCCGCTGACCTGTCAGGCGAGATGCGCCGCCTCGCGGCACGCCTGGACATCACCGTGCCCGAGGCGAAGTGGCCGAGCCTAGTAGAAGCCGCGACCTTCAAGCAGATGCGAGCCACCGCCGACCGGATCCAGCCGCTGCGGGACGCTGACGGGGCTAGCCAGGACCAAGCGGGCTTTTTCCGCCGGGGCGCCTCGGGAGATGGCCCTGCGTTGCTCACCGATGACGAGCTCGCCGTATACCACACCCGTGCCGCGCAAGTCGCACCCCCCGACCTGCTGGCCTGGCTGCACCACCAAGACGAGCACGCCGCGTCCCGCCTCCCAGCACGGGGCCGTCCCGATGGACCTGCCTGATCTCTGCCGCCTTCTGCTGGACCGGATCGCTGATCGACGGCAGAGGCAGCTGTTTGGCCGACCGATTTGCGGGCTATGTCCGGATATACGTCCTTGCCGGCAGGTACCGTGCCCGGATGAATGTCCCGTTCAGCTGCCAATAGCTTGCGTTTTAACCTCAGTTACGCATGAGGGCTGATACCAGGGTTATGTGCGCTTAGCGGGATGTAACGGATGGTGTCGGTGTTGTGACGGCGTCCTCGAACCGCTGACAAACAGGTACGGCC
>Ga0210390_10004065_pt1 | contig 12454 bp, 9 predicted proteins | sample IncBWH11OmetaG_FD_161050 | JGI IMG/M metagenome (GOLD analysis project Ga0210390, IMG submission 161050) | Forest soil microbial communities from Barre Woods Harvard Forest LTER site, Petersham, Massachusetts, United States - Inc-BW-H-11-O ...
CTCCTGCATGCGGGGTGCGAGCACGCCCACGACCTGGAAAGTTACGCCATCGAGCCGGACCGACTCTCCGACGGCCGGCATTCCCGAGAACAATTTGTCCTTGGCTTCAGAACCGAGCACAACATAGAGACCGTGGCTGAAATTATCCTGATCGTTCAGAAAACGGCCTTCCGCGACATGCAGATTCCAGATGTCGAAGATTGCGGGATCAATCCCCCAGAGCGGGAAACTGAAGGTACGCGGACCATGTTGCGCAGTGCCCTGTTTGTCCGATTGACGAGAGACATGGCGAACCAGAGGCACCGTGTTGCGCAACAACTCAACGTCATCGCTGGTGAAACGAATTTGCACTCCGGCTTTATTACCGCCGGCTTGCTCGGAAGTGCGGTTGGGAAAGATTCCCACCGCAGTCGCGCCGAAGCTCTGGAAGATGTTTTCAATGGCGCGTCCGAAACCCTGGCCATAGGAAAGCAGCAGCACGACGGTCGCGATACCCCAAGCCATTCCCAGCATGGTGAGCACGGTCTTGCGAAGGTCGTGCCGCATGGCGCTGTAAGCCTGTTCGAGCAAGTCACGATTCATGACTACTCCTTCCTCAAAGCGTCGACTGGCTGCAGCATTGCTGCTTTGCGCGCAGGGTATAAACCAGCGACTACGCCGGCGAGCGCGAGTGAACCGATGGCCAGCGCAGCGGTCGCGGGAACTAATTTGGGGGTATCCCATCCCGGAGGCGACGGTAGAAAGGACAAAGCCTTCATGATCGCCGCCGCCCCACCCATGCCAATTCCTCCGCTCAGCAAGGTTAAGAATGCGCCTTCGACGAAAAACTGAAACATGATGCTGCGGTTGGTGGCTCCAATCGCTTTTCGCAGCCCGATTTCGCGAGTGCGATCGGCCACCGCGACCAGCATGATATTAATGATGCCAATAGCGCCCAGAGCGAGCGTCACCAGACCAACACTGCCCAGAAACATATTCATGGCATCGAAAATCTTGCCCACCTGGTCAACCGTGTTAACCGTATCCCATTCATCGAAGGAGTCCAGAACGCGATAGTCGAACCCATGATTGCGCGCAATAATTTTGTGCACTTCAAGCTTGGCGGCCTCATGTAATGCGCGCGACTTTGCCTGGTAATTGATAAACGAGATGGCATTATCGATCGATCCCACATTTAGAGGACGAAAGTTGTTCTGCATGGTGTGGAACGGAATGAAAATCCGCAGGTTCATGGTGTTGTTGTCGCCGTGCCCGATTCGTTTCAGCGTGCCGATCACTTCGAAGCGAATTCCGTTCAGCAAGATGGTGCTGCCGACCGAAGGGCGTCCGGGAAACAGGACGCGGCGGGCTTCATCGCCGAGCACGACGACGGAGCGCTTCTGCGAATCATCGAGGTCGTTGATCCAGCGCCCATCGGCGACGGGCACATAGCGGACTTGATTGAAATCGGCGGGTATCCCCATCAGGCGACCGCTGCTCTGGTAGAAGTCACTTACGGCGCGAATGTCATCGCGCGCGATGATGGGAACTGCCGCGCCAACGTCGGGGCACTCCGCAAGAATGTCTTGGTAGTCTTTATAGGTTAGGTAGTACTGCCGCAGGCTGGTAAAACTTCCGTTGACGGTGGGGGCGCGCCCGCCAAAGATGAACAGCACATTTTCGCCGATCTCATCGAACTGCTTCCGGTTGCCCGAGCGGAAGCCCTCGCCCAGGCCGACCAGCAGCAACAGTGATCCGACTCCCCATGCGATACCGAACATGGTCAGGAAAGAACGGAGTTTGTGGGCCCACAAAGTGCGCAAGGTCTGGGCGAAGATATCAAAGATCAGACGCATGTGTTGTTCACCATGGTACGCCCAGGCCCAAGGATAGTTCCCCGCGTTGAAAACTCACCCCGCAGGAACGTTGAATAGACTGGGGTTTGCTCAAAAAGTTAGCTTCGGCGGTGCCAGAGATTGCAGTTTTAGGCAAAACATTTGCACCATTCCCAAGGCGTTCGATTTTACTTATAATCGCGGCCTCACCGCCGGTGCTCTGGCATCGCGAAGGGGATCAAAATGCATTGGCTAGGGATGTTGTTTTTGGGATGGCTTTCGCTCGGAGTTTTGACCGTAATTTTCTTGTTCTGGCTCTGTCAGCGAACGGCCTCGAACGTCAACTCAGTATCCAACTCAGTTCCGCTTTCCCCGAAGCGGACGGAGCTTGGCGCGAACAGCCTGTCGAGGGAACTGCGCTCGGCCTGACTTCGTAATCTTACAACTCCCCCCGATCACCTTCGACGCGGTGACTTCGGTAACATCAGGGCGAGGTGGTTCTGCCCTAGAATCACACAGTGCACAGGGGCTTGACCTCGCGGGAAAAGTGTTGGATTTTTGCGTCTGTTATTGTGTCTTTTGAGGCCGTTCTTTCTGTTGCAGTTTCACACACCTACCGCTTAACCGCTCTGGGCGATGTCACCCAGTGTTTTCTTCTGCTTTTCGCTTTGTTCGTCATGCTCGCTAACGCGAGCACAGCCACTGAACCGCGCTCCAGGCTCTTCTGGGCGCTGCTTGGGCTGGGCTGCGGCATGTGGCTGTCCTTTCAAATTCTGTGGACATATTTTGAAGTCTTCCTGCGCGCCGACGCTCCGAATCCTTTTGTAGGAGACGTGGCTCTGTTTCTGCATCTGGTCCCCATGATGGGCGCTCTGGCGGTGCGTCCGGACCGGGAGCGGGACGAGTCCGTAGCCCAGTTGGGCGGCCTCGATTTCGGGTTACTGATTACCTGGTGGCTTTATCTTTATCTCTTCGTGGTGATTCCCTGGCAGTATGTGTGGCCTCACAAAGTAATGTACGGGCGAAGCTTCGATCTGCTGTACTTTCTGGAGCACGTGGTCTTCGTCGCATGCGCGGGCACCGTGTGGTGGCGCAGCACCGGCACATGGAAGATTATTTACGGACATTTGTTCGGCGCCAGTTTGTTGTATGCCCTCGGCTCGGTTACGGCCAGCGTGGCGATTGATCTGGGCAAGTATTACACCGGCAGTTTTTATGACATTCCGCTGGTGATCTCTTTCCTGTGGTTCTCCGCGGTTGGAATGCTTGGGCAGCGTTTTGCCGACCGAACTCGCGTTCTCAAAGCCGGTGCAGACGAACGCGGGGGTTGGATCTCCGGGCTCGCGATGGTGGCAATTCTCTCGCTTCCGGTTCTAGCCGGGTGGGCCCTCTATATGAGCCATGCCCCAGCAAAGGTGCGGAACTTTAGAGTGCTGCTTACTCTTTCCGCCATGGTGGTTATGGGCGCACTGCTCTGGATCAAGCAATACGGGCTCGACAAAGAAATTGCGCGCAGCAATCATAAACTGCGGGAGGACTCCTACACTGATCTGCTTACCGGATCCAAGAACCGCCGCTTCCTCACCGCAACGATCGAAGCGGATGTCCGGCGAGTGGTCCAGGCTTATTCTTCGGGCGCGGACCCATCCGGCAAGCGGAATCCTGATTTGGTTTTCTATCTCATCGATTGCGATTATTTCAAAGAGGTCAACGATCTTTTCGGGCACGAAGTAGGGGACCAATTGCTGGTCGACCTGGCCCACGACATCAGTTCCGCCATACGGCATTCCGATGTATTAATTCGATGGGGCGGGGATGAGTTCCTGGTGGTCTCGCGTTACACGAACCGGGAGGAAGCCAACATTTTGGCGGAACGTGTTCTGCAAGCGGTCGGGGGGGAGCAGCGCACGCTCAAAGGCGGACAGCGCCAACACTGCACCTGTTCGATTGGATGGGCAGTATTCCCATGGTTCGTGCAAGAGCCTGATGCGGTTGAGTACGGAGACGTGTTGCGTCTGGCTGACTGCGCGCTCTATGAGGCTAAGAAGGCAGGGAAAAATCAGGCGATTGGAATGTTGCCCACTCGCGAGCGGCCGCTACCTCTTGTGGAAACGGTAACCGCGGGCAAAGAGACGGGGCTGGCCGAACAATTGGCTGCACAATTTCTAAGAACGCAAGGGCCCGGATGCCAAGAACCCGACGGGCTCGTAAGTGCAAAAGCTGCTGCGGCGACGCAGGGTTTAATTTAGGTTAGACGATCAAACTGGTGGCCTGCACCTGCCGGAGCGCATGGTAGTCCATGAATACGCCGTATATGAGGGATCGAAGGGAACGGCGATTCCGGCAGAATCGAAAATCTGAGATTCGCGGTCTGCCTCTGAAGGCCTGCCGCCTCAAACCCGGTGGATGAGCTTGAGGCGGCGAGGTGTGGAGGTAATTTACTTGGTGGTGGCTTTGAAGCCGACATTGCCGCCTGCGCTCGGAGTGTAACGTCCAACCATTTCGAGCGTGTCATTGAGGCCGTCGTTCCGAGTGCTGTTGTTGGCCTTCGGATCCTTGACGTCATAGTACTTGCCGCCGTGATAGAGGAAGCCAACGGCGAAATTGTTGGAATCGAAGTAGGTGCCTGCTATGTCGCCCTTGTTGTTTGGAGCATGGACGACGGTGCCAAGCGCACCTGCGTTGGGGTCCTTGATTGACTTGAAGGTCTTGCCGTTGTACAGGTACGAGTCGTAATCGCCAGCTGAGGTAATGGCGTAGATGGCGATGTCGCCTGCATTGTTGATCCCGTAGGCGTCCGCGCTGGTATCGCCCTTTATATCGAGGGTCTTATACTTGGTGCCCGTCTTCACAAAACCATGCTGGACACTCGCAGAGTCAAAGTAGAGACCGACGACGGTTCCTTTGTCGTTGATTCCGGTAGCCTCGGTCTGCGTCGCCTTGGGATAGGCAATGGGGGTAAATTTTCCCTTGGTCCAGGTAAAGGCAATGGCGCCGGTGGCACCAGTGCACCAGCCAACCGCGGTACCGGCTGAATTGATGGCGTAGAAGGCAATCGCGGACGAGCATTTCTTGTTGTTTACCGTGGTCAGCGTCTTTCCAGCGAGGGTCATAGCGTGTTGTACGCCGGCGGAGTCGATGTAGTCTCCGGCAATGACTCCGGCGTTGTTGACTCCGTAAGAGTCGGTCTCGGTCGCGGTCTTTGTCGATTTGACATCAGAAAATGTGAAGGTTAACGGTGGGGCCGCCGCGATACCTACAGCGACGAAGGTTAGAACAAGTACTACACCAAGAATGGACCTTTTCACTGGTTTCTCCTCCTAGAGAAAGTTATTGCTACTCTTTCCCGCCACTGGCATGACTTGGCAGGAACAAACACAGAGGGAATCTTCCTGCACCGGGAAGTTACCCTCCAACTGTTTGCCCGCCGGCCCCAGTACGCTCCCGGCAACATCGTACGGATGATGCAGCAATCGAGCGAGAGCCCCTGAGTGCGAGACGGCGAGCACAAAAGTTACTTGGTGGTCGCCTTGAAGCCAAGAGTAGCTCCGGCGCTGTTAGTGTAACGTCCCACCATTTCGAGCTTGTCGTTGAGGCCGTCGTCCCGAGTGCTGGCGTTAGCCTTTGGGTCGAGGACATCGTAGTATTTTCCAGCATGAAGCAGGAAACCGACGGATTGACCACTGGAATTAAAGTAGGTGCCATCGATATCGCCCTTGTTGTTCGGAACATGAACGACAGCTCCGATTGGCCCCGCTTTGGGCGGAGAGATCTTAGTCAACTTCGTTCCCTTCCGAATGTAAGAGGTACAGGGGGCGGTGGTGCTGCAACTGATCGCGCCGGCCGAGACCGATCCGGTGTAGACCGTGATATCACCCGCGTTGTCGATGCCCCACGCCTCCGTTGCAGTGGCGCCCTTCACGTCGATTTGCGTGTACTTCTTATTGGCGAGAAGGAATCCATGGCCATTGCCGGCGCTGTCGACAAAAATTCCTACAACATCTCCCTTGTCATTGATCCCGGTGGCCTCGGTCCCCGTTGCTTTCGGAAAGTTGACGGGAGTGAATTTTCCCTTGGCCCAGGTAAACCCGATCTGCACTCCCTTGGTGTTGATACACCAGCCGACAGCCGTGCCGGCGCTATTGATTCCGAAAAACGAAATTGAACCAGCGGTGCCGCCGGTCGTTTGGCAACTCTTATTGTCGATGGTGGTCAGCTTGGTCCCGGCAAGGATCATACCGTGCTGAACGTCTGCAGAGTCCACATAGTCTCCGGCGATGACTCCAGAGTTGTTGACTCCGTAGGAGTCGGTCTCCGTCGCTGTCTTGTTAGCGTGGACGTCTGAGAAGGTAAAGGTTAAGGGCGGCGCAGCCGCGAGACCCACAGCAACGAAAGTTACAACGATCAATACACCAAACACGGACCTTTGCACTGGTTTCCCCTCCAAAGGAAAATTCTTGAGACAATCTGACTTCTTCTTCCTGCCGCCGGCACAAAGCCAGGACAGGAAACGAACGATGTGACGATTCGGCCTACAGGAGCCCCCTCCAAACCAAACCCGCGCACCAGCCGTACCTTGCGCGAGGACCATCGCTCACCGCGCGACAGTGGCGGACAGTCGCGAAGCGGTCAAGGCCGCTAATTATCGTCCCGGTCAGGGTTGCGGTCAAGATGAAAGGTTTTGCACTCACACGTATTGAAGCAGCGAGTTTAGCCTAGTCGCATTACTCGCAAATCATGGCCAGTCATTTCTTTTGGTTGGTCGATTCCCAACATTCCCAGAATCGTCGGCGAAATGTCGCGCAGCGAACCTCCGGGCTTCAGGGTAAACTTGTTGCCATTTTCAGCGACTGCGATAAAGGGAACGGGGTTGGTGGTGTGCGCGGTATGCGGGCCCCCGGTTACGGGATCGATCAGCATTTCGGCGTTACCGTGATCGGCAGTGATGAGCATGGCTCCGCCCTTCGCACGCAGAACAGGCTCTATGCGTCCCAGACAGGCATCTACCGTCTCTACAGCTTTCACTGTAGGTTCGATCTTCCCTGAGTGTCCGACCATGTCCGCGTTGGCGAAGTTTACGATGATAACGTCGAAGGTTCCATCTTCAATTGCCCTCACCACGGCATCGGCGATACCCGCAGCGCTCATTTCGGGTTTTAGATCGTAGGTGGCGACTTTGGGCGACGGAACCAGCAGGCGGTCTTCACCGGGGAATGGTTGTTCTACGCCTCCGTTGAAGAAATAAGTCACGTGGGCATATTTTTCCGTCTCAGCGACGCGCAGATTTCGAAGATTCATCTGGCCCATCACATTGGCTAAGATGCTGTTCATCGACTCTGGCGGGATGACGACGGGAAGGCTGAACTGTTTGTCATAGCGGGTCATACAAACGTAATGCAGATTATTGGGGACGCGGTCGCGGGGAATGACGGCATCAAGATCGTCGGCTCCGGGGAGATCGCGTCCGCCTTTTTCGTTGAGGCCGCTGTTGCGGGTGAGGGCGCGAGTGATCTGGCGGACGCGGTCGGCGCGGAAATTGAAACAGATACAGGAATCTTCGTCGCGAATCGTGGCGAGTGGCTCACCCTTATTATCAACACAGACGAAGGGGACGATGAATTCATCCGTGATTCCCTTGTTGTAAGACTCTTTCACACCCTGCACCGCGTCGACGAATTTGCCGCCTTCACCGTCGCCGTAGACCATGGCGTTGAACGCCTTAGCAATACGCTCCCAGCGCCGGTCGCGGTCCATCGCGTAGTAGCGGCCGTTCACCGTAGCGATCTTGCCGGTGTTGTACTCCCGCATTTTCTGCTGCAACTGTTCCAGGTAGCCCGCTCCGTTTGTGGGCAAAGTATCGCGGCCATCCATGAAGGCGTGGACGAAGACGCGATCGACGCCATTCTGTTTGGCCATACGGAGCAGGGCGTAAAGGTGCGTCTGGTAGGAATGCACACCGCCATCGGATAGCAAGCCGAAGAGGTGAAGGCGGCGTCTACCGGTGCGGGCGTTCTTCATGGCGGCGAGAAGAACCGGATGGGAGAAGAACTCGCCGTTCTGGATCATCAGCTCGATGCGCGTGCTGTCCATGTGCACGATGCGTCCAGCGCCGATGTTAAGATGGCCCACCTCACTGTTCCCCATTTGACCGTCGGGGAGCCCGACAAAAGGGCCGCTGGTCTGGATGAGCGTGTTGGGATAGTCGCGCAGAAGGCGGTCGTAGGTAGGCTTGCGGGCGAGTGCGATGGCATTGGCTTCGGTTTCGGCGCGGTACCCCCAGCCGTCGAGGATGATGAGGACGAGAGGTTTGGGACGCATTTTAGCTGCTGGCTCCTGGCTTCTAGCTAAACAGAAAACGCCACGGATCTACACGGATGAACGCGGATCTGAATTCTTTTCCGGGAAACAGAACACCGACATACTAATTCTTTTGCTGAGTCTGTGGGGCTGCTGGTATGCTTTTCGGTTTTTCTTGATCTTCTCTTACGATTTGCTCGGCCTTTTTCTGTATGGCGTCGATTTGCGTTTGCATGCGCGCGTAGGAGGCCTGCATCGACTCGGAGGTCAGGGCGGGCATTTCTCGCATCATCTTTTGACCCGTCGGGGATGCGTAGAAGGTGCTCATGGCATCGATGTCAGGCTTTGAGAAGTGCCTCTGGTAAATGGGAATCATGTCGTCGAGCATGGCGTCCATCGGCATGTCCTTCAGAGTTTCCTGAATCATACGGTTGGCGCGGGCAATTTTCTCAGCCGAAGTCTGCGGATAACGTTTTTTCAGCGTTTCGTCGATCATGGCGCTTTGTTGTTTCGTCATGGCGTCCATCACCTGACGCATCTGCTGATGAATCTGCATAACCTCGAAGAGGTGCTGGATGTCTTCTTTCGAAGCGGGGGTGTCGCCGGGCAAGGACTGTTGAGGGAAGGCTGCGCAGACTGCAAGAAGCAGAACTGCGAGGGAAAGATTAAGCTGTTTCATGGCACTTCTCCGGGAACGCTCTACCAGATTACCTCGACAGGATAACGCTCAAACTGCGGATCGGCGGTAACCAGCGGAAGTTTTTCTTCGATACTCTGGGCGATCAGGACCCGGTCGAACGGATCGCGGTGGTGCATTGCCAACGATTCGACCCTAAGGATATGGTCCAGATTAATCGGCAGCACTTCGATCCGGTTCTCTGCTGCCTTCTTAACCAGGTACGGGCCTGAGGGCTGTGGCAAAGGAAGTCTGCCCGCCTGCACTTTGATCAGTATCTCCCAGACGCTGGCCGCGCTCAGCCAGAGGTCGTTGGGGCCGGTAAATATTTTTTGAGCCCGGCGGGAGAGCCTCCTATCGTCCGCAATGGCCCACAAGAATGCGTGCGTATCGAGAAGGGCTTTCATTTATAGAAGAGATCCTCGATCTCCTTAGGCAGCGGATCATTGAAATCGTCGGGCACGGTAAACTCGCCCTTGGCCGAGCCGAGCATTCGATTCTTCGGTCGTTTTTCTAACGGCACCAATTTGGCAACGGGCTTCCCGGCCTTGGCGATGATGACCTCCTCGCCCATAGCGACGCGTTCAAGCAGGCGCGATAGATGTGTCTTGGCCTCGTGGATATTGACTTCCATAGAGTAATTATAGCTAAGTCGTGGACTAAGTCAACTTTAGGGCTCTTCTGGGTGGGCGACGGTGTTTAACTAGCTTTAATGCTCGCCGAATCTTCTTCGTGGCGATGCCTCCGAATGCGGCGATGCGTCCAGGCAAGCCAAGCACAAAGAATTGCCGTTGATCCGATCACTCGACGTAGATAATTCGACTCCAGATCGCTCAATCCAAGCCGATCCGCAACGCGATTGGAGACATATGAAGCCGAGCCTGCGAGTGCGATTGTGACGAACGCGGCCAGAAACAACTCAGCGGCGTCTTGGAAAATATGGCGCCATGTCCATTTTGTGCGTACCCGAATCATCTGAATGACGCCGATTGTAGCGAAGACCAAGAGGCCCGCGAAGAAAGCGAACACCGGCACGTCATCAGCGCCGATCCACATGCCAAGCAAGGAAACCTGTAATTCGAGCGGCATTCGCATATTACTTTCTGTAGTTCAACGCCTTCAATCCCAGGAATCTCGCTGAAGCTCCCAACTCTTCTTCGATGCGCAGTAACTGGTTGTATTTTGCGATGCGATCCGTCCGCGAAGCCGAGCCGGTTTTGATTTGGCCTGCACCTGTCGCCACGGCCAGGTCGGCGATGAAGGTGTCTTCGGATTCGCCGGAGCGGTGCGAGATGACCGAGGTGTAGCCGTTGCGGCGGGCCAGGTCGATGGCGTCCAGGGTTTCGCTGACCGTACCGATCTGGTTCAGCTTGATCAGAATCGAATTGGCAATTTCCTTCTCGATGCCTTCGCCGAAAATCTGGAGGTTGGTGACAAAAATGTCGTCTCCGACGAGCTGAATCTTTCCGCCCAACTCTTTTGTGAGGTTCTGCCAACCCTCCCAGTCCTCTTCTGACAAGCCGTCTTCGAGCGAGACGATGGGATAATCCTTTGCCCACTTCGCCCAGTAGCGGACCATTTCGTCCGAGCTCTTTTCCGACTTGTCCGACTTCTTGAAAATGTATTTGCCGTCCTTGTAAAACTCGCTGGCGGCGGGATCGAGTGCAATGGCGATTTCTTCTCCGGGCTTGTAGCCGGCCTGCTGGATGGCTTCGAGCACAACCTCGATGGCTTCGACGTTCGATTTGACGGATGGTGCGAATCCGCCTTCGTCGCCGACAGCGGTGTTGTATCCGCGTTTCTTGAGAACACCCTTCAGAGTGTGAAACACTTCGACTCCCCAGCGCAGCGCTTCGGAGAACGACTCGGCTCCGACGGGCATAACCATGAATTCCTGGAAGTCGACATTGTTGTCGGCATGGGCGCCGCCGTTCAGGATGTTCATCATGGGCACGGGAAGCGTGTTGGCGGCGGCGCCGCCGAGGTATCGATATAAAGGCAGGCCAAAAGCGATGGCCGATGCGCGGGCAGCAGCCATGGAAACGGCGAGAATGGCGTTGGCGCCCAGACGTCCTTTGTTTTCGGTGCCGTCGAGTTCGATCATTCTTTGATCGAGCGCGCGCTGGTCGGAGGCATCGAAGTTGGCCAAAGCTTCGGCAATCTCGCTGTTCACGTTTTCTACTGCTTTCAGCACGCCTTTCCCCAGAAAGCGCTGGTTGTCACCGTCGCGCAGTTCGACCGCCTCGTGCTCGCCGGTCGAGGCCCCACTGGGAACGATGGCCCTCCCTGTGGTTCCGTCGGCCAAAGTGATTTCGGCTTCGACCGTGGGGTTTCCGCGCGAGTCGAGAACCTCGCGGGCATGGATATCGGCGATATTCATAGTGGGCATGAGTGCGTCCTTTGTTGGTTCATCGAGACGGGCGATTATAAAGCACCCCCAACCCTTTTTGAAATTCCTCATCTACTTGAGTTGGCAGATATTTACGTTTCTACGCCCAGTCAATGTGTGCGGTCCTAAAGAGTAATCCGTCCCTGATGCTCGGGCGCCCGGCTAGACGCTCTTGAGCCGCTCAGCGAGCCCCCGTAGCTGCTCTCTTACAGTAAACCCTGTAGAGAATTAAATTCCCACTTAGTGGTAGGCTCTTCGGCGTAACTATTCCCCTGCGTGTCGCCACGACGGAGGGCAGAATGAGTGCCACTGAAGAAGTTAATATCCTGATGGTGGACGACCAGCCAAGCAAGTTGCTCAGCTACGAGGTCATTCTGAGTGAGCTGGGCGAAAAGTTGATTAAGGCTACGTCCGGACCTGAAGCCCTAGAACAACTTCTGAGGAACGAAATCGCGGTAGTGTTGTTGGATGTCAACATGCCCGGACAGGATGGCTTTGAATTAGCGAGGATGATTCGCCAGCATCCCCGCTTCGAGAAAATGGCGATCATCTTCATCTCCGCTGTGCGGGTGAGCGACATCGACCGGCTCACGGGATTCGAGCAGGGGGCGGTGGACTATATCTCCGTTCCGATCGTGCCACGGCTCTTAAGAGCCAGGGTCAGAGTCTTTGTGGAGTTGTATCGGAAGACCAGAGAACTAGAACGGCTCAACGGCGAGTTACGGGACATTTCCTGCCACTTGATAAAAACGCAAGATGAAGAACATCGGCGCATCGCACGAGAGTTGCACGATGGGTTGGGCCAGGAACTTGCTGCACTCAAGATGATCTTAGCGCAGATTCCTCAGCACAATTCAGCAAATGCGAAAGACCAGGCAGCCAATGAAGCAAGTGGAATCGTAGAGCGGGCGAGTCGACAAGTGCGCAGTATGTCTCATCTCCTGCACCCACCTCTGCTCGACGAAGTGGGGCTAACTTCGGCGGTTCGTTGGTACCTCGATGGATTCACCAAGCGCAGTGGCATTGTGACATCGCTGGAGGTACAGCCTGTTGATTTCCCGCGGCTCACCTGCGATCTAGAAACTGCCGTCTTCCGGGCTATTCAGGAGGCGCTCACTAATGTTTTCAGGCATTCGGGAGCAAGAAACGCTTGGGTTACGCTGAGCCAGCAAGAAGGCCTGGTCATAGTAAAGGTCGGTGACGATGGCAAGGGCGTCGGTGCGGAGATTACGGAGATGCGTCCGGGCAGTTTAGGAATTGGTCTGGCAGGCATGAGGC
>Ga0210390_10004070_pt1 | contig 12444 bp, 12 predicted proteins | sample IncBWH11OmetaG_FD_161050 | JGI IMG/M metagenome (GOLD analysis project Ga0210390, IMG submission 161050) | Forest soil microbial communities from Barre Woods Harvard Forest LTER site, Petersham, Massachusetts, United States - Inc-BW-H-11-O ...
ACCCCGAGCTGCTCGCGGTCGAATCTGTCCGCCGATGCAGCGTCGGCCGGTCCGGATCGTCCGCCGGAGCACTCCCCGAGGTATTTCCAGACCCGCTTCCGATGCCCGATGTCGATCCCGAGCCGCTCCCCGAAGTCGTGCTGCCCGCACCTGATCCCGACCCCGAGCTCGATCCCGAACTCGCACCCGACCCCGACGAAGCCGTCCCCGAGTCCGCCGGATGATGCGCGAAGTGCGGTTTCCCGTCGTCCCCTTTCACATCTCCTTCGATTTTCGGAGGATTCTTCGACGGCTTCAGCTTCGACACCTTCGGCGTCGGAGGCGTCCGGTACGATCCGATTGCGATCCACGACCCAGACACGTTGGCTGCCGCCTTCACGTCGAACAGCCCCTTGGACGATCCCGCATCCACCAGCTCGTACTGCGTGCCCGTCTCCACCGCCAGCGGCATGGGCTGCGCCATGTACAACCCGGCCGGTTGGTACCGCTCTCCGTCCCAAACCGCCACCGGAATCAGCCTGGCCGCCGTCGGCTTGGTCAGGTCTCCCGTGTACTCGAGAACCGCCGTCGCCCGCAGCACCGGAGTCGGCGTCGCGCCGTTGTTCGGGTTCACTCTGCCTGGATACTGCGCATGAGCCGGGACAACAAATCCCGCGCCCAGCATCCATCCCGCGAATATCAATCCGCGCCAGAGACTCATCCCGCGCTTTCCACTCCGTGACATAGCCAGCCGTCTAAGCAACAATCTATAGGACAATCTATTTATTAGACGCGGGGCGCCCGTCGCGCGCAATCCTCTCTGTGCAAAGGATGATTTATGGAACTCCAACAAAAAGTTGCAGACTTCGCGCTTCAGGACGACCAGGAAAACACCATCCATCTCTCCGACTTCGCTGGAAAGCCCGTCGTCCTCTTCTTCTATCCCAAGGCCGATACCCCCGGCTGCACCATCGAGGCCTGCGGTTTCCGCGACACCTTCGTAAAACTTCAGAACGCCGGCGCTATCGTCCTCGGCATCTCGCGTGACACGCCCAAAGCCCAGAAGAAATTCAAGGAAAAGTACGACCTGCCCTATCCGCTCCTTGCAGATGTAGACGAAAAAGTCTGCAAACAGTTTGACGTACTCAAGGAAAAGAACATGTACGGCAAGAAAGTCATCGGCATCGAGCGGACCACCTTCCTCATCGGCCTCGACCAGACCCTCCTCAAAGTCTTCCCTAAGGTCAAGCCCGAAGGCCACGCGGAGGAGGTTCTGGCGGCAATCAAGGAGTGGAAGAAGGGCTGACCTTCGCTCAGGACGCAGGTGGCAGTGTCGTATCGCTGGCTACAAACACCTTCAGCGGTGTTCCCTCTTTGATGTCGATCTCTTTGCCATGCTTGATCAGTCCGATGGGTCCGAAGAGTACGGTCAGCGCGACTGTCGTTCCTGTCGCGTCGTCTCCCGTCTTGTCCCGCGTCCCACGAAGCATCACTCGGGTGTCACCTACTCTCAGGTAGTCCAGCCGGATGTTGAGTTCTCCGCCCCGGCCCATCATGCCGGCTCTTTTGGCGTGGCTGACCTCGCCCACGGCTTTGTCTCCGGCCTTGGCAACCACGACATTATCGACGATCAGATCCTCGGCAAGAATCAGATTGACCGGGTCGCCCTCGGTTGCGGTATGGGAGGTAAGGTTCTGTGCGAATTTGAGCTGCACATCTGAGCCTTCTTTGAGCACGAGTTTAGGTTTTTCCAGGGTGGGAGCAGCAGCAGGAGCAGCAATGGCGGCAGCAGCAGGAGCCGGAGTATTGTTCTGGGCCGAGCTCTGCTGCGCGAGCGCTATACCGGGATAGATCACTGCGACGATTGCTAAAGTCCCAATTCTTGTTCGGTTCATCGTTCCTCCGTTTTACCTGACCTGGCCGGCAGTCATAAGTTAATTACGGAGAACATGAGAAAAGTCCACTCGAAAGCTATCTTTTTGCCCGCACGTTACTAAAGAGGTAAGGTAATCGGCAGGAGAACACACTGACCCGTTGTATCCTTGCGCGCTCTTTGCGTCTTCGCGCCAAGTTCCTGCCTGCGTAAGGTCAGTCGATCAACTTGTGCTGGTCCCGTGTGACCACCGGCGCCATCGTCTCGAATATGCCGTCATTCCGGATCAGCTTGTGAAAGAGAATCGCTCCGACATGCATCAGAATGGTTGCGAAGAAGGCAAAGGCCAGGTAGTGATGTGCACGCCACAACCAGGTATGCAGGGTGGGACTCAAGGGCAGTATGGAAGGCAGATGCACACTACCGAACAGCACCACAGGGTAGGACGCTGCTGACAACATTCCCCAGCCGATGAGCGGCATGCTGATCATCAGCGCGTAGAGGACATATTGCGACAGTTCTGCGCCCAGCTTGATTGGCTCCGGAAGGTCGGGCGGCAGAGCAGGCGCCTTGTAGATAAGGCGCAGCGTGAGGCGGATGAGCACGAGCACCAGGATGGCGATACCCAGAGGCTTATGAATCTGGACCAAAGTCAGGTATTTCGGAGTAACAGTCGAGACCATGCCTACGCCGATGAACAACATGGACAGGATGCAAATGGCCATGAGCCAGTGAAGAAATCGCTGTGGCGCGGTGAAGCGTTTTCGGCTGGTTGTCATTGCGTGGCTCCTGTCGCTTTACCCGGATAGTAAGAGGCTTCGGCTGTGCGGCTGTTGTACGACCGGGAATAGGCGGCCGAACGAGCGGCCGGGAATGGGTCATCGGACGTCGTGATGCCGGAAGGTAACACGGTCGGGTCGAAATTGATGTTGAGACACGGACCGTCACGCTCCGGCTCAATTTGTTGCACAGTAAGCGTGCCAACCTCAACTGTGCGCCGATCCGGAGGCCAGGCCTTGTTAGGATCCTCCGTCGGATCACCAGGATTGGCGAGCGTCACCACCATTGTCCACCGTTGAGGGCCTGAGGCGACACGCTGGGTAATTTCCTGCTCCAGGGCATCGGGACCACGTTTGGCCAGCTCTTCCGGTGAGATGGGCACCGGTTGCGCCGCCGGAATCAACGACCAGCGGATCGTATGTTTGGCGCCAGACCCAGCGACAAACAGAAAGGAGTTGAGACTGTTGTAGCGCTCCTCCGCATAGCTCGCCGTCCAGGGAGCACTCTTGGCCCAACCGAGGAACGTAAGGAATCCCGGATGCGCGGCAATGAAACTCTTCATCGCATTTGGATCCTTGCTTCCGGAGGCGGTCAGCAGTTCGTAAAAGGCCTGCGGCGTCGATACCGGGAAGATGGGCGCATCGATCATGGCGCTGCGCCACTCCTGCCCATCCGGCGTCTTGATGCTGATGCCGAGGCCGCGTACGCGCACCATTGCATCCGCGGCATTGGGATCCGCAGTGGCCAGGTTAAAGCGCCCTACAACCGGATACTGCCCGCTCTCGAAAACGGTCGCTTTGGAAAGCTCCTTGCCATTGCCGTTGGCCTCGAAGGTGCCGGTGAAGCAGATGCCTTTGGCGTGGTTGCGGCGATGGCCCAATGCCGGGCCGCCAGGAGGCGCCAGTCCCGCTACCAGTTTTTTGGGAGTCAGCCTATGCGGCGAGAGCCACCCAGCCGTATACGCGAAAGCAATCGCGGCTATACCGACGACTGCGGCAATGAATAGCAGCGGTCCAAGCCGAAAAGCTCGTGGTGATTTGGATGACTCAACCATTCAAACCTCTTTCGAAGTTACGGAACAGAAACTGTTACGAGGTCTACACAGCGACCCTCGATCCCGGGCTCGCACTTTGGTACATAACATGACTGCCCTGGCTCGCAACACGATTGCAGCATTTGGGGCCGGCCACCCGGCGTGTGCCAGGACTATTTGTTCACTTGAGATTCTGCTCAAGCCATGGAGTTGCTCTTTTTTTCATTCGAATGGGAGATGAGGCATGTCGGAACTAGCGCGACAGCCGTGAAACATCGCCAGGGCAGCGAGGAAAACGCGGTGTTCCTTCCCAGCGCTGTCTTTTTTGCGTGTAGTCGAATTCAGACGTCTTCGCGTCCGCGGTCAGGCTCAATCCGGGACTACGCCGGGCACGCAACCGCCGGGCACGATCGCTATCGATGTGGCGGAGGTTCGCGGCCACCGAATTCTTCCCGAGAAAGCTATCCACGCTGATTTGACATTTCAGGAGCTGTTTTCAGAAGGCACCGTCACACTTTCGGTCGTCGTGAATCCCTATGGGAAGGTGGAGTCCGCGCATGCTGTGAGAGGCATCGGGAGGTTTTATCCGGATGCGGAGAGCATTGAAATGGAGCGCACCTTCAAGCTGTTCCTGAAGGCTGGCGTGCCGGTTCGAGCTTTCATCGAAGACTATGTTTCTCTCTGTCCACCGGAGAAGCGCCCATTGCATCACGTTCTGTTTCCTGCGGTACAGGACCCCATCAACTCTGAAAATGACGCTGGCCCGCATGCTTTGGGACCTGCCGTGGCATGCAGGCAAATCTGAAGATGCTCCGGGCATTGCTCGGGCCCTGATAGCCGCGGGCGCCGATGTGAACATAAAGGACAATCGGCAGGAAACGCCGATCTACGGTGCCTGTTACAGCCCTTCCCTGGTTCCGGTGCTTGCTGCCGCGGGAGCGGACATGAACCCTCGCGACGACAACGGGCTGACCCCGTTGATGACCTGCGTCTTTCCGGCCTTCATTGAGGCTGCACTCAAGGCCGGCGCGCATGCCACATTGCAAGCCCCGAACGGTCTTACAGCAGCGCGCGATTTCGCAAGAGCGGGCTGAAGGACATCGCCGATCAGTTGGAGGCCGCGGAAAAGGCCGTAACAAAGAAGCAGTAACGAAGACACCGCAGTAATCACTGACAGGAGCGCTACTCGCGGCGCAGGGCTGTTTGCGGATCGACGCGGGCAGCGCGGCGGGAGGGGATCCAGCAGGCCAGCAGAGCGACGAAGGCGAGCAGCACCGGCACGAGGGTGAAGGTGGCCAGATCGTGCGGGTTGGTTTTGTAGAGGAAGCTCGAGGAAAACTTCACCGCGATCCATGCTGTGGGCAAGCCGAACGCGAAGGCGATGACGGTGAGCAGCATTCCCTGGCGGACGACGAGGCGCTGAACGGCTGCGAGCTGCGCGCCCAGTGCGATGCGGATGCCGATTTCACGGGTGCGGCGGCTGACGGAATAGCTCATGACTCCGTAGAGGCCGACGGAAGCCAGGACCAGGCCGACGATTCCGAAGACTCCGAAGAGGGTGCCGGCGAGGCGAGGCAGAAAGAGCGCGTCGCGAAGGTGTTCCCGCATAGTCTCGGCATTGAAGATGGCCATCGACGGGTCGAGCGAGTGGATGATGTTGCGCACAGCGGATGCGGTTCCGGCTTCGTCGCTGGTGCGGACGACAAGAGAGTAGCCGAGGAACGATGGGTCGGAGGCGAGGCTCTGCGCGAGCGAGCGGTAGAGCACCGGCCGGAGGGCTTCGCCGAGGGCGCGCGATTTGGTGTTTCCGACGACGCCGATGACCTGGTAGCTGGCGCCGCCACCTTCGATGCGCCGGCCGATGGGGTTCTCGTCATGGAAAACGTCGTGGACGAAGGCCTGGTTAACGACTGCGACCTTCGGGGCAGACGCGCTTTCGTTGCCAATGTCGCGGCCAGCCAGGCAGGGAATGCCCATGGTTTCAAAGTAGCCGGGCGTGACCATGTAGAGATCGACGCTGGGTTCTGGACCGGAGGGGTTGATGCCAGCAGCGTGAAAGGAATCGCTGCGGTTGCCCATCGAAAGCGGCGCGACGTCAGTCAGAACGGCAGATGTAACTCCGGGCAAAGCGGCGGCGCGGTCGCGCAATGCACCGAGAAACTGCACCGTACGTTCGGGCGTGTAGCCGTGAACACGCGGGTCGACCGAGATCATGAGCAGGTCCTCTGAGCGGAAGCCCACGTCCATGCCGGCGGCGCGCTCGAGGCTGCGCAGGAAGAGCCCGGTGACGCAGAGCAGGACGAGGGAGAGCGAAATCTGCGCGACGACGAGGATGTTGCGCAGGCTCCAGCGGCGGCCGGGGCGGGTGAGCGCGTCTTCGCCTTTGAGGGCATTGGCAATCATTGGGCGCGCGGCTGCCCACGCGGGTGCGAGTCCGAAGACAATACCTGCGCCGAGGCTGAGGCCGAAGGCGTAGAGCAGGACGCGCCAGTCGAGGCTGACGGCCATGTCCAGCGGGATGGGAACGGGCAGATGGAACGCGGAGAGCGCGGAGGTAGCCCAGAGCGCGAGCATGACTCCGAGGACTCCGCCGGCGACAGCCAGAAGCACAGTTTCAGTGAGGACTTGGCGGATCAGTTGGGCGCGTGTTGCTCCGAGGGCGAGGCGAACGGCCATGTCGCGCTGACGGCCGGCGTCCTGGGCGAGGAGCAGGTTGGCGACGTTGGCTCCGGCGATGCAGAGGACCATGAGCACCACAACGCTGAGCGCGCCGAGGAACATCAGAACGGTGGACCGGTCACGCTGCGGCAGCGACCCGGCGGATTCAAAAACAAAGCTGTTGTCCTTATCTGTCGCGGGATAAGCTTTGGCGAGATTCGCGGCTAGTGTGTCGAGTTCGGCCCCAACCTGAGCCCGGGTCACACCTGGCTTCACACGCCCGATGACTCCCAGCCAGTGAAAGATGCGCGAGCTGCGGTCGGGGATGTTCACGGCAAGTTGTTCCACGTTGCCGAGGGGCACCCAAAACTGCGGGGCGAGCAGGAGGTCGACGCCGCGAAATCCTGGAGGAGCTACGCCGACGACGGTGAACGGCCGTCCGGAGAGGGTGATGGTTTTGCCGATGATCGCCGGGTCGGCGGCGAAACGACGCTGCCAAAGTCTGTAGCCGAGGACTATGACCTGTTGCTTTTCCTCGGATGGCAGAAAGCCGCGGCCCGACGGCATGCGAAGCTCAGTGACGTCGAAGTAGTTGCTGGTGGCGGCCTGTCCCCAGACGCGCTCGGGCTCGCTGTTTCCGCCGCCTCCTGTCATGGACGCGGGCAGAAGTTCGTAATAAGCCGCAACGCCGGAGAAGGACTTCGCCTGATCGCGCACATCGGTGTAGAGCGGCCAGGTAAAGTGGTTGGGGCCGCTGTCTCCGCGTGCCTGCGTGTGGAGCGCCAGCAGAGTGCCCGGATCGCCGACCGGCGCGGGGCGCAGGACGAAGGTGCTGACGATGGAGAAGATGGAAGCGTTGGCGCCGATACCCAGTCCGATGGCGGCGACGGCGATGCCGGGTGACTTCGAAATCCTGCGAAAAGCATAGGTCAGATCGCGTAGCCGGGATGCCATAGAGACGTCTCCTGGAGGGTGCTCCTATGTGACTCGTTACGCGGCCGCTGGCGCGATGGTTCCCGGTTCCGATGTTGACGGCCGTGAATTTCGCGTCAGACCGATGAGCGAGATCGTTTATCTTTCACTCATTCCCGTTTTTGCCTAAAGACCGAAGAATTAAGGACAGACATGTCAGGATCGCGCAGAGATTTTCTTGCCCACAGCACGCTGGGATTGCTCAGTGTTGCCGTCGCTGCTCACGCACAGGAACCGACACCGCAATCACAGGAGCCGACACCGGGTGCGCCGCCTGCATTCGGGACGGCTCCCCCGGTCGGGCCGGAGGTGTCGGCGGCGACCTTTGCCGAGGCGGAAAAGCTGGTGCAGGTGGAGATGACTCCGGCGCACCGCGCGGAGGCAGCCGAGAACTGGCGGATGCAGATGGCTCCGCTGTATGAGCGACGCACGGGCCCGCGCAAGCTGGCGATTGAGCCCAGCGTGGCTCCGGCGACGCAGTGGAATCCCACGCTGCCGGGGATGACCCGCCATCCGGCGGCGAATGTGTTTGTGCGCAGCACAGCAGGTGTGGCGTCGGTGCCCGCGAAGGAAGAAGACATCGCGTTCGCTACGGTGACGCAGCTTTCGCGATGGATCGAGAGCAAGCAGATCACTTCGGAACGGCTGACGGAAATTTATCTGGGCCGCATCCAGCGCTTCGATCCGAAGCTGCATTGCGTGATCACGCTGACGCGGGAACACGCGCTCGAACAGGCTCGGCAGGCGGATAAGGAGATTGCGGCAGGCAAGTATCGCGGGCCGCTGCACGGGATTCCGTGGGGAGCGAAGGATTTGCTCGATACGGCGGGCATTGCTACGACGTGGGGAGCGGAGCCTTATCGGAACCGCGTTCCAACTTCGAACGCGGCAGTTGTGGCCCGGTTGAACGCGGCGGGCGCGGTGCTCGTCGCGAAGCTGAGCCTGGGTGCGCTGGCGCTGAACGATATCTGGTTCGGCGGGCAGACGATGAATCCCTGGCTGCTTGAAGAGGGATCGTCGGGATCGAGTGCAGGGCCCGGGTCGGCGACAGCGGCGGGACTCGTTGGATTTGCGATCGGCAGCGAGACGGGTGGCAGCATTGTGAGTCCGTCGATGCGGTGCGGGGTGACGGGGCTGCGACCCACGTTTGGCCGGGTGCCGCGCACGGGAGCGATGACGCTGTGCTGGTCGCTGGACAAGCTGGGTCCGATGACGCGGGGAGTCGAAGACACGATGCTGGTTCTCAATGCAATCTCGGGGCCTGATCCGAGAGATCTGAGCAGCGTTCCATCAAAGCTCGCGTTCGACGCGGGGGCGAGCATCGCGGGCCTACGCGTGGGCTACTTTCCCGCGTGGATGAAGGAGGCTCCGGCGACGGAGGTGGATCGGGCGGCGCTCGAGACGGTGAAGAAGGTCGGCATGGTGCCGGTTGCGGTGTCTCTGCCCGATTGGCCTTACGACTCGCTCAATCTGATTTTGTTTGCGGAGGGCGCCGCGGCTTTTGAAGAGCTGACGCTCAGCGGGAAGTTGGACGAGCTGAAGGCGCAGGTGCCCGATGCGTGGCCGAATGTATTTCGCCAGTCGCGGTTCCTGTCTGCTGTGGACTTCGTGCAAGCTGACCGGATGCGGCGCAAGGTTGCAGAGGAAATGGCGCGAATCTTTTCCCAAGTAGACCTACTGCTGGTGCCGTCCCTGCGCGACGAGATGCTGGTGATCAGCAACAATACCGGGCATCCCTCGCTGACGTTGCGGGCCGGTTTTGTCGAGGTGGCGGAAGCTCGCAGCGACTGGGCTCCGGACCCGAAGCATCCTCTGCCGAAGTTCTCTCCGCCGCGGAGGGTGCCGCATGGCGTGACGCTGATTGGACGGCTGTTCGACGAAGGCACGCTGGCGGAAGCAGGCATGGCGCTCGAGAAGGCGTTCGGCGTTGCGGGAGAAAGGCCACCGGGGTTTTAGGTGAATGCTCTGGCTGCCTGTTAGCCGGGAAAGCGCTCTGAGCCTACCCACAGTTGAGCCAGATCTCTGAGGTTGTCTTTGTATGGGCGCGTTACCAAGTAGTTCTTCCCACCCTTGACACGCAGCCTGTACTCTCCCGTCGGTAAAGGTTCGATCTCCTCTACGGCCGAAATATTCACGACGACCGAGCGGTGGATGCGAATAAAACCGTAGGGCTTGAGCTTCTCGGCTATGGCGGTGAGAGACTCGCGCAGCAAATAGGGATTGGGACAGTGTTGCAACGAAACGTAATTACCTTCGGCTTGCACTGCCACGATCTCAGCCAAATCCAAGAATAAGATTTTACCCTTTGCCTTGCACGCGATTCGTGGCGCCTGACGTTTCGCTATGACCTCCAACTGCTGCAAGGCTCGGATGAGGTTTGCAGCATCAGCTCGGGTTACCAGAAGCAATGGTGTATCTGCGGGTTCGTAGAAACCATCTTCTGCTGTCGATTCAAGTGTGTACACCCGTTTGCTCACGGTGGAGCAAATCGTATCGCGCGGCGGTGGGCTAGCCGAAGCTTGTTGAACAAACATCTCACGCGCAATGGCCTTCAGTTCCTGAATCTTGCAGATGCTCATGATGGACCTCGCATTGCCTTCTGGTTTCGACTTCGTGCTACCCGAAACGAGACTGACGCGTGCGCTGCTTCTACATGAAATGGCCTTACATAACCGGGGCAGCAGATCCGTCCGACCATCTGCCCACGGGAACGATAAACACGTCGATCGGTTGAGCGCCTTTGAATTGTGGAATCAGCATTACCGGCGATTTCGGCAGATCGGCACCCCAAGCCTTGCCGTCCAGGGAAGGCGCATAAAACATCAAGTGGGCTAAGTCGTGACCATCGTCATCGGTGAGATAAGCTTCCTTCGACATCATGTAACTCATCGCGCCGGATTCGAGCGGTGGCAGTTCACCTTTTTCGAACGCTGCCTTGTTGCCCTCGATGATCTCAGCCTTTGTTCGTCCTGCCAGCACCATCTCTGTTCTCTTAAGAGTGGTCGGCAACACGGATCGCGCGGCCGGCGGATTGAAACAGATCGGACCGCGAATTTTGGGGTTCCAAAATTCCGGAGCATCGGAAGGCGACATCCACCCTCTCTCGACAACACATACAAAGCCATTCTTGCCTTCGACAGCAGTTTCGTAGCCATGGCGTCCCAGGACCAGAATCTCGGCCTCGCGGGATATGGCTTCCGGCGCCGCGCTTCGAGCCAACGCAATTTCGGCATTTCGGTCTGCCATGAGGTACTGCTGGAATGGCGCCATGGTCGAATAGGCTGTCTTGGGCGCTTGTGCCTGACCTTGTTTCATTCCAATCAGCCCAAGGATCAGAACAAAACCTAGACAAGCTACCATTACCAATCTTCGTCGGTTCATCGTTTTTCCCCTGAGTTAGAGCCGCCGCCGTTGCCTGAGCTCATGCTTCTTCAACATCCGCCGGCCGCCTATCCAAGATTGACGTGGCGCCCGGAGGGACTTCAGCCACCCCACGATATTTCTGATTCCCACTTCCCACACCTTCGCATCTTGAGCAACTTTTGCTAACGAGGCGTGGCCCTCGACCATCGCGACCAGAAAGCTGGCAATCTCGTCGGGATTCAGCTCGCGCCGCACCGTCCCTTGGGACTGCCCCTTCCGCAAAAGCGTAGCAACTCCTTTCTGCCAGGCAAGGAAGAGCCTCTCCAGTCGCTTGCGGAATTGCTCGTCCAGAGGAGACATCTCCTGTGCCAAATTGAGCAGCGGGCAACTGTTTCGAATGTCTTGGGGCCGAACTGGTAACCCCCGGACAATGCCAATCAAAATATCGATGGGTTGCCCGTCGCTGAGCATAGGACGCAGCCACCTGTCGTGGACAAGTTTTGCGATGACCTCTTCGACGATGGCATATCCCAAGGCTTCCTTGCTCTCGAAGTGGTGATAGAGCGCTCCCTTGGTGACGTTGGTGGCGGCGAGAATTGTATCGATGCCGGCACTCTGAAAGCCTGATCTGTGGACCTCCCGAAAAGCCGCTTGCAGCAAGCGTTCCCGTGTACGCCGTGGATCACGGAATCTTCGCTTCTTCTCGTGGCCACTTAACATACCGACAAGTATGTATGTTAAGCATTTTAAAAGTCAATCAAAATGATCTGCCTGACTCTCTTGGCTGCTCGGTGTTCTCGAATTTCGTAACCTCTCGCCGGTGTGTGTATGAAAAGTTGGAGAAACAGCCGTTCTTGCCGTTTTGGGGTCGTCCCAAGAGGTTGTTAGTCTGCCACGCTGCTTCGAAATCTGAAATGTTGGGCCTGTTGTGTCGCGTAATCGTTCCTGAACGTGGAACACCACGTGCTTCCTCAGAATTGCGCATTAACTATTGGACCGCGCCGAGTAGGCACGCGGGAATCGCCACTCATCTCGACACGCAGACTTTGCCCGGACGAAAAGAGGAGACATGAATACGCTAAGGCAGTTGCGGAATTTCTGGATACTGTGGGTTACGACGTTTGTTTTGGGTAGCTTTAGCAATGCGTTCGCTCAACAGAGCTACAAAATTACCGATTTGGGCACTAACAACAGCAAGGACAACTTCAGCATGGCCATGGGCCTCAATAATCAGGGGTGGACGGAGAACATGGATGGGTTCGTGAACCCTCCCGAGACTAGTACGGCTACGACAGTTGCAAGGGGCCGGGCGGTGATCGGCATCTACGGATTCAACATCGACCTGGGCACGCTTGGAAAACCCGACGCCAACAGTTGGATTAACTGGGGTGGGATCAACGACCGCGGGCAAGCCGTTGGTATGTCCGAGACAGCTGAACCAGATCCGAACGGCGAAGACATTTGCGGCTTCGGCACACACCTTACGTGCGTTCCGTTTTTTTGGCGAGACTTCCACATGAGTGCTCTTCCGACACTCGGCGGAAATAATGGAGAGGCCAGCGCCATCAATAACCGCGGAGAAGTCGTCGGATTTGCCGAAGACGGTGCCGTGGACTCTACATGCCCAGCCGGCACAACGAACAATCGAATTGCGTTGCCGGCGTTGTGGAAAAGAGGCAACGCCGAGGCTCTTCCTCTGGTGGGTAACGATTCAGACGGTTTCGCATACGGGATTAACGATCAGGGCGACGCCGTAGGCTACTCAGGAAACTGCACCACAGCGACT
>Ga0210390_10004073_pt1 | contig 12439 bp, 11 predicted proteins | sample IncBWH11OmetaG_FD_161050 | JGI IMG/M metagenome (GOLD analysis project Ga0210390, IMG submission 161050) | Forest soil microbial communities from Barre Woods Harvard Forest LTER site, Petersham, Massachusetts, United States - Inc-BW-H-11-O ...
GCTGCCAGTAGCGATCGAACGCGGCCCGATCCGGCGGCCACAACTCCGCCGGCACCTGCAACGTGGTGCCCAGCACCTCGGCTTCGCGGTAGTGGCGATCGGCGTCCTGCTCGTCCAGCTCGCCGATGAACATCCGATAGAAGTCGACCCCGCCCTTGTAGAGGCACGCCGCCACCCACAGCTGCAGGTCGGGGTCGAACGCGTTGTACTCGACCGGGCTGTCGGGCAGCGAGTAAACCTGCGCGTGCGCATGGTTCACCGCCCGGCGAAACGCCTCCTTCTGGACGTCGGTACCGGCCATCGCCACCGCGAGGTAGGTGAAAGTGGTGCGGGCCCGCTTGATCGGATGCAAGTCGATCCGACCGCTCTCGACGCGGCTCTCCATCACGCCGTAGCCCACACCCGGCCGCGCCAGCTGCATGATCACGTTGGCCGGGCCGAGCAGCAGCGCCATCCCCATCAGGGTGTCGTCCAGCTGGGGGGTCCGCGGCTGCCGCCGCGATCCCCGCTCGGCGATCGGTGGATCGCTCATCTTGCACTCGACATGCCTGACTGGCTCGCTGACCGTCAACGGACACCTACCCCGCTAATTGTGAGAACGCGTGTTTCCTGATATTGCAGGGCGGACTGACCAATGTCAAGATGGGATCCATGGCTTCCGCCGCGATTACCAACGCACGGCCATACCGTGGCATTGACGCTGCCGACCGCCTGGCAACCCGCCGGGCCAAGCTGCTGGCGGCCGGCCTCGATCTGCTGGGAGCCGATCGGCAAGACGCCGCGGAACTGACCGTTCGCGGCATTTGTCGCCGGGCCGGTGTCGCCGCTCGCTACTTCTACGAAAGCTTCGCCGACAAGGACGAGTTCGTCGCGGCGGTCTTCGACTGGGTGATTGCCGACCTGGCCGCCACCACCCAGGCCGCGGTGGCCGCCGCACCGCCGCCGGAGCAGACCCGCGCACTTACGGCCCACATCGTTGCGGCGATCGGCGGCGATCCCCGGGTGGGCCGGCTGCTGTTCAGCGCGCAGCTTTCCAATGCCGTGCTGGTGCGCAAGCGCCTCGAATCCAGCGCGTTGTTCGCGATGCTCTCCGGCCGCCACGTTGAGCAGGCGCTGCGGGTACCGGCGAATGACCGGATCAAGGCCGCCGCGCACTTCGTGGTAGGCGGGGTGGCCCAGACGATCAGCGCATGGCTAGCGGGTGAAGTGCGGCTCGATCCCGATCAGCTGGTCGACCACCTCGCGTCTCTGCTGGATGGCCTCGCCGACCCGAGCCTGTACCGCGACTAATGGCTGGCCGGGATTCGCCGGTCGGCCGCCGTCCGCGGCACCGCCTGCGTATCGGCCGTCGTGAATTCCTTGATCCAGCAGGCAAACTCGAGTGTAATTCCGTCCGGGTCCTGGAAATAGAACGACCGCACATACACACCTGGATGCACGGTGGCCGAGACCTGCATCTCGCTCTCGTCGTGGTTGAGCACCGGGCCGACCCGCACGCCCTTGGCCTTGAGGCGCTGACGATAGTCGTCGAACTTCTCGGCCGGGACATGGAACGCCAGGTGGTTCATGGTGCTGACGGCGCTGGTGATCTCGCCGATGCCCGGGATGGCAGCCGGCGACGAGAGCCCCGGTACCCGGTCGGGTGCGTCAGCGAACCAGAAGAACGCGACGCAGTCACCGTTGCCGGCGTCGAAGAAAAAATGCTGTCCGCCGCCGCCGGGCAGGTCGAGCGACTTGATCAACGGCATGCCCAAGACGTTGGTGTAGAAGTCCACAGTGCGGGCCATGTCCGAGCACACCAGCGCGACGTGGTTGATCCCGCCGAGTTCGAACTCGGAGTTGACGTTGTGCGGCTTGATCATCTCGCGGCGCCTCTCCGTCGGCATTGCGCGTCGCTGGTTCCGTGGCGGAGATCCGAATCTGAACCTAACATCAGATTCAGCTCTCGAGAAGAGGGGACGAACTCGTGTCCACAGTGTCCGAGCAGCCGACCCGGCGTGCTCAGTCACCGACCGACCGGGGCCGCCGAACGCAGGCTGCCATCGACGCGGCCGCTCGAACAGTTATCGCCCGCAAAGGCATCCTGGCCACCACCATCGCCGATATCGCGACGGAGGCGGGCCGATCGACGGCCTCGTTCTACAACTACTACGACTCCAAAGAGGCCATGGTCCGCGAATGGGCTTTGCGGTTCCGCGATGAAGCCAACCAGCGGGCGGTCACGGTGATCCGGCATGGCCTGTCCGATCGGGAGCGGGCGCAACAGGCCGCGTCAGCGCATTGGCACACCTACCGAAAGCGGCTGGCCGAGATGATCAGCGTGTCCCAGCTGGCTATGATCAACGACGACTTCGCCCAGTACTGGGCCGAGATCTGCGCCATCCCAACCTCTTTCATCACCGAAATGGTGCGACGCGCCCAAGCGCAAGGTTATGGCACAGATGACGACCCCGAGCTGATCGCCACGGCGATCGTGGCGATGTTCAACCAGTTCTGTTATCTCCAGCTCGCCGGTCCCGGGCCGAGCCCCGGCGCACCCGATGATCAGACCTGCATCGACACGTTGGCGAACATCTTCTACCGAGCCATCTACTACAAGGAGGTCCGCCCGAGGTGAGTCGCACCACCGGCACCCCCGGGGTTATCCGCGAATTCATCGGACTGCCGTCGCCGACCGGCCGGCGCGCCGGCGCGGGCGGACACCCGTGTCAGGGGCTGTACCACCGCGGCGTCGGACGCAAGCCGAAGGTCGCGATGATCGCTACCCACTACCAAATCGACTTCTCTGAGCACTATCTCGCCGATTACATGGCTACCCGCGGCATCGGGTTCCTGGGCTGGAACACCCGGTTCCGTGGTTTTGAGAGCGCCTTTCTGCTCGACCATGCACTGGTCGACATCGGTGTCGGTGTTCGCTGGCTGCGCGAAACGCAAGCAGTGGAAACCGTTGTCCTGCTGGGTAATTCCGGAGGTGGTTCGTTGATGGCCGCCTACCAGGCGCAGGCGGTAGAACCCAACGTGACCCCGCTTCCGGGAATGCGGCCGGCCGCCGGGCTGACCGACCTGCTACCGGCCGACGGCTATGTCGCCAGTGCGGCCCATCCCGGCCGCCCCGACGTGCTGACCGCCTGGATGGACGCCGCCGTCGTCGACGAGAACGATCCGGTCGCCACAGACCCCGACCTCGATCTGTTCAACGAACGAAACGGGCCGCCGTACTCGTCGGAGTTCCTGACCCGTTACCGGTCAGCGCAAGTGGTCCGCAACAACGCGATCACCGACTGGGCCGAAAACGAACTGAAACGTGTTCGGGCAGCAGGGTTTTCAGACCGCCCGTTCACCGTAATGCGCACGTGGGCCGATCCCCGGATGGTCGATCCGACCATCGAGCCGACTAACCGCCAGCCGAATTTCTGCTACGCGGGTGCTCCGGTCAAAGCCAACCGTTCCGCTCACGGGATCGCAGCCGCCTGCACGCTGCGGAACTGGTTGGCGATGTGGAGTCTGCGGACCGCACCGACCAGGGCCGAGCCGCATCTGGCGCGAATCAGCTGCCCCGCCCTGGTGATCAACGCCGAGGCGGACACCGGTGTCTTCCCATCCGATGCCCAACGCATCTACGACGCGCTGGCCAGCGACGACAAAACACTGCGCGCCATCAACACCGATCACTACTTCACCACGCCGGGGGCGCGCAGCGAACAGGCTGACACCATCGCCAAATGGATTGCCAAGCGGTGGCGCTAAGCGTCCTCGCCCATTTCGTTCCCGGTCCCAAGGTGCTGGAATTTCTTGCTCCGGAAGCTGATTGGCTTGACATCCGTTGGTGTGCCGACGACGACTCTCCGGATTCGCAAGCCTCGTTCTACCAGGAGCTGCCTGACGTCGACGTGATTTGGCATGTGCTGCGGCCGCTTTCGGGCGACGACCTGATGCAGGCGACCCGGCTGCGGCTGGTCCACAAGTTCGGGGCCGGCGTTAACACCATCGACGTCGACACCGCCACGAAGCGCGGTATCGCCGTCGCCAACATGCCCGGCGCCAACGCGCCGTCGGTGGCCGAAGGTGCGGTCCTGCTGATGCTTGCCACGCTGCGCCGACTGCCGGCGCTGGACCGCGCCACCCGCGAGGGTCGAGGCTGGCCATCCGACCCTCAACTGGGCGAAACCGTGCGCGATATCGGCGCCTGCACCGTCGGCCTGGTCGGCTACGGCAATATCGCCAAACACATCGCAGGGATCGTCGCCGCGATGGGCGCCACGCTGCTGCACACCAGCACGCGCGACGACGGGTTGCCGGGGTGGCGGCCGCTGTCGGAGCTGCTCGCCGCCAGCGACATCGTCTCGCTGCACCTGCCGCTGACGGACGACACCCATGGTCTGCTCGGCCGCGCCGCGCTGGCCCGCATGAAACCCGGTGCGGTGCTGGTCAACACGTCGCGCGGGGCAATCGTCGACCAAGACGCACTGGTCGACGCGTTACGCGGCGGCCGGTTGGCCGCCGCCGGACTGGATGTCTTCGACGTCGAACCGGTGCCGCCGGACAACCCGCTGCTCAGCCTCGACAACGTCGTGCTCACCCCGCACGTCACCTGGTACACCGTCGACACCATGCGGCGCTATCTGGTCGAGGCCGTCGCCAACTGCCGCCGGCTGCGGGAAGGGAAGCAGCTAGCCCATGTCGTCAACCAACCGACCGGTTATTAGATTGGGGCAAGAAGGCCCAACGGAAGGCGACCAATGCCGATCGCGATAACTCCTGAGCATCAAGACCTGGCCGATTCAGTGCGGTCACTGGTGGCGCGCGTGGCGCCGTCGGAGGTCCTGCACGCCGCGCTGGAAACACCGATCAACAACCCACCGCCGTATTGGCAGGCCGCGGCAGAACAAGGCCTGCAGGGTGTGCATCTGGCCGAATCGGTCGGCGGGCAGGGTTTCGGCATCCTCGAGCTTGCAGTGGTGCTCGCCGAGTTCGGCTACGGCGCAGTACCCGGCCCGTTCGTGCCGTCGGCGATCGCCAGTGCGCTGATCGCCGCCCACGACCCGGACGCCAAGGTGCTCGCGGACCTGGCTTCCGGCGCGGCGATCGCGGCTTACGCGAAGGATTCTTGCGCGTTGACCGCCACCCGCCAGGGTGACGCGCTGGTGATCCGCGGCGAGGTCCGGGCCGTGCCCGCGGCCGGCGAGGCGTCGGTGCTGGTGTTGCCGGTGGCAATCGACAGCGGCGAAGAGTGGGTCGTGCTGCGCGCCGACCAACTCGAAATCGAGCCGGTCCGCAGCGTCGACCCGCTGCGACCGATCGCGCATGTGCGCGCCAACGCCGTCGAGGTCGGTGACGATGCGGTGCTGCGCAATCTCGGCGTGGTCGCCGCGCATGCGCTGATCTCCACGCTGCTGTCGGCCGAGGCCATCGGCGTAGCGCGGTGGGCCACCGACACCGCCGCGCAATACGCGAAGATCCGCGAACAGTTCGGCAGGCCGATCGGCCAATTCCAGGCCGTCAAACACAAGTGCGCCGAAATGATCGCCGACACCGAGCGCGCCACCGCGGCCGTCTGGGATGCCGCACGTGCCATCGACGAGTCCCGCGAAAACGGCTGGGACATCGAGGGTTCCGGGGCTAGCTCAGCGGTCGAGTTCGCCGCGGCGGTGGCGGCGACGTTGGCGCCGGCGGCCGCGCAGCGCTGCACGCAGGACTGCATCCAGGTGCACGGCGGTATCGGCTACACCTGGGAGCACGACACCAACGTGTACTACCGTCGCGCGTTGATCCTGGCGGCGAGCTTCGGCCGCAAGTCCGAGTACCCGCAGCGCGTAGTCGACACCGCAACCAGCACCGGGATGCGCGAGATCAACATCGACCTGGACCCCGACACCGAGAAACTGCGGGCGGACATTCGTGCCGAGGTCGACGCGCTCAAGGCGATGCCCCGCGAAGACCGCACGACCGCCATTGCCGAGGGCGGGTGGGTGCTGCCGTATCTGCCCAAGCCCTGGGGACGGGCGGCCGATCCGGTGGAGCAGATCATCATCGCCCAGGAGTTCACCGCCGGGCGGGTACGACGGCCGACGGTCGGCATCGCGGCCTGGATCGTGCCGTCGATCGTGGCCTTCGGCACCGACGAGCAGAAACAACGTTTCCTACCGCCGACGTTCCGCGGCGAAATGATCTGGTGCCAGCTGTTCTCCGAGCCGGGTGCCGGATCCGACCTGGCCGGGCTGAGCACCAAGGCGACCAAGGTCGATGGCGGCTGGCGCATCAGCGGACAGAAGATCTGGACCACCGCGGCCCAGTTCTCGCAGTGGGGTGCGCTGCTGGCGAGGACTGATCCGAGCGCGCCGAAGCATAACGGCATCACCTACTTCCTGCTGGACATGGGCAGCGAGGGCATCGAGGTCAAGCCGCTGCGTGAGCTCACCGGTGGCGCGATGTTCAACACCGTGTTCATCGACGACGTCTTCGTGCCCGACGAGTTAGTGCTCGGCGAGGTCAACCGGGGCTGGGAGGTCAGCCGTAACACGCTGACCGCCGAGCGGGTGTCGATCGGCAACAGCGAGGCGCCGTTCCTGGCCAACCTCGACCAGTTCGTCGAGTTCCTACGCGACGGCCAATTCGACCAGATCGCCCAGAACCGTGCAGGCCAGTTGATCGCCGAGGGCCACGCGGCCAAGGTGCTCAACATGCGCTCGACGCTGTTGACGCTGGCCGGCGGCGACGCGATGCCGTCGGCGGCGATTTCCAAACTGTTGTCGATGCGAACCGCGCAGGGCTATGCGGAGTTCGGAGTGTCCTCGTTCGGCACCGACGCCGCCATCGGCGACCCCGAGACGCCGGCGGGCAAGTGGGACGAAGTCCTGCTGGCCAGCCGCGCGACCACCATCTACGGCGGCACCTCGGAGGTGCAGCTCAACATCATCGCCGAGCGTCTGCTGGGGCTGCCGCGCGACCCGTAGTCCGGCAGAGTCCTGCACACAAAGATTCACGCCGACCTGACGTTGTCAGATCGGCGTGAATTGGTTTAGGGCCGGCTAGCCTCGTCGGTCGACCGCCGAGGCTAGCCGGTGCTCCCCCTCTACTGGTGGCTTCCCACCAGCCCGACTAGTGGCTCACCACCAGCCACGGTGGCCGCCAAAGGTCGTGCTCCGGTGGAAGATGCCACGGTGGTGGTGGAAGAAAAAGCCGCGGTGGTGGTGGCCCCAGAAGTGGTGGTGGCCCCACCACTCGGGTTGCGGCGCGATGAAGGCCGGCGCGGTGGCGACGTGGGCCGGGCCCATGGCGGCGGGTGCGGCGTTGGCCGCGGGGGCGGCACCGAACAGCATTGCGCCGGCCACGGCGCTCGCGCCAACGGCGCCTGCTGCTATGCGTCGGGCGGAAGACAGTGAGTACGACATTTTGATTGCTCCTTTGTCATCTGGGGGATTGACACCACGAACGTTAAATCCCAATCCTTAGCAAATGCTAAATTCACGCCTTAATAATGCTGAGAATGTGCCGGATAGTCTTTTCCAGCTATTGGCTGATTCAATTCCAAAAATACTGAGGACGTCTATTTCATAGATTACTGGTTTCATGACCTCATGAGGTACGCCGGTACTGGTTTCAGTACCTACGGATTTACCTATCTATGCAGTTCAAAGGCTATCTACTGATTTACGGAGATCCGTAGATCCGTGCTTCCTTACTTCATGATAATTGTCAGTATTGTGTACAAATTGGCCTCGAATACGGCTTGGCACGACCTCTACATAGCGAACCATTTCTACGTCATTGCACGTCGCTGCCATCGATTCTGCTATCTCGCACAGCAATCGCAATTCAGACCGCGAATTTAATTCAATGCGTCTCCGCTCCGAGCCGACCGGCCCGCGGACAACCCGGCCACCGCCATGACCAGGGCATCCACCGTGCAGACACGCCGCACACCGGCGCATCGGGTGCATGGCTCGGCTTTGACGGACATACTTATGTCCTGATCTACTGAAAACTCACGCCGATAGAAGGTCACCCACCCGCATGGAATCCAGCTCCCCATCGTTCCGGGCCACGCCGCACCGGCGCGCGGACGCCGCGGCGCCGACCGAACGCTTCACCAACGTCCGGCAGAAACTCGAACAACCAGCACGCGAGAAGGTCGAACAGCCATCACGCGGGCAACGAACCAGACGGACCGTCGACCTGACCCCGGCCACACACCGCGCCCTCGATATCTGGCAGCGAGAGGCCGCCGACCGGCTCGGATTGGCCCGCGTCACCGGGCAAGAGGTCATCAGCGCACTCATTGAGCTGCTGTTGTCCGATGCCAAGCTGTCCGCCGAGGTGACCCGGAGTATCCGGGAACGGCGCTGACCCTGCTAGCTTCGCCGTCATGGCAGAACCGCAGCGTCCCGATCGCCGCGAGCGAGGAGTACTCGACGAGCGCACCCTGCTGGAGGCATTCCTCGACGACTATCGAGACATCGTGGTGCGCAAAGCTTCCGGCCTCTCCGATGCCGACGCCCGCCGCAACCTCGTCGCGTCACCGACAACCGCCGGCGGCCTGGTCAAGCACCTCCGATGGGTGGAATACGGCTGGTTTGAACAGCTTTTGCAGGAACGCAATGACGACAACCGTCGCGCGCACGAACGCGAGTGGGAGTTCGAGTTCCTCGAGGGTGAATCACTGCCGACGCTGATCACCGAATATCAGACCCAGTGTGAGCAGTCCCGGCGTATCGCCGTGCGGTATCCGCTCGATCACACGGTGCCGCATCGTCGCTTCGGGGCGGTCTCGCTGCGCTGGATCTATGTGCACATGATCGAGGAGACCGCGCGCCACACCGGACAACTCGACATCCTGCGCGAACAACTCGACGGCGCAACCGGGTTCGACGGCTGAGCTAGTCGGCTAGTCGCGTGGCTATTCCACCTCGAGGTCGCGCAGCTCGCGTTTGAGGATTTTGCCGGTCGGGTTGCGCGGCAATTCCTCGAGGAAGATCACTTCACGGGGCACCTTGTATTTGGCCAGCTGATCCTTCACGTGGTTCTTGATGGTGGCCTCGTCGACGTCTGCGTTCTGCTTCTTGACGACGAAGGCACGCAGCCGGTGGCCCCACTCCTTGTCCTCGACGCCGATCGCGGTGGCCTCCACCACGTCGGGGTGCGCGCTGATGCAGTCCTCGACTTCGGCGGGGAAGACGTTCTCGCCGCCGGACACGATCATCTCGTCGTCGCGACCGCTGATGTAGAGCAGCCCGTGGTCATCGAAGTAGCCGACATCACCCGACGACAGCATGCCGTCGATGATCTGCTTCTTGCCGCCACCGGTGTAGCCCTCGAATGGGAACGTGGTTCCGACGAAGATCCGTCCGACCTCACCCTGCGGCAACTCCTTGCCGTTCTCGTCGAAGATCTTGACCCGCACACCTTTGACGACGGGCCCCGCCGTGGACGAATTGTGTTGCAGGTGCTTGGGTTCGGCGATGGTGGCGAAGGCGATCTCCGTCGAGCCGTACATGTTGTAGATCACCGGCCCGATGTCCTTAAGCGTCCGTTCGGCCAAGTCGGCGCCCAGCGCCGACCCCGAGGCGAAAATGATCCGCAGGCTCGACAGATCGGGCTTTTCGTCCATCTTTTCCAATGCGTCGAGGATTCGCGCCAACATCACCGGCACCACGACGACCGCTGTCACCTTGTGTTTCTCGATGTCTTCCAGCACGCCAGCCGGCTTGAACTTGCCGTGCAGCACCAGCGTCGAGCCCAAAAACATCCCGATGGTCGCGTGCAGGAAACCCAGTGCGTGGAACATCGGCGCCGGCAGCGAGGTCACCTCGTTGGCCTTGAACGGAACGTGCGACAGGATTCCCCCGATCGGCGCCAACGTCGGCGGGGTACTCCGGTTCGCGCCCTTCGGGGTGCCGGTAGTGCCGCTGGTCAGGATGATGATCGACGAATGCTTGCTGGCTTTGGGTGCGGGGGATTTGCTGTGGGCGGCGATCAGGTCGGCCAACGTCTCGTCGGTGCTGCCCGAATCCTCACCGTCCGGCGTGGTAGCCAAAGCCCGCAACTTACCCAGCGGCGGCTCGGCTTTGCTGACGTCCTTGGAGTACTCGTCGTCGTAAATGATCAGCCTGGCGCCCTCGCGCTCGGAGACCTCCTTGATCTGCGGGCCGGAGAACGAGCTGTTGAGCAAGATGATGCGGGCCCCGACCCGCGCGCAGCCGAATTCCCCAATGGCAAACCAGCGGTGGTTGCGCGCCAAGAGCGCGACGCCGTCGCCGCCCCGCACGCCTTTGGCCAGCAGCCCGTGCGCCACCGCGTTGGCGGCCTCGTCGAGTTCCTTGTAGGTCAGCGAGCCCTCGTCGTCGATGATCGCCGCACGATTCGGCGTGCGTCTGGCGTTGAACGACGGCAGCATGCCGATCTCGCCCCACTTGCGAATGTCAGCGGCCATCGCGGCGTAGTTCAGCGGCGGCTCCAACCGGAACGCGCCGGACTCGATGATTTTTCGGAGATAGTGCAGTTCCGCCAACCCACGTTCGGCATACTGCTGAATCTTCGCGGCCGCCTGCCCGGGCAGATCGATGAGGTTAGGCATGCTTCCACCCTATGTGACGCACGTCGCACCCAGGCTTGAAAATCCTCCGCAATTACCATCAACCCATGGGGCCGGTGTCACTGGACGTGGGCGGACGCCAGGTAGAAGTCACCCACCCGGACAAGGTGATCTTCCCCGGTCACGGTGCTCACGGCGGCCGAGGCGGCCTTACCAAACTGGACCTGATCCGCTATTACCTGGCCGTCGCCGACGGTGCTCTGCGGGGCGTGGCCGGACGGCCGATGATCCTGAAACGCTTCGTCAAGGGCATCGAGCAGGAGGCGATCTTCCAAAAGCGTGCGCCCGAAAAACGGCCGGACTGGGTGGACGTCGCCGAGTTGCGCTACGCATCGGGGACCTCGGCCAAAGAGGCCGTCATCCATGACGCTGCCGGGCTGGTCTGGGCGATCAACCTGGGCTGCGTTGACCTCAACCCGCATCCGGTGCTCGCCGATGATCTCGACCACCCGGACGAGTTGCGCGTCGACTTGGACCCCATGCCCGGGGTGCAGTGGCGGCAGATCGTCGACGTCGCACTGGTGGCCCGCGACGTGCTGGAGGATTACGGGCTGACGGCGTGGCCCAAGACGTCCGGGTCGCGTGGCTTCCATATCTATGCGCGCATCGTGCCCGGCTGGTCGTTTCGCCAGGTGCGCTTGGCTGCCCAAACCGTGGCGCGGGAAGTGGAGCGACGCGCCCCCGAGTTGGCGACCAGCCGCTGGTGGAAGGAGGAACGCGAGGGCGTCTTCGTCGACTTCAACCAGAACGCCAAAGACCGCACGGTCGCATCGGCCTATTCGGTGCGGGCCACACCGGACGCGCGGGTGTCGACGCCGCTGCGTTGGGATGAGGTCGCCGGCTGCGACCCGGCCGCGTTCACTGTGGCGACGGTGCCGGAGCGATTCGCCGACATCGGGGACCCGTGGGAAGGAATGGACGACGCCGCCGCGGGCCTGGATGGGCTGCTCGCGCTGGCCGAGGAACTCGGCCCGGCCGAGAAGGCGCCGAAAGGTACACGCCGCGGCGAGGGCACGCGCCGTCGCCAGTCGGTGATGCCGCTCATCGAGATCGCCCGGACCAAGACCAAGGACGAGGCGATGGCCGCCCTGAACACCTGGCGGCAGCGCTACCCTGCGGTGGCGGATCGCCTGCAGCCGGCCGACGTGCTGGTCGACGGGATGCGCGGCCCGAGCTCGATCTGGTACCGGATTCGGATCAACCTGCAACATGTGCCCGACGACCAGCGCCCGCCGCAAGAGGAGCTGATCGCCGACTACAGCCCATGGCCGACCCGTTGGGAAACGTCCGAAAAGTCACGCCGACTCTGAATGCCGCCGTGCGAACCAGGTGACCAGCCGGCCGAGGATGATCAGCAGCAGTAGGAACACGATCAGCAAGAAGGCCGCGTCGTAGGACAGGTCCAGAGCCGTTTTCGACGGCAGGTTGTAGAACGTCCAGATCGGATACGTCAGGTAACCGACGGGCGAGTGCGTAAGTGTTGCAGCAGGGAGGGAATCCGACCAGCCCGCCGTGTACAGCATGGGCGCCGTCTCGCCGATCGCCAGCGCGAGCGCCACCAGCATCCCGGTCACGATTCCGGGTAGTGCCGTCTTCAGGACGATCCTGCGCAGCGTCCAACCGACCGGCAACCCCAGCGCCTCTGCCCCTTCCCGATACGACGTCGGCACCTGAGCCAGTGCCGACTCGGTGGCCTTGGTGATATACGGAATGCTCATCACCGACAGCACCAGCACCCCGGCCGCCAGCGAGAACCCCCAGTCGAAGTCGACCACCAGCGCCAGATACCCGACGTAGCCGAGCACGATGCCCGGGATCCCCGACAGCACATCGTAGGCGCCTCGCAAG
>Ga0210390_10004074_pt1 | contig 12438 bp, 10 predicted proteins | sample IncBWH11OmetaG_FD_161050 | JGI IMG/M metagenome (GOLD analysis project Ga0210390, IMG submission 161050) | Forest soil microbial communities from Barre Woods Harvard Forest LTER site, Petersham, Massachusetts, United States - Inc-BW-H-11-O ...
GCCTTTAAGACCTTATTGCGAATGCGGACCGCGTCCGCCAGTCCCTTCAGGCCGGGTGCAAACTCTGCAAACTCATCGTGCCCAAAATAACTATGCGCGACTCCGGTTGCGATTACCAAGATGTCGTAACCGAGCGCCGCGTCCTGATGGTCTTCATCGCTAGCGTAGACAAACCTGGCGTCTTTATTGATCCCGCTGACTTCGCCAAGAAATACGGTCGTGTTTCGCTGATTTTTCAGAAGTCCCCGGATCGGAGACGCGATTTGAGCGGGCGAAAGCACCGTTGTCGCCACCTGATACAGCAGGGGCTGAAAAAGATTGTGATTCGCTCGATCAATCACCAGGACATCGGCGTTTGCGTGTCTAAGGGCTTTAGCGGCAGCGAGCCCCGCAAAACCAGCACCGATAATCACGATTCTCTTCATTTATTTCCTCATATTGTGAATCGGTCACAACTCCTTGTCGAAATGTGATCAATCACGAACGCCATCGCGCACTGGCATTTGCGACTTGACCATGGCTCGGATGTCTCGGTTTTCCAAAACCAAGGCTTGCCGCTCCTGTGCGCCCCGAAGCACAACATTCACCATTGTCATGGCCAAGTCGTCGGCTCGAATGACCTGGTTCGGAAAGAGCAATCGAAACACCGGATAGACCGCGCGTAACAGCCGGTAACTGAAGGTCGGTTCCTTTCGCGGCTGAACAGGGTAGATATACGCGGGCCGGAAAAGGTAAACGCGCGGGAAACCGGCAGCGAGCAATGCCTTCTCAGCCATTCCCTTGTAACGCGCGAAGGCCAGTCGGCTTCGTCCCGTTTGGTCGGCACCATTCCCGCTCAAGAATGAGAATGCGGCATTCGGACTGCTGTTACGAAACACTCGCGCGAACTCGATCGTGTAGTCAACGGTTATGGCGCGAAGCTCCGCGTCTGATACTGCCCCGGTGTACGTCCCCAGGCAATAAACCGCCGCGTCCTGGCGCAAGAGTGCATCCGCGAGGGTGGAACAGTCCGCGAAGTTTTGATGTAGAACCTCTTTGAGCTTGGGGTGCGAGATCCCGAGCTTCTTGCGCCCAATCGAAGTCACGCTTTCGACGGCGGAGTTGTCGAGCGCGTAGCGAAGAGCGTATCCACCGACCATTCCACTCGCGCCCACAATGACCAGACGTTTTTGGCCAGCAATGGCAACACCCATCGGCGCGTCTGAAGTCACCTTGTTAGTCGCTGTCATGACAGAATGCGCTCTTCGATCCAGTCCACGTACAGCAGACGCTCCGCGAATAGCCATGCACCTTCCTGCTTCACGAATGTGTCGTAATAGCGGAGCGCCGCGATCATCAGCTGTCGCTTGTTACCGTCGACGGTGAGGTGATGGGGCATGCAATAAGTTTCCCCAGTGCCACGGTCGTTGGTCAGCGAGAGGATCGTGGTCTGTCCCAAGAAGTGCATCGTCGCAGCGTATTTGTTGAGATCCGCGAAGACCGGAGCCAAAGCCTCACGCGAGTTCAGCTCTTGTGAAGGCTTTGGGTCCCTGGCATTCATGTACACGACGAAGTGAGTGTCTGTGGTAAAAAGCGCCATCTGACCTTTCGCATCGCGGCGATCAGCACAGTGTGCGTAGGCCTCAACCAGTTCACGTATAGCGAGTCGGGCCGCGGCTTCATTGGGAGAAATGCTGACGTGGTTGCTCATAATCCATCCTTTATCGGGTACGTTCCGGCAAAGCCTCACTCAAGGATGGCCTTTGGCTCAAGAAATGCTTCAATCCCATACTTGCCATATTCGCGGCCGACGCCGGAGTATTTAAATCCGCCCCAGGGCGCCTGCGGATCGTCCGTCATGTTGTTGATCACGACGCGGCCGGCCCGCAGCTGAGAGGCAACACGACGTGCTCGCTCAAGGTCGGTTCCCATAACGGCTGAGTGAAGGCCGTATTTGGAGTCATTCGCAATGCGGATCGCTTCATCTTCGGAGTCGTAGGCGATCACACTGAGCACGGGACCAAAAATCTCTTCCTGCGCAATCGTCATGTCGTTTTTCACATTGATAAACACCGTGGGCTTCACGAAGTAACCCGCTTCCAGACCCTTCGGACGTCCTTCTCCGCCGACCAGGACTTCAGCACCCTCTTCAATTCCTTTGCGAATGTAGGACTCCACGCGCTCATACTGCTTTTGCGACACCATGGGTCCGACCATGATATTGGGATCCTCCGGATCGCCCACCGTATAGGCACGCATCCCTTCTTGTATCGCCCGCTTTACCTCGTCGAGCCGGCTTTTGGGCACGAGAAGGCGCGTTCCAGCGGCGCAAGCTTGACCGCTATTCAAAAAAGCCAAGATAAGAGCCGATGGAATGGCTTTGTCGAGTGCGGCGTCATCCAGCACGATTGTGGGCGACTTCCCACCCAACTCAAGCGTGACACGCTTCATGGTTGCGGCGCCGTCGCGCATAATGGTTTCACCCACGGCGACCGAACCTGTGAACGAAATTTTCGCGACGTCGGGATTGCGAACCAGTTCAGCGCCGACAGAAGTGCCGAGGCCCGTGACCACGTTGTAAACGCCGTTTGGCAGGCCAGCCGCATTGAGCGCTTCAACCATTACACGAGTCTGCAGTGAGCTCATCTCGCTTGGCTTAATGACGACCGTACAACCAGCCGCTACGGCCGACGCCAATTTGAGGCAAATGAACAGTGCGTTCGCGTTCCAAGCCGTAATCAGACCGGCAACGCCGACAGGTTCCAGCGTCACCGTCGTCTTACCCCAGCTTTGTCTCAACGGCAGCTCTTGAAGTCCCTTCTCGGCGGCTGCAAAAGCGTTAACGCCCGACTCCACAATAAGCCGGGCGAAGCGAGCGACCCCGCCGTACTCCTCTATCATTATGGCCGTTAGGTCGTCGATGCGAGCCGACACCGCCTTATGTAGCTGGCGCAAGTAGTGCGAGCGCTCTTCCTTCGTTGTCCGACTGAAACTCGCGAATGCGCGTTTGGCTGCGGCGATAGCGCGCCGTGTGTCTTCCTCGTCTCCCAGCGTGATGCGGCCGATCAATTGCCCGTTGGTCGGTTTGAGAATGTCCATGACCTCGCGGCCATGAGACTTAACGAAGGCTCCATCGATATAGTGCGTCGTGATTGTCTTGACTGTGTCTTTCTCCGTAACGGTCGGCATCGCATCTCTCCTTGTCAAATATTCATGGTCATAATGCAGCAGCCAGGCACTTCAACGAGCCGTCGGTCGAGATTGCGTATTCGTCATCACGCGACTCCACGACAATATTGTTTGGAACCACGGTCGTCCAAGCTCATTCGATCTTGCCGGTGCGGCGTCGAGTACGTCGGAAGGTCGCGCTCTGAGTCTATGGAGTCGGATCGGCACGCCTGGAGAGTTGTCCAGAGACCACCGGTGTTCATACTGTTTGGAGTGCATGCGTAGTTCCACGGCGGGATTTGGCCGTCCTGTCCTAAGTGACTGCATAACCGCCAGTTAGAAATTAAGAGACGTATTTGGGTGCGGCGTGAGATTGCCACTGTCCGAATCTTGACGGTAGACGTTACGAATTTAACTGGACGCCGTCGTGAAACTCAGTGCAACTTCAGTTGATTAAATGAATTCGTAGCGGAAGCGCTGAACGATCGGCACTAGAGGGCAAGGTAAATCTGGTATGACCTGGAACTTTTGCCATGTAACCGGGACGTTTGCTAGATCGCGTATCGGCGATCTAAATTTGCGGGAACAACCACCTGGACGATACTGGACAATGTCTCGATTGCATGAATCCATGCTTCCCGAACTTGGGAAACTGAGCAGCCGAGAAGAAGGGCACAGTCGTTTTCCCGATAGCGCTCGAGAACGCATAGAACGAAAACAAAGCGGTCGAAGTCCGCAAGTCCTAGCAAGGCGTCCGCAGTGAAATGTCTGGTTGGACCGCTCCATGGTTGATTTCGAAGAGATGGCAGCGAGGACGAATTGGATCGTCTCGGACGCGGCCTGAGTTCACGAATTGCATTTTCCACGACAACGCGCTTCGTCCAGGCGCGTGCGAACTCCCTGAACACTCCGTTCTCATTAGCACATTCCTCAACACTGTCTACAAAACACCTTTCCGCCTTCTGGTGATCTGTCGTGAGCAAGAACGAAAGCTGATAAAGACGATTCAGATCCTCGTCAAGAATCTTGCGAAAATCCTCGGGAGTTGCGTACTGATTTTCACTGTTTCCAAATATTTGAGTGTGAACCTGCTCAGCCATTCCTCAACCTCTCGGTTTGAGCACCGACGTTTCCGTAAATCCAGACTGAAGCAAGATGCTTGCCAGACCTCCCCAGCTCCAAGCGTAAGAACTGCAACGCCGACGTTCAGCGGATGGTGCGTCGATTGTTGACACTGTCAAAATAATGTGACAAGAGACCGCGCCCAGTGAGGGGATAGTCCATTTTGAGAACCGGGGCCTTGAGTCTCTCCATTCTCAGTTAGCCTCGGCCTTTGACACTGCGGTCAGAGTTCCCGGCACCGGCGTCAGCAGCTTCTCGATCGCTCGTTCCATCGTGTGGCTCATTTCTGACACCACTGCACGAACGTCATGCTGGTTGACCACTCCGACTTCCGAGACAGCTTTACTCCAAACAATCGTGCCGGTGTCAAGTCTGGTCATCTGGGCGGAGACCGCGACCTCGACCTTGACGCCGCCGTCATAGTCAATTTCCTCAAGCTTTTCCAATCGTCCACTGACCACGTACTCAGCGTCGGGCTGACCGTCGTAGCGCTTCACGTGGGAAAAGGTTCCTGTGGCACCTAGGCGATCGATAATTGAGTCGGTGACAAAGTCACAGGGGTCAACCGCCCAACGGTGGTACGCATAGAAGCCGATCTGTTCCGGAGACGGCTTGTACACGATGGCCCCCTGCCTCAGGTATGCAGGCGCGCGGAACTCGCGGATCGCCACCGTAGCGTGCGCATTTTCTGCAATTGGCGGATCAGGCGGGGCAGGGAGGTTGAGAGTGTAGTAGCGTGCGCGCCCTACCTTGCCCGCGCAGCCGGCCAGGATGACGATAGCTGAAACTGCAACGACAATCATAGCCAAACGTTTTTTCATGTTTAATCTCCAATGAAGCGGGAAGGCCGCGAGCAGAATCCACCTCGGTTCGACTCATTTATTTCGGTATCTTTCGGTCTTCGGGTTGCTTGATTCGAATAAGACTCCAGGGACGTTGTTTCACCGAATCCGTTAACTCGTCCAGGTTTTCCGTCGCAGTCCGCAGATGTTCAATCGTGTCATCAATCTTGTAATCATTGGCCCGCACCAACACCTGCATATCCCCGAGCAATTGTTTCGCTTGTAACAATGTGCTCTGCAGGTTCGCCAGGTCGTTGCGGATTGGCTCATGCAAATCGCTCACCGTACCATTCACGTTTTGAATAGTCTCATCAGCATGGTGGCTGAGCGCGTTTAATTCGTCAGTCAGACGATCGATCTTAGGGCGATCAGTGGCTATCATTGCGTTGACGTTATCCAGGACGGCCTGAATCTTTTCCTGGTTGGCTTTGCCAGCTACCGTATTCAGGTTTGCCAGCAGCGTCTGTGCATCTCCGCTGATTCCTCCCAGTTCTCCGCGAACCTCAGTGATCAGGCCGTTTGCGTTGTCTGCCGCAGTTGCCATTTTGTCGGTGATCTCGTCCAAGCTTGCGCCCTCCTGCGATGCGATGATCGACCCCGTCGGAAGGCGGCGAGCATCGTTGCTGCCGGTTGAAATGGACAGTGCCGCACCGCTCATCACACTGACCAGTCCCAATTTGGCTACAGATTTTTCGTTTAGCGGAGTGTTGTCCTTCACGTCCAGCAGAATCTCGATCCTCGTTGGATCTGACGTCCAAGGCCGAACCGCTGTTATTTTGCCGACATTGATTCCCCCGAAGAGGACTTGCGCGCCCGGCTCTATCCCGCCCGCGTAACGAAGATAGGTGCGGTAGGGAGAGGTGTGCCCGCTAAGCTGCGCGTTGACCAGGTGGATGATCGTAAATGTCAAGACCGACGCGCATGCAAGGACAAAGGCTCCGACTCTTGCTTCTGTGGTCACTGATATGCCTCCGCGGAATTCAGGTATTGTTCGAAGTGCGTGGCTACTGCGGACGATTTCGCTATGTCTTCGGGTATTCGATCCAGAAACTGCCGCACACGTGGGTTCTGGCTAGCTTTGATTTGGTCTTTTGTACCGACCGAACTGAATGAGCCCTGATAGAGCATGGCGATGCGGTCGGCGATGCGAAACGCGCTTGGTAGTTCGTGGGTCACCACAATCACCGTCACCTGTAAGGTCTCCTTGAGCAGCACAATCAGTTCGTCGAGTTCCGCAGCAACGATCGGATCAAGTCCGGCTGATGGCTCATCCAGCACAAGGATTTCGGGGCCGAGCGCGAGCGCCCGCGCGACCGCCGCACGCTTCTTCATGCCTCCGGAAAGCTCCTGGGGAAACAACTTCCCATGATCCGCGAGGCCAACCGCAGCCAATTTGAACCAAACAACCAGTTCGATAATGGAAGGCGCAAGCCGCGTATGTTCACGCAGGGGCAAAGCGACGTTATCTTCGACGTTCAACGAGTTGAACAACGCCGCGCTTTGGAAAGCCACTCCGATGGAGCGATGCATCTTCTTCAAGTCTGACTTTGAGCAACGGGTAATGTCGGTTCCGTTTACGTGGATGCTGCCCGACTTGGGGCGCTCCAGCCCGATGATCTGGCGTAACAATGTGCTCTTTCCCGAGCCACTGCCCCCCAGCAACACCATCGTTTCTCCGCGCTCGATGTCGAGATTCAATCCATTCAGCACTCTGCGACCGTCGTACTCAACCACAAGATCGCGAACGGAAATGATTGCCATCAGTGTTTCCCCATGAAGTAAAAGATGGCTGTGAAGATCGCATCCGCAACAATGACCAGGAACGTAGATTTCACGACCGCACTCGTGGTGGAGCGCCCGACAGAATCGGGGCCACCGTGAACACGAAAGCCTTCCAGGCATCCAACCTGGGCAATAATGGTCCCGAAAACAACGCTCTTGATCAGCCCCATAACTACGTCACGTAAATTGATTGCCTCGAACACATAGTGGAGGTACAACACGGGCGTCAGGCGAATGCTGAAGAACATGAACAAGGCCCCTGCCAAAATGCCGCAGACATTCGCGACAACGCTGAGGCAAGGAACAGCAATTAAAGCGGCCAGATATTTGGGTGCGAGCACAAACTCTATAGGCTCGAGCGCCATGACGCGGAGGGAATCGAGTTCCTCGGTCACTTTCATGGTGCCAATCTCAGCCGCGAAAGCGGAGCCGGAGCGTCCGCTTACGGCAATTGCCGTCATCAGCGGGCCGAGTTCGCGCGTAAAGCCGACTGCGACCAAGTCAACGACGTAGCGCAGGGCGCCAAACCGCCGAAGCTCTGACGCCCCTTGCATGGCGAAAATGAATCCGGTGCATATGGACATCAAGGAAACCATCGGCATTGCATCGACGCCGATCTCCAGCATCTGCCTCACGGCAGCCCGCCAGCGGTAGCGATTCCCGATAAAAGGAAGCGAATGCAACATCGCTCGCAGTGTGGCCCACCACTGAATGTTCAGACTTCCGACGTAGTCGAGATGCTCGATTGTTTTTTCGCCGACATTTTCAAGAACATTCGCCATCACGCCACCCCTTTCCCGCCGTATATCGTCTCGAATAGTGGAAGCAACCCCGTGACCTCGAACAGCCGCAGCGCAGAACCATGCAGTCCCTGCAAACGCAGTCGAATCTGGCGAGGGCCGGCGATTTTGAGAGCCTCAACCAGCGTCGCAATTCCTGAGGCTTCAATATGGGTGACGTCACCCAGGTCGACGGTGACCACATGAACTAATTGTTTGCCCGACAGGATAGCCAGAAGGCAATCCCGAATATCGGGCGACGAATCAACGTCGATGCGGCCATTCAAGCGGACGATCGCCTCGGTGTCGTTGTGATCCACGGCAATTGCGAGGTGGCTTGTCGAAGTGCTTTTAAGGCTTTTCAAAACATCGACCTCTCTCACGGTTCTGAGCGGCTGAACCGCAACATTCTCAATTGTGTCCATTCCGTACAGGTATTCCATTGTTTCGATCTCATTCCCGAGGGCCGCTTTGGCAATGAACGGCTGCAAGCTTTACTGCTGCCAGCCTCCTCCCAGTGCGTCATACACCTGAACCAGTGCCAGCAATTCGTTCTGGCGTGCCTGTACGACAGCAAGCTCCGCTGAGAAAGCGTTAGTCTCGTTCGTCAAGACTTCCAAATAGCCCGTGACGCCGCCTGAGTACCGCATGTGGGAGAGACGCGCTGCATCCTGTGCCGACTGAAACAGAAACTCCTCCTGTGCGCGGAATTCGCGCGTCTTGCGGTACGCGACCAGGGCGTCGGAGACGCTGCGAAACGCCGTTTGAATGGATTGTTGGTAAACCAGCGCGGCCGTCCTCTGACGTGCCTCGGCCAAACGCACGCCGGACCGGAGCCTGCCTCCCGTAAAGATGGGCTGCGTCAGCGAAGCACCAAAACTCCAGGCCCCCGCGGGGCCACCGAATAAATTGCTCAGAGCGGAACTCTGAAACCCACCCGTCCCAGTGAGTGAGATCTGAGGAAAATACGCTGCACGCGCAACGCCGATTTCGGCGTTTGCGGCAATCAACTGTTCTTCTGCTTCGCGAATGTCCGGTCGGCGCTCCAGCAATGCCGAAGGAAGCCCCGTTGGAATTTCCGGCGGCTGGAGTTGTTGGGTTAGAGTTTGGCCACGCGGTACGTCACCGGGATTTTGGCCGAGAAGAACACTAAGCAAGTTTTCCTGTTGCTCGATCTGCTGTTCTAAAGCCGGCACTTCAGCGCTTGCCGTAAAAACCAACTGCTCGGCCTGGCGCACGTCCAGTAAAGACGTCGCACCGCCGTCTGCCAGAATTCGCGTCAGCCGCAATGATTCCTGGCGGGAATTGAGCGTACGTTTTGAAATTTCCAGCTGAAGATCCAACGCTCGCAGTTGGAAGTAGGCGGAGGCCACATCGGCTACGAGAGTCGAAACAACCTCCTGTTGGGCCCATTGACTCGCAAGAAGATTGGCTCGCGCGGCTTCCGTTGCGCGTCGATATTGGCCCCAGAAATCGAGTACCCAAACGGCAGACGTATTCACCTGGCCTGCACTGGTTTCAAATGCCGGAAGGAATTTCGATTGAGCCGTGCGGACATCGGCAATAGCCGCGCCCGCACTCAGGGTCGGAAATTGATCGGCACGCGTGATCCCTAGCTGCGCCTGAGCTTCGAGCACGTGGGATGCCGCTATGCGCAAGTCGTAATTCTGCTGAAGCGCGGTGTGAATTAGCGTGCGCAACTGCTCGTCCTGAAATACTTCCCACCACTTCTGGTCCCCAAGAGAAGCGATTTGCAGATGTGACGTCTGTTCGCTATCCACTCCCCGGAAAGTGACAGGTACCGCGACGGTAGGTCTCTTATATCTTGGACCCACGGTACAACCGACGTTCAGAAGGGCAGCGGCTGTCAATAACACAACGCACCGTTTCATGCTAATCGCCCTCGGCCGGTGCGGCTGCGGGTGCGGCGAACGCCGGGCGCTGCTCGCCCGCACCGGACCACTTCTCAACCAGACAAAAGACCGCAGGAATGAAGAAAATGCCGATGAGGCTCGCAGCCAACATGCCTCCGATGACGGTTGTACCCATGATCTGGCGAGCCACAGCTCCGGCTCCGGAGGCCGTCCAGAGTGGGACCGTACCCAGAATGAAGGCGAATGAAGTCATCAAAATCGGGCGAAGGCGAAGACGCGCTCCCTCAAGCGCAGCCTCCCGCAGCGGTTTGCCTTGCTCATATTGTTCTTTCGCAAACTCCACGATCAGGATCGCGTTTTTTGCCGCCAGGCCGATCAACATCACCAAACCGATTTGCGAATACACGTCGCTTTCGATCTGTACCATGTAGCCGGGAAGAAACGCGCCCAGAAGCGTCCGGCGCAACCACAAAACGAAGAAGGCTCCAAAGACTGCAACCGGCGTACTAAGAAGCACGCTCAAAGGAAGCGACCAGCTCTCATACAACGCAGCGAGAATCAGGAAGACGAAGAGAAGCGAGAACCCGAAAATTGCAGATGCCGGAACTCCCTCCTGGGCTTTCTTTTCCTGAAAGGACATGCCGAGGTAGTCGAAGCCCATTTGAGGTGGCATTGTTTTCCGGAAGACGTCTTCCAGGGCGGCCATTGCTTGCCCCGCGCTATAGCCGGGAGCTGCGGCGCCATTGATTTGCGCAGCTCGGTATTCGTTGAACCGCATTGTGAATTCCGGACCGGGATGTGGCTCAAAGCGTGTGATGGACGCCAGCGGCACCATTTCGCCACGATTGTTTCGCACGTAAAACTGGCCGGCATTTTCCGCTCTGGCTCGATAGTCGCCTTCGGCCTCGACATAAACCTGCCATTGCCGTCCAAAGCGGTTGAAATAGTTCACGAAGAGCCCGCCCATGAATGCCTGTAGGGTTTGGTATACATCCCGGAGCGACACTCCCTGCTTCAGGACTTTCTCTCGGTCCACATCCGCGTAAAGCTGGGGCACGCTGGCCAGAGACGTGGTGCTCAGACCCACCAGTTCGGGACGCTTCCTGGCCTCGGTAAGAAAGGCCGCGAGATTCGAGGAAAGAAAAGTGAGATCCATGCCAGCGCGATCTTCAAGGACGAAAGTGAATCCGCCAGAGGTCCCAACTCCGGGAATGGCTGGAGGCGAGAAAGAAAAGGCCACGGCCTCCGGCAGTGACGACAGTTCTTCATTGAGGCGTTCCTTAATGGCCTGAAGTTGCACGGAACGTGATGTGCGATCGTCCCAAGGTTTTAACGTCACGAAAAAGAACGCGTTATAGCTGGTGCGCACCGAGCTCAACAAGCTGTAGCCGACGACGCTGTTCGTGTGCTCAATTCCCGGCGTTTTGGCGAGGACGTTCTCGACTTTCGCGGCCACCTCGTCGGTTCGCTGAAGAGACGCAGCGGTCGGAAGCTGCAGGTTGACATACAAATAACCCTGGTCTTCATCCGGAAGAAAGCTTGAGGGGACTTTGCTCCCAAAGAAGCCAGCCGCGACGGCAAAGCCCGCAAGCAAGATCAATGCGACGGCGGTCTTGCGAATCAGCACACCGCAGAGTCGCACGTATGCCTCTGTAGCTTCGGCAAAGATACGGTTGAACCAGTCGAAAAACCGTTTGAGCGGCCCGCCAGTGGAGGTCTTCGGACGCAGCAAGAGTGCAGCGAGGGCTGGGCTCAGGGTTAATGCATTGAATGCCGACAATATGACTGACACCGCGATGGTAACGGCAAATTGCTGGTAAAGCCGTCCGGTGATTCCGGGAATGAATGCCGTAGGAATAAAGACGGCCGCCAGGACGAGAGCAATTCCAATCACGGGGCCGGAAATTTCTTTCATCGCTTGAAGGGCTGCCGCTTTCGGTGCCAGGCCCTCCTCGATATGCCGCTCCACCGCTTCCACCACGACGATGGCGTCATCGACAACGAGTCCGATGGCGAGCACCAGGCCGAACAAGGAGAGCGTATTGATCGAGAAGCCGAACAGGGGAAAGAACATGAATGTGCCCACAAGCGATACGGGCACGGCAAGCAATGGAATCAGCGTGGCACGCCAGCCTTGCAGAAAGATGAAAACAACAATCAGCACCAGAGCGATGGCAATCACCAGCGTCAGGACGATCTCTTTCATCCCTTGGTTGACGGCCTCTGTCGTGTCCAGCGAGACAACGTAGTCAACGTCCTGCGGGAGTCGACCCTTCAGCTCAGCCATCAGCTTCTTGATGCCATCGGCAGTTTGTACCGCGTTTGAACCGGGGAGCTGATAGGCTGCAACAATCGCTGCCGCTTTTCCATCAAGGCGGCTGATCATGTTGTAGCTCTGTGCGCCCAACTCTACGCGCGCGACATCTTTTACCCGAACCATCGCCCCGCCGGGCGATTCGCGGACAATGATCTCTCCGAACTCTTCCGGCGAGGTCAGTCGGCCTTGTGCCCGCACTGAATAGGTGAACTGTTGCCCCTTTGGGACTGGCTCGCTGCCCACCTGTCCCGCCGGGTTCACTGAGTTCTGTGCCTGGATGGCTGAAACGATTTCCGGAACTGTGATCGCCAGCTTAGCGAGCCGGTCCGGCTTCACCCATAGCCGCATCGCGTATTGACCTGCGCCGAAAACCTGGACACTTCCGACGCCGTAAGAGCGGTTGATTTGATCGGCCAGATTAATGTAGGCGTAGTTGGCGAGGAAGCGCGCATCGTAAGTGCCATGCGGCGAGTAGAGGGTGATCAGCATTAGCGGAGCGGTTACGGTTTTCTGGACCGTCACGCCGTAATTGGTGACATCAGCCGGAAGCTGAGACGCCGCCTGCGTCTGGCGCA
>Ga0210390_10004075_pt1 | contig 12433 bp, 12 predicted proteins | sample IncBWH11OmetaG_FD_161050 | JGI IMG/M metagenome (GOLD analysis project Ga0210390, IMG submission 161050) | Forest soil microbial communities from Barre Woods Harvard Forest LTER site, Petersham, Massachusetts, United States - Inc-BW-H-11-O ...
CTCAACAGGCCGAGCAGTGCTGCACCGTCCCCTCCAAGGGTCGAGTACTTCGACATCTTCTCGCTGCCCGGCGACAGGGCCGTCACGAGCCACGTAGCCCGGCTCAACTCCAGCGACGCATATAACGTTGCATCATCCGGTCGACAGTGAGACAGCTTCTGGGTAGTGGTCTGGCTGATGGGGCGCATCGGTTGCCTCCTAGCGATGCCATTGACGACGACTGTACCCATGCCGGGTTTGCCGTCGTTACCCCCATGGAATCTTTCTGACCCGCGGCAGAACGGGAGCCGACCAAATTAGCTTAAAGCCCGGCATCGCAGCAGCGGGGATAATCTTGCCTCAAAAACGCTGAACGAGGCGGAGTTCCTGCTTCCACAAGCTAATCAACTGTGGCAGGTTTTCGCCACGAAAGGCGAGAAACTACAGGCGCGGGCCCACCAGCGAAGGTAGCACTCACAGTGCTGAACACATCATTTCAACAATTCTGGCTTATCCCGAGTTCTACGACACTGAAGATCATAAGCTCCTGAGGCATCATCATAATCACATGCCAAAAATACGCCAGGTTCAATGGTAGAGAAGTATCGGGCTAAAGGCGGCAAAGAGCGCCTCAACACGTCCAGGTTCGCCTTCACCGAATCCCGTTCGGATGTGTACTCATTATAGCCGGGAGGACTCCATCCGCTTGCGCCAGCACAACTGTTATGGACACCGTTAACTAAGGCGTCCAACTCACCCTCAGCAAAATTAACCTGTTGCAGAACATCTGAAATCTGTCCTTTTGCCAAAGCCAATTTTGCGTCGTTGAGTGCACTTACTGCCCTGTTGCCGTGAGTCTGCAAAATAAACCAGTTTACCGGGGGAACTCCATGCGGCCCACCTGGGCACGCCTGACTCATCGACATCATCAAATTTTGGGTCCGGGTGATAGCGGCGGCGAGTATTCCACCCTGCGCTATAGCCGCGGATTTTGCAGCTTCGGCCCGCCTTTGCGCCTCGACGGAGGATTGTAGAGCGAATAGGAGAGTTGGAGTCGCAAGAAGAAGACAGATGACAACGGCATACAATCCGGTAACCCAGCTTATCGGATCACTTAACGACCACAGCCGCCACTTTCTCAGACGTGAATGCCGAAACTCATTGGCGGGCAGTTGCTTCACCGCCTCCCAATTTCCCAACGGATCCCAAGTAAATTTTGGGACGTCACGCGTCACCAACTTCTTATCAAGCAAGGCTTCACGGGCCTTGCTATATCCATGGGCGATGAGCGCAGTCATAGTTCTAATACAGCGAGAGGGGGGCGCCCTGTGTCTCGCTGGTGCGGGACATCCCCAGGGACCAGCGGCCAGCCTTAGGATTACGCCCGATCACTTAACCTCCGGTCCAATAAGAGGCTGCCAGATCAGGGGTAGCGGACCAACGGGCGTGATTCGAACGGGTGAAATCTCATTTGGCCGGTCCGGCAAATTCTTGGATGATCCGGATGAAGCGCTCCAGGATTGCGAAAACGATCTCGATTGAAAATCCCGCTACAAAGGCGATAGCGGCTGCGGACAGCTGAGTTGACAGGTTGGGTGCGTTGTTGGTGGCGGAGGTCGAGAAGGATAGAAGGCGACCATCCTGGAAGAATAAACCGATCGTCGGGCCGGCAACCATTCCCAGCAGGATGCGTGCCCAATATCGTGGAAACAGGCTGGGCGCAAGCGTGAAGTCTTGCAGTCGGGCGTTGATGTCACGCAAAACCCAAACACAGGCACCAAGAAAACCAAAAGCCAATGTCAACAGATATGTGTTTGTTATCGATACGGCCAATCTTGCGTCGAACACGGTGCCCAAAATATTTACGGACGGATTGGGAAATCCGAACGGTATCGGGACGTGTCGTTGCTGTAACAATACGAACAAATAGTATGCCTCTCCTGCCGTAGGGTCGATCTCTTCTATTTCTCGACTAGCATTCTTTTCAGCAAGAGAGGATGGTGGCTGGTTGGTTTCCGCTGCATGCGCGGGGGGCATCTGTGTCGCGCCGACTTCTGCAATTTTATCGTAAACCCACGTTAGCGGCGCGGACATTATTTCTGCTGCCCGCGCAGGGAGTAAAAGAACGCCTAGAATGCGAGTGAGCGTCGTACGCTCGGCCATCATGCTCGAGTACGTGAATGCCAGATCGTCGGCGATCGAGAGAACATGGGGCTTCACCTTGGCCATCAATCCCAGGCAGTCCTTAAGCGTTAGAGCCCCCTGAGGCGGCGCATCGTTTGAATTGGTACCTCGTGCCCTTGCAAACAGGTTTATGATTGGCGAGCATGAAAATTCGAAGGATGCCGCTGGACCGTCACCCAGGTCGGCGTCGATCAGAGGTTCGGCAATGCGCGGGATTTGAGCGGTGGGTACCTGCAGGAATATGTCCGATATTGGATCGAGGTCCGATGTCTTCCCGTTGGAACTCGCTCTTCCAGCGATTGGGTTCGTCCGATCAGTTGCTGAAACCAAGGCGTTTGGTAATTTGATAACGAGGCGCTGGCCTTCTGCTGTCTGACCCCCCGTAAAACTCGCCTTGCCGCCTTCGTCCAGGTATCGGACCAACGTCTGCACCTGTGACCAGTGGGCGTAATCGTTGTCATAGTGGACCAGAGCCTGCGCGCCAATATATGATAACAAGCTTAAGCCAATCGTCATAAATAACGCGATGATGGTAAGCAAAACGAAAGACGATTGTGTCTTCCGGAATCTAAAGTGATGACCGCGGCGCGTTTCCGAAAAGGGATCAGGCTTCCCCTCGTCATAGTAGAATTTGAAATAATACCGGATGCTTTCGACCGTGGCTGGGTAGGCTAGATCCCGATAACATGATGAAGGCATGCCAGAACTTCGAAATTTCTTTGGATTCTTCGGATGCGTTGGCATCATGAGTCTCTGATAACCCACTTACTGAAGAAACGTTGCGGCGCGTGCCAGATGGGGTTTTTCGGAAAGTTGAAAGTATCGTGACCGCTCGTTCGAATTCTGCGTGCTTTTCTGGCGGTATATTTGCTTTCGCACGACTAAAATATGCGAGAAGATAATGGGAGTCTCTTATCGCTTCTTCGAGACGATTGGGTGCGTCGGTTACATCGGCTGAAGGTGATGACATTTTCTTGCCTCCCTTCCATATGCGTCGTTCGCGTACTTGCCTGGGGCCTTCCCGCAACCACGGCCGGCGGTGTGAGCGCATCCTTGCGGTCCTTCCCGCCACAAACATCGCGCCGCGCGTGCGGCATTGGTTCGCGGCGAAGCAGACGGATTATCGAAACGGCCTGGATGGTCGCGATCGTCTGCGCTCTCGTCCTCCGCGGGTAGATACCGGCCCGGCGCGTCGCCGGGCCGGCCCCTTGGACGGACGGCCCACTACTTCGCCATCAGCCTCGCGATCTCCTGGCGGAGTCTTTCGTTTTCAGCTTCGACATCTTTGAGCCTGCGCATCGGAGTCGCCGCCGGATGGGTCAGTAACTCAGCGAGTTTGGTCCCGATCGGCGAGCCCAGCCCGGTGCAGGGGTCCGGACCCCGATCCGCCCGGTATTTTCCATTGTCGCCTTGGGTGATGTCGTTGAAGCAGACTTGGTTTTGGTATAGCTGCGGGGTGATCCAACCGAGCTTGGTGCCGAAGGCGGCGATCAGTCCGGCATAGAGCGGGGCGACGGCGCTGGTCCCGCCGATCGCCATCGGCGCGCCGTGCAGCACGATATTGTAGCCCGTGTTCGGATCGGCGTCGGCGGCGACGTCCGGCACCATCCGGCCTGGTCCATTCGGAGCCCCGATCTGCCAATCGGGCAGCGGGAACAGGGTTGAGAACCCACCGCCGGTTCCCTGGCCGCTCGGATTGCCGGGGTCGTTGTTCCACACGGTTTCCGTCGTGGCCGTTTTGTTCGTCCCGCCGCAGCCGATCACATGCGGCGCGGAGGCGGGGAGATCGACATTGGCCGGGTTCGGGCCGCCATCGCTCGAATCGTTGTCGCCAGACGCAGCGAGCACGACCATGCCGGCAGCAGTCGCCGCCGTCGCCGCCTGTTCCATGTCCTGGCCGGCTTGGGCGCCCCAATTGGCTTCGTCCGCGCCCCAGGAGATCGAGCACACGTCGCAGCCATCGGCGGTTGCGGCGCGCACCCCGGCGGCGATGTCTTGAGTCCAGTAAACGCGGATCGTGGCTGGTGTCTCGGTCGCCACATAATAAGCGGCGGCGGCGACCTCAATATCGAGCGCCACCTCGCCATCGGCGCTGTTCGGACTTGGGTCGGGCGTGTTCTTGGTCGCGTCGACCGAGATGTCGGTGATCTGCGGCACCGGCTGACCAATCCCCTGGAAGAATTGGATCATATCGGACTGCACCCAGCCCCCGCCCAGCTCCACGATCGCGATCACGCCGCCGCCGACGAGGCCGGTCGGCCAATTGTAGGCAGCGCAGAGATCGGGAACGTTCCACGGACCGCCTACTGCGGCCGTTCGCGGAGCTGCCCCGATCCTAGCGAGCTTGAAATAAGGCTTGACGTTCGGACGTCGCGCAACGTGCACGTAGGAGTGCACGGCGGCGCGGAGACCGACTCTCGCTGCAGTTTGCATCGCTGAGGCCGGCACATCATCTCGGCGCACCTTCCGTGGATTGCGGTTATACTGACCTTCGTCCGGATTCCAGTCGAAAGCGAGATACTCATCCGGATCGGAGGTGCGGATATATTCCGTAGGTCCAAACGGTCCAATGAGAGGACCACCGCCATTGGCCATGTTCACCACTCCTCTTGCTGAAGTATTACTCTGCACTCAACCATTCTTAGGGAAAGTTACTGTTGATCATCTGATTTCTGACAGCGAGGCCGATCTGGGATGCCAGGAATGTGTTGGCTGCCGGAGTTGCAAGTTGACCGTTATTGTTTGGTCCAAAGGTTATAAGCAAATCATGCGTTCTCGTGCGACTAGCCATAAACAGTGGTGGAGTTGGGTTTATCGTTGCACGAACCAGTTTCCAACTCGGTGTTATGTTTCCGTTGGTAATGATCTTGAACGTTATTTCGTGCGTAATGGCATTTTTGGCAATCGGATTGTTTGATGGAGTCGGAGTCGAAATTGAAATATCACCAGTAAGCCTACCAGTTACTATACCCAATAACCATTCTCTGAGTTTTAAATCGCTTTGAATAAGCAACGAACCTGTCGGATGGTTCCCAGAATGACTATCGGCAATATCCTCCCTGGTAAGACATGAACGAGAATAGTACAACTCTTTAACGGGATAATAATAATTTAATGTTTCTATCCTGGTTGCCTCGGATGAGGCGCTCGCGCCGCCGAGAAGAGAAAAGATGTTGATGGGCGAATACAAACCAGAGGGGCTAAGAGTACTTTGTTCATCTACTGTGAGTGTTATTTGTGTCTGCGCACCCCAATCTAGTAACCAGTCGGCTAACGACGGGCGGTGGAATTTGGTCGCATCCTCGTCTTCGGCGCCAATGACATAGGCTACAGCATCTTTGATTTCACAATGTATGCTGCGGACAATCGCTTGAACGAGGAGCTGGCCGTCAGCTTGGTCCCCTGGAATTTCCTGAATTTCGGGAACGTAGGTGCCACAACCGGAGAACATGAGTGCGATGCCGATCATGAGGGGTAGAACATGCTTTGTCGAAGGCACTGGCGGTCTCCCCCCATGACGAAGACAATCGCGTATCCGCCTCACGGTGGGTGCTCGATTAGTCTGGAAGTATGATCAGAAGTTGCCGTGCATCGTGTGATCTAGCTCACACCGCGAAAAAATTGTTTGGGTACATCATGTATGAGAACGTCCTGTATCACGCGCAAGTTGATCATGTTCTGTTTCATAGGAACGAATCGGAGACAGCGACGGGCCAAATCGCCAAACAACCGTCTTTACTCTGGACTGCGCCCTGCTCGGCGATAACCTACATCCGTGATACCGGAAATCGACATCTGGCGGGCCGCCACCCTCATGCTCAGACGCTACGGCGGTAAAGCCGAGGAACAAAGCGCCGCGCGGGCCGACGGCCTCACAACCGAAGGCGATCACGAGGGCGCCGGGACCTGGCGCCGGATCACCAATGCCGTCCGGCAGCTCGCCAACGTGACACCGGCCGGACCGTTACACTGATTTCCAAGGCAGGGCAGGGGCCTCGATTTATGTAGTACCAAGAACGTTGTCCGCTTTCACGACGCCGTCCACGGATCGATCACCGTAAGGCCGCAGTGCTGGAAATCCCCGACATCGCGCGTGACGACGCTGGCGGCTTCGCGCGAGCGATCGACGCGATCATCAGATCCACGGTGCTGCTTGGGCGGCCGACGCGCCGGCGCGCGGCGAAGAGATCGCCATAAGCCACCGCAGCCTCGCGATCGAAAGGCAGCACGCGCTCGGCGAAATCATCCTCGAACATGGTGCGCGCCGCGATTTCGAGGCTCTCGCGACGGCGGCCCTGGGGCAGCACGGCGATCCCGGCCAGGATCTCCGCCTGGCAAACCGAAGCCGTAAACAGGAGCTTGCTCGGCTGCGCCAGCATCCATGCCGCCACGGGGGGCGCCGGCTGCGCTGCGATCACGGTCGACAGAACATTGGTGTCCAGAATGAACATCAATCGAAGCGCGGCGGGTCGCCAACCGGTTCGCGTGGCGGCAGCTGGATGTCGTCGGCGCCGCCAAGCGGCGCAAAGCGTGCACGGATACGATCGTACAGATGAGGTTCGGCCGGCGGCTCCGGTTCTTTCAAAGTTTCCTGCAGGATGTCCCGCAACTAGGCTTCCATCGAATGTCCGTGCTGCGCGGCGCGGACGCGCAGGCGCTCCTTCAGAGCCGCGTCCACATTGCGGATCGTCAAAGTTGCTGCCGGGATTCCCTGCTCGTCCATGCTGTCATTGTACGCAATGATAGCGTTGAATGCAACTTACCCATAACAGGTAGCTCGGACCCTGCTCCCTCGCGCTCCGGTTTATTATTGAGCCGGCGCGTTTCACGCATATAGGTCACGATCACTTCGACAAGGTCGCATCGCCAAATTCCCTAATATTCAATGAAATGCGTATATTTACTGCGCAGTGAATATCGATAAGTCGTCGATAAGCCTCTTGCGTGCCTGATCGAGCATGCGTTCGTCCCTAACCGCCGTTACGAGCGCAACTGAACCGCCAAGTCTCGCAGCGTCCCGATGCAAGCCGCATATTCAACCCTGGCGCCGTAGACCATCAGCCGCTCAAATTCCGCATACCGCCGCGCGTAGCTTGGATCGGCCGCGAGGCCTTCGACGGCCCGCAGCGTTTCCCGCACAGGGTCCTCACGATAAGCCGGGAACTGATTGCCGTAGGCCTCGGCGTCGCCGAGCATGACCGCGCGCGCCAGCGCGATCACTTCAGCCGCATCGTAGTGCTCGCGAAGCGCATGCAGATCGTGCAGGTGACGCACCAGTGTCGGGTCCGGCTCATCCAGACCGGCTAGTTCGGCGCCGGCGCGGCGCGTGAGACCGACAAATTTATCCGCCGCCGTCTCGAGGATTGACACGCAGGCGATGCTTTCGATCTCCGGCGGCCGCCTTAGCGCTTCGGCCACGAACGACATCACCGGCCGCTCGACCGATGGCCGGCGCAGCGGCCACACCGCCGTCTCGATCTGGATGGTCGGCCGCAAGGCCCCCTCCCCCGTTGCCGCCGGCTCGTACGGCAGCCGGTAGATCGTGTAGCGGCTCTCGTTGCCGGATTCTCTGCGGGCAGGATCCTCAGGATCGAATTTGAACCCGGCCCCCAGCAGTGCCTGTGTGATCGCATCACGCAGGCGGCGCAACGCCCCTCTGCCCGGCGGCTTATCACCGACGATCCGAAGATCGATGTCCTCCGACATGCGCCGCACCAGCCGATGCGCGCGGCTCAGCGCCGTGCCGCCGCCGAACACCAGCCGCAACGGCGCCGTGTCGAGCGCGGCGATCGCCGCGAGGGCCTTGACGACGTAGAAATCCTTTTCGACCAGCGCCGGGCTCGGCAGCCCGAAATACGCCTGGACCTCAAGCAGCTCGCGGAGACGTTCATCGCTCAAGCACCAGCTCCGTATTTCCGTAGCGGAGCTGCCGCGAGAAACGCCCCCTCACCCGCACCGCCGGATTGACCGGCACCTGCGTCGACCGCCCTTCGTTATAAGCCCGCTCCGCCTCGGTCGGCTCCCACTTCACCCCGAGCTTGGTGAGCGCCTGGCGCGCGGCGCCGGCGAAACCATTCGGGCTGTAGAGGATCGGCACGCCGGATAGCTGCGAGACGACGGCGCGGCCATAGACCCCGTAGCCGAGGCGCACAAGCCGCCCCTCGCGCACCAGGCCGCGCAGCACACGCAGCACCTGGTCCTCGCCGCCCAGATCGGCGAATTCGCGCGGCAGGAACACGTCTTCGCCGCGCTTGCGCGCGATCCGCGTCTCGATCCTTTCCCGCAATGTCGTACGCCGCGCCATGTTTCGGCCCCTTTCCGGGCCTGCAAAAACCCGACATTATCATATGCAAAACCCGACAAATTGCAAGCTCATACCGTTGCAAGACATATGACGACAGACCATCCCGCATTCCCGCACCCTCGGGGATGATGCCAATTTTTGTGCTTGAAGAGTATAATAATTATGCCTGTATAGGACATGTACCAACTGTTGAACGGGTGGCTTATGAAAGCAGCGGATTTCAGAGAATGGCGGCAGCGCGCGGGCCTAACCCAGGCCGATGCCGCGGCAAAGCTCGGCGTATCCCGCGGCACCATCCAAAATTGGGAGAGTGAAGCGACCGCGATCCCCGCCGTAGTCGAAACGGGCTGCCAAATCTGGGGAGATCGACTGCGCCAAATTCGGCCGGACCTCGGGCCGGTAACGCTTATCTACAGCGACGGTCCGATGTTCATTAACCCATACGCTCCGCACCGCCTCGCAATGATGAAGCAAGAACCCTATCTGACGAACGCCGCCGCCCTGGCCCGCGTGCGCGAGCTATGGGGTCGGGAGGACTTCCACAACCCCTTCATCATGGAAGAGTCCGGGAAGCACCTCTGGAACGCCGTTGAGCTGGCTCGCGTAGTCGCCGGGACCGACAGCGACGCCCCTCTCTGGAGGAAAGTCATCATCAATAAAGAGAATCACGATGAAACAGCAGCGGACACTGACTGTCGGCATCTCATGACTGTGGTCGCACGGGCTTATGTGAACAAAAATCTGCCAAAAGATGTAATAATTTTCCGTGACCGGAGCGAGCCGGCCTTGAGTAATTATGTGTTCTATTTTTCTCCCTCTGCGTTTGCCCTTACGCCTGAGATCAGGGAAATTGCGAACCTCATCCAAATCTGTGATGAACCGAAAGATATGGAAAATCTCCGAAAACTAAATCTCTGAGTGCGCGGCAAAAGCGCTCGGTTTACGCAGTAACCGAAGCAAGGGTCATTTCACTTAATCATGCCGAGTAACGACCAATTCAAGCATAACCACTACGTTCCTGAGTGGTATCAGAAGCGGTTCATCCTCGATGGCCAGGGCAAGTATTGGTACTTGGACCTTAAACCGGAACAGGTCGTGCGCGATGGCCACAAATTCACGCGCCGCGATCTACTCCTTTGGGGACCGGCATCCTGCTTCGCGGAGCACGACCTCTACACCGTAAAGTGGGGCAGCCAGGAGAACGTGGATATCGAGAAATTTTTCTTCGGGCGTGTCGATAGCGAGGGAAAATCGGCCGTCGAATTTTTCGCGGATTTCAAGTTTGACCATCCTGGCCAGGAGGAAGCGTATCACGGACTGATGAATTACATGAGTGTCCAGAAAATCCGGACGCCGAAGGGACTTGGCTGGTTGAGCGGGTTACCGGAAGGAAGGGATCGCAATATGCGGCTTCTTCTGTTTCAGCGAATTCAAAATATGTATTGCGCTATCTGGACAGAGTGCATCTGGCAAATAGCTGACGCTACCAGGTCTACTACCAAATTCATCATCTCCGACCATCCAGTCACCGTTTATAATCGCGGTTGCTTCCCTGGCTCTGCGCATTGCGTCGGCTTCAATGATGCCGACATTCGGATGGCCGCCACGCACACATATTTTCCGCTCTCAATGGAAAAGATTCTTATCCTCACGAATTTGTCGTGGGTAAGAAACCCGTATCAGAACGAGCATAAACCGCGGCCTAACCCAAGGTATTTTCACGACACAATTTTCAAGTTCACAGACATACAGACCTATCGTAGCCTGGCCGAACAGGAAGTGCGCGAGATAAATTACATCACTAAGCGGAGAGCGTTGCGCTACATCGCTGCTGCGGAGCGGGATTGGCTCTACCCAGAGAGATATCTGCCCTCGACCCATTGGAACAAATTCGGCAACGGATTACTGCTGATGCCCGAGCCGCGCGACATTCACATGGGAGGCGAGATCATTATTGGCTACGAAGGTGGGGGGGCGGAGGCCTTCAGCGAATATGGCCATAAGCCATGGCAACCCGGCTACAAGGACGACAAGCGCTTTGCCGAAGAGGCAAAGGCGTTACAGCGGTTTCAAGCAGAGTGGGCGGTGATGCAGGGCCCGGAATACAGGGGTACGTCCTTTCAATTTCATCGCGAGCATGAAGGACCATATGTGACGCCTGACGAATTTTACCAGCATGACTTAGAGCGCGCCCGGCGTTACAAGCGATGACTACCCGGCGAGTTTCTGTAATCTGTGTTCTGCGCCGGTTTCTCAGCGACAATTTTACAGAATGTGAGGTATGTGTCGTTTCTGCAATGTTAACGCCACATCGAGCGCGCCGTGATCAACCGCAGCGCATCGATGAGCCACGCGAGAAACGTCGGGGCATCACACGCCAGCCTTGCTTCCATCGTTCTGATTCATGTATAGAACAAACAATGAACAAGTCAACAGCCGACAACGGCGTCCAGTGGCTATTCCTCGACCTCAACGCCTTCTTTGCGTCGTGCGAGCAGCAGGACAATCCGGCCCTGCGCGGCCAGCCGATCATCGTCGTCCAGACGGTGACCAGCTCCGCCTGCGCGATCGCCGCCAGCTACGAAGCCAAGCGCCTCGGTATCACGACCGGCACGCTCATGCACGAGGCGAAAAAGATTTGCCCCGCGGTGATCCCGGTGCTGGCCCGGCACAAACTCTACACCGAGTATCACGAGCGCATGCTGGCGGCGGTCGACACCTGCGTGCCGGTCGAGAAGGTCATGTCGATCGACGAGGTGGCCTGCCGCCTGACCGGCGACCAGCGGCAGGTGCCCGTCGCCCGCGCTTTGGCGATGAAACTCAAGCGGGCGCTGCGCGAGCAGGTCGGCGAATGCCTCACCTGCTCGATCGGCATCGCGCCCAACGTCTTTCTCGGCAAGGTCGGGTCCGATCTCCAGAAACCCGACGGGCTCGTCGTCATCACCATGGACAATCTGCCCGACGTTCTGCTCGGCCTCACATTGCAGGACATCTACGGCATCGGCAAACGCATGGAGCAGCGGCTTCACCGGGCCGGCATCTTCACCGTCGCCGAGCTTTGGCAGGCCTCGCCGTACCGGTTGCGCCGCGTCTGGGGCGGCATCACCGGCTTGCTGTTTCATCAGATGCTGCACGGCGTCGACATCCAGCCGCCGTCGTCGCGATTTTCGAAAAGCATCGGCCATCAGCATGTGCTGGAGCCGGAATTGCGTACCAACAAGGGGGCGCACGATTTCGCGCAGCACCTGCTGACCAAGGCGGTCGAGCGGCTGCGACGCGGCGATTACTATTGCCGCCGGCTCGGCGTCCATCTGTCCTGGATCGGCGATCTCGGCGGCTTTTGGGAAGAAACCGATTTTCACGAGACGCAGGACACCGGCTTTCTGCTCGCGCGCCTCGACGAGCTTTGGAAGCATGTGCCGCGCTATAAGCCGCTCAGCGTCGGCGTCGTGCTGCTCGACCTGGTGCCGGCCATCCAGCACCAGCCGGATCTGTTCGAAGCCACTGGTCAGCGTCGGCAAAAACTCTCGCCGCTGATCGACCGCATCAACACCCGCTACGGCCGCGGCGCCATCGGCTTCGGCCTGCTGCCCCCCACGGTGCGCGCCTTCAGCGGCCATGCCGCGTTCCGGCGGGTGCCGGAAAGGTGGGAGTTTTGAATGCCTGCTGTTTGCCCTGCCTAAATCAGAGCGTGTAGTGGTGCATCGAAAACCCCAGATCGGCGCGGCCTTTAATCGATCCTCCAATGATGTCGTCCAGCACAATGGCGAGGTGATCGCTTTTGACCCCGGAAAGGTCATCCGTGGTCAGAAGCACGTCCTTCAGTCCTGCCTGCCTCACACGCGCGGTAGCGGGTCCGCCAGTCGCGCGCGTAGTCCTGTCGGTCGATCAGGCCGAGATGTTCCCAGTAAAACGTTCGACCTCCGCTCTGGATTACAAAGTCCGGATGAATAGGCACGGTCCGGT
>Ga0210390_10004078_pt1 | contig 12424 bp, 12 predicted proteins | sample IncBWH11OmetaG_FD_161050 | JGI IMG/M metagenome (GOLD analysis project Ga0210390, IMG submission 161050) | Forest soil microbial communities from Barre Woods Harvard Forest LTER site, Petersham, Massachusetts, United States - Inc-BW-H-11-O ...
GCTGCAGCACGGTTGCCGCGGTCTCCTCGATTGAACGTCGTGTCACGTCGATCACCGGCCAGCCGCGCCGGTTGCACAGCCGTCGCGCCCACAGCAGCTCTGACTTCACAGCGTCCTCATCCACATACTCAGCGCTGTTCTGCCGGGCGATTGCCGAGGCGTTGCCGGCCGCAATCAGCCGGAGCCGATGGCGGCGGATCTCGATCAGAGCCTCAGAATCCAGGGTGAGGCCGACCACCGGACATTCCACGGTCTCCAGCCCGGGCGGTTCCGGCAAATTTGGCACCAACGGCACATTGGCCGCCTTGATGCCACGGTTCGCAAGATAGAAGCAGGTCGGGGTCTTGGAGCTGCGCGATACCCCCACCAGCACGACATCAGCCTCGGCCAACCCAGGCTGCGCCTGGCCATCGTCATGCGCCAGCACGTAGTGCATGGCGTCGATGCGGCGGAAATAGTCGGCATTCAGCGCGTACTGCCGGCCAGGTCTGGCAGCAGCCTCCTCACCGGCATATTCCTGCAGAATGCTCATGACGGGGTCGAGGACATTCACCAGCGGGACATTCAGCCGTCGGCAGGTTGTCTCCAGCTCGTCACGCAGTGCCCGATCGACCAGGGTGGACAGCACCGGTCCCGGTTCATGCTCAACGCCCTCCATCACGCGGTGCAGTTGAAAGCGCGTCCGGATCAGGCTCCAGCGATGATAGACGATCTCGGCGTGCTCGAATTGCACCGTGGTTGCCCGGGCGATGGCGTTCAAGGTCTCTCCGGTGGCATCGGAGACCAAGTGCAGATTGATACGATGGTCAGGCATGGCGCTGAGGATAGCGGGGATAATGGGGACTGCCATCACATTGTCGGCGTTCGGCATCGAAAGCCGGGGACGACTCATACCATCGCGAGTACAGTGGAGGAATGCGTTCGCCGCGATGGGGAAATGGGGACACCGTCGGATTATGCGATGGAGTCAATCACTTTGCCGGCAACGCTCCCGTGGGTACCACGACCCAAACTTGCAAAGAATTCCATCCACACGACTCACAGGCCTAATTACTCCTACATCCATTCCTTTATCTCTCTTTTCTCTTTAAGCGATGGGCATGGATCAAGCAGCGAAGCCCCTGTTGCGGGCATTGGCCGGCGAAGCGTTGTGGCCACCACCAATCTGGCTGATGCGCCAGGCGGGTCGCTATCTGCCGGAGTATCGCGCTCTGCGAGCGAAGGCGGCAGGTTTCGTCGCACTCTGCACGACACCGGATCTCGCGGTGGAAGTGACCCTGCAGCCGATCCGGCGCTACCGCTTCGATGCCGCAATCCTGTTCAGCGACATCCTGATGGTGCCCTGGGCGCTCGGCCAACCGGTGGACTATCGCGAAGGCGAAGGACCCGTGCTGCCGCCGTTGCGCGATGGGTCAGGACTTCTGGCGCTGAAGCTGGAACGGCTACCCGCTGCGATCGCCCCGATCCTTGAGACAGTCCGCCGGGTTCGTTCAGGTCTGCTGGCCGAAGGCTTTGCCGACTGTACGCTGATCGGCTTCGCCGGCGCTCCGTTCACCGTCGCCTGCTACATGGTCGAAGGGGGTGGCTCGCGGGATTTCGCCGCGACACGGACCATGGCATACGACCAGCCGGCGGTGTTCGACCGGCTGATCGCGCTGCTGACCGAGGCGACGGTGAATTATCTGTCGGCCCAGATCGATGCCGGCGCCGAAGCGGTGATGCTGTTCGACACCTGGGCCGGGATCCTGTCGCCAAATCAGTTCCGCCGGCATGTCATTCACCCGACGCAGGCAATTGTGCATGCGTTGCGGCAGCGTCACCCCGCAGTGCCGATCATCGGCTTCCCGCGTTTGGCCGGCCTGCTGATCGGGGACTACGTTAAGGCAACCCACGTAGACGGCATCGGGTTGGACACTTCGATGGATATTGGCCTGTCCAGCCGGTTGATTCCGCCCCGCGTGGCGCTTCAGGGCAATCTCGATCCGTTGGTCTTGGTCGCTGGCGGAGCGGGATTGCGACAGGAGACCGGCGCCGTGCTGGCCGCACTGAAAGGGCGGCCGTGCGTGTTCAATCTCGGCCATGGCATCGTGCCACAGACGCCGCTCGATCATGTCGCTGCGCTGGTGGAGCAAGTTCGTGCGGCCTAGGGTCGCCGTCGTCCTGTTCAACCTGGGCGGACCAGATCGACCGGAGGCGATCAGGCCCTTTCTGGTAAATCTGTTCAGCGACCCCGCTATTCTCCGCGTGCCGTTCTTCGTCCGGCCGTTTCTTGCGCGCAGGATCGCCGCGTCACGGCTGGCGCCTGCCCGTGCCAGCTACGCCACGCTGGGCGGCCGCTCGCCCTTGCTCGAGCTGACCCGCGCACAGGCAGCCGCACTTGAGGTCGAGATGACGGAGTTGGACGTTAAGTGTTTCGTCGCCATGCGCTACTGGCATCCGCTCAGCGATGAGACCGCGCGCGCGGTGCGCGACTGGCGACCCGACGAAGTCGTCCTGCTGCCGCTGTATCCGCAATATTCCTCCACGACCACCGGCAGTTCGCTGACCGCATGGCGTGAGGCGGCCGCGCGGGCTGGGCTGGTGGCAAGCACGTCGGTCCTGTGCTGCTACCCGACGAATGCAGGCTATATCGGTGCCACCAGCGGCCTGTTGCAGAAGACATGGGAACAGGCACGGACGGAGCTGGATTCTTCAATCGGGTTGCGGGTGTTGTTCTCCGCCCACGGCCTGCCGGAAGCGATCGTGCAGGCCGGCGATCCCTACCAGTGGCAGATCGAGCAGACCGTTGCGGCTGTTCTGGCCGAGTGGAAGGGAGCGCCTGATTGGGTCGTCTGCTACCAGTCCCGCGCGACGTCACAGCGCTGGCTTGAGCCGAGTACCGAGCACGAGATCGAGCGGGCCGCGCATGACAAGGTTGCGGTCCTGGTCGTGCCGATCGCTTTTGTATCCGAGCATTCGGAGACCCTGGTGGAACTCGATGAGGACTACCGCCGTCTGGCCGAACGGCTCGGCGTGCCAGGTTATTTCCGGGTTCCGACCCAGGGCGCCGATACCGCCTTCATCGCCGCGTTGGCGAAGCTGGTTCGCAGCGCGCGCGCGCATGGGCCTGGCCTGTGCAGCCACGTCCGCGGCCGGTTTTGCCCCGCCGATCGCAAGCTATGTCCGGTCCAATGACGATCGGATTCCTCACTGCGCTGTATCCCTGGACGAAGGCATTCCACATCGTATCGATGATCGCCTGGATGGCCGGGATGCTGTATCTGCCCCGCCTCTACGTGTACCACTGCGAGGTGAAGCCGGGTTCGGCGGAAAGCGAACGCTTCAAGGTGATGGAGCGACGGTTGCTCAGGCAGATCACCAATCCGGCGATGATCGCGACCTGGTGCTTCGGCGTACTGTTGGTGCTGACACCGGGGATCATCAACTGGTCCGCTGGCTGGTGGCACGTGAAGCTCACCTTGGTGCTGTTGATGTCCGGATTTCACGGCGCGCTGTCGCGTTGGCGACGCGACTTCCTGGAGGACCGCAACCGCCGGCCGCAGCGCTTTTACCGTATCGCCAACGAGGTACCGACGCTGCTGATGGTGGTCATCGTCGTGATGGTGGTTGTCCGGCCGTTCTGACAACGCCGTACAGGAAACCCTTGACTTTCCCTACGGTTCATCCCACCTGCCGGTTGACGGGGGGCGGCCGTACCGCCTAGATTCGGGTCTCCCTCCGCAAGGTGCCGGTCAACCGACGCCTAAAAATCTCCCACCAGACGGGACCGAACCCGCCCATCCGAGACGATGGGCGGCAACGACACACCGGGCATTCTGCCCCTGTCCCGCATCATCAATCGGACTGCGTCCATGCATCTTGCCGAACTCAAGGCCAAATCCCCCTCCGACCTGCTCAGCTACGCCGAATCGCTCCAGATCGAGAACGCATCGTCTCTGCGCAAACAGGACATGATGTTCGCGATCCTGAAGAACCTGGCCGAGAACGATCAGGCCATCCATGGCGAAGGCACACTGGAAATTCTGCCCGACGGCTTCGGGTTCTTGCGCAGTCCGGAAGCCAACTATCTGCCCGGCCCGGATGACATCTATGTGAGTCCTAGTCAGGTGCGCCGCTTCGGTCTGCGTACCGGCGATTCGGTCGAGGGCCAGATCCGGGCGCCGAAGGATGGCGAGCGGTATTTTGCGTTGCTCAAGGTCAACACTATCAATTTCGAGCCGCCAGAATCCGTGCGGCACAGGATCAACTTCGACAACCTGACACCGCTGTATCCCGATGAGCGGCTGAAGATGGAAGTGGAGAACTTCCAGTCGGTCGCGAAGGGTCCGAGCAAGGACTACACGCCGCGGGTAATCGACCTGATCGCGCCGATCGGCAAAGGACAGCGCGCGCTGATCGTCTCACCGCCGCGCACCGGCAAGACCGTGATGCTGCAGAACATCGCCACCGCGATCGCGGCCAACCACCCCGAGGTGTTCCTCATCGTGCTGCTGATCGACGAGCGGCCGGAGGAAGTCACGGACATGGCGCGGTCGGTGAAGGGCGAGGTCATCAGCTCCACCTTCGACGAGCCGGCGACGCGGCACGTACAGGTGACCGAGATGGTGATCGAGAAGGCCAAGCGCCTGGTCGAGCACCGACGCGACGTGGTCATCCTGCTCGACTCGATCACCCGCTTGGCGCGCGCCTACAACACGGTTGTGCCCAGCTCTGGCAAGGTGCTGACCGGCGGTGTGGACGCCAATGCGCTGCAGCGGCCGAAGCGCTTCTTCGGCGCGGCGCGCAACATTGAGGAAGGTGGGTCGCTGACCATCATCGCGACAGCGCTGATCGACACCGGCAGCCGCATGGACGAGGTGATCTTCGAGGAGTTCAAGGGCACCGGGAACTCAGAAATCATCCTTGACCGCAAGCTGTCCGACAAGCGGTCGTTCCCGGCGATCGACATCACCAAGTCCGGCACCCGCAAGGAAGAGCTGCTGGTCGAGAAGAGCACGCTGTCGAAGATGTGGGTGCTGCGGCGCATCCTGAACCCAATGGGGACAGTCGATGCGATGGAGTTTTTGCTCGACAAGCTGAAATACAGCAAGACCAACAACGACTTCTTCGATGCGATGAATACCTGATAGTCTGCTCAAAACCGTTGAGGTGAGTGATTGTGCTCATAGCAAAGCGGTATCGACCAGGCTGATGAACCTCGCCGTCTGAATGGCCATAGGTGGGTGGCGGCACTCTTTTGCTGACACGCCATCATATAACGCGTCTTCCCCAGAAAGCGCACGCGTACGTGCCCTAACAAGCCTGCTTACTCTGCCGGCTTGGCGGTACAGAGACGTGCTTCACCGCGGGCCGTGGCCAGTTCGGCAAACAGACGTGAGACTCGCCGATAGAGCACAGACAAGCCCTCGCCCGTCGCCTCTCGATTTAACGGCGCGCCAAGCCAGTCCTCGCGTGAGATCTCATCGGCCACGGCGGTGCTTTGCATCTCGATGACGCGGTTGCCAAAGTTGTATTCATCAGCAATGAAGCGGTACGGTGCAAATTCCAGCTTCTTCTTCAAGGCCGTATGCGGGTCGGTGGAGGCTCGCGATGCAGTCTGCCGCGCGTACGGGCGTCGCATCATGAAACCTCAGGCCATCACGCAGCCGGATGCGCCAGATGCGACCGTCGTCCGATACCTCGTGCCCGGATGCAATCTGCGGCCGTGGCATCAAGTTACCGTCGTCCGCATATGATAAACGATCATCGCGCAGGTGCATCACCGGCGGGCAGTCACGCCTTCGATCAGCCGTGACCGACCAGACACCCCAATACCCTGATCGTTTGTCGCGCCTTGCCGTCCTACGGGAGAAATGCGGAGGAGAGGTCCTTGTGCCGCCTCGTGTTTGGTTGGCTAGTGTCAGGGCGAGTGAAAATCAGGTGGTTGGGATGAATGATTTTTCCACGCGGGCTGGAGCATTGGAACGCGCAACGGCACTCTACGATCTGATCAACGCGCAGGCTCCGACGGGTGAGCGTCTAGGTCGCCTGGCTGACAGCGTCGCTACATCCCTGCTGGACTCAAAACTGTTGTCGATCCTGATCCCGTGTCGCAATGGCGGGCTTGGTGGAAGCCGGCTGGACCTTTTCGGCGCCGTGGAAGCGATCGCCCGCGCCGACGGCTCGGCTGGATGGTGCACCTCGGTCTGCAACGCGGTAAACCATGCCGCCTTCCTGGGCCTGCCACCGGAAGGCAGGGAGGAGGTGTTCGGCCATGGCCCAGTGTCCTGCTGGACTGCCTTGCTGCCCAACGCGATTGCGACGGCGGAGGTCGGCGGTTTCCGCGTGTCGTGCACGGGGTCCTTCGGGTCCGGAAGCTCTCTGTCCCATTGGGTGCTGATCGCCGCGAACACAGGCGCCGCTGGCGAGGGTCGATACCGGGCCTTTCTCGTGCCCAAGGCGGAGGTGGAGATCAAGGAGGGCAGCTGGGACGTCATGGGCCTTCGCGGCACCGCCAGCATCGACTATGCGATCACCGATCGCTTCGTGCCGGCGCGGCGGAGCTGGGAATATGACTGGACGGCCGCGGACGGGTCTGGATCGCTGCCGGCGAGTGAGATAATCCGGCTCAACGCGATCGGCCTCACCGCCTTCGCGTCCGGCGTCGGCCAGCGCGCCCTGAGCGAGCTGATCGCTTTCGCGAGAAAGTCGAAACGCACGGTGGCTCAAACCGCCCAAGCCGATGACAATGTGGTTCAGTTCGGCATCGGCGAAATCGACGGTCGCATGCGCGCGGCAAGGTCCCATCTTATCGGTCAGGTATCAGCTATGGACGAACGAGCGGCGAGTGGTCGCGTGACGAGCCTGCAAGAGGGTCTCGAGGTGTCTCAGGCCTGTCAGACCCTGGCGAGGGCATCACGGGACATGGTGGTTTTTGCGTTCGATTATGCCAGCACGTCGGTGGTCTATGCTCGCCAACCCCTGCAACGGTGTCTACGTGACATATTCGCAGGCCTCAAGCATGCTGCCTTCACGCCGGCACACCTGAGCCTGATCGGCAAGACGCAGCTTGGCATGCTGTCTGCCAGAAGCCCACTCTAATGCCCCTCATTCCAATGGACCGCCGCGGCCGCGTCGGGCAGCAGCAAGGCGCTGCTCGGCGAGCTCCCGGTACTCAGGATCAGAGGCGAAGCGATTGAAGAGACTGTGGCGCGCAATACCGGCGGCCCGCTCGAAATGTTCGATTATCTGTCGAAGTCCGTTCTGGATCTTCGGGAACTCTCGTGGGTTTTCCACATCATTCGTAATGTACGGGACCACGAGCTTACGGTACTCGACTTCGACGACCACCTGGCCGCCTTCCGTCATGCCGACGCGTAAAGCCGCAAAATTGGGTGCCCGGAGCGCGGCCATTGTCGCATACACTGGCTTTTCCGGATCTCCGTCGGGCATTGGGTTAAAGGCATTGGCCCATCTCGACCGTTTATCGTGGTCATATCCCGGCGTGGTGGCAGCGAATGCCTGAAGCACCTCTTTCAACAAGAGGACGAACTGATCCCGGAAGGGTTCCTTGAATTGGTTGTGCCCTGGGCGTGGACCCATACCCTGTACCTTTGCCAGTGCTAACCGACCCACTGCGTATCAAAAATCGTAACTCGTGCCTGGACCATCAGCAAGGTGGCCATGCCGCTGGCCGAGGGCGCCGCACCAGCCACACGCCGCACCAGCCACTCTTGCGACCTCCGCGCCGCCACCTTAGGCTTGCACAAAGTCCGTCCAACAGGAGCGTTCAACATGCCACAATCGCCGGGAGCCACATTCACCGCCGATCCCCTGACCTTCGTCGTCAGACACCAGCTGTGGGATGGCAATGTCGAGGATCACGTGGACCAGGGTGTATCCATCGACGTGACGACCAATGTCGGCGGCAAGCCGACCACCCTGCTGCGCTTCAACTGCTTCGACATCGAGAGAAGCTACGTCTACGGCCCGGAAAATCCCGAACTCACGACACCTGGTCGGGTCGGCGGTGGCATGGGCGTGCACTGCCGGATGGATCCGATCATCGATGGCAATCCCATCGGCTGGACCATCCGGACCCTGAGCCAAAGGCTGCCGAAGATGCTGGATCGGGCCGGATACAAGGAAATCGCGGAGGCAACCGACCTCTCCACAGTTCGCGGCGTCCTGCCCGACGTGGAGGCCTGTGCCAGGGATACGTTCATCGCCAAGCGGAACACGGTCAAACACAACCGGGGCACGGACATGTTCGAAGCGGGGAATATCCGGTTCGGTCTGGAGATGCGCCGGCAGAAGAACGGCGACGGCGGCCTCGCGCTCCATGTCCTCGGTGACGTGGGCGGGTCGAAGGGCAAGGCGTACGTGGAGGAAACCGAGCTGCTCGCGTTCGATTGTTTCTGGCAGAACGCGCACTACCACTACGGTCCGCGCAACAAGAACCACCGGATCAACTGGGACATGACTGTCATCGACGATCCGCTGGAGTGGACCTTCGAGCAGATCGAGAACCGCAAGCTTGGCCCGATGATCGAGCGCGCGGGCTATCCGGGGATCGCCGCCGACCTCGACCTCGACAAGATTGCTGCGGTCCTTCCGGCGCTGAAGAAGCTGGCCTTCGAGATGTACGAGGAAGGCGAGAGATTGACCGGTCACAAGGGCCTGCCGCTCGAGTTCACTCCGAACCTGGCCGCTGAATAGTTCAAGCCGAGGATGGTGGAGGGTTCGCGAGCCCTCCACCAAGCGGCATCCCCTGTCGCGCAGGCCGGCCATGACCAAGGGGCACGGTCAGAAGGCGGGTTCCGCAACCGGTTCCCCGCTCGGCTCGGTGACGAGTTCGAGCTGGCCGACAGTTTCCTTGCCGAACAACAGCGGGATGCAGGCGCCGATCGCCACCACCACGGCGATCGTGCCGAAGAAAATGGTGGCGGACCCGGTGTATGGCTCCAGGAAGAACGGCGTCAGCACGCCGGAAAAGATGCGCCCGGTTGCCTCGCCGAAGAAATGACCGCGACCCCGCAGTGCCGTGGGGAACTGTTCGGAGAGATACACCCGCACCGCCGGGAACGACGACAGCACGGTGAAGCCGGTGATGATCGCTCCAGCGGTCATTGCCACGGTCGCGTAGTCACCGAGGTTATGCGCCATTGCCATCAGCACGAGGCCAGGCACCGAGCCGCCGAGGCAATAGGTTATGGACCAGCGCCGGCCGATGATCTCCATGATGAAGCCGTTGAAAAACTTGCCCGGGATTGTCACCATGAACAACAGGGTGCCGAGGCCGAAGCTCAGGCCGACGGCAGAGCCCTGGTCGACCAGCGCCTTCGGCAGCAGGATCGCCGAACAGTAGTAGGCGGTGGTTGCGGCGGCGTAGCAAAGAATTCCCACCACCGTCCAGCCTAGTTGTCCGGGGCGGAACAGCGCGGCGAATGGCGGAAGCGCCTCGACCGCATCCGCCAGGTTTGATCCGAGATCGGCGACGGTCAGCTTCGGTACCCGGTTACCGGCCATCGCGATCATCCGATTGACCGTCTCGACCGCCGCTTCTGGGTTGCCCGGCGCAGATACCAACGCGCGCTCTCGGGCAGGCCAAAATGCACCAGTAGCGGCACGATCCCCAATGCCAGTCCGCCAGGCAGCGCGATCAGCCGGAAGGCATTCGGGTTGCCGGCGAGGAGGAAGCCAGCGAACGGCAGCAGCGTGAAGGCGCTCGCCAGCATGACCTCGAAGATAGCACCATAGGTGCGGCGGTGCTGCTTCGGCATCAGTTCGGCTGCGATCGGGAATGGCGCCGAGATGGCAAATCCCAGGCCGATGCCAGTGATCAGGCGAATGACGAGCAATTGCGTGCCGGTCTGCGCCAGCGGGATCAGCAGGGTGAGTCCTGTGCTGATGACCACGCCGATCTGCATTACGGTTTTGCGGCTGATGCGATCCGACATTGCGGAGGCTGTGAAGCCGCCGAGGACGACGAGCAATGTCGGAGCAACCGCCAGCCAGCGAATTTCCTCGCTGGTGAGTTTCAACGGTGCCTTGGCCAACACCAGCAGCGAACCGCCGAGCGCCAGATCGTAGCCCTCGACGAACCCGACTGCGCCGAGGACCAGGATGATCAGCACGTGGTAAGCGCTGAATGGAATGCTATCGAGCTTGCGGCCAAGAATATGGCTGGCCGGAACCGATGACCTGCCGGCGAAAGCGGTACTGCTCATGTCGTTCTCCCAGATTTGCCCAATCCGGAGTCGGCTTGGCAGAGGCGGCACAGCGCCAGCTTTTGCTGGTTTCGCGTCGACGGGTCGGAAGTCGGAACGTTTTTGCGCTGATGCCTCGCTGTCTACTGGCCGGTTGCGTCGGCTGACGCCGGTTGGACGTTTGCTCTTGTAGTTTCGAAGGCGGTTTTAGGCTGGCCTTTCGCCAGGACGAACTCGTTCCCCTGGTCCGGGGCAGGTTAGCCGCCGCTGCAAGCATCTTTCAATGGTCAAATCGCCGGGACCGCCTGGCGCCGGGCGTGTGAGGCTATGCCCGTCCACTGCCGATCAACATCTCGACTCCCATGGTCAGCCTGCCGTCTGCCGATTCATATCGAGCCAGCCGCGCACGGACCTCCTCGCGCACCGAGCTCCGATCTGCCGCATCGAGTGAGCGGTACGCCTGTGGGATTTGCCCAACTCCTTCTTCGATCGGTGCCCAATAGTCATCAAAACTGCTGACGGAGCCTTCACGCTTGATCTGTTCCACGCGGATGTCTTGGAAGCCCGCATCGCTGAACAACCCTTCCAGCAGCCTTGGATCGGCAAGTGACCATGACAAGGCGAGGACGTTGCGTTGCTGTTGCGTAAGAAATCGATCCATCGCGTCGGCCAGATTGCCCCACATGGGTAGCCGGTCTGATGTGGCGTTGACGCAGATCGCGACTATCCCGCCTGCTCGGACAACGCGCCGGAACTCGCTTAGGCCCGCAGCGGGATTAGGAAAGAACTGTAGGCCGAGCTGACAGATAACGGCGTCGAAGGCGTCATCCATGAATGGCAGAGCCTGGCCGTCAGCGTTGACCGGCCAATACAATGGTTCGTTCAATCTGACACGCGCGCTCTTGACCATCTCCAGCGAGATGTCCGCACCGACGACAAAGCCGGTATCGCCGACTATCGGGACGGCGATTGCGGCAGCCTCGCCCGTGCCTGTCGCAACATCGAGCACGCGACAACCTTGTGCCAGCTTAGCGGCGGCGAGCACGTCTGGAACAGACAACCGAGACCAACGCCCCAGGTAGCGATCGTAGGCCGAAGCACTGACAGACTGCCCTGGCGCTGCATGCAAGCCTCGTCCAAAGCTTGTACTCATTGCAGCCCTCCCACCATCGGTTGCATGTCACGGTACGTGTCATTGCGGCGGCCGTCATTGTGGAGATTGCGGGCCATTCGGTGTCAAGCATACCACTCGGCACCATGATTCCGTCCTTTGACAATCATGTGGTTGAACCAGATATCCTCGAACGGGAAACCAGGGCGGACCGACGATGACCAATGACGCAGCAGGCCCAACCGAACCACTCTGGCTGGTTTGGGCGCGCGAGATGCAGGCGTTGGCGCAGACCGGGCTGGCGTTCTCGCGCGACCAGTACGATCGCGACCGATACCAGCAACTCCAGGCCCTGGCGGCGCGGATCATGGCCGAGCATGGCGGGCTGGATGTCCGCGACCTCGAACTGCTGTTCAGCCGGCAGACCGGCTATGCCACGCCGAAATGCGGCGTGCGGGGTGCGGTGTTTCGCGGCGAGAAGATACTGCTGGTTCGTGAGATCGCAGATGAGCATCGCTGGTCGCTGCCTGGCGGGTGGGCGGACGTTAATGAGGCGCCTGCCGAAGCCGTCGCGAGGGAAGTGCGCGAGGAGGCGGGTCTGGAGGTGCGTGCCTATAAGCTCGCCGCCGTGTGGGACCGGACGCGGCACCCACACACGCGGTCGCATCCGTTCCAGGTCTGGCGATTGTTCTTTCTGTGCGAGATCACCGGTGGTGAGATGCAGACCGGACCGGAGACAAGCGAAGTGGCGTTCTTTGCTGAGCATGAGCTGCCCGCTGATTTGTCGACCAGCCGCATTCTGCTGCCGCAGGTTCGGCGTATGTTCGAGCACATGCGCCAACCGTCTCTGGCCACTGATTTTGACTGATGCAGGCGGTGGCATTCCGGTTTATCGCACAGCCTCGACAGCGAAATCCGCCGCATTCGTGTCTCTGCTCGTGGTGATGTCGGCCGCGCCGGCGCTTGCCGGAACACCGGCCGCGTTCTGTCGGCGCGTTGGCACTGACGACACGACACGGCCGATCCCTGAGGCACTGGTGCCGGCGGTCAATGCTGCATTCGGGATGCGGATGCCGGCTCGTAAGGCGGTCGATACCACGGTGTTCCGCTGCGCCGGAGCGCGTGT
>Ga0210390_10004079_pt1 | contig 12422 bp, 12 predicted proteins | sample IncBWH11OmetaG_FD_161050 | JGI IMG/M metagenome (GOLD analysis project Ga0210390, IMG submission 161050) | Forest soil microbial communities from Barre Woods Harvard Forest LTER site, Petersham, Massachusetts, United States - Inc-BW-H-11-O ...
ATTCATAGGCAACCGCAAGTGATCTGGGAAGAAGCCCCGGCGCAGGTAGGGCGAAGTTCCGGTAGGGTGAGGCTCCGTCCGAAACGGGGCTTCCCGCGTCGCACTCGCCTGCGACGTGACCCCCTAAGAATGGTCCCTCGTCCTACCCTCTGTTAAGGCGGCTGTGCTTATGGCTGTAGCCGAAATAGATGGCCATCCCTAAGACCAGCCATCCGAGGAGCCGAATCCATGTGGCCAAGGGTAAAAAGAGCATCTGGGCGAAACAAATTATCGCTCCGGCAATTGGAATAAATGGCACCCAAGGAGTTCGAAATTGCCGTTCCAGATCGGGCTTGGTTTTCCGTAGAACGACGACGCTCAAGCAAACAATCGTGAAAGCGAGCAATGTCCCGATCGAGACCATCGAGCTGAGAACGTCGATCGGAAGGACGCCCGCCAGAACAGCCGCGCACAAACCGGTCAACAACGTAGGCGTCGTAGGTGTCCGAAATTTAGGATGAACGCGCGCAAAAGTTTTAGGAAAAAGACCGTCCACGGCCATCCGGTGAAAGATCCTGGGCTGCGCCAAAAGTAAAACCAAAACCACCGAGCTCAGGCCCCCGAGTGCTCCGATTTCGATCCATGGCCGAAGCCATGCTAACGTCGGTCCGCACCGCTCTACGGCCAAGGCGACTGGTGCCTCAACGTTCAACTCTTTGAACGGCACAATACCTGTTAGTATCAGCGAGACCAATATATAGAGAACGGTACAGATCAATAGTGAGCCAAGGATACCGATCGGGAGGTCACGGCTCGGTTTCACCACTTCCTGTGCCGCACAGCAGACGGCATCAAACCCTATGTAAGCGTAGAAGATGACCCCGGCCGCTGCGAAGATTCCTGTCCATCCATAAACACCTACCTGACCGGTGTTCGGTGGGATGAATGGTACCCAGTTCGAAGTCTTGACGTGTGGGAAGCAGAAAACGATAAAGGCAACTACTACGATTAACTTTACTGCAACTATAATCGAGTTAACCAAGGCGGATTCCTGGATCCCAACCATCAAAATGCAGGTAATCAAAACTATCACGAAAACCGCCGGTAAATTCAGGTAAGCGCCGGTAGCCGTAAAACGTTCTCCGGCAAAGCTTAGCGTGGAGTGAGAGAGTTCGGGTGGGATACGCAACCCAAATTCTCCGACCAATTTAACCGCATAACCAGACCAGCCACTCGCAACGGTAGCCGCGCCCACCAAATACTCCAGGATCAGGTCCCATCCGATGATCCAAGCGAGGAACTCTCCAATCGTTGCGTAGGCATAGCTGTAAGCACTTCCGGAGAGTGGAATCGTTGAGGCGAACTCAGCATAGCAAAGACCCGCGCAGAGGCAGCCAAGCCCGGAAATGATGAAGGAAATCGCCAAGGCGGGCCCTGCATGCCCGGCGGCGGCAGTTCCTGTCAAGACAAAAATGCCTGTTCCGATGATGGATCCAATTCCTAAAAGAATCAGATGAAAACCGTTGAGCACCCTCTTAAACGAGTGGGTGGTCCCCTTCTCTTCAATGTCGCTCTCGATCGGTTTGCATCTGAATAAATCCATCCCTGTCACCTAATTGATGTTCGCATGGGGGGAATTTTCGAGATGTAACTGCGTTCACAGGCGAGGAGGCAGATTACCAGAGGGTCCAGAGCGGACCAAATTCGCAGGGCAAATCGACAGAGTTTAGGCTGACTAACTAACTGCTTTTGGAATTAAGTTCTACCAAAAGCTGACGTTTTGCCTCCATCCAATCGTCCATTTCGTACCCGGCCACTTGCCCGCGAACTAGATAGAGATCATAGGCCCGGCGGGCGATTTCCTCCTGGTCGGGCTCGCTTACACGGGCGATCATCCCGGCTTCGTGCTCGCCCGATTCGAGGTTGGTCACAGGAACCGCCTGGAAGGCTGGGTGAGGAACGCTATCGGTCGTATGAGGTTTGACAGACGGAGTTTCCGTTTCTTCGGCTATTGAGCTATTTGGCAACTCTCGATCTGTGTCGTTTGGACGCGCCACCATGGCCGCTTGGTGTTCGCCGCGTCCGGTCTCTGTCACCGGGACCCCCGGCCGGAAGGTTTCCGCTTCGTTGCTCGCGCGAAAACCGTCCGCCGGCGTTGTCGCAGGTTCGGGTACCATGTCCTTATCGTCAGATATCTCTTCCAGATCCGTGCTCTCGATCCTGCCCCTCCAACCTCCCGTGGCAGTACTTTTGTTCTCGATCAATTCCCGAAAGCTTTTCAGGCTTTCTTCCACGTGCCCGGACGGGACGCCCAATAGGTCGCCGGCTTTTTCTAAAAAGCCTTCCGGCTCATATTCCACGACCACGGTCAGACGGGTAGCGTCTGTACCCAACGGCTCAAAAGTGACTGCCCCACGATTGGAAGTTCCATCGACGCTTTCCCAGACGATGCTGGTATCGGGAATCTGCTCAATGATCCGAGCTTCCCACTGTTTTTCTTTCCCGCCCATCAGCACTTTCCAGGAAAGTGCATCCGGACCGTGCTGGCGCACTTCCACGACATCTCTCATGAATCGTGGGAATTCTTCGAATTGAGTCCATTGGTCGTAGACCGATTTCAGCGGCGCCTTAACATCGATTGAATGTGTCGTGGTTCCCATACAGCCTTCCTTTTTTAAGTGTGAATCCTTCAGGTGTGTTCGCCGGAGGCCTCTCCCTCGGTCTTCATTCAGTGCAAATGCTGGCTGCGGATTGCAGGACGTGGTTTCCCAAGGATTGCCGCACTTAAGGACCATTAGGTGACGCAGGCCGCCTAGAGCAGTGTCAGTGTCAGTGTCAGATTTTTACGGCCCGGGGTGCCCAAGGGGATCAGCCATGCTGTTTTAGCCACATCGGGCCACCGACGACAAGGAGACCTGACACTGACACTGTTAAGGGCAATAATTAGCTTTAGCGCAAAGTTAATGGCACCTCGCGTCCGACAAATCGAAGGATTAAAAGCAGCGATTCTTCGAATGATAATACCAAACTCGGCCTCTGCCGTCTTTCTATCGAGCGACCGTTTCGATTTCCTTTAATTCAGCATCCGAGAAGAAGATTTCTGCCGCTTTGAGGTTCTCCTCCAGATGAGCAACCGACGACGTCCCCGGGATTGGCAGGATGACTGGGGAACGGTGCAATAGCCAGGCGATTGACAACTGCGCGATCGTCGTCCCGTGGCGTTTGGCAATCGCGTCCAACTTTCCACCGGGCTGGGCCAGCTTGCCAGCTGCGACTGGAAACCATGGGATGAAAGCGAGGCCATGCTTTTCGCAATACTCCAACACGTCCTCGTGCTGGCGGTCTCCTAGATTGTACAGGTTCTGCACACTGACGATTTCGATCACCTTGCGAGCTTGGTCAATCTCGGCGGGCTTCACCTCACTGAGACCAACATGGCGGATCTTGCCCTCTTTCTGCAATTTTGTAATGACTCGGAGCGACTCTTCTACAGGTACCTTGGGATCAATGCGGTGCAATTGCCAAAGGGCGATCACGTCCGTCTTCAGAAAGCGCAGGCTCATCTCGACCTGCTGCGTAAGATATTCCGGTCGGCCAACAGGTAGCCATTGATCGGGGCCTTGCCGTGTCAACCCTGCCTTGGTCGCAACCACGAGACCTTTGGAGAAGGGAGAAAGAGCCTCGCCAATCAACCGCTCACTGACCGCGGGGCCGTAACTATCAGCCGTATCGATGAAATTTACTCCCAGTTCCACTGCGCGCTTCAGAACACGCTTTGCTTCGTCGACGTCTTTGGGCTCACCCCAAATACCCTTGCCAGTCAGTCTCATCGCTCCGAATCCCAGACGATTTACTTCCAGATCTTTGCCAATCTTAAATGTTTTTGCAGGTGCGCTCATCTTGCAGCCAAGCACGGCCAAGAACAAACCGCAATCTTGCGAAAGAGGTTTCTTTACGGCCTCGGCGGGCTACTTGTCGTTCATTGCTTCTGGAGATTTAGGTTTTCTTGGTTTTTGCCATGTCGCCAACCACCCGAAATGCCGCGGTGCTCAACAACCCGGCGGACCTCTAACAGAGCTCAAGGCGAATAGGTGAAGCCTAACTTACTCGAAGCTAATGGTCCGATAACATCAACCGCCGGGTATCATTTCGCCCGAATCCATTTCTAAGATTGCTTCCGGTTTAAGGCGTGATACACCCTGCAGATTAATGTCTGACGTACGATGTTGACCTACAATGTGCTAACGACATTCACTACATCTGAGCATCAATGTTTGCCGTAACTTGCTATCCTCATCGAATGCCGTTGCAATCATCATGCAGATCAGTCATGATCTCGCTTCAATAAAGCCCAAAGGGGAAGCAAGTGACTATTAAACCCACGCTCCATCATGTGAATCTAAAGACAACTCGACTGAAGGAGATGATCGATTGGTACGGTGTGGTCGTGGGCACCACGGTCAACCTTCAGTCTAACTATATAGTGTTCATTTCGAATGACCGCACTCATCACCGTATCGCCCTTTTGGCGATCCCGGGACTACGTGATGATCCGGAGAAATTCGTCCACACCGGAATTCATCATACCGCGTTCGAATACGACTCCTTCGATGACTTAATGTCGTCCTTCGCGCGTCTGAAACAGACCGGAATCGAACCTGACTACTGCCTTAATCACGGAGTGGCTACATCCTTGTACTATTCTGATCCCGACCGGAACCTGGTTGAGTTGCAGGTAGACAATTTCGGCAACTGGGACGCGTCTGCTGAATGGATGCGAACATCCGAAGCCTTTCGTCAGAACCCGGCTGGAGGATTTTTTAACCCGGACCACGTTCTTGCCGCTTACAGGGCCGGTGCGACATTCGAGCAGCTGCAAAAGGACACGTACGCGGGAATATACCCCCCTTCGAAGACACCAAACTTACATCAGCCTTCGGTCGGCTGATTTTCGGCCAAGTTCGGGTGCGCACCTCGATTCTTAACTCGAGGTTCGCTACAGTAATTAGTCTAGGGCCTGCATCCAGCGCTCGTATTCGCGCGGCTCCACCTGCGCGCGCAGGGTCTGGAGGTGCGTTTTTCGATCGATCATTCCTTTGGATCGGCCCGATCGCATATAGTGTTCCAGTTCGTGGTCGCTCCCTTTTTTGAGCACTGCCGTAATTGCATCGTCGTTGAGAAGGATTTCTCGTAAAGCGATTCGGCCGCTCTCCCGTTTTGGGAGCAGGACCTGGCTAAAGAGACCGACAAGGACCGAGGCAAAAACATCTCGTGCCCGCACTCGCATATCCGCCGGCAACAACTTTAAGAGTCGCTCTGGCGTCTCACGCACGTTGCTGGCGTGTAACGTACCAAACACTAGATGCCCGGTTTCCGCAGCCTGAAGGGCAACAATAGCCGTTTCCTGGTCTCGGATCTCTGCGATTGAAATGACGTCGGGATTCTGGCGCCAGGCGTCCCGCGCGCCAAGATGAAAAGAGGGGCAATCCACGCCGACCTCGCGTTGGGCAATATCAGCCAGCTTTTCCTCAAAAAGAAACTCAATCGGATCCTCGATCGTAACAATCTTGACTTGGCGCAGCTGGTTGATCGTCTCAAGCACGGCTGCTAACGTCGTGGTTTTTCCGCTCCCTGTTACACCAGTGATAAGAACCAGGCCCCCGGGAGCATTGGTCAGTGCTTTGATCACCTTCTCAGATAGGCCAACGCTCTCCGGCGAAGGAGGGTTCTCGGGAAGCGGACGAAGCGAGGCCGAGAGTTTGCCTTGTGCCCGCACAATATTGACGCGAAAGCGCATCCCGTGCATCTGGGTCGAAAAATCCAGGGATGGCATCGCGGTCTTCAGCGCGGACTGCAAATCCGGACGTGTCGCAACCAGGGCGCGGATCAGGCCGTCGAAAGCCTCTTCTGTGAAATCGCCCGTAGAGCTTAGCCGGACCACTTTGCCGTCGACACGGCCCTTAACAAGGCACCGATTGAGGTAGACATCGCTCGCAACATTGGCGCGGACGAACTCCACGATTCTCTGCCAGTTGTCGTTCACCAGCGTCAGGGTTGGGCTAGACTATGGAATCCCGGTTTATTGCCGGTGCCAAGGCTGCACGTACACTGTTCGCCAGCATTTAGAATGTTTTCATAAGTGCCGCCCGCCGGACAATTAGGCACTCCATATTTTAAATACGGCTTCAACTGATCCAGGCTCGTTAGTGCCACGCCCGGGTTATCCCGAGAAAACTCGTCCTTGGCACCCTCAAGAGTGGCAAGGTTGGCGGCGCATTCCCGACCTTTGCTATCGGTCATTGCTTGCGTGACGCCAAGGCAAACGCCCGCCGCTACGAAAGCACAAATGCCTAGTACGGCTAGCGTTTCAAAGAGAGTAAAAGCCGCCGTTCCGTTCTTCCGTTTGCCCGGCTTAATCATAGCGTCAATCCTTCACTTCCAACCCGCATCAAAAATTGCGCCCGGGGTCTCCCTATCTCAACGAAACGAAAAATCAACCGGCTTCCATTCATTGCAAGCTCCGGGCGGTCCGGAAACCGATTCGATCGCTCTGTGTTGTGAAGGGTTGATTGACAACCCGCCTCGTGATCTCGGCACTCGGGTTGCCAAAATTTCCACCGCGGACAACCGGCAGGCCACTCCTGGCATCGATTGTTTCTGTCCACTCAGACACGTTTCCGGCCATATCATATACGCCGTAAACGCTTCGATCCAAGTGATAGGCGGTCGGTTCAAACCATTTTTTAGCAGCGTCTCCCTCGTATATGTTCGCCGCGCCCGTCCTTTCCTCAGATCCCCATGGAAACCTCCGCCCGTCCGTTCCTCGCGCGGCCTTTTCCCATTCTTCTTCGCTGGGCAAACGCCTCCGTTTCCACCGCGCGTAAGCCCATGCATCAAACCAATCCAGATAGACCGCGGGATCGTTCACGCTCAGCCGAGTTCCGTCAAATTCCAGTCCGGCCACGGCAGCCTGGTAAAGTTCGGCCCACTTCGGGTTCGAATGTCCTTTGTTCAGGGCTTGACTGGGGTGATCGTACTCGGTGCTTAAGCCTACCGCCCTCAGGAACTCGGCGTATTGCCCAATCGTCACCTCGACACGATCAATATCATAACTCGGCAAAGTTCGCCTCTCGCCATCCTGGTAAAAGAACTCCCCGGCATCAATTCTGGCTGGAGCGCCATACGACTTCGGCACGGGCGGTGGGTTGAATCCGTTGATCGATACCAGCAACCCGTTTATCCACCGATGGCCCACATCCGCTCGAAAGACAAAAAAACCCGTTGAGCTGATGACGATGACCGCCGCCAACGAAATGAGGATCCTTCTTGTCCGAGTCACCCAACGTTCCTGCCTGCGCCGAGTGTAGATCAACTCCAGAACAGCCGCCGCGCTGCCTCGCGAGAACTCTACCTTCCCCTTTTCGTCGTTCCCAGCGCCTTCCGGGCGATTGGATCGTTCGTCGAGAACGCGCATTGCCTCCAGGAGCAGCGCGTGGTGGCTGCCAGAAAGGTTTTGCGTGAGATTCGGCGGAATGCCCGGACGCCAATCAAGCCTCCCCCCTGTCCAGGAGAGCAGTTCATTGAGTGCCTGCTGTCCGGTCACGCCGGCCGCACTGGCACGCCATGGCCGGCCCCGCACGATATAGAGATAGCCCCTCTGATTGCCTCGAGAGGCCGTGATCGTCGAGGATTGGCCGCCGATGCAAGCCATTTCAATCAAGACTTGCAGCTCCACTCCTTCAACGGTGCCGCTAAACCCGCGATCTTTTCTTTTCCACATCCCCCTACTCAACCGTGACACTATTTCGACGGAATAGATCGTACCAACGTTTCTTCGCGGCTGACTCGCCTGTTTTAACGGCGCGATCCTTGGCGTTCACCTGTGCAGCGGCTTGCTTGACCTTTTTCCGAGTTTCCCTAACCTCTTTAGCGGTGTCTTTAGAGCCGTTACGCACCTTGGCTCCGCTCTCCTTCCCGAGGTTAGCCACCGGCAACCGATCTGGCGGTGGCTCGACGAAATTCTCTCTCAGGGTCGAATTGCCGGCTGAATCCGAGGCACGAATCTGCACCTCGAAATTTTGGTCCACCGCCAGATCGTTTTGTCCGCCATTCGCGGCTTTGCTTACCACAAAGAAAGCCGAAACAGAGGTCCCTGCTGGCACTATACCCCCGCAATCCGAAAGCGATTGCTCATACCTCGTATCACCAACGCGAACGGCAAATCCCTCAGGGTCAAGATAGTAATCCGACTGACCCCGATTGGAGAGGTTAACATCAAACCCAATCAGCCCGAGCGAATCATCGCGAACGACCCGCTTGATTACCGTCTCGATTTCACCGATCGCCGACTTTTTATTCGGTTCGGCGACATTCAACGTCGAAATCGAGTCAGCCGACAGAGCCTTTAACCTCATGTAGTCTTTGAGCTTATCCAAGAAGCCGACCAGTTGCTCTCGGCTGGCCTCCTTTTTTTGCGGCGGCACGAATTGTGCCTGGGCCTCCTCCTCCCCGATTGATTGTTCCCCGGGCGCGCCAAAGATCATCACGAAACTCGGATCATTGTCCTGCTCGCAGAAGAAACAGTAGACTTTTTCATTGATGACCACGGTGAGATTTGCGCTTACCCCAGCCCTTAGCGCTTTCAAAGACAAAAAGTTCGTCCCTTTCTCGTACATGAGACTGAAAGCATCCGTGTCAAGACTTGGCTGCAATGCGAACCCGTACCCGTTGATCGCCTCAATCCTGGCTGGAAACTGGAGGGTCGTTATCCCCTGAAGTCCGACCTTCACTTCGGTCGGCTCATTCTGATTGAGGGGCATCCGGACCACTCTTTTACTCAGGGAGCCCTTTTTCGTCTGGTTAGATTCTTGAACCAGGGCTGGCGGCGGCGGATCAAGCGAGCTTTGGTTCGGGTCGGTTGCGGAGTAACAACTTAAAATACAAAGTGTTGCATTCAGAAACGCGCCAACAAAAAGAATCAAGGGCCGATTCATACTTTAATATTTCGTTATTGGATCGTTTCGTCACGTTTAAATCTCCACTTTGTTGTTGTTGCCTCGGTCGAGTGTAATGAGTCAATCCCGCCCGGATGTTTTCAAGCGTGCTTTCCTTAAACCGGAAAATTCTTTTTAGCCGTAATACGAAAACCAAGACTGTTGACTTTGCGATAGTTGCCTCGGCCAGTAAATTCGACTTTCAATTCGATGTCGCTGCGTGCATTGATCTCTCGAAGGGCGTGATCCAGTGCCCGCTGCTTGACGTTGGCCCAAGCTTCAAGAGGCGCTTCCTGGACGACGTTCCCTGATTCATCGCGAATGTCTTCCAACCCCAGGATTTTTCGCAAATTCGCCAGGCTTACCCGCCTGAATCCGACCTTAACGTTTTGTTTCGCCCACTGATAAAGCCGGCTAGAGTATTGGCTTTTGAGCCGCACTCCAGTGTTGCCCAAGCTCTCCTTCAAGGTGCGCCATATTTTCTTGTAATTTCCATTAAGGCGAAGCTCGAGTTCTTCTTGTTTTCCAGTTTTGATCGTCGTGATTGACTCTATCCAAGGCAGGTAAGTCGAGCGAATGGCACCATCGACGATGCTATCGAAAGTCAGACGGTGATACCGGATCAAGCGATAGATCGGCAAAAGGAACTGCCGGCGCTCTTTGATCCTTTCACGGCCAAAAGGAATTGAGAACCTGATAACACCAACTCCTTCCGCAGCAAATTGTTCCAAAAGCCGCCGGATCAGATCACTCTCGGTGCGAGGAAGTTTCGAGAAGCTCTCCAGAATCCCTTGCCCTTCGCTTTCCTCTTCACTTTTTACGACAATAGAACTGGATTGAAGCTTGATGCGCGATTTGGGTTTTGAGCGTCCCGACGGAGGTGGACTCTCTGTTCTGGAGGATCCGGTCATAGCGACATTGAATTTCCCCTTCTTGCCCCAAAAATGTCAATTGTGAACAATGAGCAAATAGATTTGAGCCACAATCTGACGCAAGAGGCGAGCTTTTCTCGTCGCCGGGAAGCTGGGTAATTCTTGAAGATAATTAATCTTTACATCCTAGAGGAAGTTTACTTAAAAACGCACTTCACAACGTAAACTGAACAACGCATTTTTATAATGGTTACAGCCGCGACAGGCAAACAATCTACTGGTCGGGAACCGCGCTGGAATTTTAGCGACTCTCGTCGCGCCACACCCCTTTCGTTGGATGAGTTTTTGGCTGAACAGGATCCCGATCTATTTTTCACTGGGAAAGAACCGTGGTTGGTGGGCATCCAGAAACTCAGCTGGCAGACTTTTTTTCGCGTCTGCACTGAAGAAATGGACGACCTCTCACAGAGGGCCATGAAACTAGTAATAGAGTATTGCCTGGAGATTCTGGAGGAAGCGGAAACCAAAATCCAAGGCAGACCGTCGTTAGCCCGCCTTGAGACCGCCCTCAATCTCAACTATGCAGAGCAGTACGAAAATACGGTCTACCAATACCAATGGGCCTTGCGCCACCCCCTGATAAGAGAGGCTGTCAACAGGGCCTTGAATAACCGATTTCCTGCGCGGTAAAACCCAGGAGGAGTACACTAGAACTAGAACTAGACGATTGTTTGCCGCTTTTTCATTTGAAAAAACGGTCCTCGGGCCCAGTTTCGTTTGCGCACTCGTTCCATGTCGTCGGGATCCAATATCACTTTGGCGTGGGGAGGATTTGTCTCTGTAACCACCACGGCATCCACGGGACAGACTGCGTAGCAGATGGTGCAACCGATACAATCTTCCATATCAACTTGATGCTGGAGATTAAGATAAGGAATGGTATCAACCGGACAGAATCGACGGCAACTACCACAATTGATACAGGCCTCCTCATCGATGTAATAGTTGAACTGGGTCTTCTTCATCACGCTTCTTCCTTTATCGTCCCGCATTTTTAACCGAGGGATAAAGACGAGCCAAGTCACGGCGTTTCGAGATAAGCCAGTCCGAGTAATCGGAATATTCTTGTTCCTTAATAGTCTGGTAGCGTGCGAGTTCTTCGAGACGATTTTGGTCTTTGCCTGCCACCACACGAATCCAAGAGGAAAGGCCAATGTGGTTATCTTCATCGGCAAGGATGTAGTCGAACATTTGCACCAGTGGGTAAATTCCCTCCTTTAAAAAATATCGTCCGCGCGGACGATGCTGATCGACAGAGATTCCTTCGACGACTCGCTGCAAAACAATCAGTCGCTTCAAGACATCGGGCTCGTCACCGACAAATAGGTTTATATAGGCAATCGACGGATGCACCCCGAGATCAGCTCCGAGATGACGCAGGAGGCGCCATTGAGAGGCGGCGTGCCGGCATTCGTCCCACATTTGCCGGCAGAGGTCGAATCTCATTTGCCAGGGTAGGTCCGGGAATTCCACCAGGATCCTGCCTACCAACTCAGCCGCTTCCGTCTCCACGACGACCAGAGTCGACAGCATCACCTGCTGGATTTCTGTTTCGTTCTGTGGGTCGAATTCCACCGGCGCGGATGGACCTCGCCCGGGGGTGTAGAAGACGATGTTCAGACGGGGATCACAAGCCGGCGGTTGACCGGTAAAATCCATCAGAGGCTGGCCGACTGAAACTTGACCGTCCGCGCCGGCGGCAAGATCAGCCAGGTTGTCCAAACTATGGGTAATGCGCCGGCGCCACTGTTCTGCTTCTTCTCGCGCTGAGAAATCATTCTTGACCTGTTTCTCCAGCCATTCTTTCGCCCAGTCGATCTGCAGACGCTCCTCCCGGATGATCCGGTCAAGAATACGTAAGGTCGGGCCTTCAAGAATGGGATCAGCTGCGTGGAGATATTCCTCGTATCGATTCAACAGCCATGGCTTCAGCGCCCCATAAAGTCCGCTCAGCTTGCAGGGCAATGTGACCGCCTGCACTACGTCACGGCAGATGAGGTCAAGAGCAGCCAGGTCGAGGGAGCGAGGTTTCCATCCGTACGAGGGAAGTCCGGGTTGCAGCTCTTTTTTTCGGTGAAAGCAAAGATCGGCGTGCGCGGCGTCCTCGTAAGCGTGCAAGCCGAACGAAAGTTTCGAATCCAGGTGCGGCGTATTCCAAATCCAAGCCGCCAGAATTTCCATCGAACGTCGTTCTAGAAAAGCAGTACGTTCCATGAACCATTGGGCCTCAGCCACAGGATGACAATTCGATAACTGATCGATATTTGACATGAGCTGCTCTTTTTTAGGAATTAGTGTACCGTCTCCTCAATCCCTTAAGTTTCGTTGCGTTCAAAATGGGTCGTCTGCGAGGCGGTCCGAGCCGGACTGGCGCTAAAGGAGCATATCTAAATCGATACGTGACTGACGAGCAACGAAGCAGCCGACCCATTTTCAACGCAACCCTCCGGGCCGCGGCCAGTTGGCTGTTTTTCCGCGTTGCTCGCTCGACCCGTATGACACAGATATGGGCACTTCG
>Ga0210390_10004080_pt1 | contig 12422 bp, 14 predicted proteins | sample IncBWH11OmetaG_FD_161050 | JGI IMG/M metagenome (GOLD analysis project Ga0210390, IMG submission 161050) | Forest soil microbial communities from Barre Woods Harvard Forest LTER site, Petersham, Massachusetts, United States - Inc-BW-H-11-O ...
GGGCTCCGCTCTCCCGCGACCGGGCCGATGCCGGAAAGGATGATGTTGGCGGCATTGCGCGGATCCGGTGCGCTGAGCGCTGTGCTGAGACCGAGATTGACCCCGCCATAAGGCAATGGCCTGTCGCTTTCATGACATGTCGCGCAGGCAGCAGCGTAGATCGATGCGCCCGCCGCGTTGGATTGCGCGACCTGTGCCGGCGGCGATTTGATCTCGGTTTTCACGTCTTTGGCACGGCGAATGTCATCCTGGCTGGGCGGGCCGAACACGCTCGTCATGTAAACCGCAATGGCGTGCACATCGCTTTCCGGGACCGACGACAGATTGCTGACGACCTCGGCCATCGGACCGCGCGCGACGCCGTGGTCTTGATCAAAGCCCTGGCGCAGATAGCGGAACAAGGCCTCGGTATTCCACGGCACCGGCGACGGCGACCGCGCATTGATCGCATAAGCGTGCCAATTATCGACATCGCCGCCTGAAAATGAAGCGTCTGTTCGCTCCGCGCCGAGCGCATTGCGCGGGGTGTGGCACGCGCCGCAATGGGCAAGCCCCTCGACCAGATAGGCGCCACGGTTCCACACCGCGCTTTGGCTATTGTCCACCCGATAGGTTCCGCGCTTGAGAAACAGCAGTTTCCAGCCCGCCACGACAAGGCGCTGATCCAACGGAAAGGGCAGGTCGTTGGCGCGCGGTGGCGCATGGACCGCCGGCCGCGTCATCAGGAAGGCGTAGAGTGCGTGGTCATCCTCATCGGTGACGTTGGTGAAATGATCGTAGGGAAAGGTCGGGTAGAGATGCTTCCCGGCCCGATCGATGCCGGATCGCATCGCGCGGGCGAATGCCTCTTCGGACCAACGACCTATGCCCGTGTCCGGATCCGGCGTGATATTCGACGAATAGATCGTGCCGAACGGCGTCGGGACCGCCAGGCCGCCCGCAAACGTCTTGCCACCGCGCACAGTATGGCAATCGTTGCAATTGCCGATTGCCGCAAGATCTCGGCCGCGCTTGACATCGTCTGCCTTGAAGGCTTGCGGCGAGGGTGGCTCGATCGGCGATATCGCCGGCCGCCATATGACCGCAAATACGGCGATTACACCGCCAATCATGAACGCCGCAGCGACGATTGCGAGAGTTCGTGGAGTTGTCATCCGTCCCAGCTTTATTGCTTTGGGACATTGCTAGCACAATTTCGCAGCGCGTGCGCCAGGCTGGCTGAACGCGGGAACATTGTGTCCGGCAAGCCGGAACAGGCGAACTTTGGTCGTCCGGCCCATCGGAGGCGCCGGATCGACCGTCTATTTTATTTCCGGTGCGGGCGCGGCTGCGGCAAACGCGCGTTCGAAGCTTGCGAGGTCAGCACTCGGAAGATCAGATACCGCAACGTAGGTGAAATTTCCGTCGCTCCAGCTTCGAACGTTATATCCGGCAATGGTTTGCTCGGGGACGGATTGGCCGGGCCGCAGGGTGGTCAGGCTGACCGTGTGCGCGGCATGCTTGTAGAGGATCGTGGCGACAGGGTCGTGGCCGATGACATCGACGCGCCCGCCCAGCAACGCGAAGCCTTGTGCGGTGAGGTCAGGCACCTGGGGTGATTCCGGCAGGCGGGCCGTGAACCATGGCTTGACGGTGTGACGGTCCGACGACGCGATATCGAAGGGCTGGGGCGCCAGCAATCCCCGGATATGACCGGAAACGACCTCGCTCGCGACATTTTCACGCTGACCGTATTGCGCGATCGTCATCATCGCGGAACTGGAGATGATCGCCCCGAACAGGGCGGCGGCGGCCAGGGACTGAAAGGACCAGTTTCGTCGGCGCAGGATCGTGACATTGGAGGGCAGTTCCGCATCCAGCTTTTTCCGGATCAACCCTTCCAGTCGCGCCGGCATCTCCGGCTGCGGCAGCGAGCGAACGGCTTGCCGCAACGACATCAGGCGATCGAACCGGACCTTCAGCCGCTCATCGTTCGCCAACCGGCGCTCGAACTCGGTGGCGGAAACCGGATCGAGTTCGCCGTCGCAATAGGCGTTCAACTGCAACTCGTCGCTGTCTTTGGTGGATGCAATCATAACTACCTTCGATCTCCCAGATGGGCCATCAGAAGCTGCCTGCCGCGCGACAGGCGGGACATGACGGTCCCGATTGGAACATTGGTGATCTCGGCGATATCGCGATAGTTCATCTGATTGATCTCCCGGAGCACGATGACTTCGCGAAACTGCGCCGGTAATTGCGCGAGCGCTTTTTGGACCTCTTCCGCATTCGCCTTGAGGAGCGCGGTTTCCTCGGGCGTCTCGACTCGCTCTCCGCGCGGACCCTCGCTTTCCAGATCGCGCTGTTCGGCCGGGCTAAGATCGTTCATCGAGACCAGCGTCTTCGGCTTGTTCTTCGCAAGCCAGCTGAAGGCCGTGTTGCGCACGATGGCGAGCGACCAGGCGCGAGCATTGACGGCGCCGAAAGTCTTGATGCCGCGAAACGCACGCAGCGCCGATTCCTGCACGATGTCTTCGGCATCGGAGGAACTGCCGGCAAGCCATTGCGCGAGACGATAGGCTTCATGCAAATGCGGCAGAAATACTTCGTCAAACGCTGCGCGATCATCCTTGTTCTGCACAATCGGGACCGACATTCGCTGCTGGCCAGACGGATGATCCGGGCCTTCTGATCGGCCTTTTACCACGGCATTTTCAGGTTCGGTACACCGGAAATCCATCCGGTGTACCGACAGGGTTTTGGTCATTTCCAACGCACCAGGCGGAGTGGATTTTACGTTGCTTTCACTTGACGACGATTTTTCCAACCATGTGCGGATGCAATCCGCAGAAATAATCGAAGGTACCGGCACTGGCGAACGTAAAGGAAAACGCGTCGTCGGTGTCGAGCGCCTTCGATCGGAAGGCCTTGTTCTTTTCCACCACGGTGTGGGGAATATCGTCGTGATTGACCCACTTCACGGTCGTACCGACGGCTACCGTCAGCTCCGGCGGACCAAAGGTGAAGTTGTCGATCGTCACTTCACCTGGCTGCTGCGCCGCGACCGCACCATACGCCAGCAACGCGCCGGCCACCGGGCCCAGAAGCATCGCAATGGCCACGGCGCGACCGGGAGACAATCGCGCCGGGGCAAGGCGCAGGCGGCTTATCGAGCTTTGCATAACGTGACCTCGATCAGCCGGCCAGCGTCTTGTCGACGATGGCGAGCTGCTTGTTACCCTGCATGACGGTGACGGTGGACAGCCCCAGTTTGCTGCGGAGCTGATCGGCGGGCACGACCATCGGCCCGGGCGACGGCGCGCTTCCTGGAGCCGGCTGGGGAAATGCGGTCGACATGGCCGTATGGAAGGTCATGTTGCCTTCAACCTTCTGCACCAGTTGATGGATGTGGCCGTTCAGGACGGTGACCGAACCGAAGCGCTTCAGGAGATCAAGCGCTCGCATGCCATCTTCCGTACCCCAGCCCCACTCCCTGTAAACCACCTGCATCGGAATGTGGGCGAAGACGACGATCGGCGTGCTGTTCGACTTGTCCTTCAGATCGGCCTCGAGCCAGGCTAGCTGCTCGGCGCCGAGATTGCCAAGGCCGCCCCCCTTCAGATCGACCACGTTGACCAGGCCGATGAAATGGACACCGTGATCGTCGAAGGAGTACCAGCCCGCGCCCTTCGAACCCTTGCCGTAGCGTTCGAGATAGGCCTTGCCGCGCTCCTCGTCGATGATGTCGTGTTCGCCGGGCACCCAGTGAACCTGGACCCCGGTTTCGCCGAACACCTTGTCGGCATTGTCGAACTCTGCGGGCTTGGAAAGGTGGGTGATGTCCCCGGTGTGAATGATGAAGGATGGTTTGACCGGCAACGCCTTCACCTTGGCGACGGCCTCACGCAGCGTGCCCAGCGCATCCGGGTTGGCTGCCTTGTCGAACCCGATATGGCTGTCGCTCATTTGCAGGAAGGTGAACCCGCTCGATTCCGCGGCGGCCGCTTCGCCGATCAAGCCTACGGAGTGAGGAACGCCCCCGCTAACGGTCCAAAGCACGCCGGTACCCGCCCAGAGCATGCATTCGAGCACTTCTCTGCGGCCAAATCCTTCGCCGTGATGGTCAGGGCCTTTTTTAACCATGTCATAATCTCCCTACGGAACCGAAAGGCTCCAGATGGCGCAACATCGCGCCGTACAGGGGAGACTCGGCGGTCTCAGGCTTTATTCCCCAGGGCCGAACGGAATGGGTTCGTTTTGCTATTTAGGCTTTTGGGTTAGGGGGGAGGCGGAGGGTCCGTCAAATTGTGGAAAACAACCCCATGCAAGGTGCCTGCGTGCTAATTTTTCGTAGGTTCGAGCTGAGACTCTCGCCCATTTGTGCTGAGCCAAATACCGAGGGGAATACCTTCAATGAAAGCGCGAAACCGAAGGACGGGACAAACAAGGCGGGACGCGACGGGGCTCAAAGCAAATCCACTGCTCCACCGTTGGCCATCGAAGATGCGAAAATGGTCGCGATGTCCTCCACTGAGAACCCCACACAGGAACCCGTTGCGGTACTGAACTCATCGAAGAAAAAATGACGGCTCATCATCCACGCAATACCGGACCAATGCTTTCGAGCCCGCGCTGCGGTGCCAAAACTCGATCTGGTAAGCCTTGTCGATCACCAGCCGTTCAGGGCAGGAAGCGGTGCCGCATGCACGGCGAAGCGCCGGGATCAGGTGCTCCCCGTGGAAATAAGAATGCGCTCAAACACGGGCTCTATACGCGTGAAGCCATTGCTCAACGCCGACAGGTGGCTCAACTGATGAAGCAGTCACGCAAGCTGCTTTTAGAGATCGAGTGAGATGAAGGCTTTTTAGCCGTGCGATGAGCGTCTCTTCGGTGGCTTAGACTGCGCCTTGTGTTCATTTTCTCGGTGATCGCCGTGCTCTTCGGAGGCGGACGCCCTCGCCTCCCCCATTTTCTGCGATGAATTCAATCCCTGCTCTTTCAAACGCGGCCTCTATTGCGAGGACTGCATCTTCGGAAACTTGGCGCCGCTCTTTCTCGAAGTCGACAATTGTGGATAGCCCCAATCCCGCACTTTTTGCGAGGGCCGATTGATTCATTTCCAATAGTGCTCTTGCAGCTCGGGACTGTGCGGGCGTCATAATCAACAATTTTTGTTGACACGGCGCTGACACTCGTTTATCAACAAAAATTGTTGGTAGACATGCCAGTACCGTGCGGCCATCCGAAGGAGCAACCGATGGTTACAACAGATTTTAAGTTACCTGATTCCCAAGATAGGCGAAGCTTCATCGGCGGCTCGGACGCCCGGGTCATCATGGGAGAGGATGAAACAGCCTTAGTTCGGCTGTGGCGTGAGAAGCGCGGCGAGGTCGAGCCGGAGGACCTGTCCTGCAACCTCATCGTCCAGCTCGGCTGTGTCACCGAGGATCTCAACCGGCTCTGGTACGAACGCAATACCGGCCAGGTTATCACTGATGTACAGTGGCGGGTTTTCCACCCCGTAAAGCGATGGATGGCTGCAACGCTGGACGGCGTAGTCGAACGCACTGGTGCCGTGTTTGAGGCCAAATTCATGCTGCCTTGGACGTTCTCGGAAGAAGCGGCCGCCGAAAAGCACATGGCCCAGGCGCAGCACAACATGTGGGTCATTTCATCGAAGACAACGGTACTGTCGATCATCACCGGTGGCGGTCAATGGGTAGAAATGACCATTCCGGCCGATCCCCTCTACCAGCACCTGCTGCTGACTGCGGAACGGAAGTTCTGGCGCTGCGTGGAAACCGGCGAGCCCCCTCACCTCTTCGGCATCGAGCCACCCCGACGAAGGGTTGAAGCGGTTAGAAGCGTCGACATGAGTGGCTCCAACGCCTGGGCCGAGTTTGCCAATCTTTATCGGCTGACCCGTCCTGCGGCACTCGACCACGATCGGGCAAAAACCGAGCTGAAGGCCCTGGTGCCGCAGGATGCCAGGGAGGCCTCAGGATACGGTGTTCGGGCGAAGCGGTCCAAATCAGGAGCGATCAGCTTTGAAGTGCTGGCCGAGGAGACTGGTCATGCAGCACAGCCATAGTGTCGGGGCGCTTGCGGCCGCGCTAGCCAGCGCGCAAGTAGCGATCGCGAACCCGGAGAAATCCCTTACAGCGACCATCGTCTCACCTTTCCCGCGGGAAGGGAGCCGGACATTCCGCTATGCATCCCTGTCCTCCGGGCTCGATCTCGTCCGCAAGTGCTTAGGCCAGCACGAGATCGCTACCGTTCAGACGACCGCCATCGACCGCGACAGCGGGCTGATTAGGCTGACGACCACGCTCGTCCATGCCTCGGGTGAATGGGTTTCCTCGGACTGGCCGGTTTGCCCGGTCAGCGAAACGGCCGCACCGCATCGGCTGGGCGCCGCCCTGACCTATGCCCGCCGCTATGCCCTGTTCACCCTGGTCGGGATTGCCGGCGAGGACGATCTCGATGCGCCCGACCTTCCGCCTGCCGCAGTTGATCCTTCCCTCACAAACACCAAACCCCCGCGGTCCTTTGAGGACGCTGTCGGATCGGTCTCTGCGGCGCAAACCGTCGGCGCACCTTTGCATGCCCCGGGAAAGCCAAGACAGTCGGAACGCCCCCAGCCGCCAAGTTTGTCGCTAGAAGCCTCGGATGACCTCCGGCGCCAGCTGGTCTCCGAGCTTGAGCAGCTCAAAAGCTCCGAGGCGCTTGCCAGCTGGGCGCTTCAGGCTCTTCCTCTCAAAAACCGGCTCCCAACAGCGGATGCCCAGGCGGTCGAGGACGCCTTTACGGCCAGGCTGAGCTGGATTGGGGAACTCGAGGCCGTTGCGGCGAAAGATCGACAGGCGAATGGCGATGGCAACCAATCATCGCAGACGGAGTCTGGCGAGCAGACCGTCACCGTCATCGGCAAGCCGATCCGTGAGCGCGACCGCGAACACCTGAAGTTTGTGGCCTCTCAGCCCTGTCTCGTGTGTGGCCGAACCCCATCGGATGCGCATCACATCAAGTTTGCCGAGCAGCGGGCGATGGGACGAAAAGTCAGCGACCGCTTTACTGTTCCAATCTGCCGGTTGCACCATCGGGAACTACACCGGCGGGGTAACGAGCGGGCCTGGTGGGAGAGCCAGGCGATCGATCCCCTCATTGCTGCTGCCATCCTTTGGGGCAGGACGCATACGATCACGCCGGCTGAACCAAACCTGCCAGGCGATGAAGATCAGTCGGCAAGCGCCAACGCATCAGATCTCAACCGCCGGCATTTTGGTAAGGCGGCCGGCGCCGCGCCTCGGCTCCAAAATGACGAAACGAAGCCAATTCTTCGCGCGGAGGCGGGATGACGTCCTTCAAACAAATCGAGGCCAACCGCCGCAACGCCCGCCTGAGCACGGGGCCCGTGACTGACGGGGGCAAGAGAAGGTCGCGGCAAAATGCCGTGCGCCATGGGCTCACCGCAGAAACCGTAATCGAAGCGTTGGAGGACGCCGAGGATTATGCTGCTTTCGAGATGGCTATCACTGCCGATTACGATGCACAAACGGCGGTCGAGCGGGAATTGGTTCTAAGACTGGCTAGTCTGCTATGGCGGTTGCGTCGCGCCACCACGATCGAAAGTGGCCTGTTCAAGATCCAGGCAAAGCAATTGCTTCCATTCCGGCAACGGCGACAGGCTTATCAAGGTCGTCAGAAGATTATCGACAGCATGTACCGTGATGTCATCGGGGCTGAAGAAGACATGCGGCAGCGAGGCAACGATCCCAGCGGTGATCTTGATGCCGGCTCGCGGTTGACCGGAGATACCGCCGATCAGTCAAACGCCGTCACGACTCACCAACCTGCCGACCTATCCGCTCGACCGGCTGAGCCGCTATGAGGCCACGCTCTGGCGCCAGGCCTGCCAGATCCTGCTCACACTGCGGTTATTCGACCAAAGGAAGCCTTGGGAAAGACTAAGGTTGCGTTAGCAACAATAATTGGGAGCTATGAGGGCTACGCCGCGACGGCCGTCGGCTCACCCGCACGAAGTCTTCCGTCTCGGCAAACTCACTTCCGCGAGCCTAATCGCATCTTCGTCGCGGTCAATGGCTACATATTGTCCGTTCCAATAGCCTAGCGCCGCCAAACGAGTCGAGACCCTGACGTCCAGTACACGCCCGATGACGATTGCATGGGAATGCCGTTCGATCGTCTCCTCAACCTTGCAGTCGACGGCGGCGAGAGCATCCGCAAGCAACGGCACACCGGATATTCGTGTGATCCATCTCGAGGTGGCGAAACGATCGGCGCCCTTGAGGCCATCTTTGCCAGCAAATCGCTCGGCGATATGGAGTTGATCCGAAGTAAGGATGCTCACGCCGAAGAAGCCGTAGCTCTTCATTAACGCCAACGCCGATGCGCTCCGGTTGACGCTGACGATCAATGTTGGAGGATCGGCAGAAAGTGACGAAACCGAACTCACGGTCATCCCCGAGATTTCCGCGCCGCGCCCGGCCGTTATGACACTGACCCCCCCGGTCAGGCGGCGCATGGCCGCACGAAACTCGTCCGGCGAAACGGCATGATCGCCTGTGGTGGTGTCGTGAAGAACGGCATTCATGGCAGCCTCGGTGCTCAAAACGCTGTGGCAGCACTGGCTCACAACAGGATTCGGCGATTCGGTGCATCTCTGCTTTGCGTCGTATCTTCCGACACTTCGCTCAACGAATTTCTAATGCCGAAAGATCGCTCTTGCTCTGTTAATTTAGCCCTCAAATCATGGGCGGCAGGACCCTGACCGTCAATGAAATTGAATTTTGAATGCCGCGGGAAACAGGGAGATAAAATCCACGTTCTTGCTACGGCGCAATGCAGGCGTTCTTCAGATCGGGGTCCCGCGATAGTTTGCGCGTGCATAAAGGATAACCTCGACCACGCCGTGACCGGAAGATTTCTCGAATCGTTGGATCGTGAGGCTGAGAATATGATCAGAATCGCGCAGACGTTAGATCACGGCGAAGCTGCGCGCCCCTTCGTCGAAGCGGTTTCTCGTCTATCATGGGCGCTGAAGCGACACCAAGAACGGCTTTGGCGCCATCGTCTGCGTACCCGCGAATGCCCGGATTTCACGCCGAAGGGAAAAAACGGTTTTCCGGTCGCGGCAGTCCAAGATGATCCCGCAGCGTTGGACCCCCGTATTCCTTCCGAAATAGTCCCCGCCGCTGCAATTCCGGGACAACACCGCTCACGACATCGCTGAGCCCTGCCGGCAAGAAAGGAAACATAATGTTAAAGCCATTACTCGCCTCGGTCGAGACCCACTCCTCCATGGCATCTGCAATGGTCGACGGCGTCCCAACAAATGCCAGACCGGCATAGCCGCCGAGGCGCTGCGCAAGCTGCCGGACGGTCAGGCCATCTGCTCTCGCGAGCGCCAATGCCCGCTCCCGCCCACTCTTGCTTGCATTGCTTTCGGGTATGTCCGGCAGCGGACCATCCGGATTGAATTTCGAGGCATCGTGGCCCAGCGCAATCGACAACGAGGCGATCGCGTTTGCATAGTTGACAAGACTGTCGAGACGGGCGCGCTTTGCGCGCGCCTCGGCGACCGTTTCGCCCACAACGACCAAAGCTCCGGGCAAAATTTTGAGGTGCTCGCACGATCTTCCGACGGCGGCAAGGCGACCTTTCAGATCAGCATAGAAGCGTCTTCCATCCACCAGATTGCCTTGGGCCGTAAAAAACGACTTCTGCCGTCTCTGCGGCTAGCTGCTTGCCAGCCTCGGACGCGCCGGCCTGCACGATGACAGGCCGGCCCTGCAGAGGCCGCGCGATATTGAGCGGTCCACGAACGGAGAAGTGCTTGCCCTTGTGATTGAGGACGTGAAGGCGGTGAGGGTCAAAGTAAATACCACTATCAATGTCGCGGACAAACGCGTCGTCGGCAAAGCTGTCCCACAATCCCGTGACGATGTCGTAAAATTCACGCGCCCGATCGTAGCGCTCGCCGTGCTCGACATGTTCGTTCAGGCTGAAATTAAGTGCAGCGTCCGGGTTCGACGTCGTCACGATGTTCCATCCGGCCCGTCCGCCGCTAATATGGTCCAGAGAGGCAAACCGGCGGGCAACGTGAAACGGCTCGTCAAAAGTCGTCGACGCGGTTCCGACCAATCCGATCCGCTCGGTGACACTGGCGAGCCCGGACAGCAACGTGAATGGCTCGAAGGACGTAACCGTGTGGCTGCGCTTGAGCGCGTCAATCGGCATATTGAGGACGGCAAGGTGATCCGCCATGAAGAACGCGTCGAACTTGGCCGCCTCTAGCTCTTGCGCGAAGCGCTTCAGGTGCGTGAAATTGAAATTCGCATCGGGAAACGCACCGGGATAGCGCCATGCTCCGGTGTGGATACTAACCGGGCGCATGAAAGCTCCCAGATGCAACTGCTTTCTTGATTCCATGAGCCGGCGTTACTCGTGACTCAAAAATTAGGCTCGTAAAGACTATCACGGTCGATCAAAACTACGTCACGCGATGATCGTGCGTGCGCTGATTAAGCCGCCTTTCCGGCCGCTGTTGCGTCGACCACTTCCTCCAAAAGTCCCGTCTTTACGTCATAGATAAATCCATAAATAGGGACATGCTTCGGCACGAGCGGATGGGTACGGATCCGCTGTACGTCCTCGAGGACGCTCTTCGCGTTATCTTGGAAGGTGTGCCAATGGAAAAATTTTCCAACCACGGACCCGCCGGTGTGTTTTGGGTTCGACCACTCCTTGCCGTTAAATTCCGCGGTTCCTAGATCATCCGCGAGCAGATCGCCGATGATTTCGTTGGTGAACAATTGCATTCCACAGTCGCTGTGGTGAATCACGAACCATTCGTTCGTTCCAAGCAACTTGTGAGATATGACGAGCGAGCGAATTGCATCATCGGATGCGCGGCCGCCTGCATTGCGGATGACGTGGGCATCACCTTCCGCGAGGCCAGCATATTTTGCGGGATCAAGCCGAGCATCCATGCAGGTGAGAACCGCGAAGCGCCGGGCTGGAGGCAATGGAAGCTTGCCTTTGTCACCAAAGTCGCTAGCGTATATTCTGTTTGCCGAAACGACTTCCTCTAATACAGCGCTGTGCTTTGGCATGGCGGATACCTTTCCCGTTGCAGGTTATCGAATAACGTTCAGATGGAATCAGCGCGCAGCCTGCCGGTCAAGAAAATTGATTTTCGTAGTTTGCGGCGAAGCGAACGATTTTTGGCCTAGCGCCGTCTGGCGTCGAGCTGAACTTTCCAAATGTAGAATTGAGTCGCGGACACACCAAGGACGCTTGGCTGGGTTGCCTGTTCAACGTTACCCTTCTGCGCTGGGATGCACCGCAACCTCTGCTGCGGGCCGACCCCGTCTGCGAGGCTCGTCCTAGAGCCCGGCGGCGCTCCCACGGGCGTTCCTTCTCGTTAATATGAGGGAGAAATTCCTACCGGGGCAATCTCACAGAATTCTCTTATTGCCCCAATGGAAAAAACTCTATTCTTACCGGAAGCCTATGGAGAGAAGGAATGACTTAGATCCAACGGACGAGCGCCGGGCAGATAGACTTACGCGCTGCTGAAGACGAAGCGGCCTTGCATTCGAGCGGCTCGAAGAACGACGGATTGTTCAACCTCCGACCAATAACCGCTCCGGCCTCTTCTCGGCGAACCAGGTCCTTCTGCAACATTTCTTTTTCTGTCCGCGACGGAAAACAATTCCAAGTGGGTAGCTTCTCCGCGGCGAAAATCTTCCTTTCCGAAAATGATTGAACTGTCGCAATGCGTTTTGGTGGCATGATCTTGCCAATTGCATCGATCAGCGCACGCGAACACATTCTCGCTGCGTTTATGAACAACTGGTTAATACTCCGGTTGCAAGCGAGGGCTCCGTCACATGGTCAGGCGACATGCGATCATTATCGGCGGTGGTGCCAGCGGCGTGCTGCTCGCTTATCAGTTGCTGCGTTTGGGCCGCTGGGCGTTCCGGGTGACGCTGATCGAACAACGTCCCGAAATTGGGCGTGGAATCGCCTACCACAGGGGCAATCCAGATCATCTGCTCAACGTGCGCGCCGCCAACATGAGCGCGCTGCCGCAGGATCCAGATCATTTCTGGCGTTGGCTGTCCGCGCGAGACGCCAACCGTTGCGCGGATCGCTATTGCTTCGTCCCCAGGCGCGTCTACGGAGACTATATCGCCGGCCTTGTCGGGCCGCTGATTTCTCGAGGGGCCGACGCGGATGGCCTGAGGATCTTGAACAGCGAATGCGTCTCGATCAGCGAAAACACCGATTCGGTCGTGGCCGAACTGGCAAGCGGCGCGCGACTTGCCGGCGATGTTGTCATTTTGGCAACGGGTCACGACTCTCGGAAGATCCCGGCGGCCTCTTATGCCGATCCTTGGGGACCGCCATCTTACTCG
>Ga0210390_10004081_pt1 | contig 12422 bp, 11 predicted proteins | sample IncBWH11OmetaG_FD_161050 | JGI IMG/M metagenome (GOLD analysis project Ga0210390, IMG submission 161050) | Forest soil microbial communities from Barre Woods Harvard Forest LTER site, Petersham, Massachusetts, United States - Inc-BW-H-11-O ...
CATTATAAAAAATTTTGATATAACAGCTAACTTACAATTTGATATAATGGAGATTGTAGATTTTAAAAAACAGGAAAGTATATAAAATGATTTATTTATTAATCTATTTATTAGGCATTCCTATTTATTCCCTACTTATGTATAAAATTATCATAGAAATTGGTAAACAAGTGGAATTTAAAAATCATCAATATACAACTTCCAAGTTTATGTTTGAAATTGCAATGTGGCCAGTTTGTATGTTTATTATTTTATGTTTGATTATACCATATATTATCTTCAAATCAATACAAAATCAGAGGAAAATATGACTCTTACAAATTATCTTATGGTAATTGGTTTAGGATTATCAGATATATTTTTGTTGTGTTGTGTGTTTTTTGTTTGTTTAAAATTCAGATCTAATCATAATATGATAAATAAACTTTATAGTGATTTAATTGAATATGTAAAAGCACAAAATAAAGCAGTTGAAAGATTAAATACTCATTTTGAAGATATACTCAATAGATTAAAATCAATTGAAGGTTCAAATGATTAAATACCTTAATTTACAAGAAATATTTATTTATATTTTAGTATTATTTGTTGGTTTTATTATTGGACATTGGCTTTTGAAATCTAAACCTGAAATTATCACTAAAATTGAAACTCATTCCTTAACCCAGAAACAAAGACAGACACAAGCTAATATTCAAACTAATCATAATAGTAACAAGCAAACAATGACAGTAAATATTAAATATTCGCCTACCAATGGAAAAGTTACATCTAAAACTTTTACTGAAACACATTATATTGATAGAAGTAATGCTCATGGAACTGAATATGTTAGACAAGCTAATCAGACTCAACTTGAAAATCTTAAGCAAATCAAACAAAACCCACGGTCTAGTCTTTTTGCAGGCTTATCTGTGCCTGCTGCTGCTCCTAGAACTTTGGAACTCAATAATGTTAAACTACACTTAAGCTGGAGGGTTGCAGGAGAATTTTACTTATTTGGTGCAACAAATTATAATTTCAGTTCAACCGAAGTAGGTTTTTTAATACCTTTATATTGAGGAGTAGTTTTTATGAAAAGAGTTTTCTGTTTGTTATTTCTTGTATCTAATGTTGCTTTTTCTCAAACTTCTAAGAAAGTAGCTATATGTACTATTACTCAAGCTATTTTGAACAAAATACAACATGTTTATCCAACAGAGCCCCTTATCGTATATTCTGGACAACCATCGGTGCCATTTGCTGATGGAAAGGGCTATTGCTTCACTTCATTTTCTAAAGTGCTATGCCAGACCAACGATAAATATGAAGTTGATTCGATGGTTGCTCCATTAATCAATCTAGAAACACATTCATTTCCAGGTACTCTTGATTATAATTTCATAGCAACGTGTAGCATTTATTAATTCATCCGACGGCAAAAAATCTAAATCCACAACAAACAAATAGTTATTTCAAAATAACGAATAAAAACCATACACCATTTATTAATTGCAAGGTTTTTGTTATAATTATTGTTTGCTTCTTTTCAATAAGATATTTAATTATAAACTTGAAATATTTAATAAGTTACATAGTATTACCAATAAAATTTTAAAGCGCAAAAATATTAAATAGAAATTATTGACACTCCTTATAATTATATAGTAAAAAAACCTTGCAATAAATTAATGTTGCAAGGATAAAAATTAATGGAGAGGTCATTATGGGTAGGGAAATGGGTGGAAAAGCTAGAGCAGCGAGTTTAAGTGCTGAAAGAAGAATGGAGATTTCTAAAAAAGCTACGGCGGCATTAAAAGAAGGTTCTCTCATGGTCACACATGGCAGTGAAAATAGTTTTTTAAAAATTGGCAATATGAAAATAGCTTGTTACGTTTTATCTGATGGTAAGAGAGTTTTATTACAAGGACCTATGGGAAGTGCTCTTGGGCTATCTGATACAGGTGGTCAAAGAATCACTCAATTGCTTAATACAAAGCTTCTTTCTGGTTTTATTAATGATGATCTAATTAATAAGATAGAAAACCCATTAAGATTCAAAACAGGTCCTAAGAAGGTTGCTCAAGGCTATGAAGCAACAATTCTTGTAGATATTTGTGAAGCAGTTATAGATTCAAGTAAAGGTAAAAGTTTAATAAAATCTCAAAAAGCTCTTGTAAATCAATGTGAAATTCTTATGAGAAGTTTCGCTAGAGTTGGGATTATTGCCCTTGTTGATGAAGCTACAGGATATGAAAGAGATAAAACTAAAAATAATCTTGCTCAAATCCTTCAAGCTTTCATTGCTAAAGAACTACAACCCTATGTTAAAACATTTCCTTCTGATTTCTATGAACAACTTTTTAGATTAAGGGGGTTGGAATATCCCCCAAAAATAGCTCATTTAAAACCTCAATATTTTGGAGTATTAACAAATGATATTATATATGGTAGACTTGCTCCCGGACTCTTAGATGAAATAAAAATACAATCTAAAAAATATGATAAAGTAACTCATTTCCATAGAAATTTAACACAAGATAAAGGTCATCCTAAATTAAGAGAGAGATTAGCATCCGTTATTGCTATTATGAAATTATCTAAAAATTATTCAGATTTTATTTCTAATTTAAATAACATTCACCCAAGATATACGGAAAAAGGATTAGAAAATTTAGACGAAATAGACCGTTGATATTATTTAAAATTTTTATACTTTATAAACTGTAATCTCCCAAGGTGAATAAAAAACATGTCCACATAATGCTGGTTATGTATAATAATATTTTGGTATCATTAAGTAGGAGATAATCATATACAAAATAAATATAAATTTTAAGTTATTATCATAAATATTAAAATTGAAATTTTATGAATATAAAAAATTTATAATGCTTAAAGAGGACACGCCCGGAATTCATGTAAAAACCGCACTAGCTTATTTTTAAAGCAAAAATGACTTGAATTTAGGTGGTACTCCAGTTTGTAATGCGGATTCTCTTTAAATCATCGAATGTATATACAAAACATATATTTAAATAAAAAAATATGATAGACAATAAATTAATGAGCTTGGTATATAAATTTGACCCCAGTCGTTGATATATACCAAGCTCATTTCTATAAAGAATATGATTTTCATAGTCATAATGAAAATGACATCACAATAATATGCCTATTCAACAGGATCTACATAAGATTTATGATGTTTCTTGATAGTAAAATGAATTCCTTGCTTTGATGCCAAAATAGAAGCAATAGTATCCAATTTATCCATAATTTCTTGATGAGAAGACTTCTCAATATCAATTTGTTGCTGTAAAAGAGTATTGTTTTTTTCAATATGATCTACCATTTTATTTTGAAAATAATATTCGCCAGCACTAATGCCCCCAATTAACAAGGAACCAACTGAAATAATAACAAATGTGATGAAAGCCATAGGATTTTGACTATTAAGTCCATTTGTTATGACACTTGTTACAGAATCAATAGACTTTTCTGCAATTTCATTAGACATATTACATGTTCCTCCATCGTTTCGGCATTATAACATGTCTTATTAAGATTTTACTTTATCAATTTAAAAAATTTCTATTCACGCTGCATTTTCAGTAGAAGTTTGAGATGAAGCTGATAAATCATTAGGATTAATATGAACAATACCAGCAGCTTTTTCTTCATCAAATTTGTCACGGATAAATTTAAGCAAAAAATCAAGAGCATTATGTGCTTGAATATGTTTTTCATGTGATTCGAAAAAAGGACGATGTGACATCACAACGCTTAAAGCGCTGAAGGCAGTTTGAGCTGGTGACAATTTTGGTTGTTCTGGTTGCATAAAAAATCTCTCCTATTGGGCATAATTGCCAAGATAAAGGATAATCTGTAAAACAGTTTACGCAACCCCTTTTGCTGTAGCCCTCCTTGCTGCTATAGGCTTTACAATAGGAACTGCAGTGGGCGCAGGCGAAGAATCAGGTAAAATCATCACTAAATTATCTGCTGTTCCCCAGTCCATAATTCTTTGAACTTGTGCCTGTGCATCTACTTCTTGTGTGCATGTTGCAACAACAAGCCACACATTTGTTGAAACCTTTTGAGTTAATCTGTCTGTATATGTTGAAAAAAATTGATATACTAAATACTTATTAATAGACATTATTGAATCCTCTCTGCACGAATACTACATGCATAATAAGTTGTTGCTGCACTTGGTGATGCAACTAAATAAAATGTCGTTGTAGTTCCTACTACATAACTTGTCCCCATCACAGAAGTGCTACCAGCGATAACTGCTGGAATTGCTCCATAGAACATTTGTACACCATCTGTTCCACTAAATGCGTTGTTTGTTGTACTCACACCAAGATATAAGTTTCCACCTGCAACTATTGCAGCACTACATTGACCTGAAATTACCCATGTACCAGGAGTGGTTATACTGATACTTGATATGGTTGTTGCAGTGGCAGTTATAACTGTACCTACGGCACTTGCTATGATTTGTTGGCCAATATTTTGCCAAGTACCATTTCCTGAGGAATCAGAGGAAAGCAAATAGCCTGCCCCTGGAGATGTTGTTAATTTAAATGTTGCTGTTTGAGTTTGACCTGCTACAGCAAGATTGTTGCTTCCTGACAAACTTATCGCTGGAAAGCCGACACTTATGTTGTCAGCGTACAAGGCAACATTTCCCGCAACAGGACCACCAGCTGGTTGTGTGAAATAACCACCATAGCAATTTGTTACTACACCACCAATGTTTGTTGAACCATCATAGTAAAATCCACATAGATTGGTAATAGTTCCTAAATTGTTTGTTGCATAAAGAGAAGCTTGGAAACCTGTGGCCCATTGTATTGTTTGAAGGTTAGGTGTGCTTGCTAAGCAAGCGGAGAAAAACCCTGTGGCAAAATTAGCACCAGAAACAGGAGCAAACACAGAACCTGCTTGAAAAGAAGCCATGGATGCACCACTAACTGTTGTCTGAGTTCCACTAACAGCCACACCAAAAATATCAGCACCCGAACAATTAACAAGCAAACGTGAACTACCCGAAGTTGAAGTACCAATAGAGACTTTACCCGATATAATTACTTCATTGGTGCCAAACAAGTTTGCAAGAGGATAACCAATTGACATGTTGTCAGCATACAATGCCATATTACCTAAAGCGGAACCAGTAGCTGTATTCGGGGAGGTTAAAAAAGCACCATAACAACTAGTTACCGTTCCTGCGAAATTTGTTGTTCCATCATAATAAAATCCTACCAAATTAGTTATTGCTCCAACATTACCTGTAGCAGCTAAGGATGACCTAAAAGCAGAACACCAGCTTGTTGTTTGAGTACTTGGTATAGCCCAAGTACAATCGGACCAGATTCCAGAAGAATAAGGATTTGTTACCGATGGTGCAAAAACAGAAGTGGCTTGAATAGAAGCCTGATTGTTGCTGACAACATTTGTTTGAGTCCCTTGGAGAACCATGCCGTTTGCTGTTGTTGTATTTAAAGTTAATTGTGTAAACCCTACTGAAGTTGATGTTCCTATATTTAAAGTTCCAGTAAATGACTTATTTCCAGCAAAAGATTGTGTAGTTATGTTTACCATTCCAGGGTATGTTACTGATGCAGATTGGGCATATAAGTCTACACCTGAAATGTACAGACCATTTGCATTGGCTGTACCACCATCAAAAGCTCCAATAGTCGTAACACCACTACCACCTGTACCTGCTTGCCAAGTACCATTCCCTGCGGAATCACAAATTAAATAATAACCATTTGTTGGGGATGTTGTTAATTGAAATGTTGTGAGTATGGCTTTTCCTGCCACAAACAGATTACTAGTACCATTTAAATTCTTGGTATTATCTCCGATGCTTATGTTATCAGCATAGAGGGCTATATTACCGGTAACGGTTCCCATATCAGGCTCAACAAAATATCCACCATAAGCGTTGTTTACTGTCCCACCCATTGGCCCACCACCATTGAAATAGAACCCGAAAACATCATTAATAGTGCCTACATTTCCAGTGGTTGTCATACCTGCAATAAAGTTTGCTGCGTTTGAAATTGTTTGACCACTTGGGGCAATATAGCTTACATCACAGGTGATACCTGATGATTCATTTGAGCCAGATGTGGGTATCATCGTAGTATCAACTAAAATACTGTACTGAGAGCCTAACGAAGTGGTTGCTGAATTACCCTCAATGAAAAGTCCATAGTCTGTTGTTGTGTTTAATGTTACTGAAGTATTTGCATGAACTGTAGATGTACCAATAGCAACAGACCCTGCTATCAGAACGTTGTGGCTACTTCCTAATGTTTGTGAAGGATAGCCAACTGATAAATTATCAGTATAAATAGCCTGTTTAACACTAGAGCCATAAGCGGGAGTCGTTGCATAAAGTCCGTAGCCTGTAGTTACATTATTATTTCCACCTAAAGTACCCGCTTGTATTAAGATACCAAAACCAGTAGTAATCGAACCACTTCCAGAGGGAGCCATTTCAGGAGTAACTAATATTCCTATTGCACCAGTCGCAGCCGCTGTTGGAACAAAATTAGGTTGGCAATAAATCCCAATTTGATTACCACCTGATAAGGAAACCATATTCCCTCCCAGGAACATGTTTATGGCTTGAATTGTTGATACCGTAAATTGTGCAGAAAGGCTTGTAGTTCCTATAGCAACATCGCCTGCAAAGAATGCATTGTTAGTGCCATACAATGATAATGCTGGATAACCTACCGATAAGTTGTCTGTATACAAAGCTTGGTTAGCTGTTGTTGCTACATTGCTTCCTGGAGCTGTAAAGTATGCAGAATATTGATTAACAAGCGTACCACCATAAACAGTTGAACCAGCATCTGCATAGAAACCCATATATGTTGTTGTGACACCAGCATTAAGTGTACTAAAACCCATGGTTGCTGTGAAACAGGCTGCTGTTGTGATGGTAGTTAAGTTATCCTGTGTCATCTGAGGATTAGACCAAACACCATAAGCAAGACTAATAGATGTTACCGGTAAAAATGCATCTTTAATTAAAATACCAACCTGAGAGTTGGTTGCAGTAGTGTGGGTCGTGTGAAGAACATTGAGATAAAGACTATTTGGATTATTTAATTCTATTACGAAACTTGAATTGGGATCCGGTGTTGAAATACCTAGAGCCATTTTATCAGCAAATATAGCCCAGTTATGAGCATTTAAAGGAACATTATTATAGCCTATTGCTAAATTATCCGCGTAGAGTGCGATATTTCCATGCCCAAATCCCCCAATACCTGCTGGAGGTGATTTAAAGTACCCACCAAAAACATTGTCTATGGTACCGCCGTAAGTTCCTGATCCATCGTAATACACGCCGTATACTGTGCCTATGGTGCCCACATTGGATGTAGTATTGATGGAAGCAACAATGGATGCTGCTACAGTTGTTGTTTGTCCAGTAGGGATTATAAATGTAGGGTTAGACCAAATACCATAACTGTTCGTTGAGCCTGAGGTAGGATTAAATTCATAGCCCATCAAAATACCAGCTTGATTGCCGCTATTTACTGTTGCAGAAATACCATTTAAATAGAGACCCTGTGGGTAGAATCCACCAATAACAACGGCGGAGTTTGCATCAACAGCACTATTGTATAAAGCAGCTTGACCCTCCACAATCACACTTCCTGTAAAAGTTTTATTTCCTGCAAAAGATTGTGTGGTTATGTTTACCATTCCAGGGTATGTTATTGATGCAGATTGGGCGTATAAATCAACGCCTGAAATCCATAATGCATTGGCATTGGCTGTGCCACCATCAAATGCACCAATTGTTGTGACACCACCACCTCCACCATTTGCTTGCCAGGTACCATTCCCTGAAGCATCGGATGTCATCACATAAGTATTGGTAGCACCTGTAGTCATCTTAAATGTTGATGTTACCGTTTTACCTGCAACATGAAGGTCATTGGTACCATTTAAGTTTAGAGTTGAATCACCAATAGACATATTGTCAGCATATAGGGCTTGGTTGGCTGTCACGGTTCCACTCAGAGGTGAAAGGAAGTAACCAGAATAAGCGTTATTTACCACCCCAACAATTGATATCCCGACGACGGATACCCCTGTTATAATATCAATAGTTCCTAGATTACCTGTAGTTATACACTCAATTAAAAGACCCGATGCAACATCCATACCAATTCCAGAAGCACTCGCAAAAGTAAGTTCTGCTTGTATCCCTGAAGAGATACCCGTAGTAATAGGTGAAAAGGTATTGTAAAGAGCTAATGCAGCCTGCAAATTTGTATCAGAAGCAATAAGAGTCCCTGTTGTCGCAAGACAATAGGAATCAGCACTGTTGATAACCAACTGAGCATTGGAATCTATTGTGGAGGTACCAATTGCCATCTGACCATTAAAAATAGAATTATTAGTCCCATGCAAAGAGACCATATTATAGCCTACCGATAAATTATCCGCATAGAGGGCAAGGTTAGCTGTAACAGCCCCGCTTGGGGGGGTAGTAAAGTACCCACCATAAATATTTGTTACCGTCCCTGCTATCGCACCAGAACCATCATAATAAAACCCAAAAGCAGCCGATACAGTTCCAACATTTGAATTAAATGTTGGAGAAGAATAGATACCAACAGCATAATCAATTGTTTGAGCAGAGTTAGCAATAATCGAGTTATTTGCCCAGAAACCTACGGCCGCGTCTGCGCCTGTCGTTGGAGCAATAATTTGTTGAAGGAAAGCACCAACAGAGAAGAAACCATCGGTAGCTGTTTGTGTTCCTTGAACAGAAAGACCATAGCCTAAGCTTGCTTCAATCGTTAACCCTGCATGAGCGTTTACTGTTGCTGTACCGATTGAAACTTTCCCCGAAAACAGAGCATTGTTAGTACCATTCAATGTTTGAAGCGGATAACCTACCGATAAATTGTCCATGTAAGCTGCTTGTTGAACTGTTGAACCATAAAGGGGTGCTGCAACATACAATGTATAAGCATTGGTTACGGTACCTGCACTACCAGACCCGATACCCTCAAGCAAGTGACAAGCAATAGCGTTGGTAATTGTGATACCTAAACCAGGAGCATATTCAGGGTTATTTCTATAACCAACAGCATATGTTACATTTCCTGTAGGTGCATAAGTGACACCCATAGCTATTGTAGATTGGCTTGGTGTTGCTGATATTTGCGTCTGTGTTCCTTGCAACCCAACCATCTTGTCTAGTACAGTGCTAACTGTTAATTGGCCTGCACTTACAACGGAAGTACCAATGGCAACTTGTCCTTCGAAAAGTGCATTATGGGTGCCAAACAAGGAAACATTGTTATAGCCTACCGACATATTGTCAACGTACAAGGCCATGTTACCACTAACAGTACCCGTTGGGGGTGTGGTCAGGTAAGCTCCATACATAGACGTAACAGTACCCGCAATAGCATTATTACCATCATAATAGAAACCTATTAAACTGTTTATGGTACCTGCACTTCCTGTTGTGTAAAGTGATGCCCAATAGGCTGCTGCTGTAGTAATAGTCTGAGCTGCTGGAGGTGCAAAGTTCCCTTCAAACCAGACACCAGCTGCTTTGACTGAGCCTGTTGTTGATGCATAGGTTTGGGTCATATACAAACCAACCTGAGAATGTGTCACACTCTCTTGGGCAGTTTTTGTGCCTTCAAACAACATATCCCAGGCGTAGGCTGAAGCTACATCCACTTTTGCATTTGCATTTGGAGTATTAGTACCAACTCCAAGTCTCTGGGTTGTAGTAACTTGTCCAGTAAAGTTTTTATCACCTGCAAAAGTTTGGGTTGCAAGATTCACCATACCAGGGGCAGTACCACTTGCACTCTGGGCGTAAATATCGCCACCGATGATCGTTAGGGCATTGGCACTTGGCGTTTGACTATCAATAGTCCCTACTGCAGTAACACCACCTCCAGCTGCAGTATTAAATCTGTTCCAGTCAAAAGCACTCAAGTAACCATTGGTACTTGTATTAGCAAGCTGAATAGACAACGTACCAGCAATTAATTGGAGCGGTAAATCAATTGCGGAAATGTTTCCACCACCTCCGCCGCCTAAGGGCGGATACGTTCCTGTTGTATATGTTCCTGACATTATTCTTGCACCTCCTCTAGATAAACATTAACAATTTCATTTGAGCTTGATGTTATTTGATACTGGAAACTCTGATTTGTTAAACCTAAAGGAGCATCAAAATAGCAATATGATGTTCCTTCCCCTATTGCTCCGGCAGTTGTTACAACACCAGATGCAACAGCCCAAGACATCAATGGAATTTGATTTTCATCTAATATATTAACAGTTGCTGTAGCACTGGAAGCATTAGGAAACATAGCATTTATTTTTAATCGACCTTGAAGAGCTCTGTAAATTGGTTGCGAATAAACTTGTGTAGAAGAATAAGTATAAATTTTTTCATGTAATTTGTAGATAATACTTAATATTCCGTTACCTAATAAATATGAAACACCATCCGATGTTACATCAAAGAAGGATAATCCATTGATATATTGATTTCCAATTGAATTTTGATAGATGAAATTTGAAAGTAAACTTGTTGAAAGTGTTACAGTAGCAATACCATTTCCAGTATGAAATAAAACTGAACCAGAAACCGAGTTATTTAAACAGCGAATTATATTGCCACCAGGTGGAATATTAAATGATGTTAGTGGTGTGATTACTTCAATCCCTGTAAATAAACTTGCAGTAGCTTCAACCCACAGTGAAAGATTATTTGTCCCTACAATGTAACTGCCACAGAGTGATAACTCTTGAAAAAAGTAACCATTGTTAATAACAGTTGATGCACCCGTGCTGAAATTAAATCTAGCATATCCACCCGATTTTAAACCAACAAGAACATTGTTTGCATCAAGTGCACACAGGCTAAGAACGTTATTAAATCTGAAGAAACCGTTTGCTGTTAGAGCACCCGCTGCACCTATAGTGTACCTGTGAATTCCGCCGCCATCAGCAAGATAAAAAATTGATCCTGTTAAATCAATTGCAATGATATTTGATGGCATCGTTTCTAGGGCTGTGATTCCAGGTGTATTTGCATTGAAAATAGATAGATTATGACCACTATAATAGTAAAAATAGTAAACCGATGAAGCAACATATTTTAATATTTTCCCAGTGTTACTTGGTACAAGTATGTTGGTAAATGCAAAGTTAGGGCTTGGGGAATTATTTCTAGCAATATCACTGAAAAAACAAAATCCCTGATTTGTCGATACTCCACCGAAAAACTCAGGGGTTACCGCAGAACTTGAAACATTGACTTCAGACAATTGAACCGAATTCACCGACTGAAAACCTAAACACCCCTGAAAATTATTCAGCACAAAATTAATCATATTCTATTCCTCTCCTAAATTTGATACATTTTTATCATAGCGTAAAACATGCTATAATCAATAAAAATGAGGCTATCATGGCACATATCATCCACCACACCTTTAAAAATCCAGATAATGAAACTGACTGGGAAAAAGAAGCATTTCAAATGTACCATTATCTTTTGAAGGAAGAAGAAAGAAATTCAAAAGAAACTAAAAAACTTATGGAAACTTTTAAAAGGAACATTGAAAAGGAAACAAATTCTACTAAAAAGAAAATATTATTTGATAAGTTAAAATTAGATTTACTTAACTTGAGACATAAGGATGATAATTTTGAAAGAATGATGCTATTTATCTTGCTCATCACAAAAGCTGTTAATGAGTTCCAAAACAGATATGAAAAAAATTTATTACAAATTAAATCTTTTGAAAATATGTTAAAAATTCCTATGTCCAAAGAAAATCAAAATAAAATTGAAACAGAAATTAAAAATGCTCATAAAGCTTTAAATGAATCATTTAACAAGTATGAACACAGGTTTCATGTCATAAATCGTACTGAAATGTTTCGTTCTGTTAATGCTCAAAGATTAGATGAATTTAGAAAAGATGGTTATCAATTCAAGACAAATTACATGATTGATGATTCTATTACTGGAGATGATTCAAGATATTTTAATAGTTTAAAACAAGTACGCAGACTTGATGAAGACTTTGAATATACCTGGAAAGGTCAAGTTAGAAGATTCCCCTATCCAATAGATAGACCAAATGACAGACAAATATTGATACCTTTCATTAGTTAACCAACTAGTGTGGCTGAAATTCTTCCACTTATTTGTGATGATGAAAGAACATTTAAATAACATGTTGTATTTATTGTAACCATTATTCTAAATGCTGGTATTGATAGTGATAAATAGTAACCAACACTTGTGGTTGATACATAATTATCACCAGTAACAGCATCCAATGGAGGGGTTGGAGTTGAACTTGTTGTTAACCCTATATGCACATCTAATGATGTTGCTGGACTAT
>Ga0210390_10004082_pt1 | contig 12421 bp, 9 predicted proteins | sample IncBWH11OmetaG_FD_161050 | JGI IMG/M metagenome (GOLD analysis project Ga0210390, IMG submission 161050) | Forest soil microbial communities from Barre Woods Harvard Forest LTER site, Petersham, Massachusetts, United States - Inc-BW-H-11-O ...
CCGCGTTCGGCGGGGAGGCCGGAGCGCGAGCCTAAGCTATTGGGCGGCCGGTTCGGGTTGAACGGAGACGACTGATTCGGTGTTGAAGCGCGTGCGTTGCAGGCGATAGCCGTCGCGCGTGCGAATGTGGTAGCGCTTGTGCTGGTCGCTTGCGAGTCTCACGGTGATGGTGCGCCAGCCGCGGTTGGTATTGGGCTTTGGATAGTAGCTCAGCGAATAAAGATGGGCCAAATCATCGCGGATCGAAGCGAAGGCGCTCTGTTCGTCTTTCCAGCTGTGCGCGAAATATACTTTGCCGCCGGTGGCAGCGGTCATGCGTTGAAATACGGCGTTGGAGATGGGTTCGAGGTGAGCGTCTACGGTGCTCACCATGTAAATTGTTGTGCCGGTGGATTGCGCCAGCTCAGCAACGTCCTCGGGCGGGACCATGCTGTAATTATCGGGACCGTTCGAGAAAACCACGATGACTTTTCGTCCAGTGAAGTGCGCGGCGTCTTGCACGGTGAGCAATAGACAATTGTAAAGCGCGGCATCGTCTCCAGCGACCGTGGTACGCGCGGCGCGCAGAACCTGCGAGCGGTCGGAAGTAAGCAGCGCGGCGCGGGAAAGATCGCGGCTGTAAGAGTAGAACGCGACTTTGTTCGCGCTCTCCAGCGAGCGCACGAAATCAGCGATAGCGTCTTGCGCAAATACAAAGCCGCGGTACATATAATTGCTAGTGTCGAAAAGAACGAAAACGTTGGCGCCTTCGACCAGCGAAGTGAGCTCGCTGGCTGAAACACGGTCACCGGAATCTTTTTGTTGGTCGGCCGAGGCGTCGGCCGGCTTGGCAGAGGACGGCGGCGCGCCAGCGAGAGAGCGCGCGGATTCATTGCCCTCTCCAAACGTCGCGATATTTTCCGCTATGCCATCTTCGGTAATGACGAAATCCTCGGGGTGAAGCCCGGTGACGTACTTTCCCTTGTTGTCAGTGACGGCCACGTTCAGCTGCACCAAATCTACCGTGACGTTTATGCGCGGCGGAGCGCTTTCCTGCGCGACCGGCGCAGTGCGGACGAAAACCCAGAGTGCGACCACCAAAGCGAGCGCGACCACGAATCGTTTGCACATGACGAGCCTCGATGTAGTTCGTTGCTACATTTCCTTCGCAGGGCCGAACGGGCGTATGCGAATCCGCCCACCCGGCGCCGGAATATCCTAAGGTTTAGGGCTGCCGAAACTCGCAGGCAGCGACGTAACTTTGCCCTGGCGGAACTCTTCTCCGGTTTCGCGCATGGCGCGCAGTATCGCCGGCCAATCGTTCAAGTCCGTCGCGAAAATCTTCGCGACCATACGCTCAGTCAGTTCCGGGGCCAGGCGATTCAGCGTCACCGGCGGATAGCCCATTTCATCGGCCAGGCGCGCCCAATAAAGGTTCGTGGAATCCCAAGTTTCGGCCAGCAAACGGCTGGAATAACCCTGGAACATGGGGAACGGCCGGACGTTGAGCAATTCGCGAGCATAAGAGCGCGCCAGGACGGGATGCGGCACGCCGAAATCCTGCGACAGCCGCGCCCAGGTGATTTCCGCGGGATGATCGCGGGACAAATCCTGCAGTTCGCGGCCAGCCGTTCCCCAGGCACTCGAATCGTCTGGAAATCTGCGGCGAAATTCAGCGGTCAAATAGAAGGCATCGGCAGGCGTGATCTGCGAGGAAACTGCCGCCAGCTGGCCTGCGCGCAGAGTGGCATCGAGCTGCGCGGCTCTTTGCGGAATCATGCGATCGGAAAGGATGCTGGTGACTTTCGCGCGCAGATTTTCATCTTGCACCGCGGAAGCGAGCATTTCGTCGCCCGCCCGTTGATAGAGCGCGACGGCGTGCAGTTCGTCACGGCTTACGTTCCACCAGCGCGGCAGAACGGCATTGGTCATAACGGAGGGCACCAGGTCCGACCAGATCAGCGCCTGCACGTTCTCCGGCGCAATAAAATCTTCTTCCATTTGCGCCAGCACGTAAGGCAAGTCGGCGAGCGAGCCCACCAGATGAGCGCCACCGCCGGCGGGCGAGCCCGCGCCGAACAAGCGCGGCGTGAGCCACAGGGATTCTTCGGTGCCCATCACCGTCTCGCCGGAAAAATCGTGCGAGCGGATGAGCAACGGATTATTGTGCAGAGCCTGGGAGCCGGGAGGCTCGTAATAGGCGTAGCTGAAACCCACGAGCGTGTCGCGGAGGAAAGGAGCGAGGAGCCCGCGAGCCTGATCCAGTTCCGGACCGGAAACTTGCGATTTCAGAATCTTGGCGAGGTCCGTGCGCATTTCGATTTCGGTGTGGCGATTGTTGTAAGATCCGGCGGTGAACATCGTGCGCTCGCTGCTGGTGAAGATGGGGCGCGGCATCTGGAATTCGCCGAGCTGCTCGGCGAGCGGCAGCAGACGATCGCCCGCGGGAGTTCCTTGCGGCGTTGGCGTCATGCCGTCGCCCAGCGCGAGCAGCGTGTCGAGCGAAACCAGGCGCTGGTCGTCCAGCACCGCGCGAATTCTTTCCGCCAACTCGCGGTGGATGCGCTGGCCTTCGGAATTTGTTTGGCGAGGGCCGGCGATCAATTCAATGATTTCATCCTGCGAGCGACGGGTCTCACCAGTGGCGCCGCGCAAGACGTGTCCGAGCGACACGCGCCCGGCGTCGAAGACCTGCGTGGACGAAGTGATGTGCGCGAAAGGCTTGATCATCTGTTGCCAGGATTCGTCGCGAGCGCTTAGCGGGATTTCGCCCTGGCGAGCGAGGATTTGCCAGATCATGACATTGGCTTCGAAGATGCCCATCGCGTTGCCGCGCAGCGTGTGATCCGAAATTTTCCAAAGGGACCCGGCGGTGGTCAGGAACGCGGTGATAGACGCATCGCTCAATTCCGGGAACTCGGAAAAGATCGAATATTGATTGCGAAATTCCGGGAACTTGCCGGCCATGAGCTCGACCGTCGGCGCGCTCAGGCGCTGCCCAGCCGGGCGCTTCGCGTCAATTTCACTGAGCACCAGATAGGCTTCTGTGGGAGTGCCTTCCATCCCCACGCGCGAGAGAGCGAACATCATTTCTAGCAGACCGTCCGGAGAATTCCAGCCTCTGGTTTCCACACTCCACGCGCGCGCCAGCTCGGTATTGGACTTCTGCTGGAGAATCTTCTTCCACGCCTGGACATTTCCAGGCACGTGCGGATCGCCGTTGGGCTCCCATTGCAAGCGCGTAGTCAGAAGCAGCAGCGATGGATCGGGGCGGAACACCGACGACATCGCACTGGGAGAAAGTGTTCTGCCGCGGAGCGCGTCATAGCAGCGCCGCAGCCGCGGCGTTTCGACAAAGTGCGCTTGCTGTTCCGGCGGGATGCGCGAGAGTGAGTCAAAGTAAGCGGCCAGCCAGCCGTTATCTTTCGCGAGGAGCCGCGAGACAAATTCGCCGGTGGAGCGTGGGCTGGCACCGACCATTTCCTTCCATGCCGCCTCGGCGCTGGGGCCGCCCGGAACAATCACGCGGCCTGATTCGATGCGAATGTAACTGCCGTAGAAATCCAGCGACGCGGAAAGAGGGACGAGCTTTTTTAGACCCGGAGAATGCAGCAAAGCAGTCTGCGTTTCCGGATCCACGTGGGCCCAGGCGTAGTAAAGACGAGCCAGAGCAGCATCGTGCAAAAGCGAATCGATCAGTGGACGGCTCTCTTTGTCTCTGCCGTTCTCGCCGCTGGCCTCCGACCATTCTCGTTCGGTGAGAACGATCGGGACTTGAGAGTTCGGGTACGGGTAAACGAAGGGCTCGCCCCCCTGCAGAGTTTTCTCGAGGTCTGGGAGCGGGAAGCCGGAATCTATGGTGAGAAACGCTCTGCGCGGATCGGCCGTCTCGACGTAAGTGCTGCTCTTTCCACATTCCGCAGCCGTTTTGTAGCCGAGAATGTCGAGTAATTGTTTCGCGTCGGCGCAACCAGTAACGCGGATCACCCCGTCGTGCCCGGCCAGACTCGAGAGTTCCCTGGCCTGCTGCACGTAGCGGCGAAGCAGAATCAAGAATTCGGTGGGGCGGCTGCCAAGGCCGGTGCCCTGATATCCGATCAGAAATACGTTGCGGGCGAGCAGGGGCATCACTTCTTCGCTGCTGGCTTTCTGGCTGATCCCCGCGATGCGCAAGAAGGAACGCAACGGGCCGGGAATCGTAGCCGTTGTCGGCGCAGACGGCTGAGACGGTTCGGGCGGTTCGGGCGACTGAACGATGCGCTCTTGCGGTGCGGCCGGGCCGGGAGGAACAGCGCCACGAACTGGACTGGTCGAGCTAAGACAAGTTAACGCCGGGAGGACAACAAGGGCCGAAAGACGCAGGGGAAATTTCATTGTGGCACCACCCCAACTGCCTTCGAGACGTACCGAAATCGCTTTAAGCGACCGGCGTGGTTTGCGAGGCGCGCTTCACACCGGGTAAAACTTTCTAACGAAATCAAGCTCCAAGCCTGGACGAGGGCATGGACTGGCTGGTTGGTGCATCCTACGCTTCTCCGGGTGCGGACGCAACGAGTATGGCGGCGATCTCCCAAATGTTACAAGCGCGAGACACGGCGAAAATTCAGAGAACCGGGTACGGCACAGGTTCATCATCCACGACGACTCGGGCCGCATCCAAAAGGCGATTGGCACAGAGCGACCTCAAGAGGAACAGGAGAAATTCAATGTCCAAGAAACTGGAAGGAAAAATTGCACTCATTACCGGCGGCTCGCGAGGTATCGGCGCGGGAATCGCCAAGCGCCTTGCAGAAGATGGCGCGAACGTGGCCATCACCTACACCAAAGGTGCCGATGCGGCCGCGGCGGTGGTGAAGGAGATCGAACGCGCCGGCGGAAAGGCGATCGCGATTCAGGCGGACGCCACGGATGCCGCCGCCGTGATTGCCTCGGTAGAAAAGACAGCCAAGACCTTCGACCGGATTGACATCCTGGTGAACAATGCCGGCACGGCCATTCCCAAGCCGTTCGAGCAGACCAAGGTGGAAGATATCGACCAAATGTTTAACCTCAATGTCCGCGGCGCGCTCGTCGCAACGCAGGCCGCGCTAAAGCATATGAAGAACGGTGGCCGCATCATCATGATCGGCTCCTGCGTCGGCGAACGCATGATGACGCCGGGCCTGGTGGCTTACTCCGCCACGAAGGGAGCCATCAAGATGTTCACGCAGGGATTGTCGAGGGAGGTGGGCCCTCGAGGCATAACGGTGAATAACGTCCAGCCCGGTCCGATTGACACGGATTTGAATCCCGCGGCCGGAGATTGGGCGGTGCCGCAAAAGGCCAATACGGCGCTGAACCGCTTCGGAACTGTTGCGGAAGTCGCCGCGTTGGTCGCCTTCGTGGCTAGTCCCGATGCGTCGTACATCACCGGCGCGAGTCTGACCGTTGATGGCGGCACGAACGCGTGAGCGATGCTAACTGCTGATTCGTCGCGCGCCCGCATTTCCGGCGCGCGATGGATCAGTTTTTCGATTACCGCGCATCGCGCTACCGTACATAGCAGGCACGATTCACTTATGCCAATGCGCTGGGGTGGTGACATCGGCGGGCAAAATAAGCGCGTTAATACTGGCGGGCCGAGGCCGTGTTTTATATCATTCGGTTCTGCGTCCGAGCCAGTCTGAGGATTTCAGTCTCCGTAACCCACTTCAGCGTACGGGCAAAGACGATGATGCATCAGGATCCTTGATTTCGTCATGAGCGCAGACACAACGATGCCAAAGAAAGTCCGCTGGGGAATTCTGGGCACGGCTAAGATTGCCGTCAAGAAAGTCATCCCGGCGATGCAAAAGGGCGATCGCTGTGAGGTGGTCGCCATTGCTTCCAGAGATCGGCGCCGAGCAGAGCAAATCGCGCACGAACTCGGCATTGCAAAGGCCTACGGAAGCTACGAGGAGTTGCTGGCCGACCCGCAGGTGGAAGCAATCTACAATCCGCTGCCGAACCATTTGCATGTTCCGTGGTCAATGAAGGCGGCGGAAGCCGGAAAGCACGTCTTGTGCGAAAAACCGCTGGCGATGACGAAGGCGGAAGCGCTCACCCTTTTGGCACGCCAGAAACAGGCGGCCGTCAAGATTGGCGAAGCCTTCATGGTGCGCACCCATCCCCAATGGTTGCGCGCACGGGAGCTGATCACGTCCGGCCGGATCGGGGATTTGCGCTCAGTCACCGGCTTCTTCAGCTACTTTAACCGCGATCCCGCTAACATTCGCAACATACCTGCATACGGCGGTGGGGCGCTGATGGATATAGGGTGCTATGCCATCACTGCATCGCGCTTCGCGTTTGCTGAGGAGCCGTCGCGCGTTCTGGGGCTGGTTGCAAGAGATCCAGATATGCAGGTAGATCGGCTGGTCTCCGCCATCCTCGATTTTCCGTCCGGGCACGCCACTTTTACGTGCAGCACTCAGCTGGCTCCCTATCAGCGGCTTCATTTCCTGGGAACGCAGGGCCGCATTGAAATCGAGATTCCATTCAATGCTCCCAATGACCGGCCATGTCGAATATTCATTGCCGAAGGCCGCGACGGCGTCGGCAAAGAGATCGTAACCGAGACTTTTGACACTTGTGACCAATACACGATTCAAGGCGACGCCTTTTCCCGCGCCATACGCGAGGATGGCGAGGTGCCAGTTTCAATTTCAGACGGAATCAATAATATGGCCGTGATTGAGGCGATTTTCCGCTCCGCGGACTCCGGCCAGTGGGAACGGCCATAAACACAAGTGGCGCAACCGGAAAGATTTCTTCCGGTGCCCACAATCAAGCGAACGGCGTTTATCGATGATCTGACCGGCAAGGGCGGCCTTTACATCAAGAAGCTCGCCGATGTGGACCAACAGGTATTGCAAGCCCTGGCCGCCAAGTCCGTCGCCGCCACGCGAGCACGGAATCGCAACGCGGCAGGCAAGGCCTAAGCTCGCGAATTGCCGACACTTCAATCAGTGAAATTTTGAGCCTCGGCTCAGTCACTGGCGCTCTGTGCCGCGAATTCGATACAATCGCGGTTTGGGCTGCGACGTAAATCGTTGCCTGCCGGTGCGCGCGGTCCATATTCAAGGAGAAATTCCATGCCATCGTTCCCCGGGGTTGACTACCTCGACTTCGATTCCCTGCTGAGCGACGAAGAAAAGCTGGCGCGCAATACGGCGCGGCAATTTGTGGATGCCGAGATCATGCCGATCATCGAGGAATACAACCGCGAAGGAAAATTTCCGGTGCAGCTGGTGCCGCAAATGGCGGAGCTGGGACTTTTCGGCGCGAGCTTGAAGGGCTACGGATGCGCGGGCATGTCCAACGTGGAATACGGACTGGTAACGCAGGAGCTGGAGCGCGGCGATTCCGGGCTGCGGAGTTTTGTTTCGGTGCAATCGGCGCTGGTGATGTATCCGATCCACGCCTTCGGTTCAGACGCGCAGAAAGAAAAATGGCTGCCGCTGCTCCAACAGGGAAAAGCGATTGGATGCTTCGGCCTCACCGAGCCGCAATTTGGTTCGAATCCCGGAGGGATGCTGACGCGCGCGGTGAAAAAAGGCAGCGACTACATTTTGAACGGCGAAAAAATGTGGATCACCAGCGGCTCGATTGCAGATGTGGCCGTGATTTGGGCGAAGTGCGAGGACGATGTGATCCGCGGATTCCTGGTGGAAAAAGGCACGCCGGGCTACAAGGCTTGGGATGTACACGGGAAATATTCGCTGCGCGCTTCGGTGACTTCCGGCCTGGCAATGACCGACTGCAAAATCCCAGCCACGAACCTGCTTCCTGGCGTGCAAGGATTGAAAGGCCCGCTTTCCTGCCTGAATCAGGCGCGCTACGGGATTGGCTGGGGCGGCATCGGCGCGGCGATGGCTTGTTACGACACCGCGCTGAATTACGCCAAGCAGCGCAAGCAATTTGACAACAAGCCGATCGCTTCGCATCAATTAGTGCAGGAAAAATTGGTGTGGATGGTCACCGAAATCACCAAGGCGCAATTTTTGGCGCTGCAGGTGGGCCGCCTGAAAGACGCGGGGCGCGTGCATCCGTCGCACATTTCGATGCTCAAGATGAACAACGTGTGGATGGCGCGCGAAACAGCCCGCATGGCCCGCGAAATCCTGGGCGCGAATGGGATTGTGGACGATTACTGCGTGATGCGCCACATGAACAACCTGGAATCGGTGTTCACCTATGAAGGCACGCACGACATACACAAATTGATCATCGGTGAGCGCATCACCGGCATCGCGGCGTTTTCATGAGGCGCGCCCGGATTCGAAGCAACGCGCTGACGCTGGTCGGCGTAATCTGCGCGATCGGCGCGATTTTCGCCGCTGCGTTTCCTGCGCATGCGGCCGAGGATGTGCGCTCGAAGCCGAAAGTGCGCGCGATCACCGCGTTCGTGCGCCTGGACCCGGCGAGTTACCAAGGGCAAATTCAAGAGACGCTGAAATTTTTGCGCCAAGCCAAAGCCGCCTACGAAAAATCCGGCTATGAAGTGGAAACCATCCGCATCACCACGCAACCGTTTCCCGAATACACGCGCGGGATGACCGACGAACAGGTGCTCGCCTTCTTCCGCGACTACGACGCCCTCGCCGTGAAAGAGAAATTCGACGCGGCAATCGGCCCGGCGATGATGAGCGATGCCGACGACCCGCACCAAGCCGAGTTGCTCGCGAAAATTATCGCAAATTCCAAAACGCTGGAAGGCTCGGTGTTCATCGCTGGAGAAGATGGCATCCACTGGAAATCCATTCACGCCGCGGCCGGCGTCATAAAATATCTGGAAGCGAACACGCCGCACAGCCAGGGAAATTTCAGTTTTACGGCCGCGTCGCTGGTCCCTTCCGGCACGCCTTTTTATCCGGCGTCTTATTTCACCGGCGAAGGCAAGCAATTCGCGATCGGCCTGGAGTCCGCGAACGTGGTAACCGAAGTTTTCGCTTCGACGAACTCGCCCGCCGTTGCCGAAGAGCGCCTGAGAAGTGTGCTGAGCGTATATGCCACGGAAATCGAAAAAACCGCCGTGGGAATCAGCGACATCAGCGGCTGGAAATACGGCGGGCTGGACCTTTCGCCCGCGCCGCTGATGGACGTTTCCATCGGTCGCGCGATTGAAAATTTCCTGGGCGGCCCCGTAGGCTCGAGCGGAACGATGACCGCCGCGGCGATCATCACCCGCGCCCTGAAGGCAATCCCAGTGAAACAGGCAGGCTATTCAGGATTGATGCTGCCGATACTCGAAGATACGGTCCTCGCGCACCGCTGGAACGAAGGGCACCTCTCGATGGACGCGCTGCTTGCGTACTCCGCGGTGTGCGGCACCGGCCTCGATACGATCCCGATGCCCGGCGACGTCACAACCGAACAACTGGAACGCATCCTGGGCGACGTCGCCAGCCTTTCCGTGAAATGGCACAAGCCGCTTTCGGCGCGTCTGCAGCCGGTAACCGGAAAGAAACCCGGCGACATGACCGAATTTGACGACCCCTTCCTGGTGAACGCCAAGATTCAGCCATTGCCCTGACCCCAACGTACCTAGGTTGATAAGGCAACACTTCATAATCTACTTCGCGTGGCGCCCGCCTCTTCGTGTGAGAATCAAAGCAGAGGTTCTGCCGTGCTAATTCAACGCAAACTAACCCGCGACGGCTCTCGACGAAAGATGCGCGCAGTAGTTGTGCCGCTTGCTGCGATTGTGTTGGCCAGTTTTGGTGCCGCAGCTCCGGCGCGCGCCCAATCCGACGGGCACAGTTATCTGCACATCGAGGTCGCGGGGCGCCCCATGACGAACGTCGTGCTAGATGAAAAATATACAGGCTGGCTGGCAATCGAGGATGTGGACGCCAAATCCGACTCACCAGTCCCCAACGAAAAGAGCCACGCCGAGGACTACGATCCGTCATGGCACCCGAACGAGAAAGACGGCAGGCCCTGGACCGATTTCCCCGTGATATTGCGTTCCGGGCGGGCCGGCTCCGGACGATTCAGCTTTGGAGCTGGAGATAGCGGAGGACTGGAACCGCTCATTGACGCGCAGAAGCGCAAATTGCTGATTGCCTCGGCGGAGCTGGATCTCTACGACCGGGACAGCCATGCACTCATCGGCAAATACCGCATCAAGGGAATTCACGTGCTCTCGCTGGTTGATGTGCAGGCGTCTGCGTGCGCCATGTACGTAATAACGATGCGTTTCGAATCGGTGCAAAAGATTTAGCTCCGCGCTAATTCCCCGCACCGCAGCCGCAAAATTCCCAAGCTCGATTCCTACATCCAGGAGCAGCACTTATTGTGATGGCTACTTCGCGGCGTCATTCTGCCCGGCAGCCACCAATTGGCGCGCTTGGTCAATCCAGTTGAGTGACACCGTGGGTCCCGAAGCCGCGGCGGTTCTGCCGCCAGTGAGTTGCAGCATCACGAAGTGCTGACCATCGGGCGTCACATCGTAGGAACCGAGCGGAGCGCGCATCTCGAAGCGGTCTGCGAAAATCTGCTCAGGTTTTCCCGGTTGGAATGAGCCTTTCTCGACGGAGTAGGGCACCGCGATCAGCGCATGCCCATCCACATAGAACAGTTCGTGACCACTCTTCGACCATCGTGGGTCGAATCCGCTGCCGGTGGAGATTTGCCATTTGCCTCCCGGACCGGGAAAGGGCACCACAAAAATCTGCACGCTGCCGGATTCCGGCGAGGTATAGGCCAACCAGTGGCCATCAGGCGATAATGCCGGCGCGAAGCCCCTACCCACCCCAGGAACCTGACGCGCTTCTCCGGGTTTCCCCGCTTCGTCCACGCTGAGGGACCAGATCTCGCAGCAGCTCCCATCCTTTGCCGAGAGCCGTTGGAACGCCAGAATTCTGCCGTCCGGCGACCAGGAGGACGGATAGGCGTTCAAAATAGTTTCCGGGGTCAAAGGCTGCTCTTCACCCGATCCATCGGCGCGTTCCCAGTAGATGGATTGCCCGGACCCGTTCGCGGTGGTGTGAGGATGCGAATAGGTGAGCCGTTGGCCGTCGGGCGTCCATTGCGGCCAGCTGGCGCCAACGGTGCCAAGCATTGCGCGAGACGTAGTTTTTCGCTCCAGGTCGTATATCCAGATATTTCCTGTCCCCTGCTGAAAGGCGAGCCGCTTGCCATCCGGAGAAAGGCGTGGCACAGCGGCGTCCGGCTGATCGCTCACCAGCACTGAGGAGTTGCCCTTGCGATCCATCAGCACCAGATTAAGATTCTCACCCGCCGAGCCGCCGTCCAAGTGAACCGCTGTACCATCTTTGGACACGCTGAGCTGCGCGCTGCCGTTGGATATGTCGTAATTAACGGCCTGCATGGCCGGAATCGCGGTCCCGGTGATTTTCAATGCGCTGGCATCAAACGGAGCAACGAATACGGTACCTTGGGACATGTAGGCGAGATAGCCACCGGCAAGGTAGCGCCCAAAATATGCATTCTCCACCAGGACTTTTGGCACGCCCGTATCGAGCGGAGCGACGTCCACACTGGCACGCCCGAAAAAGTTATTGTCCGATGATGCGGTGAATAGGACAGCTTTGCCGCCTGGGAGAAATTGCGGCCAGCGGTGAGTGATCTCCGAACGCGCTGCATCCAAATGCGTGGCCGCCGCCGGCGTGCCGCCGTTTGCGGAAACGCGATACAGCGCGCTGGTAAATTGCGACGGGAAGATAATCGTGCCGTCTTCACTCCAATCGCCGCCGCGAGCGCCGCCCGCGTCACACAACGCAATGGGCGCGCCGCCGCGCACCGAGATTTTCTTCAATTTTCCGTCAGCGAAAAAACCGATCCATTGGCTGTCCACGGAAAAAAACGCGGCTTGCGCTCCCGCCGCGCCGTCCAACTGCACGGCCGCCACTTTGTCCAACTCGCGCACGTAAAGCTGTCCCACAGCGGAGCCGCCCGCGCGCGTGACATACGCCAGGCGTGTGCCATCGGGAGAAATGACCGCACCCGGCCCGCTGTCTAACTGGAGCTGCTCGGCTGCCGGAATCCACAGCGACAGTTCCACAGTCTTCCGCGCGGGAGGTTGCCCGGCCTGATGCAGCGCGAGCATCGCAACCAGTAATCCTGCGGCGAGAACCGCGGCAAATGCCCACGGCAGGAAGCGCTGCCAGGAAGGCGGGCCGGATGGTGCTGAAAAATTTGCAGTGATTGAGGCCAACTCGTCTTCCGCGGCGAGTGACATCGCGGACCGCCTCCCAGACGATGCTCGCGCCGACGAGCCTGGCGACAGTCCCCGCGAAGAAGCGGGCGACGAATTTGATAGTCTGCCGGACGCCTCGTCTGCAGGCTGCGCCGGAAAGGATGCGGAACGACCCGTGTCGCCGTCGCGCTTCACACGCTTCAAATCGGCGCGCATGTCCGAAGCATTCTGGTAGCGCAGGTCGCGGTCTTTCTCCAGCGC
>Ga0210390_10004084_pt1 | contig 12420 bp, 13 predicted proteins | sample IncBWH11OmetaG_FD_161050 | JGI IMG/M metagenome (GOLD analysis project Ga0210390, IMG submission 161050) | Forest soil microbial communities from Barre Woods Harvard Forest LTER site, Petersham, Massachusetts, United States - Inc-BW-H-11-O ...
CTAAATCTAATTTCCAACGGCTTCTATGCAGCGACCAAACGCAAGGCAGAGGCAGAAAATGGAGACTTTGAGCCCGTCCTCAGCGCGGCCACCAGGAATCTGGGCGAGACGGTCGAGATCCGGATTCGCGACAACGGTACCGGTATCCCGCGCGACGTGAGAGAAAAGATGTTCAATCCCTTCTTCACCACCAAACCGACTGGAGAGGGAACGGGGCTCGGTCTCTCGATGACCCATGACATCGTGGTCAAGCAACATGGCGGACGGATCGATGTCGTGACCGAGCCTGGCACATTTACCGAGTTCATCGTCACCCTGCCGCGCGGCAACGGGAATACTGGTGGCCTTTAACCGCCAAGCCCATCGTTCGACTAATCATAGTCTAACGCTCCCGCGCCAAACCCGCCAAAAGGTCATTTCCTCCTCACAGGCTTGCGCCGACCTCTAAAGGGTTTAGCGCCCTCCAGATCGTGCCGACGCCGACGCCGTATTCCTCGGCCAGCTCAGGGATCGTTGCCCCCTTGCCATGCCGATCGGCGATAACCCGCTTCTGGCCGTCGTCGAGGCGCTCCGGACGCCCAAACCGCTTGCCAAGCCGCCTGGCTCGCTCGATACCCTCGTCAGTGCGGGAACAGATTAGGTCGCGCTCGAACTCAGCGATGCCGCCGAAGATCGTCAGCATTAGCTTGCCCGCCGGGGACGTCGTGTCACACCACGACTCACGAAGCGATAGGAAACCCACAGAGAGGCTTTCCAGTTCGTGCAGGATGTTCTGCAGGTCGCGGCTGGAGCGCGCCAGGCGGTCCAGCTTCGTCACCACGACGGTATCGCCAGGAAGCAGCGCCTTCACCAGCTTGGCGAACTCGGGACACCCAATTCGGGACTTGCCCGATTGCTTCTCGCTGTAGATCTTCTCGCAGCCGGCGGACTTCAAGGCCTCGACTTGCGCCTGATAGTCCTGCGCCTTGGAGGACACTCGCGCATATCCGTATTTCATCCCGAATCTCCCATTTATGGAAAACTGACTTACGGAAACAGAATACCATCGGGAATTCCATCGACCGCCGCGGCGGCCAAGCGCCATTGGAAACAAACAACAACGCGACATTTGTTACGGACATCGCGAGCAATCTGCCACCAGCCAGGCCAACTGGTCATCCACGGGCCAGTTACCGGCAAACCGCAACTAGATGCAAATGCATGGAACTGGCATCCGGGCGAGGAGAGAAAAATAGCCGCGATGGAAGAGAGCGTTGGGTCACGTCTCGTTCTCTCCCACTTCGTGCTTCTATAGCTGAGCCTTGAGTACCCTCTTGACTTGCGGAGCGCGGCGCCGGAAAAATCTCGCGCCGCGTTTCTTTTGGATGCAAGGCAGCGGAGGAGTTGGCCGCCATGCGCATCTTCGACACCGCCTTCGATCCCACCCATGATGCGGCCCTTGTCACCGGCGCCGGCAACGGCATCGGCAAGGCGATCGCGCAGGCGCTGGTTGGCGAGGGCGTGCGCACCGTATTCGCCGATATCAGCGAGCAGCGGGTCGCTTCCGCCATCGACACCGCGCCGCGGCGGGAGCTTGCGGTGCCTTGGATCGGCGACCTTGCGCAGCCGGATGCGTGCGAGGCGCTGCTCGGCGAGGCGGAAGCGGCTGTTGGCCGGGTGACGCATTTTGTGCACTCGGCTTCGCCGCCGCGCCGCGAGGCCGACCACGCCTTCGCGGTGAGCGATGAGACCTGGAGGCAAATGCATGCAGTCAACATCGATGCCGCCTTCAGGCTTTCGCGGGGACTGGCGCGAAAGTTGATTGCGGCGGGCAAGCCCGGCTCGTTCCTGCTGCTTACCTCGCTGGCCTCAGGTACGCCGCGCAACCTGCCGCACTACAGCAGCGCGAAGGCGGCGATGGCGATGCTGGTCAAGGAACTCGCCAAGACGCTCGGCCGCTTCGACATCCGCGTCAATGCGCTGGTGCCGGGCGCGATTGCGGCCGGCGGTTTCGTTGCCGATCCGGCGCTCGCCCGTCATATTCCGCTTGGCCGGCTCGGACGCGGCGAGGACCTTGCGCCGATCGCGCTTGCCGTGCTGTCAAACAGGATATCGGCCTATATCACGGGCGCGGCGATCACGGTGGACGGCGGGCTTGCGCTGGCCAACTGGTTTGACCCGCCCGACCTCGGCGATCTCTGAGCTGGCGCAAAATCGCGCCCGCAGCATTCGCAATCTGAATGGCGTCCAACAGCCGGCGCAGCGCCGCGCGGTCGTCAGCGCTCAGGCCGCCCATCGTGGTGTTGTCGGCGGCGAGACGTTGAGTGTCGCAGTTTCGGGGATTCATTCAATTCAGTTTCTCGGTAGTGTTGGTGATGTTCCCGGTGTGGCTGTGGATGATTTCACATTTAACAGCGTCACAGCGCCCGTACCCGAACCCTCCACTTGGGCAATGATGATCCTCGGCTTCCTCGGGCTCGGTTGGATGGCTTATCGGCGGAAGTCGAAGCCATCATTGATGGCCGCCTAATCACGCGCGTCAGATTTGAATTAAAGAGCCGCCTTCGGGCGGCTTTTTGTTTGGGCACCATGCGCGCGGCCATGTCTGGGTTTGGCCCCAAACGGACATGGTGCGATGTCCGAGTTGAGTCCGCAATGCGCACCAAAACAGACATCGTTGTCGGCGTGACATACGCTCCTGGGATCGGCCGCGCACCTGACTGACGCTGTCAATTGAAGAGAAGGGTTGCTAAAATTCGAATCGCATGAGAATGCGAATATCAAAGTCCTGACTTTTGCCTTAGGTCACTGGTCGAGATTCGGTTTGGCTGTGGCAACCGTGACCGATCGCAACGAAAACAGACGAAATGCGCAAACCCAGGATTGACGGTCGATGAGACGTAACTGCGTAAACCAAAGATCGACCGTTGAAGAACTGGCAGCGAACTGCCTGGACGTGCGCGAACTATCCAAGGTAGGAGCGCTCGACGGCGGCTGGGTTACGTTCCGTTGGCCAGAGTTCCGGTGGCCCAAAGTTCGCAACATCCACTTCTCGCGATACCTCATTCGGATCGAATTGCTCAATCAGGTCGTAGTTCAGCAAGTACCGGTCTCATGGACCCCATGTAACTACGGCGCCGCCAGACCGTCCACTGTCTGTGCGGGCGGCGTGTGGCACGGCTATTTAGAGGGTTCGGTGGGTATTATTGCCGCCCGTGCTGCGGAAACCCGATTTATGAAAGCCAAAAGCGTAATCAGAAGGCGCGGGCCTACTTGCAGGCCTACAGAGCCCGACAGCAGCTTGGCGGATCGCGTCCGGGAGTGGATCCTATACCAGAGCGTTCTTATCGCATGAAGCAAAAAACCTACGCCCGGCTGTGTGCCCGGATTGAACGACTGGAGCGTCCGCTTATCGGAAGCCGCGTTGTGCGTCACGCGCCAATATGGATCCGACCGCTTAGCTATTGATTTCGATAGTAGCTGGGAACGGCTTCAACTAACACGACCTTGAAACATACCTTGCGCCGGAGCAAACACAGGCTCCCCAGGCCAGGCGTACCAGGTCATAATCGCGATACAGGTCACCCACGCGGCTGAAGCGACTACCCACAGACGGAAAAGTCCTCTGGTTATTCGCTGGTCGTGGCATTGCCTCAAAGAGGATCGTTCATCCGCATGTGCAGTCCATTAAAACATCCGCTGCGTTGGCTTGCATGTCAGTGCGTAGACGTAACGTGCGTCCTTCTCCACCGCCTGCATAGCCAGATCACCTGACACGCGATCCATGGAGCCGCTGATCGTCATTCCGAGAAATTTGCTGAAACCCTGAAAGGTAACTGTGTCCTCGTTCGACAGGGTTATTGGGATTTCGTCGTCAAAGAGAAAGGGACCCCATCGCGCGGTCCCTTTGACCGTGCGGTTCATGAAGTTGACGATAAGCCCCGTCGAGATCGGATCAGGATCATAATCTGACCCGGCAAGAAAGGGCTTGATGGTCACTGTGCCTTGGCAAGCCAGCGTCAGCGACACCGGTTCTGCCGATCGCGCAATCGAGATGTACAGTATCGAAGCGACTACCCACAGACGGAAAAGTCCTCTGGCTATCCGCATGAACTCCCCCTCGATCTCCTTCCCCCAGTGAGATCAAAAACCTTCGTTCCGGCGAAGGTAGACTACGTCCGAATTGAGAGCAGCGGGTACGGCAGAAAGCAGGGGATAATTGCAGCCTCAGCGAAAGCTAGCGCCCTTTGTCCATATTCTTAAAACTTAAAAGGCTTGTAAGTAATCTAAATGCTGGTATAGTTTCCTTACATATAGGGAGCCAGCCCGATGTCTGGGCCGATCGTTGGATACATCCGGGTCAGCACGGCCAAACAGGGCAGGTCCGGACTTGGGCTGGAGGCACAACTTTTTTCGATAACGAGATTCGCTGAAGCAGAGGGCTTCGAGCTCGCCGCCAAGTTTATTGAAGTCGAAACCGGTAAGGGGTCGGACGCCATGTCACGCCGGCCACAGCTTGCTGCTGCCTTGGCCGAAGCCCGCAGGCGCAAGAGCCCGGTAATCGTCGCCAAATTGGACCGCTTGAGCAGAGACGTGCATTTCATCTCGGGGCTCATGTCGCATAAAACGCCGTTTATCGTGGCAGAACTGGGCGCTGATGCGGACCCGTTCATGCTCCACCTGTACGCCGCTCTCGCCGAGAAGGAGCGCATGATGATTTCACAGCGCACGCGGGAGGCCTTAAAGGCTGCCAAGGACCGCGGCGTCGTGCTGGGTAATCCAAGTCTTGCTGATGTACGACAGCAGGCTACTGCCAGTGTGAAGGCGAATGCTGACCAGTTTGCAAAGAACGTGTTGCCGGTCATTCGTGAAATTCAGACAAACGGCGTTACATCAAACCGCGCCATCGCACGGACGCTGGATGCCCGCGGCGTAGCGACCGCCCGAGGTGGTCAGTGGACGGCGGTCCAAGTTGGGTCGATTTTGCAGCGGGTCCAAAGCATCGGCAAGCGCTGCTGAACTGGCTTGGAGAGGATGGCGGTGATGGCGGTGGCGGTGAGCGTGGTGGCCGGGATGACCATGGCCGTGGTGTTGACGCCGCCACCGTTGTGAAAAACTAAGCCTCAGTACGGCTCGCCAGGATTCAGACTGTGGAAAAGTTTAGAAATATCGCCGTCGTGGGCCGGATCGCGGTAGCCCAGCTTTAACATTGAGGCTGCTCCATTGAGAAATAGCTGGAATATCTACCCGAGCGAAGTCCGCCTCGATAAGGCAACTAGCCGCCGCCATCCTCGCCTCGCTACCAGAGCGGATCGCGGATCAAATGTGTTGATGAATCCAGATGAGGCCGCCGCGCAATTGGGCATCACTGTCGAGCAACTGTTAAAATTCGTCGGAGACGGCGCATTAAAGTTCATTAACGTGGGCCGCGGAAAGACGAGGCCACGCCGTAAATTCAGTCAGTCTGATTTGGACGAGTTCAAGGCCGCTCGCAGCGTTTTGGAGCATCAATCGTGTCCGTCTTCATCACCGAAAAATCCACGCCGTACTACTGGTACAGTTTCCAAATCCAACGTCGCCGATTTTTCGGCTCTACGCGCTGCACGTCTCGCAAAGAAGCGGAACGAGTCGAAGCGTTAAAACGCGACAAGGCCAAGGCGCTCGTCAATGCCGAGCAGCGATCACGCACCTCGCTGGCGATGGACGATATCACCGCACGGCTGTGGACCGATCAGGCGCCGTATGACGCCGACCCGGACGCGACTATGGCCAACCTAGGCAGGCTGGTCGATTACTTCGGCAAGACGACATCGCTGACCGAGATCGACCACGCCAAGGCGAAAGAAATGGTAGCATGGCGGCGCGGCCAGCGCCTGAAGGGCAAAAAGGATGCGGCCCGGATTGCCAACGCGACCGTGAACCGATCGACGACCAAGGTGCTGCAACGCCTGTTCGCCTTCGCGAAGGCCGAGGGCGCGACGTTCGAGAACCAGCCGAAATGGGGCGAGCTCTTGCTGCCGGAGCCGGTGGAGCGCGTCCGCGAGCTACAGGACGAGGAATCCGATGCGCTGGATGCCAGTATGCGCGGCGATTATGCGCCGTTCTTCGCGTTCGTGCGGGCATCCGGCATGCGGCTGAAGGAATGCGTTGGCTTGCGCTGGACCGAGGTGAACTTCGGCACTAAGCAGATCGTCAAGACCGGGAAGGGCGGCCGCCGCATCGTGTTTCCGATCTCCGACACCATCCGCGAAATCATCTTCCCGCTCCAGGGCAAGCATCCGGAATTCGTCTTCACCTACACTGCGATCTACGGCAACAAGCGGCTGGGCATCGTGCGGGGCGAGCGATATCCGATCACCTACAACGGCACGAAAAGCGTCTGGCGCACGATCCGCATCAATGCCGGCGTGACCGATTTTCGCTTCCACGATTTCCGGCACGACTTCGGCACCAAAGTGCTGCGGGAGACCGGTAACCTCAAACTGGCGCAGAAGGCCCTCAACCACGCCGATATTAAATCCACCTTGCGATACGCGCACGTCTTGGATTCCGACGTTGCCGAGGCGGTCGAGCTCGTAGCGCGGTCCCGACGGCGAAATGCTGGGAAAAGCACTGGGAAAATTCAGGAGGCCGGCTAAGTGACGACGCTGCAAGCGATATTTGGAGCTGCGTCCGGCTTTCCGGATGTCATACGCGGCTACCCTCGGGCTGGTAGCCCTGGTGCAGATCGGCATGCCGCGCTTGTTCGCGACGCCGGAGAATTCGGCCGCTGCGAAACTTGCGCTCTGGGGCGGTCGCGAGCTTGTGACACTGACGCTTGCCTCGCTCGTGGCGGGGTTTGCGACCACGCCTTATGCGGCGTTTCACTTTCACCGCGTGACGCCCTATGGCGTGCTCGCGAACCTTTCGGCGATGCCCGTTGTTTCAGCGGTGGTCATGCCCGCGGGCATGCTCGGTCTGATTGCCATACCTTTTGGCTTCGACGGTTTCTTCTGGTGGCTGATGGGGCTGGGCATTGACTGGATGATCCTGGTTACGAAATGGGTGGCCGGACTTCCGGGCGCCATCGGCCGCGTAACTGCGTTCGGCACGGGACCCCTGATCGTCTCCAGTCTCGGAATTATCCTCCTGGGTTTGTTACGAACGCCACTGCGCTGGAGCGGCGCGGTCGCGATCGCGCTTTCGGTCATCTGGGCGCTGGCGATACCGCAGCCGGACATCCTGATTTCGGGCGACGGCCGCAATGTCGGGGTGCGTGGCTCGGACGGGCTGTTGCATCTGATGAAAACGGCCAAGGATACGTTCTTGATCGGCGAGTGGCTTGCTGCCGATGCCGACGGAAGGCAGGCGAGCGATGCTGCCCTTGCGGATGGCGTTTCCTGCGACGACGAGGGCTGCGTGGTTCAGATGGCTGACGGCGGCTTCGTAGCCCTTTCGCTCAAGGCCGACGCGCTCGCGGACGATTGCGAGCGCGCGGCATTACTCGTCACCGCAAAGCCGGTGCCGCAAGGTTGCGCGGCCACCGTCATCGATCTGGCGCGCCTGCGAAGTCAGGGCGCAATGGCGCTTCGGCGGACCGGTCGCGGCTTTGCGGTCGAGGCCGTCAGACCCCGCGGCGTCAGCCGGCCGTGGGCTCCAGCGACGGAAACAACCGCCGAGGCCGAGCCAGCCGGCACGGCCGCAGGCGTCACCCTGCCGCGGGCGGTGGACGCAACGCCTTCGGAGTCCGACCTCCAGGCCGAGGACTAAAGCATGGGGTCAGTTCCGCCGGGCAGGGAATGTTCTTTCAGTTCGAATACGCCCAGGTGATATTCCTCTGTGTCATCCGTCGATGTCGACGACGGCTTCTTGACGAGTGCAAACGACGCGTCCGGAAACTGCTTCCAGACAACAAGGTCCTCAGGGGTGATGGTAAGCCAGCCAAACCTGAACATGTAGCGGCCGGGCTCCGTTACGTGCCCGGCCTGCTGCCAGTTTATCTTATTGACCGCCACTCAAATCATCCTTGCGCGGCTCACGACCGAACTCGGCGTGCGGAAAATGATTTTCCGGTTTGCCGATTGAGAGCATCGCCTCTTGCGCCAGCATCTCGAATACATCGAGGTGCAACGCAAATGTCGCCAAGGCCAGCTTCAAATGGCCCAACTCCCTGGTGCGAGGATCGACCATCCTGCTCACCTCACGCGTGCGTGCGTAAGATGTCGATCCTGCGCCAACATCAACGACCCACACGGGGATCGTTCCCTACCCGGCAGAGATCGGCCTGGGCTCGGGGGTTCGGGCGGGTGCCACACGGTTGATGGTCTGCGCTATGACAGGCAACTGCAACACGGTTGCACGCTGGCCTTCACAAAGCAGCGTCACCAGCACCCGGCTTCCGTCCGGAAATTCGATCGCGTCGTGATGCCGATCCGGAATGTTCTGGTCAACGACGCCGAATTTTCCAACTCGGAAATTGACCTGCCGGGTCCAGATCCATCGGCTGTCATATTTGACGTTATCGGCGAACGCCAGCTCCGTTCCAGGAAGCATGCAGACCGCGACATCGGGCTCGCGCTCGGAGGCAAAGCCCCGCGTTGAGGTGCCGCGGAAAGTCGTGGTGATGAGGGTCTCTCCCACTTGCGCCGGGCGCGTTGCTACGGCATGCAGACTATAGTCACACATCGGTTTGCTCCTCGGTCGAGATAGCCAACCGGCGCCGTCTGGAGCATGATCCGAAAATCGGACCCGTCTTCCGAAAAGGCTCATGCTCGAAGAGGCGCAGGCCTCTATCAGAGTGAACAGTCAGCCTCTTCCCGCTTGGCGGCAAATCTGCGGCTCCCGAACGCGAGCCAAATCACAAATATGTTTGCGAAACTGAGCGCGCGCCTGGAGCCTTGCCGTCATTGAGGATAGGCGGAAGTCAATTCACCACCCAGCTATCAGTTCCAACTGGGCAGCACTTGCAGCGTACTCCCGACGATACTCCCTTTAGTACTTTCGGTACAGGCCAATCAGCTTGCCCTGAATCTTCACCCGGTTCGGTGGCAGGATTCGAACTTCGTAAGACGTATTTGCCGGCTCGAGCGCAATCGAGGCGCCGCGGCGTCGGAAGCGCTTCAACGTCGCTTCCTCGTCGTCGATCAACGCCACGACGAGGTCGCCGGTCTCGGCAGTCTCGTTGCGCTGGATGAGCGCCATGTCGCCGTCCAGGATACCCGCATCCACCATGGAATCGCCGCGGACCTCCAGAGCGTAATGTTCGCCCGAGCCGAGCATATCCGGCGGTACGCTTATGGTGTGGCTGCGGGTCTGCAGCGCTTCGATCGGCGTACCGGCGGCGATGCGGCCCATGACGGGAACGGCGACCGGACGGCTGGCGTCCTCCTCCGCACCCGCGCCGCTCGCGCTACGGACCCTGCCAAGCGTGCCCTCGATGACGCTGGGCGTAAAACCCCGTCGCCCGTTGCCAGCCGCCGCCGAAAGTTCCGGCAGCTTGATCACCTCGATGGCGCGAGCGCGATTGGGGAGGCGGCGAATGAAGCCGCGCTCTTCAAGCGCCGTGATAAGACGGTGAATACCGGACTTCGATCGCAGGTCCAGGGCATCCTTCATCTCATCGAAGGAGGGGGGCACGCCCGACTCCTTCAGCCGCTCGCTGATGAATCGCAGAAGTTCATATTGTTTGCGCGTGAGCATCTCGACCAGTCCCCAGTTTGGCGTCGTTCGGATTCGCGAGACGTCTGGATTTGAGACTCCGTACCAAACGATAAGGATCTCAGTAGACGTCAAACTCAGAAACAAATCATGAACGAACACTATATGTTCGATATGTGTTCCGCAACCACTTAATTTATCGTCAACGAAACCAAAGTTTGGAAACGAAGGGCAGGCGGCTCAATCCGGCAGCCGCAAAATATCGCAGGGGGTGCCGGCGGCGGCGGCCGGGGCGAACGGCGCGCGGATCACAAGTGCCCCTGCCGCGGCGAGATTCCCGAGCAGGGAGCTATCCTGATGGTCGACGGGTGTGGCGACGAGGCAGCCGTCGCCACGCACCTCAAGGCGAGCTCGCAGGTAGTCTTCGCGCAGGTCATTGGCAGCGACATTGCGTCCAAGCACGGCGCCTTCACGGCGGTGGTGGAGCACCGATTGCCCCGAAAGCTTGCGAATCAGGGGCACCACAAACAGGAACCCGCACACATACGACGATACCGGATTTCCGGGCAGGCCGACCACCCGCATGTCGCCAAGCCGGCCGTGCATCATCGGTTTGCCCGGCCGCATGGCGATCCGCCAGAAAGTCATCGTCACGCCCTCAGCCTCCAGCGAGCGCTTGACCAGGTCATGATCGCCGACCGAGGCGCCGCCGGTGGTGACCAGGATATCGGCCCCAAGGTCGCGCGCGCGGCGGATACCCTCCGTCGTGGCTGCGACCGTGTCGGCGGCGATGCCAAGGTCCACGATATCGGCGCCTTCGTCGTGCGCGAGCGCCCGTAGCGCGTAGCCGTTGGAATAGACGATCTGGCCGGGCCCAGGGACCTGTCCGGGCATCACCAATTCGTCGCCGGTGGCGAGGATCGCGACTTTGGGCCTGCGACGAACCGGAAGCCTTGGGTAGTTCATTCCGGCGGCGAGCGAAAGATGCCGGTCGCTGAGGCGGTTGCCGGCGGTCAAGAGGACGTCACCCCGTCGGAAATCAACCCCTGCGGGGCGGATATGTCGTCCGGGTAATGCCGCCTCCGTGATGGTGATGTCACCGCCTTCAGCGACGGTATCCTCCTGGATGATGACGGCATCGGCGCCTTCGGGAATGACACCGCCGGTAAATATGCGTACCGCCTCGCCTGCCCCAAGGCCTCGTTCGAATGGCCTGCCGGCGGCTATCTCGCCGATCACCTTAAGCCTCGCCCCGGCGTGACCGGCATCCGCCGCGCGCACCGCATAGCCATCCATCGCCGACATCGCTTGCGGCGGCTGGGTGCGCAAGGCGGCGACGTCTCGCGCCAATACGCGGCGGTGGGCGCAATCCAGCGCCACCATCTCCTCAGGCAGCGGCGTGGCGCCGGAAAGCACGGCGGCAAGCGCATCTGCGACCGGCATCAATGCCAACGGAAAACTCCCCGATACGAGGCCCGCATGGGCAACACTCCCACAATCAGTCCTTCAAATTCCAAGCGCTTCCAGCGCCCTCGCCACGTCGTCGGGCGAAGTTACATGGACGGCAACGAGGCCGCGCTCGCGGGCGGCGCCGATATTCTCGGCAAGGTCGTCGAAGAACACGATGCGTTCCGCTGGCACCCCGATTGCACTCACCACATGATCATAGGCCTCGGCATCCGGTTTCCGAAGCCCGATCGAGGAGGATAGGAAAATTTCGCTGAAACGCCCGAGCACATCGGCATACTCTGCCGAAAAGAATTCAACATGGGGGCTGTTGGTATTCGAGAAAGCGTAAAGGGGCAGGCGGTTGGAAGCGCGCGCCAGGAGCTGATCGATGCCGGGCACGACGCCCGTGAAAATGGCGTTCCACCCCTCGAGCAACTGTGCATCGGAGAGGTCGACGCATAACGATGTTCGCAGGCCGGCAAAAAAGGTCGCGTCGCTGATCTCGCCCTTTTCATGGCGTCGATATAGTTCGTCGCGCCCAAACCGCGCTGCCAGATGCGCTACCTCGCACCCGGCGTGACCGGCCCAACATCGAAGCGTTCTGTTGAAATCGAGGTCGAGCACGACACGACCGAGATCAAACAGCAGCGCATCGGCCACGCCGGGCGAGGGGAGCGATTGGATCATTGCGGCGCTTTGCCGAAAGGAACGAACGGAGGGGATCGAAGTGGCATGCTCAGGCTGCTCGCGCGGAATCGCAATCAATACCGATACGGCTCGATGTCCAAAAGGGGAAACGCACTCAGGACATGAGGCAGGCTGGTGGGTGTCGCCGGGTGCAGATACGATTTGTCGAGCTCGGCGAATTTCGTAACGCCCAACAGCCCGAGGCTTCGGATCACCTCGTCTTCCAGCAATTCCAGCATCCGGACAATTCCCGTTTCGCCGGCTGCCGCCAGTGCCCAGCATTGCAGTCTGCCGATGCCGACGAGGTCGGCGCCCATGATGATCGCCTTGACGATATCGCTGCCGCGGCAGAATGCGCCATCGACCATGACCTTTGCGCGACGGCCGACTGCGTTGACGATCTCGGGCAGCACATGCATCGCGCCCCGGCCGTGGTCGAGCTGGCGTCCGCCGTGGTTGGACACGTAGATCCACTCGACCCCGTGATCGATCGCGATGCCTGCGTCTTCGGCGGTCGCGATGCCCTTCAGGATCAGCGGGATCTTGTATTTGTCCTTGATCAGCTTGACGGTGCGCCATTCGAGGCCCTTCTGGAAATCTCCGCCGGTGGCGCGCAGTCGGCTTTCCCGGACATAGCGCTTGGCGATATCGCGTTCGCGTCGGCTGTAA
>Ga0210390_10004088_pt1 | contig 12416 bp, 9 predicted proteins | sample IncBWH11OmetaG_FD_161050 | JGI IMG/M metagenome (GOLD analysis project Ga0210390, IMG submission 161050) | Forest soil microbial communities from Barre Woods Harvard Forest LTER site, Petersham, Massachusetts, United States - Inc-BW-H-11-O ...
GGCAGATCCTGAATTCGGTCTTTCTCGACCACGCGCTGCGCCGTGGGCTGACCGGCGCCATCGTCCATTTCTCGCGGATCATGCCATTGCATCGCATCCCGCCCGAGGAGGCGCAAATCGCCGAGGATTTGATCTTCGACCGGCGCCGCGACGGCTACGACCCATTGCATGCCTTTATCGCGCTGTTCGAGAACCGCACCGCCGAGAAGGCCGAGAAAAAAGGCCGCCCCGAAAAGCTCGAGGACCGCCTCGCCCAGCGCATCGTCGACGGCGACCGCCTGGGCCTCGAAGCCGACCTCGACCTCGCGATGGAGAGCTGGCCGCCGCTCGACGTCATCAACAACATCCTGCTGTCGGGTATGAAGACCGTCGGCGAATTGTTCGGTGCCGGCAAGATGCAGCTGCCCTTTGTGTTGCAGTCGGCCGAGACGATGAAAACCGCGGTGCGGTTCCTCGAGCCGCACATGGAGCGGGTCGAGGGCCAGGAAAAAGGGACGGTGGTGCTGGCGACAGTGCGCGGCGACGTGCACGACATCGGCAAGAACCTCGTCGACATCATCCTGACCAACAACGGCTACCGGGTCGTGAACCTCGGCATCAAGCAACCGATCGGCGCGATCCTCGAGGCCGCCGCCCGTCACAGCGCCGACGCCGTCGGCATGTCGGGGCTTCTCGTCAAGTCGACCGTGGTCATGCGCGAGAACCTCGAAGAGATGACACGGCAGGGTCTCGACCTGCCGGTCATGCTCGGCGGGGCCGCGTTGACCCGGCGCTATGTCGAGGAGGATTGTGTCAAGGCCTATGAGCCGGGCCGCGTCGCCTATGCCCGCGACGCCTTCGACGGCCTCGCCTTGATGGACAAGATCGTCACCGGCAATTTCGACGCCCATCTTGCCGCGGTCCGCGCCAAAAACGACGACCGGGCGGTCAAGCCCTCGCGCAAGCTCGGGCGCGCCGCCGACCCGCGACCGCTGCGCCCGCTCGATCTCGACGAAATCCGGCTGCGCCGCGCCGAGCTGACCCGCGACGTGCCGGTGCCGGAGCCACCGTTCTGGGGGCGGCGCGCCATCGCGCGGCTGTCGCCGAAAGCCGTCGTGCCTTACCTCAACGAGCGCATGCTCTACCAATTCCAATGGGGCTATCGAAAGGACGGCAAGTCGTTGGCGGAGTACCGTGAGTGGGCCCGCGACGAGCTCCGTCCGGTATTGACGCGGATGCTCGACATCGCGATCCGCGAGGAGATCCTGGTGCCCCAGGCAGCCTACGGCTATTGGCGCTGCGCCGCCGAGGGCAACGACGTGGTGGTGTTCGCCGAAGACGGGAGGCGCGAGCTCGCCCGCTTCTCGTTCCCGCGCCAGAACAAGCCGGGCGGGCTGTGCATCGCCGATTTCTTTCGCGATGTCGACGCCGGCGAGCGCGACGTGATCGGATTGCAGGTGGTGACGATGGGTCGCCGCGCATCCGACGCCGCGCGCGAGTGGTTCGCCCAGGACCGCTACCAGGATTATCTCTATTTGCACGGGCTGTCGGTCGAGATGGCCGAGGCCTTGGCCGAATACCTGCACCGGCGCATCCGCGGCGAATTGGGCTTTGCCGCCGAGGAGGCGCGCGACCCCGACGCGATGCTGAACCAGGGTTATCGGGGGAGCCGCTATTCGTTCGGCTACCCGGCCTGCCCCAACCTCGCCGACCAAAAGCAACTGCTCGAGCTACTGGGCGCCGACGAAATCGGGATCACCCTGTCCGAAGAGGACCAGCTCGACCCCGAGCAGTCGACCTCGGCGATCGTCGTCCACCACCCCCAGGCGAAATATTTTACCGTCTAGCCCGAGCGCGGCCGCGCGCTGCAACGGGCCTCAGCCAGTCCGGTAGCGGGCTGCCCGGCCGCCGCGTCGATCTTGGGCAGGTGCTGCGCGAGCGGCAGCAGCTGTTAATTTGCCTGGGCGGCGGGGGACGGCGGTCGGCGCCGGGCATGCGGATGCGGGACCCACGGGCGGTCGCCGCGGGTGGCGTTGGCGCTCTCGACCGTGACGCCGGCCGCGCCGAGCCACAGCCCCACCGCACCCAGCCGCCAGGAATCGATGCGGTCGATGACCGGCACGATCGCGCGGCAGGCAAACCCGGCGGGGACTTGGCTGACGATCGCGTCGACCCCGGCGCAGTCGACCGGCAACCCGGCGGCTCCGGTGACGATGGCCACGGTCCGACCGCGCGCCCGGTAACGGCACAACTCGCCGGTGCAGTCGAGCGCGCCTGCCGCGCCGCCCGGCGGCCATGGCGTCACGTCGAGCCCGGTCTCCTCGCCGAGAAACGACGCCCCGATCTGCTCGCCGCGGCCGATGCTGGCGAACCAGTAGCTGCCGTCGGGGGCGCGCACCGCCAGAAAACGGCCGATGTCGGCAAGGACGATGTCGGGCGGCCGGGTCGCCGCCATGCCGAGGAGACCGGCGGCGACCGCGACGAGGCCCCAGCGCCGCCAGGGCTGCCGCCACAGGCACAGCCACAACCCGCCCGCCGCGACCGTCGCCAGTCCTGCCGCCGGCAGTCGCGGCATCGGCCACACATTGCCCGGCAAGGCCGAGACGTTTTGCGCGACCAGGATCGTGGCGTCGATCCCCCAGCCCATCGGGACGAGCGCGAACCGCTCGAGGCCGAACGGCATCAACAGGCACGCGACCACACCCCACGGTAGCGTCCACACCGCGCTCAACGGCACCGCGACGACGTTGGCGAGCGGGGAATAGAATGCGATGCGGTGAAAATGGTAGATCGAGAACGGGTCGGTGCCGAGTGTCACGACGATCGTGGTGACCACCACCGCCCCGGCATAGCCCAGCGCGCGTCCGACCAAGGACGGGCGGTGCAGCAGGTGGCCGAGCCGGGCGCCATAGGTCTCGTAGACCGCGATCAGCGCCACCACCGCGCCAAACGACATTTGGAAACTGACCCCGATCAGGCTCTCGGGCTCGACCAGCAGCACAAAGGCGGCGGCGAGCGCGCACACCCGCATCGAAATCCGCAGCCGGTCGATCAGGATCGCGCCAAAGACGAGCCCGTTCATGACAAAGGCGCGCTCGGTCGGGATCGCCGCCCCCGACAGCATCAAATAGCAGGCGAGCACGACCAGGGTCGCCCCGGCGGCGATCTTTTTGATCGGGTAGCGCAGCGCCACAAACGGGATCAGCGCCAGCGCGGCGCGCACGGTGAAAAAGACAAAGCCACCGACCAGCCCCAGGTGCAGCCCGGCGATCGCCAGCAGATGCTGCAGCCCGGACTGCCGAAACGCCGCCTTGACACTTTCCGAGATGGCGCCGCGCTTGCCGGTGATCAGCGCCGAGGCGACGCCGCCGGTCGAGCCCGGCAGCACCGCGACGATCCGCTGCGACATGTCGGTGCGCAGCCGGCGCAATGCCTCGCGCCAGCCGTCGCCCGTGGCGTCCGGGTCGCCGGTGAGATGCCGCGCGCCGCCATAGGTGTAGCCGACCCCGCCGATCCGGGCAAAAAAGGCCTCGCGCTGCATGTCGTGGCTGCCCGGCAGGATCTGTCCCGGGACCGGGTAGAGCACTGCGCGCATGGCGACGCGGTCGCCGGGCAGCAGCGCGTCGCTCGACGCGGCGATATGAATGCGCAGCCGCGCCGGCTGCTCCTCGGGCGCAAGCCCCGGCAACGGGTCGGGCGCGACGACGACGCGCCAGCCGCGGTCGAGCGCGTCAATGTCGAGCACCCGGCCGGTCATCATGACCGGGCCGAGGCGACGCTGCAGCATCGGCGCCTGACGCTGCCAGGTGGTCTCGCCGATCAACGCAAAGCCGGCGCAAAACAAGCTCAGCGCCAGCGCCACCTCACACAGGAGCGGGCGCCGGTGCAACGCAAAAGCCGCACCGCCGGCGGCGACCGTCGCGACCGAGCCGAGCCACAGCGGCGGCTCGATGGAGAGCGCGAAATAGACGCCGATACCGGCGCCGAAAAACACCGGCATCCACAACAGCCGGCGCTCGCCCTCGGCGGCGTAGGACTGGGCGGCGGCGCGCAACAGCCGCGCGCCCCAGCCCGGCGCGGCCCCGAGCCCGCCGCCCGCGATTGCCGCATCCGCCATCACCGCCCCGCCGCTCGCGCGCCGCGAGACTAACCGCGTCGACTGTCAAAAAAACGTCAAGCTGGGCCGTGTAGCCGTAATTTCGCGGGCTTAGTTGACGTTGCCGCGCGAAAACCCGCCTGCTCGATCGGCACCTCGCCGCGGCCACCCCGTCGACACGTAATCGGTTGTCGGCTGCGGACGAATTGCGCATCGTGCGCACCGCCGGGCACCGAGGAGGCGACTATTGCACCGCCGTTCGCATCATTGGCCGACCGGGGCGATCCGATCAGCGCCGTGGTCTCGCATTTTTTTTCGACGGCGGGCCCGCGGGAGCGCATGGTGGACTGTGACTACCGCGGGCCTGCTGTTTGTTTTCGGCGGAGGCCCGCTCCCGGCGCAGCCAACCTCGATCAGCCCGCAACCCGCGCCCCTCGCCGTCTCCGCTGCGGCGTGCGTCGTCGCACCCCGGCCGAATGCGCTGTGGTCGCTCGCCCGGTGCTGCGCCACGGACCTGAAGAGCAACCCCGGTTGCCGCTATTACGACAAGGCGGACGAATTCATCATCCTCAAGGACAACAGCCCGCTGAAGCCGGTCAGCTACATGATCATCCCGACGGTCAAGATAACCGGGATCGAGGACCGACGGATTTTTGCGCCGCCGTTTGTCGACTTTTGGGCTTACGGCTGGCGGCAGGCGCAAACCTTGATCGGCAAGCCCGCCGCCGACATGGCGCTCGCTATCAACTCCGTCACGGGGCGCACCCAAAACCAGCTGCACATTCACATATCGTGCGTCAAGCCCGAGGTCGCGCGGGCCCTGGCCGCAGCTGGCGCCAAGATCGGGTCCGATCCGGCGACGGCGGCGCAGCTGGCGCTCGGGCCTAAACAGCACACCTACCGGATCGTCAAGGTGACCACCCTGACGGGTGCCGACAGCCCCTACAACCTCGCCGCTGCCCTGTCCGGCGCCAGGGTCGACATGGCCGCCCAAAGCATCGCCGTCGTCGGATCAACGACGCCGGGCGCGTATTACGTGCTCGACACCGTGGCACGCGGCGCCAATCGTGGCGCGGCCGAGGAGCTGCTCGACCAGTATTGCACCGGGTGACGGCGACCCCAGCCGGCGGCGAAGAGCGTTCCGACATCGCGGCGCTGACGCCACTCGAGGACAGGCGATGAACGAATGAGCCGCGCCGAGCCCTTGACATCCGAACCGGGCCGCCTGGTCCGGTGGGTTGATACCGCCTCAGGCGCGCTGCAATCGGCGGGGCCGGCGCTGCTGTTCGGCTTGCGGATGTGGGGCTCGGTGTGCCTCGCGCTCTACATCGCGTTCTGGCTCGAGCTCGACACCCCGTCCTGGGCCGGGGCGACGGCGGCCATCGTCTGTCAGCCGCATCTCGGGGCGTCGTTGCGCAAGGGCTGGTTCCGCTTGATCGGCACCGTCATCGGCGCGGTGGCGATTGTCGTCATGACGGGTTGCTTTCCACAGAATCGTGCCGCGTTTTTGCTCGTGCTGGCATTATGGGGCGCGGGATGCGCTCTGATGGCCAGCCTGCTGCGCAACTTCGCGGCCTATTCCGCGGCATTAGCCGGGTACACCGCCGCAATTATCGCGAGCGACCAGCTCGGGGCGGTCGGCGGCCTCAATGGGCAGGCTTTCATGCTTGCCGTGAACCGGGCCAGCGAGATCTGCATCGGCATCGTCTGCGCTGGCGTCGTCCTCGCCGGGACCGATTTCGGCGGCGCGCGGCGACGGGTGGCAGTGATATTCGCTAAGCTCTCGGCCGAAATCGCCAACGGTTTCGCCGACACGTTGGCGATTGCCGGCGGCGAATTCGAGCGGACCCAGTCGGTCCGGCGCGAACTCTTGCGCCGGGTCATCGCGCTCGACCCGACCGTCGATGAGGCGATGGGTGAATCCTCGGAGCTCCGCTACCACTCCCCGGTTTTACAGACTGCCTTGGACGGTTTGATTTCGGCTCTCGCGAGCTGGCGCGCGACGGCGGTTCTGCTGGTGCGATCGCCGCGAGAGCGGGCCCGTCGCGAGGCCAGCATGGTGCTCGAGCAAATGCCCGAGGTGCTGCGCACGGCGCCGGAAGAGGACGCCGCGGCGCGCTGGCTCGCCGCTCCAATGCGCTTGCTCGAGGCGTGCGATGCAGCGGTGCGCCGGCTTAGCGCACTACCGACGCAAATACCCTCGCTGCGGCTGCTCGCGGACGAGGCGGCAGCGGCGCTGGCCGGCATTTCACAGGCGCTCAACGCGCTCGCCCTACTCGTTGCCGATCCCAGCCGGCCCGCTTTTTATCGCAGCCGCGGCATTCGCCGCCTTCGCATCCCCGATTGGCTTCCGCCGCTGGTCAATGCCGGGCGCGCCTTCGTTGTGATCGGCGGCTCGGCAGTGTTCTGGATCGTCACCGCATGGCCTGGTGGTGCCGAGGCGATTACCTTCGCAACAATCGTTGTGATCCTGTTCGCGCCCCGGGCCGAGCAAGCTTCCCATATGGCGATCGGCTTCATGGTCGGCTGTGTCCTAAGCGTGGCTATTGCCGCAACCCTAGATTTCGCGATCCTACCGAACATTGAGACTTTCGCTGGCTTTAGCCTGGCACTCGGCCTCGTGCTGGTGCCAGCAGGTGCGCTTCTCGCCTCGCAATGGCAACCGGCCGTTTTTACTGCGATGGCGAATGTCTTTGTTCCACTGCTGGCGCCGACCAACCCGATGAGCTACGACACCCAACAATTCTATAATACGGCGTTGGCGGTCGTTGCCGGGGTGGGTGCCGCCGCTTTCTCGTTTCGATTACTACCGTCGCTGTCGCCGGCCTATCGTACCCGCAGGGTGTTGGCGCTGACACTGCGCGATCTGCGCCGCCTGGCGAGCGGCCCGATCCCGGACACGGCCGAGAACTGGCATCAGCGCATGTATGCCAGGTTCGCGCTGCTGCCGGATCAGGCGCAGCCATTGCAGCGCTCGCAGCTTATGGCGGCGTTTTTGGCGGGCACGGGAATCATCCAGCTTCGCTATATATGTCGTGGGTTCGATCTGAGAACCCACCTCGATACGGTGCTTGAGGCCGTGGCGCGCGGCGACTGCACAGCGGCGGCCGTGACGCTTGGCCATCTCGACGCGGCACTCGCCTCTCGGCCGGGCGCCGCGGCACTTCGGGCGCGCGGCCTCATCCTTGCAATCTCCTCGGCGCTGACCCAGCATTCCTCCTATTTCGACGCGGGGGCACCAGGGTGAGGTTCACCGAGGTCAACCTGTTCGGCGTCTACGTCGCCCCGATCTCGGCGATTATGGTCGCCGCCTGGTTTGTCACCATTTGGCTGAGATGGGGGGCGGCGCGCTTTGGGCTGTTGCGCTACGTCTGGCACCCCTCGCTTTTTGTGTTCGCAGTCTACATGATCGTGCTGTCGTCGATGGTCTTGCTGGTCGCGAGATGGCCGATACCGAGTTGAGGTCGCGCGAAGACGCGCCGCCGAACGCGCCCGCAGCGGACCGGCTCCGCGCGCCGGACCTGGCGCCTCGCCGGCGGTCGCGCCTCCGCATCCTGCCGGTCGTGCTCACGCTGATCGTCATTGTGATTGCTGCGGGGCTCGGCCAGGCGGCGTGGACCCTCTATATGGAGGCGCCGTGGACGCGCGACGGCACCGTGCGGGTCTATGTCGTAACGATGGCGCCGCAGGTCGCGGGCGAGATCGTACAGCTGCCGGTCACCGACAACCAGCTGGTGCGCAAGGGCGATTTGCTGGTGGCGATCGACCCGACCGACTACAAGATCGCTGTCGACCTCGCGCAAGCGGCGGTGCAGCAGGCGCAGGTCGACGCGCGGAATGTCGAGCGCGAGGCCCAGCGCCGTCAGGAGCTGACCCAACTGGCGGTGACCAAGGAGGAAAAGCAGACTTACGAAAGCAACGCCGTCGCGTCGCAGGCGGCCTATCAGCAGGCGGTCGCGCGTTTGAACCAGGCGCGGGTCAATCTGCAGCGCACCGAGATCCGCTCGCCGGTCAACGGCTATGTGACCAACCTTTTGGCGCAGCTCGGCGATTATGCAACGGTCGGAGAGAATTTGATCTCTCTGGTCGATGCCGACTCGTACTGGGTCGACGGCTATTTCGAGGAAACCAACCTCGGCCGCATCCACAAAGGCGACCCGGCGACGGTCAAGCTGATGGGCTATCCGCAAACCCTGGACGGCCACGTCGACAGCATCGCCCGCGCGATCAACGTCGCGAACGCCCAGCCGAACGGCGAAGGCCTCGCCACGGTAAACCCGATCTTCACCTGGGTGCGGCTGGCCCAGCGGGTCCCGGTGCGCGTCCACATCGACCATGTGCCCGAGGGTGTGCACCTGGTCGCCGGGATGACCGCCACGGTCCAGATCAACCCCCGCCGACCCCATCGGCCGAGTAGCCCATAGACGCGAGGAGCCTCGGGCCTGCGCCGGGCTGCGGTGACCGCGCCTGTCAGACCCTCGCTGCTTCGATCAGCAGCGCGCGAAACCAGAGGTGCGCCGGTGTCCGCGCATTGCGCCGATGCCATGCCATCGACACGGTTACCGCGAGCGCAAGCGGCAGCGCGGTGACTGAAAAGCCAGCCGCGGCGATGCGCCGGGCGGTGCGCTCGGGCACGGTTGCGATCAGGTCGGTCGCCTCCAGCACCGCCGGCAGCGCCAGGTAGGTCGCGACCAGCAGACGGATGCGCCGGCCGAGCCCGAGTGCCGCGAGCGGGCGGTCGACGGCGCCGGTCGTGTCGCCGCGCGGCGACACCAGGACATGGCCGAGGGCGGCATAGGCCTCGACCGACAACGGCTCGGCGAGGCAGGGATGCCCGCGCCTCGCAATGACGACAAACGGGTCGTCGAACAGCACCGTCGTCGCGAAGCGCTGCGGCAACGCGCCGAGCCGCGCGCCGAGATGGGCGACCGCGACGTCTACAGCCTCGCGGTCGAGCCGCTCGGGCGCCTCGGCTCCGGTGATCGGAACAAGCCGCAAGGTCGCCCGCGGTGCGGTCCGGCTAAAGCTTTCGGCGAGCCGCTCGACGAGCGGAACCTCGGCGTATTCGGCCATGCCGGCGGTGAAGATGCGCTCGCTCTGCGCCGGGTCGAAGCTGGTGCCGGGGTTCAGCGCCGCGTCGATGTGCTCGATCGCGGTCGTCACAAGCGGTGCGATCTCGCGCGCGCGAGCGGTCGGCTCCATGCCGGCGGGGCTGCGGACAAAGAGGTCGTCGGCGAACAGGTCGCGCAGCCGCGAGAGCGCGTGGCTCATCGCCGGCTGCGACAAGCCGATGCGGCCGGCGGCGCGGGTGACCGCCCGCTCGGTCATCAGCGCGTCAAACGCCTTCAACAGGTTCAGGTCGACGGCTCGGATATCCATCAGGCTTATGACTGATATCAACAATCGATTGGGTAAATGGCTAGGCTCAAGCAAATGTGCCAGGGGTCGAGTTCCTCGAGGCCTGATGAGCGGTTTTGCGCACCCACCCGTTTTCGCGAGCGCACCGCGGCACCTCCTTCGCGGTCAGCGTACGCTATGACCGCGCTCGGCAGTGCCGCCTGGTGCTTGGCGTTTGCGCTGTTGATCCTCGCGGTCCTGATGCTCGACGAGTACGTCACCAGGCTCGAAAAGAAGGGGCCGCGGCGATGACCGCTACGTCCCGCCGCGAGCCGGCTGGTGCTGGCCCCGGCGTTGTCGTACTCTTGCGACCCTGTCGCCGGCTGGGAGAGGCGTAATGGGAGCGCGCAGCGGAAAGCAGTATCTGGCGGGCCTCCGCGAGCAGGAGCGCGAGGTTTGGCTCGGCGGCGAGCGGGTCCGCGACGTGACCACCCACCCTGGGCTCAAGGGCGGCGCGCGCGCCATCGCGTCGCTCTACGACCAGCAATGCGACCCGAAACTGCGCGACCGGATGACCTACGTCTCGCCGAGTTCGGGCGAGCGGGTCGGGTTGTCGTTCATCATCCCGCGCACTCGCGAAGACCTCGAGCGCCGCAGTGCGATGATGCTGAATTGGGCGCGCACCACTTGCGGCATGATGGGCCGCTCGCCCGATTTCATGAACGTCACCTACGCCGCCTGGGCCGGCGCCGTCGAGTTCTTTGCGCAGGGCCGCCGCGAATTCGGCGACAACATGATCCGCTACTACGAATACATCCGGGAAAACGACCTGACCCTTACCCATTCCTTGATCAACCTGCAGCGCAGCCGCACGGCGTCGGGCGTCTTCAACCTGCAGGAGGGGACGGCACTTCAGGTCGTGCGCGAGACCGATGCGGGCATCGTCGTGCGCGGCGCCCGGATCCTGGCGACGTTGGGGCCGCTCGCCGACGAGATCGGCGTCTATTCGCCGCGCATGGGACGCCACACCGAAAATCACAGCCCGTTCGCGCTGAGCTTTGCGATCCCGTGCAGCGCGCCGGGGCTCAAATTCCTGTGCCGCGACAGCTTCGACCAAGGCCGCTCGCATTTCGACCAGCCGCTCGGCTCGCGGTTCGAGGAGATGGACTGCATCGTCTTTTTCGACGACGTGCTGGTGCCATGGGAGCGGGTGTTTCTGCTGGGCGACGTCGACCGGCTGAACGCGACCGCGCAAGCCACCCATTCCTCGGTGCATTCGGCGCACCAGGGGGCGGCGAAGAACCTCGCCAAATGCGAGTTCGTGCTCGGCACCGCGCTGTTGATGACCCAGGCCCTCGGCAACGGCCACCTGCCGCAGGTCGAGGAGCGGATCGGCGAGTTGATGCTGACGACGCAACTGACCCGTGCCTGCATCCGCGCCGCCGAGGCCGACGCAAAGCTCGACGAATGGGGGGTCATGTGCCCCGACCCGCTGATGGCGGAAAGCCCGCGCAATCTGTTTATGAACGCCTATCCGCGGATGATCGAGATCCTGCAATTGCTGGGGTCGAGCAGCTTTATGCTGACGCCGAGCGAGGCGGATTTCAAAGGCCCGTTAAAAGCCGACATCGAGCAGTACCTGGCGACCGACACGACGCCGGCCAAAGAGCGGGTCAGATTGTTCCGGCTCGCCTGGGACCTCGCCGGCAACGCCTTTGGCAGCCGCCAGGTGCTTTACGAGCGCTTTTTTGCGAGCGACCCGTTGACCCGGGCGCGGGCACTCGCCTCGATCTACCCGAAACAGGAAGTCATGGACCGCGTGCTCGAATTCCTCGGCCGTGACGACGACAATTTGTAACGGAGGAAAGCATGAAAAAGCCGATGTATCTGCAGCACGTCAACCTCTACGTGCGGAACGCCGAGCGCTCGAAACAGTGGTACGAGGATCTGCTCGGCCTGCACACCTACGAGTACCGGCCGGGCTGGGCCGCCTTCATGTCGGCCGACACCGAGCAGTCGCACGAGGTTGCGCTGATGCAGTTGGGGCCGGACGCGGCGTTGCAGCAGAAGGGTCAGGTCGGCCTCAACCACATGGCCTGGCGGCTCGAATCGCTCGACGATTTGAAGGAGTTTTATCAGCGCTGCAAGGAGAAGGGCCAACCGATCGAGCGCATCGCCGACCACGGCATCTCGCTCGGCATCTACCTGCGCGACCCCGACGGCAACGGCGTCGAGGTGTTTTATGAGATGGCGCGCGCGGAATGGCCGGTCGACTACCACGTCTTCACCCGCGAGAAGACCGGCAACGGCCGTTTCCCCGGCCCGTGGGACAATGACGAGGCGTTCATGCGGCCGCAGGCGCTGGCGCCGCAGCCGGTCGCCGCGCAGTAGCCTGCGATAGCCTATTCAGCTATTCGTAACTCGTCATTCCCGCGAAAGCGGCAATCCGGAGCCCCGCGATCGACAATCGAGACTGAAACTCTGGACCCCCGCTTTCGCGGGGGTGACGATAAAGAATAGAGGGGATACATGAGCGGCCAATCCGACCAGCTCGCCCGCCTGCTGCTGCGGCAGGAAATCGAGGAGTTCCTCTACCATGAGGCGGAGCTCCTCGACGAGCGGCGCTACGAAGACTGGCTCAAGCTGATCGCCGAGGACATCCGCTACTGGATGCCGATGCGGCGCAACGTCAAGGTCGGCGAGAGCGAGCGCGAGTTCACCCGCGCCGACCACGACATCAACTGGTTCGACGAGGGCCGCGAGACCCTGGAGCGCCGGGTCAGGCAGATCATGACCGGCATCCACTGGGCCGAGGAGCCGGTCTCGCGCATCACCCACATCGTCTCGAACGTGCAACTGCGCGAGGCCACACCTTCCGTCGCCGACGCCGCCGAGGTGTTGGTCAAATCCCGGTTTCTGATCTACCGCAACCGGGTCGAGACCGAGACCGACATCCTCGTCGGCAAGCGCGAGGACCGGCTGCGCCGCGCCGGGCGCGGCTGGC
>Ga0210390_10004089_pt1 | contig 12415 bp, 11 predicted proteins | sample IncBWH11OmetaG_FD_161050 | JGI IMG/M metagenome (GOLD analysis project Ga0210390, IMG submission 161050) | Forest soil microbial communities from Barre Woods Harvard Forest LTER site, Petersham, Massachusetts, United States - Inc-BW-H-11-O ...
GCCGTGAGGTCGAGAACCTGCTCGGCGCTGGCGGCGTGCCGGTCACCGTCATCCGGGCCGGGATCATCGTCGGGCACGGCGGTATCTCCTGGGAGCTGACCCGTCAGCTCGTCGAGCACCTGCCGGTCATGGTCACCCCCCGGTGGGTCGCCACCCGCGCGCAGCCGATCGCGGTCGACGATGTGGTGGCGTACCTGGCCGGCGTGCTGGAGCCGCCAGCGGCGTCGGGCCAGGTCTATGAGGTCGGGGGACCGGATGTGCTGCGGTACTCGGCCATGCTGCGCCGGGTTGCCGCGATCGAGAACCGCCCGCTGCTCCTGCTGCCCGTACCGCTGCTCACTCCGCGGCTGTCCTCGCTGTGGCTGACCGCGGTCACCGACATCGACATCGGTACCGGCCGGGTCCTCATCGACTCCATGACCAACGAGGTGATCGTGCGCGACCAGTCGATCAAGGACCTGATCGCGATCCGGCCCATGTCCTACGACGACGCCGTGCGCGCGGCGCTGCGCGAACGGCGCCAGGCCCGGCAGGCCCGCTCGTGACGGCGCGACGCGCCGCCGGGCTCAGGGCCGCCGCCTGCCGCGGGGCGGCCGGGCTCGGGGCGGCGGCGCTGCTGCGGTCCTCGTTCGCCGCCCAGGCCGGCTCCGCGCGCTTCTACCTGCTGACCGCCGGCCTGGCCGGCACCTGGACGGGCGGCGCGCTCGGCGCGGGCCCCATCCCGTGGCGCGGCGAGGGCTGGCGCACCCGCCCCGGAAGCGCGGCGCGGGTCTTTATCGTCGTCCCCGTCGTCACCGGGGCCGCGACCTTCGCCGTGTTCTACGGTGCCGCCCGGTCCGCCCGCCGCCACCGCACCCTGCGTCGCGCCATCGCCAGCGTGCTGCGCTACGCCGACGCCGGGTCAACCCCGCTGGTCGTGCTCATCGCGTCGGGCAGCGGGGTGGCCGAAGAACTGTTCTTCCGCGGCGCCTTGTGGTCCGGACCGCGGCCGCTCCGCACCACCACGTTCGCCTACGCCGCATCGACCGCCGCTACCGGCAACCCGGCGCTGGTCCTGGCCGGCCTGATCACCAGCGTGATCTTCGGCTGGCAGCGAGCCGCCACCGGCGGAGTGCTCGCCCCGGCCCTCACCCACGTCACCTGGTCCGTACTCATGCTGCGCTACCTCCCGCCGCTGTTCCGTGACGCGGACCGGCCGCCGGACCTCCACTGAAGTCTCGTGACGATGCCACATCGACCAAGATCGGCGCGGCCGCCTGCCTCGCCGGTCTTGGCCGCACAGCCGTCCAGATCGGCGGGTCGGCGCGCGGTTATCAGGGCGTTGGCGGGCCTCTCAACAGTCCCGGTACGGCCTATTAGATGATCGTCTGCACTGTATATTTATACATCACCACCTTTGGGGCGAACGTCCGTTTCTGCCGCGTTTAGTGTCCTTGTGCTCAGTGGCGGGCCTCAGCAGCTCACGCGTTGGCGGCTATCGTGGCCGCCAGCAGCCCGTCGAGGCGGTCCAGGTCTGCTGCCGCATCTAGGTGAAGCTCGATCCAGTCCCGTCGGGACGGATCACGCCGGACGGCGGGATCAGCACCGAAGCGGTCCCTGACCCGCAACCACCCGGCCCGGGTGATCCGCAGATCGATCACGCCAGGCGCCTCCAAGTGGGCAATTTCACGGCTGGCAGTGAACAAGGCTGGCTTATCGCCATAAAGAGAGCGCCGTTCCACCGCTGGGCCCGTCGCGAGCATGGCGACAACGAAAGCCTCCCATAGCACGTCACCCCTGTCGCCGCTCATTACAGCCAGGATAAAAGGACGACCGCAGGCCAGTCCGTGGTTTACTCTCATGCCGCGACTCGGGTCAGTCGATGGGCTTGCGGAAGAACACCCGGTTGAATCCGTCTTGCTCGCCCCGGTGGGTCTCGGCGTACCCATGGCGAGGGTAGTAGGCGAGATTCTCGGTCATGGCCTCGTTGGTGTACAGCCGGATCTCGCGAAGACCCAGGCCGCGCGCCTGGTCCTCAGCCAGTGCGAGCAGCCGGGCGCCGATCCCGCGGCCCTGGGCTGCGGGCAGGACGGCCACATTGTCCAGCAGCAGATAGCCAGGCTGGGCAATCATGATGGCAAAGCCGACGATCTGCCCGTCCTCGAGGGCAGCCCACGCCTGCCGGTCGCGGACCGCCTGCGTGTAGTCGGCGGTCATCGGCGCCGGTGCCCTGCCGATCCGGGGCACGTACTTCTGATCGCGCGGAGCTCATCGACGTCGCCGGGGCCAGCACGGCGGATCATGACCACAGCCGAAGCATAGACAGTCCTCCCGCGCGCAGCGCGCGAGAGGCGAGCAGGTGGTAGGGTGCCGCGCTCAGCTGGCATCGTGCAACCCTGACGTGGCGTGGCACGTCTAACCGGCTATGAGAGGCGCAATAGCTGCCCTGCTCGCCGTCGCGGCGGCCGTGCTGCTTACCGCGTGTGCCCACGGAACCGGTCGTGCCGGGGGCCAGCCCCCGGCCACTGCGGGAACCTGGGCCTCGGCGGAACCGGCCGCGGCGCCGGTACCCGGCTGGCGGGTGCTGCCGGGGCAGTTCGTCTCGTTGCGGTTCGCCCCGGCCAGCCAGCAGACTCAGGGGTCGATGGGGTTCCTGGAGGTGGCGCTCGGTGACGTGCGGACCGGTGCTGTGGTCCGGCGGCTGCTCCGGGCTTCGGCCAGCAGCGGCATGCAGGTGTCCGGCCTGGCCCTGGACCGGGCACGCGACCTGTGGATCACCTACAGCAAGGGGCCAGCCTACGGGGGTGACGTGGCGGGCGGCGATCCGCGCCCGTATACCTGCGCAAATGAGATCGACGAGGTGCACGCCGGCACCGGGCATGTCACCGTTTTCCTGCGTACCGGCGACAACGTCCTGATCAGCGGGGCCCGCCCCAGCCCTGACGGCACGCGGCTGGTGTACACCGAGTCGGCCTGCGCCGCGTACTTCGACGCTCATCTGCGGGTGACCGATCTAGGATCCGGGCGGAGCTGGACAATCGGCCAGAGCTTGCCGCGCTGCCACCTGCTCACCAGCCCGGCGTGGAGCGCGAACGGCCGGGACCTGCTCGTCGGCTACGACCCGCCTGGCCAGACCGGCTACAGCGGGCCGCAAGGCACCTGCCCGGCATGGTCGGCCGGGCGGCTGGTCCAGCTGGACGCGCTGACAAGCCAGCCCGCACTGACCGGGACAACCACGCGGGCCGACCCTGGCTGCCAGATCACCTCCGTGGCCGGCGGCGCCGGCGGCGGCATGCTCGCTATCGAGGGGTGCGGCGCCGTCCCGGACTATACCGACGGCCCGGCCCGGCTGCTGGTCCTGTCCGCCAGCACGCACCCGGTACGCCGGCTCAGCCTCGGCACATGCACCGACGGCAGCGACCTCGCCGTCAACCAAGCCGGCACGAGCACTCTGATCAGCGCCTACCTGTACTGCAACCCGCCGGGTCACCCCGGGCCGGTAACCCGGCTGTGGGAGTATCACGACGGCACGCTCCGGCTGATTACCAGCATTCCGGGAGACACCAGCGGCGCCAGCATGATGGCCTGGCTGAGCTAGCCGACGCAAGCAGGCCGGGGAACTGGCCCCGAGGCCGCCGATCAAGGCCGACGAGGTCACGGCCGGAGCTTGCCACCGGGCCGGCAACCGCCGCACGCCTGGTCCCCCGGCTCCAGTGCACCTCGACCGGCCCCGGGCGGTGACCAGCACCTCATGTAAGCGCTCCACCACCAGCGGCCCGCCACAAGCGCCTGCCCTGCACGAATCTGCCCAAGGACCCCTGCACCAAGCGCACCCAGGAAGGTAATCCGCCCTCTACGGTCAAAGGCGCCCTCCTGACGCCACGCTGAACCAGATGATCTGTGATACAGCGCGGCCTAACTGCCGACCACCGCCCGAATCTGCCGAAATGAGCATCTTCTGTCCGCGCATATCTATACGCCGAATTGCATACTCACTCACGGCCCACTCGCCTCATCAGCGATTATCCGCGCAGCGTCTTCCAACCGCGCGGTGGAGTACGCGCAGCTCGCGCTTCGCGAGGCACCCACCGTCTACTTCGAGGGAATCCCGCAGCTGTTCCTGGCCTCATGTCTGTGCTCGACCGGGCAGCTCGACCAAGGGTTGCCGGTCCTCGAGGCGATCGTCCCCATAGCCGAGGCCTGGGAGCATCGCATGATATGGATGTTCTCAGCAAGCGTTCTGGCTGAGGCGTACGGCTCCTCCGGGCGGGTGGACGACGCGCGAGAGCTGGCCGAGCGCGTGCTCAGCTGGGCCGAGCGTGGCGGTGCCGACTACCTCACAGCGCGCGCTCACCGCATGCTGGGCGTGCTGGAAGCCGCCTCCGGTCGGCCAGCGGTCGCAATAGCCCACCTCGACCGCGCGATCGAAGTCGCCGGACGAACAGGATCCGAGAACGAACTCGCCCTGGCGTTCGGCGAGCGCGGTCGGCTGCTACGCGGCGTCGAGGGCCGCTCCGACCTCGAGCGTGCACTCGCGATCTTCACCCGCCTCGGAACGCGCGTCGAGCCGGAGCGCATTCGAGCCGAACTCCCTGCCGCCGCCACGTAGAGGCCGGGCCTCATCGAGCACTCACCCGCCGAGCACGTCCGCCGTCCCGCGGTGCCCGCCGAATTAGCCACCCTCGGGTTCAGCCACCTGCAGTTCGAGGCCCTGCTCACCGCCGCCCGGGAATCCACCAACCCTTACGACTTCGCGCTGGTGGCCATGCTCGGCCTGCTCGGCTTGCGGATCTTCGAGGCCACCAGCGCAGACATCACCGACCTCGGCGAAGAACACGGCCACCGGGTACTGCGCGCATGCGGCAAGGACACCAAGATCATCCAGGTACCGCTGCCACCAGCGGTCGGCCGTGCCATCGACCGAGCCACCGGAGCCCGGGACCGCGGCCCGATCCTGCTCAACGGCCGCAGCGCCCGGATGGACCGCCACGCGGCGACCCGGCGCTTGCGGCGCCTAGCCCCATCTACCGGCCTGCGGGCGAAGGTTCACCTGCATATGCTCCGCCACACTTTCGTCACGACGATGCTTGATGCCGGCGTGGACCTCCGGACGTCCAGATCGCCGCTCGCCACGCTGATCCGCGCACCACGATGCGCTACGGCGGCGGGGCCTCAACGGCGTGTTCGTGCTGTGCAGAGTGCGGAGAGTCGTTGCGCAGTCGCGCCTGTTCGATCTTCTGCTGCGGGTGGTATTGCGTGCGGTGCTTCCCCATGGGGTCGCAGGTGCGGCGACGGAGCGCCGCGACTATGGGAGCGGGTCAGATCGCAGGTCGGCAGCGTTGTGTGCCGTATCCCGTCGAGTGTCCGGTGGCATGAGCATCATCTGAAATGACCGTATCTCCAGGTCGTGTCGTGCTGGGCGAGCGTGGCGGGTCAACCGCCAAGGCCGGCGGCGCGGGCCCGCAGCATTGCCTCGGTGCGGTCGTTGACCTGGAGTTTAGTGAATATATTGCTTACGTGGTTGCGCACGGTTTTGGGTGACAGGACGAGTTTATGGGCGATCTGGCTGTTGGGCATGCCGCGGGCGAGGAGTTCGAGTACTTCCCGCTCGCGGTCGGACAGTTCAGGGAACAGTACCGGATCGCGCGCTGATAGCGGCCGCGTGAGGTAGGACAGGATGCGGCTGGCGACCGCCGGCCCGAAGACCACGTCGCCGCGCGCGACCGACTCCAGTGCCCGCAGCAGGTCATCGGTGTCCGCGCCCTTCACGACGTAGCCGCGGGCTCCGGCGCGCATCGCTGCGAACACCGGCTCATCCTCATCCAGCATGGTCAGCACGAGCACGGCGATAGCGGGGTTGGCGGCGACAATCTTGCGTGTTGCCTCGACGCCGTTGACGCCGGGCATGTTGAGGTCCATCACGACCACATCGGGAAGCAGTTTTGCCGCCTGCGCGATTGCGGCGTCGCCGTCCGCGGCCTCGCCGGCCAGCTCGATGTCTGGCAGCGAGTCGATCAGCGCCTTGAGCCCCCGGCGGAATGTCGGATGGTCGTCGGCGACGAGGACCCGGGTGATCATGATGTCACTCGCAGGGGTAGGACGGCCACGACGGCGGTGCCGCCGTCCCGGCTGCCGACTGAGCAGGCGCCGCCGAGTTCGGCCGCGCGCTCAGCCATCGCGGCCAAGCCGACGCCGGTGCAGCGGTCATCCCGGCGGGTGGCGATGCCGACGCCGTCGTCGGTGACCTCAAGTCGCAGCTGTGCGTTCTCGATGGTGAATGCCACCATGGTGTGCCGGGCTCTGGAGTGCCGCGCCGCGTTGGTCAGCGCCTCGGCGGCGATGCGATAGGCGGCCACCTCGACTGCGGCCGGCAATGGCGGCAGGGCTGGCGCGGACACGCAGATGTCAAGCGCGCCGCGTTCGCCGAGCCGCGCGGCGTAGGCCTGTACGGCCGGCACCAAGCCGAGCTGATCCAGGTCGGGCGGCCGCAGGTCGTAGACGAGCCTGCGGACGCCAGTGATCGAGGCCTGCACTTCGCTCTTGAGTTCGGCCAGCGTCACGGCCGTGGCTTGCGGGTCGGTAGCCAGGGTATTGCGGGCCGCGTCGAGGCCGAACATGATCCCTGCGAGTGCGGGCCCGAGCCCGTCGTGCAGGTCACGGCGGATGCGGCGCCGCTCTTCCTCCCGCGCGGCGACGAGCGATTCCCGTGAGCGCTGCAGGTCACTGGTCAGCGTCGCGGCGTGGGCGGCGACGGCGATGTGCTGCGCGAGGTCGCGAAGCAGGGTGAGGTCGCGCTGGCTGTAGTGCTCGTTCGGGGTTCGCTGCGCGACGATAAGGGAGCCGGCTTGCCTGCCACGAAGCGTGAGGGGCACCACGATCTCGGGGCCAGCTCGACGGCCAGCGGAGGCTGCCGGCGCCTGCTCGCCGGTCAGGACGACCGCGGCGTAGGGTGCGCGTAGTGCGTCGGCGACGGCGCGCACAACCTGGTGCAGGAGGTCGCCGGGGCTGCCGGTGATGCGGCGGCCCAGATCGGCGAGCGCCGCGTAGGGGTCCCCCCTGGCGCCGTAGATCAGGCGGTCGACCGAGCGCTGCAGCCGGGCCCGCAGCGGCGCGGCCAGGACCGCGATGAGCCCCGCGGCGACGAAGATGGCAGCGCGGTCGGCGCGGCTGCCCAGCACCGCTAGCGCGAGGCCCACGACGGCGATATAGGCGGCAAGGAGCAGGGCGGACAGCGAACCGTAGACCAGCAGGCGCGGCAGCACCAGGCCGTCGCGGCGGACAAGGGTGACGGCCAGGGTGACCGGCAGCAAGAACGTGGCTATCACGTTGAGCGCCACGATGACAATGGCGAGTGCCTTCGGGCCGGGCACCGCGATGGTAATCGCTATGACCGCGACCACACCAAGGAGCCAGCGCAGCTGGGCGCGGACAGCCGCGTCGCCGCGGTAGAACCGCCAGGCCACCGAGGCGAGGGTGGCCACCGCGGTGACAGCGAGGGTAAGAAAGCCGGCGAAGCCGATGACACGCAAGGCCGGTCCGGCACCAGTCCAGCCCACAGGGTTGGCGATGTGACCCGAGAATGCGGGCATCGGGCCGGGCGAGAAAGCGATCGCGAGCCAGATCGCGGCGAGCGAGACGGCGACGCCCCCGACGGCCCAGCGCCACCGGGGTCCGGGTACGTCGCCGGTGGGGAACCACAGCAGGGCAAGCAGCAGGCCAGTGGGAACCCCAATCCACAGCCAGGTGTAGACCCAGGCGACGGGCAAGATGACCGGGCCGTGATGACGCAGGCCATACATGACGAAGACATGCAGCACGATCGTGGCGGCGCACAGCGCGCCGAAACCAAGGAAAAGCCAGGCCAGACGGTCCTGGTCCGGCGGGCGGTCCGGGTCGCGGCCCCGGTTACGCAGCATGAACGCGGCCAGGAGCGGGAACGCCGGGGCGGCGACCAGGTTGATCCAGGTTCCGGTCTCGACAATGGGCAGGTAGATGCTGGTCTCGGCGGCGATCACCACGGCGGCGGCCACCGCGATCGTGTTGAGAACCGCGACCGTGACCGCGACCCGCGCCCAGGCCGCAAGACGCTGGCCGGTACCGGGTGCAGCGCCTGGTATCCCCGCCATCGCATCGTTACGCGGCCCGGGCGGTAGGGTCATGTCACGGTGTGGCGCTAGGCGCTGACCGCGACGCGGGCATCGGCCCTCCCGCTCGCCTTGCCGGCACTGGCGCCAGTACCCGGCCTGATAGCCAGACGGGCACTCACGGCGAGCAGCCACAGCAGGCCAAGCAGGAACGCCAGCGGGTTGGCGCTGAAGGGATCATGGATGCCGATGATGGTCAAGATCAGGCCAGCGGCGCCGAGGACGAAGCCGCAGTAGGCAGTGGGCCGGCCAACAAGGCCGGCGCGGTGCAGCGCGGCCGCGGCAGCCGCGATGAAGATCGCGGACGGCAGCCAGCTGATGACGAACGCCACGCCGCCCAGATCGTTGAGGACCAGGGCGAGCTGCGGGCTGATAGTACTGTGGTCCACCCAGAGCGCCATGACGGGGGCAGCCGAGCCGAGCTTGACAGCGACCATGACCGCGCCCGAGACGATTCCGGTACCCGCGGCGATGCTGCCGCGCCGACCCGCCGCACCGCGGCGCAGGACGTCGGCGAGATAGCCCAGGAAGACGATAAACGCGGCGAAGCCCAGCACCTCCAAGGCCACTCCCGCGGCGACGCTTGCGCTGGAGACCTGGTGAGCGGCGTCTCTGAGTACCTGATCGCCCGTCGGACGGGCAGACTGGCCGGAGCCGGCAGTGGCCATCTGGTTGCCGACCAGGATAAGTACGACGAAGGCGGCGCCTGTCGCAGCGCCAAGGCGGTCGCGGACGGTAGTAGACATCTCATTCCTCCCGCAGGCCGGCACGGTCGGCCAGCCCGCACATGCAACATCCACCGGGACCTGTCCCGTCGTCATGGGGCTCGCAGTCCCGACCTGTCCCGGCGCAAGAAACCGGCGTCAGGCTCGCCGCATGCCGCCCGAAGCGCCCCCGCACCATGCCCCAGGGCCGGCTAACGCGCGTACCGATCGCTGCTGGGCTTGACAGTTGCCTACAGCTTCCAGCGGAGTGCCGGCCGGTTGACTTTCTTGGCCGGGCGGTGTCGTCTTTCCCCGATCTCGTGAGCTGCCTCAAGCGGGATCCAGACCAGCAGTTCGACGAGGTAGAAGACCAGGAGCGTTATCACGATCACGGCTGCGGCGGGCGCGACGATCGGCAGGGCGAGGGCAGCTATCAAGGCGACACGCCAGGCTTCTGTCCACCACTTCTTGCGCCCTGCGGGATTCGTCAGGGCACCCAGCCTTACGGCGGCCCACATGATCCAGCGGCGCAGGAACGGGACGCCGAGTTCCCGCATGGCCTGCCGGAAGATGCCGTCTGCGTCGATCCGGCTGATGCGGTCGGCTGGGACAGCGATGTTGCACAGGTAGTCGTGCAAGATGGCGGCTTTGGTGTAGCGGCCGTAGCGCGGGATGAACCACACGAACACACGAGGTACAGAAGCGAAATCGGTCCGCTTGCGTGCAGGCACCTCGAAGTCCTCGCTCGTCGCACGGTAGCTCAGCGCCCGCAGGGTCTCCCAGTCCTGGTCATCGATTTGGCGGACATCGACGGTGGAGCCGGCCGGGAATCCGAGCGGCCGCTGGGAGCGTGCGTCTCCGCCCTGCAGAGGTATCTCAATAGTCATGACAGCCTCCTCCCCCGGCGGTCTATCCACCATAGAGACGCGAACCCGGGGCTCGAATACACCGCGGTCAGTGGCGCTGTCCCTCGCGAGCCACGAGCCACGCGCCGCGGCGCCCGTGATGATCGCCTGGTGCAGCACGGTGTCACCAGTGCCTGGCTGTGAGGCCAGGTAGTCCCGTGTTTTCTCCCATGCGGCAACGAACTGGCCGGCTGGGCGCCGCTGAGGACCCCGAACGCGTTGATCCAAGCCAGCTGATCAGACATGGTTCCACCTTCCCCGCCGCCGACCGCGCTCCGTCATCGCTATTGCGTCCTGCCGCTCGGCTGGCCCGCTGGATCCGGCACTGACCTTGACATGGGCAACGCCCAGCGGGCATGGGCCGCTGGTTAGAGAGCACCACGAATCAGTGCAGGCAGGGTGCCGGAGATATGGAAGTCCGGTGAATGCGCAGGCAACGACTGTCACTGGCAGACGACACGGCCGCTCATCTCACACTGACCCCGGAGCGCCCGCCAGTGCCGTCAGCTACCGACGAGCCGGAACCGACCCGGCCCTGGGTACCCTCTGGCCCGACCGGCACACTGAACGCAGCATGAGAACGGGCATGCAGCCTAGGCGCAGCGAGCCCTGGTATCAGCGAGCTGAAGCCGAAGAAAACGCCGACCCGGCGCGAGCCCTCGTTCTCCCGCCACGCGGCGTAGTTCGCGATGCACGCCACTGAAGCACACGTATCCGCCTCCACGGCGGGCTGCTGTCAACGGCGCGCGAATCCAGTTTCACCCACCGCCGACAGCTTGGAGGCCGCGATGAGCTTCTCTCGTAACGCTGATACCTGCGAACCGTTTCCCGCAAGTCCATTTGGATCTTGTTCACGTCCACGGAACGAATTGGCATCCCTCTCGACCCACCGAGTGGTCGATCATCCTGTATATTTATGCGCCGCCAGGGTGTGCCAATAACGCACGCATCTGCCGAAAAGAGTGCGCTGCTTGCGTGCATGCTTACGCGCTGGCCGGCATGCTCACTCGCAGTCCTGAGACTTGGCTTATTCTCCGGGGGAATTCAGTCGGGTGGCGTCTAGGGTCCGGTCCAGGAGCTGATTTCCATGCCGTTCTCGACCGGGAAGGCGACGGTCAGGTACCCGGGCCGCGGGTGGGGTGAAGTCACTAGTTGTTGTACCAGGCAACCGATTCCAGGGTGGCAAGAGTGAGATCTCCGGCGCCATCCCACGATCCGCCCCGCTCGATGAGCCCTTTCTTATAGAGAGGAAAGAAGCCTGAACTACAGGAGCATGCACGTGTCTCACATGGTGTGACCACGGATTGTCTCACGTGGTGGGTAATTTGACTGTGTAAGGAGCGGACGGGCAGGCCGGGTAGATCATCAGCTTATGATCAACATGCTCAAACCAATCGAACAGCGTACCTTGTTCCAATTGATAGCGAGGTGGCGTGCATTGCCCGATAGAAAGAACGCTTTTAGAAGGGGGGCTAATTACTCCCTCGGGATCAGAGGTCAGAATAGAAGTTATCCCGTTAGCTTGCGACAGCACATATCCGGCGAAGGGCTTTTGGCCTGCGACAGAAATAGCCTGGACGGGAAGCCACGGGGTTGGGGAAAATAGCCCGTAAAGGAAAATCCCGACAACATAAGCGAAAACAAAAATGAAAAGGTATCTCGCGCCCGTAGTCGGTATGGTGAGTGACAGGATTACCAGGGGTATCCACCAGGCTAGACTATAAGCCAGGAGGAAGACAGGAGACATATAAAGAGCTATGACGAGCATCGCAAATGAGCTGGCAAGCAACAGCTGAAATTGGGTGGAGGAGAAGTTTCTCTCCTTAGCGAAGGATTGCCTAGCATAGAATGCAAATATCGCGAAGGCCGGTATCGCTAGCAAGCCCAATGTAGAGACCAGCGTAGCAATGAGAACGGTTCCGGTTCCCGCGATCTGAAGGATTGCGTAGGCGATCTCCGGATCTCCCCGGGCGACACCCAGCAATCTAACGGCAACAACTGCCACCGAAAGTACTGCGATAATGACAGTCGAGTTGTCCTTCCACCATTTCCAGTCGTCCTTCTTAACTGGCGTTACTTCCGCAGCTTCCAGCCCGTTATGCACCATGACGAGAAGCGTAGCCCTGCTGGCCCAGGTAATCAGCCCACGAACCCGGGGGTCTCGGGCAGGCACCGGTTCAGGGAGGCAGGCTCAGGTCAGGTCACGGCCTCCAAGAAACCCGGGGCGGTCCACGAACCGGCAGCCCGAGATAGTTGAAATGCATGAACAGCAGCCTTACTGACCCTGCGGCTAACCACAAGAAATCGACTTCTCCGGACGGCACCCCGACGATCAACCGGTGCCGAAGCGACTCACTCTCATGCCGCATGGCGCGCAATTCTCCGTCCCAGGATCCAAGATTGTTGCCCGAGGGTATGCAAGCCTCCGCTGGGTGGCACGGGTGCCGCGTTCAGCTCTGGGAAGCCTCCGCGGCCTTCACCAGACCGGCCACGATGACCGGGTACAGGTTACGCAGCGACGGGTAGACCAGGCGGCCCATGATGGTCCGGTCCCACGATGCGCCCCAGCGGATGAGGGTGCCGTCGGGTGACGGGGTCAGCGTGACCTCGGCCCGGTAATTGCGCACCGGGATTCCGCGCAGGACGGTGTAGGCCAGCCGCTTGCCAGGCTCGACGTCGAGGA
>Ga0210390_10004090_pt1 | contig 12414 bp, 12 predicted proteins | sample IncBWH11OmetaG_FD_161050 | JGI IMG/M metagenome (GOLD analysis project Ga0210390, IMG submission 161050) | Forest soil microbial communities from Barre Woods Harvard Forest LTER site, Petersham, Massachusetts, United States - Inc-BW-H-11-O ...
GCATCTTCCTTCCCTCCTTGAGTTGCCTGGAACTCAATCTTCATTCCGGCTTTTTGCGTAAAGCTTTCGGGCCCCATTCTGGAATCTTAAGGAGCGCGCATCCATGAAAAACCAAAGGAAATTGTCCGTCAGTGGTGTGTTCACCGCAGCCCTGGTCGCGGCAGTGATACTTGGCGGCGCAGCGCTAGCCGCCGCCCAGACTGATTCAACCACTTCGGGTGCCCACACCCGCTACCAGCAAGGATCAAATCCGTCGACGCCTCCGACAATCACATTTAAGACGCTGGTGAATTTCGATGGAACGAATGGGAGCAACGGCGCTGATCTCATCCAGGGCCCAGACGGAAATCTTTATGGGACTACGGGCGGCGGTGCAGGCGCCGGATTGCTATTCAAAATGACTCCAAAGGGACAGCTGACCCCTCTGCACAACTTTTGCTCAGAAACAGGGTGCGCCGACGGCAACGGTCCTGGTGACCTTGTGCTGGGTACGGACGGAGATCTCCATGGTGGAACGTTGTACGGCGGGGCCTTTGGTTATGGCACATTATTCAAGATCACGGAAGAAGGCACTCTGACTACGTTGTATAACTTCAACGGCGCGGACGGCGGCTCATTCAAGTACCTGGTCCAGGCAACCGGCGGCAACTTTTACGGGACCACGACTAATGGGGGCAACGTCACTCAGTGTGACGGCTTTGGCTGCGGGACTGTCTTCAAAATCACTCCGGGCGGGACGCTGACCACGATTTACAACTTTTGCAGCCAAGCTGGTTGCCCTAATGGCGCGATACTTTTCGATTCCCTGGTCCAGGGCCCGAACGGGGACTATTACGGGGCAACATGGGGAGGAGGGCCCGCTAACGGTGGCACGGTGTTTACGATCACGCCAGAGGGGACGCTGGCGACCCTTTACAGCTTTTGCGTCGTGAATTATCCCTTCTGCGGTGACGGCAGCAATCCTATTACGCTCGCGTTGGGCAGGGACGGAAATTTCTACGGGGCAACATCCACCGGTGGGCTCAGCGCCGGGACGGTATTCAAAATTACTCCGGGCGGGACGCTGAGCACGATTTACAGCTTTTGCACCCTAGTTGGATGCACGGACGGATCCGGCCCTCGCGACGGAATGATCCTGGGCAGCGACGGGAACTTTTACGGGACAACCTACTATGGCGGAGCCAATGGCGAAGGCACGGTCTATCAGATCACGCCGTCCGGAGTGCTAACTACGCTGCACAGCTTCGATGGCACGGATGGGAACTATCCCATCAGCCTGCTGTTTCAAGCGACCAACGGCACTTTCTACGGGACAACTAACTCCGGCGGGTCAAGCGGGGATGGCACGATCTTCAGCTTGTCCGTAGATCTGGGCCCCTGTGTCGAAACGGCGCCCATCTCCGGCAAGGTGGGAACGAAGGTCATTATTCTGGGAAATAAGTTGAAGGGTACGACAAACGTGACGTTCAACGGCACGGCGGCGACCTTCAAAGTCGTCCATGGCACAGAAATCACGACAATCGTCCCCAGCGGCGCCACTACCGGCAAGGTCGAAGTGACGACGCCGAGTGGCACGCTGACCAGCAACGTGAACTTCCTGGTGACGCCATAGAGAGCGTGCGTTGTGACGGTCCGATGATCGCAGATCAAAAGGCATCATTCAGGAGGGCGGCGTGAGCCCAAGAGACCTCTGGCGCTGGGTTCTGATCGTAGCTTTAACTGTAGTTCTGATCACACCCGCGCGGGCAGATAAACTGCAGACGGAGGGCGAGGAGATCGTGATCGGAATTGTAGCGGTCTCTGTGGCCCTGGTGGTTGGGACCATTCTGATCATTCACTATTCCAAAAAGCGGACGATCACTGGATGTGTCAGCTCTGGAGAGACCGGGATGACCGTCGCCGACGAAAAGGACAAGCAAATTTACGCGTTGTCTGGCAACATAGTGGGCATTAAGCCGGGTGATCGGATGAAGCTGCAGGGCAAGAAAGTCAAGCCGAAGAGTTCCGACAAAACGCTGGTCTGGGAAACAAAACAGGTGAAACGAGACTTCGGTCTCTGTCAGCCCTAGGCGGCTTCAATCCGTGAGGAGAAAACTCAATGAAGAACTGCAAGTCCATGCTGTGCCTAGTCGGGTTCGCGCTGGCGTGCTCGATTCACGCTAGCGCAGGCGATGCGCCGAAATTAAGCTTCACGTTCACCAAAGCCAACATACCCGGAGCGTTGCAGACCTACACTTATGGAGTCAACAACGCAGGTGTGACGGTGGGCGAGTACCAGGACAAGAGATCGGCACACGGGTATATTCTCAATGGCAAAAAGTTGACCAAACTGGACGTACCGAACGCCCAACAAAACAGCACCAGCGCCCGTGGTCTCAATCCCAACGGCGGGATATCGGTTGTCGGCTCCTACAACACTCCCGACGGCGTACCGGTGGGATTTCTGTATAAGAACGGCAAATATACAGATATTCGCGGCCCTGAGGGTGCCTTACAGTCGTTTGCGAATTCAATCAACGACACTGGAGCAATCGTCGGCTGGTACGTGGACTCCAACGAAGTTATGCATGGATTCCTCTTGCAGGACAAGAAATACACGATGCTGGACCTGCCCGGAGCCACCGAAGGCACGACAGCCATGGGCATCAATGCACGGGGCTGGATCGTGTTGTATGGGTATACTTCGACTGGTGCTACCTCAGCTCTTACGAAAAACAATGGCAAGACTTATACACCGATTAACGTCCCCGGCGCGATAGCCTCATTCGCCAGCGACCTCAACAGCGCGGGTGACGTCGTTTATGAATGGTTGGATTCAAGTCACGCAGCCCACGGCGCACTGTTGCAGGCTGGGAAATATTATAAGTTCGATTACCCCAAGGCGACATTTACTTACGGCGGCGGGATTAATGATAAGAGCACCATCGTAGGCTGGTATCAACTCAGCAACACCGGGCCCGTATCAGGCTACAAAGCGACATACAAGTAAAGCTCCGCACTCTCAAGTTCGCTTGAATCCTGTATGCTGACGCCCTCAGGGCGCGGATCGTTTGGGGGCCCTTCTAGAAAAACCGCGTCACGCCTTCTTCCAGCACCAGCACGCGATCTTCAATTCCGGCCGCCTTGGCTTCCTGCTCCAGCAACTGCAAGGGCTCGTCCATCGGTTCGTGCGAGAGTTTGAAAGTTCCGTAGTGCATGGGGACCATCCAGCGCGCTTTCAAATCGAGAAAGGCGCGGGTGGCGTCGGCGGGATTGGCGTGGACATTGCGGAACGACGGCGGGTTGTAAGCTCCAATGGGCAACAGCGCGAGCTCGGGCGCTAAACGCTGTCCGATCTCGCGGAAGCCGGAAAAATAAGCGGTATCGCCAGCGTGATACAGCGAGTGCTTGCTGTCGCGCAGCACATAGCCGCCGTATCCACGATGAGAATCCTGGATGATGCGAGCACCCCAGTGGCGCGAAGGCACGTGGGTGACGGTGAGCTCGCGATGGCGGTAGCTGTTCCACCAGTCGAGTTCCACCACGTCGCCAAAGCCCAGGTCGGAGACAAGATCGAGCACGTGATGAGGCACCACAATGCTGGGCGGTGCGGCATTACGAATTCGTGCCTGCTGAACGATGGCACGCAACGATGGCCGGTGCAAATGGTCAAAATGGGCATGCGTCACCAGCACCAGGTCGATGGGAGGAAGGTCGCGCAGCCTTACTCCTGGCTGGCGCAGCCGCTTTAGCACAAACAGCCAGCGGGCGAAATTAGGATCGATGATGACGTTCTGGCCACCGATCTGAACAAAAAAGCTGGCGTGCCCGATGAAAGTTAAACCCAATTCTCCATTGCTGATCAACTTAGGTTTGTAGGCTTGGCCGATTCGCGGAGTCACTGCCGAGTGCCGCACCAGAGTGCCAAACGCACGCGCGCGTTTGCGGAGAACGGGATTCGTAAGCGTTGGCTTTAACATCTGCTCCTGGCCGAAGTGACGGCTCCGAACTGCTTAAGCGGGCGAACAGCTGGAAAAAACCCTTCCGGCACGTTTGCCCCGCTTGGGCGCGAAGAGCTGATTTCATTCTAAGACAATTCGCTGGCGATTGCTTGACCGTTGTGCAGCAGTCAGTTCTAATCCCTATGGGGAATTTCCTTTCGCGAACTCTGCCGCTTAGGCCGGGACGTTGCAAGCAACCTCTACAGCAGGGCTGCTGAAACGTAGGGCTGTAGAGACGTAGCTTGCTACGTCTCTTGCTAACCACCGTAAAGTTCGTGAAAAAACGAGTTTCTACAGAACGAATTCATAGGAGCGAAAAATGCGCGTTGCTTTCTTAGGGTTGGGAATTATGGGACGAGCCATGGCCTCCAACTTGGCCAAGGCCGGCCACGAAGTTACGGTATGGAATCGTACTGCTGGCAAGGATGTGGAAGGGGCACGAAGCGCGGCATCTCCGGCGGAGGCTGCGCGTGGCGCCGAGGTGGTATGGATGTGCGTGTCCGACACCAAGGCGGTCGACGGGGTTCTGTTCGGACCGCAAGGCGTGCATGAATCACTGGCACAAGGCATGACGATCGTAGACTCGAGTACAATCTCGCCCTCCGCCACCCGCCAGTTCGCCGAACGGGTGGGGGCGCAGGGAGTGGAATACGTAGACGCGCCAATGACCGGATCCAAGGCTGGAGCCGAAAGTGGCACCCTGATTTTCATCGTGGGTGGCGAGGAATCAGCCATTGCAAAACTGAAGCCGCTGTTTGCCGCCACCGGCAAAAAGTTTTTCCGCATGGGCGAGACCGGCAAAGGACAAGCCGCCAAGCTGGTGATGAATCTGCAAATCGCTCTCATCTACGAAGGTTTTGCCGAAGCCCTAACTTTAGCTGCAAAGCTCGGAGTCGATGCCGAGACCCTGTTGCCATTGATCCAGGCGTCCATGGTGAACTCGGGGGTGGTCGAGTACAAAGCTCCGTTTGTCATGAAACGTGACTTTTCCCCGAATTTCCCGTTGCGCTTGATGCACAAAGACCTCAAGTTGGCGTTGGAGGCGGCTAAGGAACTCCGGGTCAGACTCCCAGGGCTGGAGACGGTGGAAGAAATCTACGATGTGGCCGATGAAGATGGGCACGGCGATCTCGACTACGCCGCCACGCTGACGTTGCTCGAAAAATGGGCGGGAGTCGAAGTAAAAGGCGCGTCGGCCTGAGTCGCAGCCCAGGTTTGTAGCTTTAGATTTTTGTCCGAGGAGGGTACCGAGCGAGTACTTCCGTAATCCGATCTCGCCTGCTTATTACAGAACTATTACACTCCGCGCCGTCGGTCCCTGCTAGCCTAGTCTTACAGCACCCACAACGAATACAGGGACCCGACAATGGAACTCGAAGCGCTTCACCGCGAACCAGCCGCCGACAACGAAATCAACTGGGTAACCGCAACCTTTATGGGCCTGTTTCATGTGGGGGCGATTGCCGCACTCTTCTTCTTTACCTGGAAAGCTCTGTTCGTATCAATGTTCCTGTGGTGGGTTTCGGGAAGCCTGGGCATTGGTATGGGCTACCATCGGCTGCTCACCCATCGCGGTTACAGAACTCCGAAGTGGGTGGAATATTTCCTCACTACATGCGCCACCCTGGCTCTCGAAGGCGGACCAATCTTCTGGGTGGCAACACATCGCATTCATCATCAATATTCCGATCAGGAAGGCGATCCGCACTCGCCCATCGAGGGCAAGTGGTGGGCGCACATGGGCTGGATTCTGACCGGCAAGTCCATGCATCACGACACTACAACCTTGGCGCGTTATGTGCCCGATCTCGCAAAAGACAAATTCCATGTCTGGATTACCAAATATCATTACGTTCCAATGATTGTCCTGGGCTTGATCCTGCTGGCGATCGGCGGCCTGCCGTTCCTGCTGTGGGGAGTTTTCATGCGCACGGTCGTCGGTCTGCATACGACTTGGCTGGTAAATTCGGCGACGCATAGCTGGGGTACACGCCGCTTCGTCACGAAAGACCTTTCGACCAACAGTTGGTGGGTCGCGATCCTGACTTTCGGCGAGGGCTGGCACAACAACCATCACGCGCACCCGGTTTCTGCCCGCCACGGCTTGCGATGGTACGAGATTGATATGAACTGGTATGGCATCTGGGCCCTAAAGAAATTAGGCCTGGCGCGCCACGTGTACCGCGTAAGACTCTCGGAACTGGAACGCAAGCAAGAAGCAAAAGCGGCAACTTCGGCTCCCGAGTTGGCTTCGGTTTAGCCATCACAAAATGAACGCTTCCGGCCGTGAGACGTTGCAAGCAACGTTTCTACAGGTGCTGCTGTGGCTGTAGAGACGTAGCTCGCTACGTCTGCTTCCCCGTTTTCCCTTCTCTTCGCGGTAGAATCGTTCCATGCGCATCACCAGCCGGCGCAAAGCGACCATCACTTTCCTTGTTCTAGGCGTCGGCCTCGCGGGCGTTGCCGTCGCCGTTGGCTTCGGCTGGATCATTCTCAACTGGCGCGAGGGGATCAAGGTTTTCCTGGGCGTGATCTTCTTCGGCGCCATCACTACAGGTCTTGTGCTCAACACGATCTTCCTGCTGCGCGAAATTCGGCGCAACGAGCAGCACGACAGTTTCATCAACGCGGTCACCCACGAACTCAAAACGCCCATCGCCTCGATCCGCCTCTACCTGCAAACGCTGCAGCATCGTGATGTCGACGAATCTCAGCGCCGCGAATTCTACCGCCGCATGCTGGACGATACCGATCGTCTGCTGGGCACCGTCGAGCAGGTTCTAAAAGCTGGAGTCGCCGGCCACAGAAAGAGCAGCCGCGAGCGCATCCCCATCGATTTCGAGAGCCTGGTTCTGGAGTGCGTCGAAGTTGCGCGCACTGGCCATCATCTTCTGCCCCAGGCATTGCGCTTCGAGCCCGCGTCCAACAATGGAACAATCGTTACCGGCGATCCGGAGGAGTTGCGCACAGCCGTCACCAACGTGCTCGACAACGCGATCAAGTATTCCGGAGACCTGGTGGATGTTTCGATCCGCGTCGAGGCGCCTGACGAGAAGCATGTGAGGCTCAGCATCCGCGACCACGGGGTTGGCATTCCTCCGGGAGAACTGAAGAGCGTTTTCAAGCGTTTCTATCGCGTTTCCAATCGTTCGCTGGCTCACATCAAAGGGACAGGTCTCGGCCTATTCATCGTTCGCGCGATTGCCAAGAAGCACGGCGGGCGCGCGTTCGCGGAAAGCCTGGGTGAAGGACACGGAACCACGGTGGTCGTCGAGTTGCCGCGAAACACTTCCCGGGAGAACGGAGCGGTTGAGAATCGCGCTGCGGAGGCGGTTCGGGAGAATCGGGCATGAGCCGCGTGCTGATCGTCGAGGACGAAGCGCATATCGCTCAAGGTCTGCGTTTCAATCTCGAAGCCGAAGGCCACAGCGTCGAAGTTGCCGGCGATGGCGAGAGCGCGATCGAGTTGCTCCTCGGTCATAAGGAAAACGGAAAAAAGGAAAACGGCAAACGCGGAGCAGGGAAGCAGGAACGAAATCGGCGCGAAGAGTTCGATGCTGTCGTTCTCGATGTGATGCTTCCCGGCAAAGACGGCTTTGCGGTTGCCACCGAGCTACGCGCCGCGAAGAATTTCGTTCCCGTGCTGATGCTGACCGCACGGGGCCGGCCCGAGGACGTCCTGAAAGGATTCGCCTCCGGCGCCGACGACTATCTTCCCAAACCTTTCGAGCTTCCCATTCTGCTGGCCCGGCTGCAGGGTTTGCTGCGGCGTCGCGAGTGGATGGGCGTCAGTCAGGCGCCCGCCGCCGATGCTTTCTCATTCGACGGACGAACTCTTGATTTTGGCAAGCTGGAACTGCGCCTCAACCGCAACACCATCCAGCTTACTTTGATGGAGGCGGAACTGCTGCGCCATCTGGTTCGCAACAGCGGCCAGATTGTCTCGCGCAAGGCCATCCTCGAAGAAGTCTGGGGCCTGCACGAAGACACCGACACGCGCGCCATCGACAACTTCATCGTCCGCCTGCGCCGCTACATCGAAGACGATCCCGCCAAACCAAAGCATCTGCTGACGGTCCGCGGCGTAGGATACAGATTCGTGCCCGAACCGGAAAAGAGCTGATTCACCACAGAGTCACTGAGGAAACCTTTCTTGGGGCTTCTCTGTGACTCCGTGTCTCAGTGGTAAAGGGGCGGTGCTCATCCGGAATGTGGCCGCGGAGGAAACGAGAGTTTTTTTAAAGTAAATTATGCACCATAAAGTGTGCATTAGGCTCTGCCGATAACCCCCGCCCAAGCGGAGCTAGGACGGGCCATCCCTTAGATAGAAATGAGTACGACAATCCCCGGCACTTCCAGGACGCACCATGCTAGGATGGTGCCGCAAAAACGTTTCAAAACTTAACGAATCCTCTGGGGTTGGAAGAAAACAGGAGGCAGACGTGAAGACTATTTCTGGCAACACCGTGCTCACAATATTGGCGCTCGCGCTACTTGGAACAACGATGGCAGCGCAGACCGCCGCTCCCCCCCAAACGCAAAGCAACAACCCAGCCGCAAGCTCGGCGCCCCCAGCACCGGCGATGGCTCCGGCCCCACCAGGGCTTGGGCACGGAGCTTTTCCCGTGAAGGTAATCAGGCCTCTGGACTCTAGCAAGCTGAAGCCGGGCGACGTGGTTGAGTTCAAGACAACGGGAGCATTTGTCCTTCCCAGCGGGACGCGGGTGCCTGACGGAGCGAAGGTAACGGGACACGTCACGGAAGCGAAGGCCCGCTCCAAGGGTGATCCGCAGTCGGATCTGGCGGTTGTCTTCGACCAGATCAGTCTCGGTAACGGTAAACAGCTAGCCGTTAAAGGGACGATCCAAGCCATAGCGGCGAGTGAGCCCGAAGAGGGCCCGGGCGTAGCCAACGGACCATCCATGTCGAAAAACTCGGGACCCGGTGGAGCGGGATGGACGCCGACCACAGATATCAAGTCGGGCTCGAATTTGAACACCATGAACGACGCATCGCCCCTGCTTACCCCGAAGTCGACAGGGGTGCAAGGAATGCATGGTCTCCAACTGGGATCGAATGGCGTTCTCACTTCTGATGGAAAGCATGTGAAGCTGGACACCGGAGTGCGAATCATCGTGCAAGGTCAGATCCAGGAGTAGGCCGGTACGAGTACGCTGCCGTATCTATTCCTGAATGTGGGTGGGAGCAACTGGGGCGGGAATAGTCACGTTGCGGCGCGAGATTAGGGCGGTGATGGGGAAGAGGAGAATCGAAAGCATGCCGGCACCGACGAGGGCGGCGGCGTTGTCGGGCAACATTCTGCCGGTTTGTACTCCGATTTCGGCGACGGCGATCAGCAACGGGAGAGATGTCGCGGAATAAAACACGAACGGAACGCGGTCTTCTTTTGCCAACTCGTAGCGGTGGAAAATGATGGGCACGGATCGGGCCGCAAATAGCAGCAGCAAGAACAGCGGCAGGCGAAACAGGGCTCGTGGATTGGCGGCGAGGGCCTGAACATTGAAATGCATTCCGCTGGTCACGAAAAACATCGGGATCAGAAATCCGTATCCGATGGCTTCGAGGCGATGGATCAGCCTGGTCCCTTGTCTGCCTTTGCTGCCCAGAGAAACAATCATTCCGGCGGTGAAGGCCCCGAGAATGAGATCCAGCCCGAACTTTTCCGCAATGGCGATGAGGACGGCAAGCACCATGATGGCAATGCGAACCGGCAGCTGGCTGGTGGAATTCATGGTGGATCCGAGAAAGGCGACGATGCGCGGAGGTTTGGGCAGCAACGCGAGCGCAGCAGCGATCAGCCCAAGCATCATGAAGAACAGCGTGAGCGCAGTTTGGACCCAACGAGTGTGTTCACGAGTCATCAACACAGACAGGAGCACGATCGGTCCAAATTCTCCCATGGCTCCAGCGGCGACTACGTAGGTTCCGAAGCGCGTGCCCAGTTCACCGGAATCACGGAGGATCGGCATCAGCGTGCCCATTCCGGTTGTGGTTAAAGCTACCGCAATCAAAAGTGCGGCGCGAACAAGACCCATCCAGTACAGAAGGCCGGCCAGCGAAACGGCTACAGCTACGGAAAGTAGCCAACCTTCAATCGCGAGGATAAGGGGTCGGCCGCGAACAGCATCGAAGTCGAGTTCCATTCCCGCCAAAAAGAAGAGAAAAATGAGGCCGAAATAGCCGAGCAGGGCAAGCATTCCGGTGGGCGCGGCCCAGCCGAGGACGTGCGGTCCCACAAGGATACCGAGTCCGACTTCGACCACGACCATGGGCAGACGCAAGCCGATGGGTATCTCGGAAATCAGCGGCGCGAGGACGGCGATCACTGCTGTCACGAGCAGGGCGCCGCCATCGAACTCCATAGTCCCTCCTTGACGATTTACCGGTCGAAATCTGGCGGGTTCTTGATGGCAGAATATGTGACTGGTTGCTGAGTAAGTCAAGGGAAATCGGCGGGTTGGTGATGCGGGAATTTTGAAGTTGCTCCGGCTAAATGCGCTGCGGAGCTTCGCTCCGCGTGGACGGGCGAGGGCGCCCGTCCCTACACGAGCAATGCGGGCGACAGAACTTGTCCCCACACGGCTAAAACCTATTGGCGGTGGGTGGAGACGCCGGCTGCCAGGTCACGCAGGACGCCCAGGAATCCGGCGGCGGCGCGCTCGTCGGAGAGTGTTTCGAGGTCGATGGTGGCGGCCAAATGCGGGGAGTGTGGACGAAAGCGCACGGTCAGCAGATTATGCCCGCGCGAGGTCATTAGCGTATTGATGACGGGCGGCAGTTCCTGCTTCCACTGCGTGCAGGTGGTCAGGACCACGGGGCCGGGACGGACAACGGTCCAGTCGCGGGATTTGCGGATCACCTTATTGTCGCTATGAGTGAGCCAGCGATGGCGCAGTACTTCGAGGTGAATGCCGGGCGCGCAGTCGAGATCCGCCTCAAAGGTTAACGTTTCTTTTTGTTTGTGCCAGGCACTTAACAGCCACTGTATGGGCAACGGTCGAGGCAGCAATCGGATGGTGACCTGGGCGTTCTCAAACCAGTGGGTAGCGAATTGTAAATGTGCCTGCACGCGCGAGGACCCGAGCCAGCGAGCTTGGGTGAGTTTACCGCGATGGGAGCAGGCGGCTTCCACCCAGCGCAAGGCCTTCGTCCCCCGCCGGTGGTTGTAACGGGCAAGGCAGAAATACCACAGCCCTACTAGGGCAAGCGCGCCAGCCGCGTCAATCAGAAAGAGGCGCCCCACAAGTATCCTCAGATGCGCATGGTACGTCTTAGGGTGCAAGGCAAGCAACTGTTTTGCGGACTATTTTTGAGGGATTCTTAAGCCTCTGAAAGCCATGGGGAAGGCCGGAATATTTGAAGGCCTGCGGATACAATGACGGGGTGGAATTTGCCCTGCGAGACTTTCGGCGCGAGGATTTCGATAGCTTGTGGAGCATTGACCAGGAATGTTTTGCGCCGGGAATTGCCTACTCCCGGATGGAGTTAGCCGCCTATATTCGGCTTCGGGGCGCATTTACGGTGGTTGCGGAGCCTCTTCCTGGGAGACAGGAAAGGCTTGCGAATAATGGAGGACCGCACACCGACTCTGCGCCGAGGGTTCTGGGGTTCATTGTGGCGCAGGCGAACCGGCGGGGAGTAGGACATATCCTCACGATTGATGTGCCGCCGGCAAGCCGGCGTCTCGGAGTTGGTTCGAAGTTGCTGGCTGAGGCCGAAGATCGCCTGCGTGCCGCCGCTTCCCGAAGCGTGGTGCTGGAGACTGCTGTGGATAATCTAGCCGCTCTGGCTTTCTACAAGCGGCACGACTACAACGTAGTGAAGACCATGCCGCGCTATTACTCGAATGGCGTGGATGCGTTCGTGCTGGAGAAAGAATTGCTTTCGGGCTCCCGCGACAAGTAACTTGCTCCTATGAAAGTTGCCATCCAAGGCGAAGCAGGTTCGTTCAGCCATGAAGCGGCGAAGCGTATGGTTCGGGGCTGCACAATTGTGCCGTGCAAGCGGTCGGCGGAAGTCTTCGACCGGGTGGAACGTGGCTCGGTGAAGGTTGCCGTTATTCCTATCGAGAATTCGCTGGCGGGATCAGTCGCGGAGCATCTGGATCTTCTTTTGGCGCGAAGCGTTTTTATTCAGCAGGAATTTCGCTTGCGGATCGTACACAACCTGATCGCAGTGCAGGGAGTGAAGATGGGCGAAATCCGGCGGGTCTATTCGCATCCGGTGGCGCTGGATCAATGCCGGGATTTCTTCCGCAAGCATCCAAAGATTGAGGCCACGCCGTTTTATGACACGGCGGGCAGTGTGAAGCACGTGGTGGAGAATGGGTTGAAAGACGCCGCAGGGATCGCCGGGCGCCAGGCAGCGGCCGTTTACAAGGGCCGGATATTGGCGGCGGGTATTGAGGACGACA
>Ga0210390_10004091_pt1 | contig 12411 bp, 7 predicted proteins | sample IncBWH11OmetaG_FD_161050 | JGI IMG/M metagenome (GOLD analysis project Ga0210390, IMG submission 161050) | Forest soil microbial communities from Barre Woods Harvard Forest LTER site, Petersham, Massachusetts, United States - Inc-BW-H-11-O ...
GGTTTGAGCTAACCAGGTATGCTAATTCCCGTCAGCTTGGCGGCACCCGCGGTCAGAGTCGAACTGACAGTTGGAGACTTAGGAGATCTCCGCCGTTCCCATCGGCGCGGGTATGGCGCCCCGAGTTGGACTCGAACCAACATCGTCGGCTTAGAAGGCCGTCTACCGGTCCGTCGGCCGGGGCGAATTTGGAGCGGGCGAACGGAGTCGAACCGTCCCGTGCCTCGTTGGCAACGATGCCGCGCACCATGCGCGCCCGCGTGATGTGGTAGCTGCCGCAGGATTTGCACCTGCTACCTCCGACTTATCAGGTCGGTGCTCATCTGCATGAGCTTCGCAGCTATCGGATTGGTCGGAGTGGCTGGATTCGAACCAGCGATCTCGTGCGCCCGAGGCACGCGCTCTAGTCCAGACTGAGCCACACTCCGGAGTTGGTCAGGACGGCAGGACTTGCACCTGCGGCTTCCGAGTTCCAGGCTCGGCTGTCTGCTACTGACTTACGCCCTGGGACTGGACACGCCGACAGGAATTGCACCTGCGTGAAGTCGCTTTGCAGGCGACCGCCTATAGCTGCTCAGCCACGGCGTGGTACTGGGGTGACAGGCTGGACTTGCACCAGCTACGGCGGGGTCACGGCCCGCGGGCTATCTGCTTCGCCTTCTGCCACAACTTGGTACCCTCGGCAGGACTTGCACCTGCACGACTCACGTCACTACGTTCTGAGCGTAGCGTGTCTGCTGATTCCACCACGAGGGCATTGACTGGTGAAGCTGTCGGGACTCGAACCCGATAGGATCTGCTTGAAAGGCAGAGTGCGCGAGCCACTTTGCATTCAGCTTCAGATTGGCGATCGTGCGGAGAGTCGCACTCCATAGGCGACGCTTGAGAGGCGTGCTGCTCCGCTGCTTTGCATTCACGATCATGTTGGTGGAGCGCATCGGAATCGCACCGATCAGGCTATCTGCTTGCAAGGCAAATCCGGGTACCTAGCCCGCACCCCGTAAATTCCAGGTTGCTTACGGCAACGACTCGGTCGATTCGCATTCGCTGGCCGCGTTTATCGACAACTTCACGGTTTAGTACCGCCGGGTGGACTCGAACCACCTTCTCGCCGCTTAAGAGGCGGGACTCTTGCCCGTTGAGTTACGACGGTATGGGCTGGTGCAGCGTCTTGGAGTCGAACCAAGCAGGTCCGATGGACGCGAGGGTTACGGCCTCGCCGGGGTCCGTCCCCGTCTAACGCTGCGAAATTGGTACCCGGTGCAGATTGAGTGCCTGCGACATTCGGTTTGTAGGACCGACGCTCTTCACATCTGAGCTAACCGGGCATTGAATGGCGACCACTAGCGGTAACGATCCGCTCTCACCAAGTAGACAGCTTGGCTGCGACACCTGTCGCATCAGTGGTCAAATTGGCTGCCGGCGTTGGAATCGAACCAACCTCTTACGCCTTAACAGGGCGCTGCATCGCCTTGATGCTAACCGGCAAAAACAGGATGGAGCGGAGTGCGGGAATCGAACCCGCCTCATCTGCTTGGAAGGCAGAGGCCCAAAGCCACTAGACCAACCCCGCTCAAATCGAGGGCTTTGTGTCTCGCTTTACGGCTCCCCGTCTCCATGCGACGGATCGTAGCGTGCGCCGGACTTGGGCGGGGGTTTTCGGGTGGTCTGAGAGCGCTGGATCCTTCGCTCTCGTTACCTTTCTGCCCCCGGCCTTGCGCCGGAGGCAAGGCCAATCAGAATTCGATCGTGTTGACTCGGGCCAGTAATTGGCCGAGCAACGTATGCGACCACGACGGGCTATAGCAGCCGGTCGCGGGGCACGTATCGAGTGGTTTTCTGATTGCAGTAATCATGGCGGCGCGATTTTTACGCGCCTCAAATTCAGAAGTCAAGCGTCGTGTCAACGGTCCAACTGAAACATAACACTTCGGCACGAGAAAAAGTGCTGGAGCTTCCGACACTTCCGCAATGCGCTGCCCGGGCTCCACGTTCCGCAATTCCGAGAACTTCATCCATTCCTACATCGTTCGCGGGACGCGCTGCGGTTCGCATTTGGTGGCCGATCTCTAGCACGCTGATCTTATTGGTGGAAAGGGAGGGACTCGAACCCTCGACCCCGGCGTTATGCTGGCCCAAGCAACCCATAAAGCCCTACCGCCAAATCTCGCCGAGCCGGAAAGTGAGAGCCTGGGCTGCCGGCCAGCCGGCCCGTACAAAGGCATCGAGGCAATCCATGAGATCGTTCAGGCGGGCGTGGTCGGCAAATACCTCTCGATGCTCTGCCAAGTATCGCTCGACGATCCTTACAACCAGATCGGCCCCCATTGACTCGAGCGTGTAACCACCCTTCTCGGATGCCCTGACGGAGCGAGCGATGAGTGCGAAAACTCCGGAGGGATCAATCGCAACAAATGATTCGAGCGTCTGAAGGAGATAGTGCGCCACGTGAACTACGATGACGTCCGACAGTTTCTCCAAAAGCGGTTTGATGTCCGCGTAGAGCCGCACTCGTACATCGGTCACCGAGTGTTTGATCTCCTCGTTGTCCGCACCCGCGGCGAAGAATAGGCGCATTGCAACCGTGTCCATTACATCGAACATCTCGCGCAGAGCATCCTGCTGCGCCTTTGGCCAGGTGGCGAACTTCCGGATGTCGTGAGCCCTTGCGATCCGATCGGCCTCGGCATGGCCGGCATCGAGAGCGGCTCGGTAGAGTCCGAGGGCCTTACCGCGAGTGATGTTGTCCCTGTCCGTCGGGTCGGTTGTGCTCCCAACTAGCAGGAGGTTGGAGAAGCGCGATATCCACAGCTTCAGAAGTCCCATGTTCGCAGGGAAATTCTGGATCTGCTCGAGAACAAAGTCCCGTGCCTTCGCATTGTCGGTCGAGACGTAAATGTCGGCAATCAGAGAAGACGCCGTGGTTCGGCAGCTGTCGATGCCGGCGCCTGCCTCCCCGGCGTATCGCATCAATACGCTCTTGGCGAGTGCGACAAAACGCGGCACATCGAGAAAGGCTATCCTTGCCGCTGACAGTAGCGCAGCTTCGACTACTCCGCGGGTCGGCTCCCCTTGCACAACCCGCTCGTACTCACCCCACATCCAGTCCGGATCGAGCTTGTGGAGAACGTGCAGGTTTTCGATGATCTGAAGGCGCACGTGGCACACCGGATCACTCGCCAACCCATGAATGATCGCCATGGCATCGACGTCTTGAACCACATCTGTCCTGACGAGGCAAATGAGGCCACGCGCTGCCGACGTCCGCGCGGCGGGACCGCCCCATGCGAGATCGTCATGGAATTTCTGTTCGACCTGCGGATCGAAATGTGGGTTTTCGGAGTTGGCGGCAAAGACCAGGGCGGCCATCAGGCGGCGCCGAACGCCCGGATCCCGGATGACTTCTTGAGGCGCTAATGCAGTGCGCGATGCGGCGTCGGCCAGCGCGCCGGTCGCATGCTCGTGCAGCTTTGAATCGACGGATTCCTTGGGCGTCTGCTTGAGCTCCACGAGAAGGTGATCTATGGGCCCAAGTCTCGTCTCCGCGATTTCGCGCGTGATCTCGGGCCCCTGTACCGCTTGCGGTAACGCCTCCACGGGCCTCATCGCATCGCGTAGCTTCGAGTTCGCAGGCTCGGCCGTCTCCACCCCGAGTTCCCTGAGATACGCATCCGTGTCAAAGGGGCGCGACTCACTCGTAATGAGATACGGCGGCGAGTTGACAGGCGGCTTCGGCCGGCTACGGAGCGCGGTCAGAAGCTCTCCCATGGGCGTGGTGACGACCAGACTCACAGGAACGCAGCTCGCCAATGCCTCTCGTGTTCGCTCGCGAGCGATGCTCAGGATCGCCGTCTCAATGCTTCTTCTTTCTTGGGCATTGAGGAACGGGTACGCCGCGGTAATGAACTGACCGGCTTGATAGCGCGTATCGTCACCAGCCAGGACGGGAGAAGCGGCAGCCAGCGGAGCAACCACTGCTGCGAATTCGGAGGGGTGTTGCCTCCCGAGGACCAGGATGGCTCCCCAAAAGACCGCGAGTCCCGCCTCGTCGGCTAGCGTGCGCAGAATACTTTGAAGCTGAACAGTAGCGTTTGGATCTGATGCCAGATCGGAGAGGAAAGCGTCCCATTTCGCAAGTAGCGCAGGCCCATCTTTCGGCTCGCGAAAGCCGCCCCGATACCAAATGTGACTATCGTCAGCCAAGTATTGAGCGGTCCGCTCGCCGAGGGCGAATGGCTCAGGGATTGGAGTTCCCTCCGTGTAGCTTCTCCGTTCACGTTGAACATAGCCCAGGATTGCGCGCGCGATAGCTCGAGTCCCGTCGACTGAAGACTCTTGCAGCAAAGGGATCGCGGCCTGCTCGAGCTGATACCACGCGGACTGATAGTCTTGCCGACGGTTTGAAGTTAACGGCAGGATGCCGCTATTCCCGATACTCGTCTTGGCATCGTGCTGTGAGTCTTCATAGCCATATGCTGCTTGGTAGATGTCAACGACCAGCCTCAGATCGTGCTTCGCCAATGTGCGGATATTGCTCGCCAGCCAGCGCAGTTCCTCGTAGCCGAAGTCCGCCAAATGCGACGGCTCAATCAGTCGGCGAAGGACGCGGGAGGATGTTTCCCGGTCGGTGCCTATCGTCTTGGCGACCGCGATGATCGCGGCGATTACGAGATGGCTCGCTCGCGGCTGGCGTGAAAGGCCATACTCAAGCAGTCGTCTTGCCGCTATCCCGGCGGGACTGGCTTGTTCTAGCGTCAGCTTTTCCGGCGCTTCGGTTCCGAGAGCAACCAGAGGCTTGATTGCGAACATCGCGGCATCCGTTTCGAGCGCTGAGAGAGCTTCGGCAAGCTCCATCCATGGGCCCGCGCTTGGCCCCACGAACGAGACGCCCCCTTTGTGCCGTACTAGCAATGCCCCGATCAGGTGCTGAACGATGCGTTCTGCCGCTCCTCTCGGTGTGTCTGACTGTCTCAGTCCAGAGAGCAACGGGCCCAGGTCGCCGAGCGTTGCGGCGGACTCAGCCGCGACCATCGGCGCCGCGAGATAGGCGGCCTGAGGAAGTCCGTCTTCGCGTGCGATCGCGAGTGCGAGATCCCAGAATGCCGCACGCGTGGAGTCGGCTCCCCACGCGTCATGCAGGGCCATCGTGAGGCTCGGTCCTACCATGAGCGCCAAGGCGCGATCTGCGCGCAGCAGTTCGGTGAGCCGCGTCGGGTCTTTGCCCCGCCGGAAGAGAAGACGGGCGACCGCATAATCGAAGAGGACGTTGTGACTGAAGTGCATAATGTCTTCGTTCGCACCCCTGACATCATCCTCGGCCCGGAGTATGTCGTTGCGCTCCAAGTCAATGAGTGCCGCCGCCTCTACTCGGTCGCGAATATCCGCGCGGAAGACGCGTAGCGACTTCCTGGCGATCATTTCCTGGGTGACGGCAGTCAAGGCAAGCTCGCGTGCATCGTGGTCACCGTCGTCGCGGCGCACACGGTGCCGCCAATATGTGTCCAGTAATTCGGACTGCGTACGTATCGAGATTAGGTCCGCCTCGACCACCCCATGCGCAATCAGCTCGGCGAGAAGATGGAGGTTAAAGATGTTCCGGAGGAGGAGCTTGAGTTTTGGATTCGCTTGGAGAAATAGCCGATTGAGATCAGGCGAAAACACCGTCGATTGGCCGATTTCCTCCTCGCTCAGGCGGCCTACCCACACGTGCCGCACGAAGGGGAATTCGTGATCGACGAAGACGTTCGATAGAGGATTCCCCTCAAAGAGTCTGCGCCACTCGGTACCCTCTCGAAGGTCGTACTTGCGGACAGAAGCGACGACGTTCCAACGGGCACCGGCCAGACGCAACACTTGATCAATGGACTCGCGAAGAACGGTCTGCGTCTCAAATTTCCGAGCAGCATCCAGGGCATCAACGATCAGCACCGCCTTCGCATCGCCCGGCCAGTTCTGCAGCACCTCGCCCAAGGGCCGGCAGATCCGCAACTCGCCTTGTAGATCGCTGAGCCGGGTAACATTGAGCAGCTCGACCGGAATGAACACAACATCGCAGCCGACATCGCGCAGATGGGCAGCGAGACGATAAATCAGGCCGCTCTTGCCAGCACCGGGATCGCCTACGGCTAGAAAGGATTCTGCAAGCGCTCCATCCCGAAATATCGGCCAGACCTCTCTTTCGATGACCGAATACGGCACCGCCTCCAGCAGACGCGTGAAGCGCGACGCTTTTTGAAGCTGAACGTTGGTCCAGTTTCGAAGCGCCTCGATATCAGAACGGTAGTCTGGCAGTGCGACTAGCTTCACCCCGACGCGTGCGAGGGTCATCTGGAGAGTCGAGACGTCAGTCGCTGAACGCTCCGCTCTAAGTCTCGCGCACAGCTTAATCAGTTCCGAGAACGCCAGATCTGCCTGGAGCGGGTCCGCAAGCACGGCAGCCCGCATAAGGTCGAGAGCGCCCGACCGGTCCCTTCCCCCCTCCTCGGCATCCAGGGGATGAACCCACACGAGGCGCAAGAGCGAACCGATATCTGCCGAGGTTGCATCGCAGCCGTAAGTGGCCGACCAGCTACGTCTGATCTGCGCCTCGATGCGTGATGCGACCTCCTGCTCTTCTTGAGAGGTCTGCACGTCCGCTAGTAACTGTGCGTCTCCTCGGTCTCGCAGGCCGCGCAATAGTCGCGGCAATATCTCCACGATCTTTCTTGAGGAGCCGCTCCGCGTGGCAAGCACCAGTCGGTCGCGGTTGCGGTCGAGTGCTCGCGCCATCGGACTGGCGGCAGTGGCATCAGCCCAGGCCTTCTTCTGCCTGACAAACTGATTAATGGCTTTGCCTAGGGGTGAGTTGGCGGCATTACTGAGCGAGACCCCACGTTTGGCCTGGACGAAGACTCGTCCTTGTTCCGTCGTGTCACAGTTCAAGTCATCAATGGGCTCATCGGTCTGACAGGCCAGCTTGGTAAACCGTGCAGAGGCGGGGAGATCGAAAAGCGGATGGGCAGAACGTCCGAGCAGCAACCGCGTGCAGTACCAAGCCGCGACGAGCGTCTCGTAGTTCCCGCCCGCGGCTTCTGCTTTTCCCCCTGCTGATGATTTCTGTGCGCGACGCGAAGTCACGCAGACACCCCGCTCGGTCGCCGATCGACGTCAGTGTCGAGAGCTACTGCGACGGCCGATCTTGGTCGAAGCGTGACCGTGCCGTCGGCGTTCTCGGTGATCGAGTAGTCATCCAGCGGGACCTTGACGGGGACGTCTCCGACAAACGTCTTCCCAAAGAATAGTCTGAGCGGCATCGACAGTGTCAGCCGGCAAGGAGAAGAGGAACTCTGGAGCGCCTCACGACCCTCGGGGGTGAGGGTCAACTTGGACGAGAACCCGTTGAAGGAGACGGTCTGTCCAGTTGTCAACTTATACGCGAGACTGAAGCTATTGACCTGGGGTTGATCGATGGTCTCACTGCTGTTGTAGATCGCCTGGGAGCCAATATGACGGCAAATGTGAGAGACATGGCTCAGGAGGTTGAGGTAACCGACCATGTTGTTGATGGCGGTGCCTCGATAGGCCTGCACTTCCGTCGACAGAATTTGGCGGTGCACTCCGAACTCGATCGACTCGAAGATCAGCTTGCCTCGTTGCGCGATGCAGCGCGCCAACGTTGCGAGTTGCTCCACGATGGGAAGCTGAGCAAACGGCCGACTATTCCAGCGCTCATATAGAATGTCGATCGTAATCCGATTTTTGTCGTCTTCCTCGGTGTCCAATTTCAGTACCAAGTCGAGTGGACATTCTGGATCAGCCGAACGTACTTCCCAGCCCCGAGATCCGCGCGCAAGCTCTGCGTCGAGTTCAATGACAGTGCTGGCGGTGGGCGCATCGTGACTGCTCGCTGCGACTCCTAAGCGAAACTTTCGGGCGTAGGGCTCGATCGTCAAGTGCGAGCCGCTGGGACCCTCCTGCTCGAGCGCCGGCGATCCTTCGATTCGAAAGCTCTTAAGTTTGATCTGCGCCTTTGAGCCGTACGCGTGCGCCTCGACTAACCGTTTGGCGTCGCTCTTGGTCCGAGGCACGACTTTGAGGCGACCTTGAAACGCCTCCTTCGCAGTGAAGGTATACCGCTCGAGTCCGTTAACGATCTCGCCTTGAACAGCGAGGCGCGAATCCTTCGCTGCGAGCTGCTGGGCTCGGTAGGCCAAAGCCTGCGCCGGCGGGTGATGGCGATCATCCTGCGCCTCGATCGCTTTGCGCACAGCGGCACGAAATGCGTCGGCGGACGCTTGATCGAGCTTTTGACCGGGCGGCAGCGAGAACGTGAGACGGTTTGGTTCGTTCCTCAGCGCCTCGAGGAGGTCGATCCAGCGGATCTCCGAGGATTTGAGGTCCACGCGAAAGAGAAAGACGGCAGGTCTCGAGCGTTGATACTTTTTCGCGGCCGAGCGTGCAATGGAGGCCGACCAAACGCCGTTTCGCCGAGGCTTGATGGCACTGGCCGTCTTCACCTGGACCAGAAAGCGTTCGGTAGGCCGATTATCGTGCGAGGGGATCTCGACGCTCAGGTCTATTCCGTCGTCGGGATCGTCGGTGCGAGGAACCCATTGCAGGATCTCGAGGAACGCGTTCTTAACGAGGTTCTCGCCACGTTCCGCGATCAGATCCGTTCTGCGGCGTCCTTTCGGCACGAAAACTCCCCTATCGGGCCCCTAAGCCTCTTACCCCCAAACGATCGGCGCCAGTCTTCTTGTGTACTCCCTTTATGCGATTTTGTGCTAGAACCGACATTTAGGTCACATTATATGTACCTCTAAACATGATATTCAACGCAACAATGTCGTTTCTTGCATCTCGTGATATACTCACCTACATGCTACATCGACTGGAAATCGCCAACTTCTACTCGGTCCGGGAACCGCAAGTCATTGATCTGCAAGTCTCCGGCCATGCGCCGTACGAGCCGGGGCGCACCGCGCCTCTTTGGGCGGGTGCCACCGAGCGGGCGCCCAAGGTGGTCGTACTTTTCGGTGCGAACGCTTCGGGTAAGTCAAACGTGCTGAAGGCCCTGTCCTTCCTTTCCTGGTTTGTGAGGGAGAGCTTTCGTGCGGCACCCGAATCCTGGATGCCCTATCAGCGCTTCAATGATGAGAAGGCACGTGAGCTGCCGACCCATCTTGCCGTTCACTTCGCCGGCCCCGCGGATCTTCAGCGAGCGACTGATCCGGAAGTCACTCAGTGCCGATACGCCTATGAGGTCTCTTTGGGCGGACCGGGGAATCAGCCTCCGCGCGTTCTATCGGAGATCCTTAAGTACTGGCCTCCGCACGCAGGGAGGCAAGTACGCCTGTTCGAGCGCAATGAGAAGGGCTCAGTGAGCGCGGGGAAGGAATTCGGGCTCAGCGGCTTTCGCCAAGCCCTCGAGAAAGTCCTACGGCCCAATGCGAGCGTTGTCTCTACGCTCGCGCAACTCAAGCATCCGCTCGCAACGCTTCTGTGGCAAACCGCCGGGTTGATTCAGTCGAACATCCTGATCGAGAAACAGGAGATCACTGACGACAGCATCACTCGATACTACGCCGCGAACCCGAAGCAGCTGGAGCTCCTGAACAAGGATATTCAACGCATCGACCTCGGAGTTCGATCGATGCGCGTCCAGCAAGGACCCAACGGCCCGGTTGCCTGGTTCGAACATCGAGGTCTCGCTACACCGCTTCCAGTTCACTTGGAAAGCCACGGAACGCGGCTCTTTGTCAGGATATTTCCACTACTCAATCAGGCGCTCGAGACGGGCGGCGTTGCGGTGGTCGATGAGTTGGATCTGGCCATCCATCCTCTTGTGCTGCCCGAAATGCTCCGGTGGTTTCACGACAGCGAGCGCAATCCTCATGATGCTCAGCTCTGGATGACGTGCAACAACGCATCACTCCTCGAGGATCTCGTTAAGGAAGAGATCCTCTTCTGCGAAAAGGATGACCTCGGCCGCACGAGCGTCTACAGCTTGCGCGACGTTCAGGCGGTCCGACGGAACGACAACTACTACCGGAAGTACCTGGGCGGCGTATATGGCGCTGTACCGCATCTCGGATGATGCGTCGGCGTCGACGAGTCATACCGCAGCGTCGCCGCGTCTATCTAGGCTGCGAAGGAGAGAGTGAGCGCGGCTATGGGGCTCTGGTCAGTCGTCTGCTTGAGAATCGGCGCCGCGATGTGCACCTGCACGTAGACTTGCTGAGACCCGGCGGTGGAGACCCACTCGCACTCATTGAGCTTGCTCGAAAACGCATTGCCGAGGGCGAGCGGAAGAGTGAGTCCGCGTATGTGTACAGAGTGGTGCTCATGGACGCTGATCGTTTGGGGCAGTCAGCTCTTCGCGATGCGCAGATCGCGCCCACCGCACAGGCCACACGCATACAAATAATCTGGCAAAGGCCCTGTCATGAAGCGTTGCTGCTACGGCACCTTGAAGGGTGCCAACAGCTGCGCCCTCCGACGTCTGCGCAAGCTTTGGCCGAGCTCCAACAACGGTGGCCTGAGTATGTGAAAGGAATGCCAGCACTCCGACTCGCCGACCAGATCGACCATGCGGCACTCCAGCGCGTTCTACAAGTCGAGGCGGAACTCGCGGGATTTCTAGCCAACATCGGTTACACAGACGACCCCTAGAGATGTAGCACTCGCGACCCCCCAGCACTCTAAGAGTCAGCAAAGATCAGCGCTCATTGGAGCGCTGGGGGAAAGTTTTAGTTTCGCTGAACGATCAGCGAAACCGCCTCCCAACTGTCGCGAACTAACTCGATCGGGGCTCGAGGTTGTCCTTCGTGATGCTGTCGCACCCACATGTCCCGGGGGGCCACTTTTTTAGTTTGTTCTGGAGGAGATTTGACCATGCAACGCTTTATCGGCCCGACACTCCTTGCCAACAATGAATCTCAGCCACAGTGGAAGCCATTCGAAATCTACGACAGCCGGCTGTCCGGTTTCACCTTGCGCGTGCAACCCAGCGGCGTTCGGTCCTACTACGCTCGGTTTGGTCGAAATCGGCGCGTCGCATTGGGCCAAGCAGGGTCGATCGAGCCCGATGAAGCGCGGGAGAGGTGTCAGATCGTCCTCGGCAATGTTGCGCATGGCCGCCATCCGTTGCACGGCTTGGGCGGAACAGACGGTATCACGCTTGGAATGTTCATCGCTGACACATACACGACATGGGTCCACGCCAGCCGTCCGCGCACAGCCGTTGACACGCTCGAGAAACTGCATCGGCACTTCAGAACTTGGTACCCAGAACCGCTCACTGCCATTACGGTTGAACGCGTTGAGGCGTGGAAGGTGCGGCGCCTGAATGAAGGTCGCAATCCCGTAACCGTCGTGCGTGATCTCTACACGCTCTCCAGCGTGCTCAGACGCGCAGTGAAAGCCGGTGAGCTGACAGAGAACCCCGTGCGACGGGTCGACAAGCCGCGCGTTGATCGCAGAGGCAAGGTGCGCTTTCTTGACCAGGCCGAGGAAACGCGACTACGGCAGGCATTGAGGGCGCGCGATGACGAAATGCGGAATCGGCGCACACGTGCCCACAACAGTCGGCAAGCACGCAACGAGCTGCTGCACCAGCTGATGCACTTCGGCGATCACCTGACGCCCGCCGTATTGTTATCAATGAATACGGGCTTGCGGCGCGGCGAGGTCGTAAAGCTGCGTTGGGGATCTGTGGATTTCAATCGTCAGCTTCTCACCGTCGAAGGCCCGAACGCGAAGAATCGACAGACCCGGCACGTGGCGCTCAATGAGGAAGCCGTGAGCGTGCTGCGACTCTGGCGCGAGCAGTCCGGAACTGGAGCGCGTGTCTTTGGTGTCACTACCGGATTTCAGTCGGCATGGGAAAAGGTGCTCAAGCGAGCCAGAATCAGTAAATTCCGTTGGCACGATCTGCGTCATCACTTTGCTTCGCGCCTGGTCCAGAAGGGTGTGCCGCTGAACACGGTGCGTGATCTACTGGGTCACGGCTCCGTCGGTATGTCACTGCGCTATGCGCACCTTGCGCCCGATCAACGGCGCGAAGCCGTTTCGAAACTCAATGAGAGGCCGCTTCTCACTCTCAGCATGCGCCTTCAGTGGGAATGCCTTCAGGCAGTAAGGGCCTACCGCGTGGACTCGATCGTGGTTAGGGAAGAACAGGAACTAGCCGGCCAGATTCCGCTTTTTGGGAATCCGTCCGCCTTGGAGTTGCGCTTATAAGCGCAAGCACAAATGCCTGGATTTCCAGGTTAAAAACGAAAATGAGTCGATTCTTGCGCTTACCCTGCGCTTACGGCCGACCGACCATTCACGCCGGCGCGGGTATTACTTTGATTTGATTGGTGGAAAGGGAGGGACTCGAACCCTCGACCCCGGCATTATGAGCGCCGTCTGTCGAGGCCAAGTATCTGA
>Ga0210390_10004097_pt1 | contig 12393 bp, 10 predicted proteins | sample IncBWH11OmetaG_FD_161050 | JGI IMG/M metagenome (GOLD analysis project Ga0210390, IMG submission 161050) | Forest soil microbial communities from Barre Woods Harvard Forest LTER site, Petersham, Massachusetts, United States - Inc-BW-H-11-O ...
CTCAACCTCATCATCGGGTTCACCGGTGGCATCGACTGGCGGGCGCACCTCGGCGGCCTGGCCGTGGGCGCGTTGTTGGCCCTCGCCTACGACTACGCCGGGGACCGGCGCGACCAGACGACCGCGATGGTCCTGACGGTGGGCGCCTCCGTGGTCGTGTTCGCCGTGCTGGGGCTGTTGCTCACCGGCGTGGCGCCGGGTCACGTGAACCTCAGCTGAGTCGCCGAAGGACAAAAGTGCCGTCCTCGGGCGGGTCGGATCGGCTTCAGGGGCGATGAAGGTCCTGGTCGGCGAGGCCGTTGACACTGAGACAAAAATCGCCATACTGTTTCATCAGTGGGTGTGGCAGCAGTACGACCGGAGCGGGGGCTCCCGGGTTCGCTCGGAGTGGAGCGGGACGGGGTCGTCCGGCATCTCGGGGCCGACGACCGGTCCTCGACGCGGGTCCGCATCGTGGACGGCGCGCTGCGGTGCCTGGCCCGGCAGGGGATCGCCAAGACCACGGTGGACGACATCGCACGGGAGGCCGGATTCTCCCGCGCCACGGCCTACCGGGCCTTTCCGGGGGGCAAGGACGACATTCTCTCGGCCGTGGTCGAGACCGAGGTGGCCCGGCTGTTCTCTTCGCTGGCGGTCGTCATGGGGGAGGCCCACGACCTCGAGGACGTGCTCGTGGCGGGCATGGTCGAGTCGGCGCGCCAGCTGCGTTCGCACCGGGCGCTCTCGTACCTGCTGGCGTTCGAGCCCGGCGCCGTCCTGCCGCATCTGACCTTCGCCGGCCAGGACCGGGTGCTCCTGGCGGCGGGCGACCTGGCCGCTCCGTTCTTCGCGCGCTGGCTCGAGCCCGAGCAGGCGTCGAGGGCCGCGGAGTGGGCGGTACGCATCGTGCTCGCCTACTGCTCGGACCAGACGCCCGCGGCGACGGACCTGACCGACCCGGGCGCCACGCGGGCGCTCGTGCGCGCGTTCGTGTTGCCCGGGATCCTCGCCCTGCGGGTCGAGGCCGGCAGCGAAGGCGGGACGGATCTCACCAGAAGTGCGGGCAGTGCAAGACCGGCGACACAGACAACCACGACCACCACGAAGGGGGCGGTGCAATGACCACGCTCGAGAACGAGCAGGAGCAGGAGCAATTCGGGTCCAACCTCGAGCTGATCGGGCGGGACAACATCGACGATCTCGAGGCAGTCCTCAGCGTCGTGGGCTCCTACGACAAGGAGGGCTTCCACCGGGTGCCCGACAACTGCCCGGCGGAGTTCACGTGGGACTACGAGAAGGGCGCCAAGCCGCAGCTCGACAAGCTCTACGAGAAGGCGAAGAAGGCGCAGTGGAACGCGCAGACCGACCTGGACTGGTCGATCGAAGTGGACCAGGAGCAGGTGGTCATCGCCAACGCCGAGGCCAACCCCGCCCAGATGCAGTGGGACGACTCGGCGCTGGCCGGCACCGTGCTCGAGAAGTGGGACGAGAAGAAGTTCATCGAGTTCGGGATCCAGAACCAGAACTGGCTCCTTTCCCAGTTCATGCACGGCGAGCAGGGCGCGTTGCTGTGCACGGCCAAGATCGTCGAGACCGTCCCCTGGATCGACGCCAAGTACTACGCGGCGACGCAGGTGATGGACGAGGCGCGCCACGTCGAGGTGTTCTCGAAGTATCTCGACGAGAAGCTCTCGGGCCACTACCCGATGAACGCGCACCTCGGCATGCTGCTCGACGACATCGTGGCCGACTCGCGCTGGGACATGACCTATCTCGGCATGCAGATCATGGTGGAGGGCCTCGCGCTCGCCGCGTTCGGCTTTATCCACATGATGACGACCGAGCCGCTGCTGAAGAAGCTGTTGCGCTACGTCATGGCCGACGAGGCCCGCCACGTCGCCTTCGGCGTGCTGAGCCTGCAGGAGTACTACAAGGAGTTGAGCGCGGCCGAGCTGCGCGAGCGCCAGGAGTTCGCCTTCGAGGCCGCCATCCGCATGAAGGACCGCATGGCGATGCAGGAGGTGTGGGACCGCATGGAGGTCCCGACCTCCGACGTGGTCAAGCTCATGCAGGCGGCTCCCGAGCGCGACGACTTCCAGATCCTCCTGTTCTCGAAGATCGTCCCCAACCTCAAGAAGCTCGGGCTGCTCGACGCAGCGGACGGCTGGCTGCGCCAGAAGTTCACCGAGATGGGTGCCATCGCGTTCGAGAACCTGACCGACTCGACCGAGGACGAGGACGCCTTCGCCGACGGGTCGCCGGCCGAGCGCAACGTCGCCTGAGCGGCGAGACGGAGCGCGGCCAAGTTCTGCACCTTGACGCGAGGCCTCCGGGCCCCGACAACACGCTGGTAGCCTGATGGGGCAATGAGCCCCGCCCCGGACGCGCCCCGTTTCGGCCGGGTGATCACCGCCATGGTGACCCCGTTCGACACCAACGGCGCCCTGGACCTGGGCGTCGCGACCGAGCTGGCCCGTTGGCTCGTCGCCCACGGGAGCGACGGGCTCGTCCTGAGCGGCTCCACCGGCGAGAGCGCGGTGCTGACCGACGACGAGAAGGTCGCCTTGTGGGAGGCCGTCGCCGGCGCGGTGAGCGTGCCGGTGATCGCGGGGACGGGATCCAACGACACCGCCCACTCGCTGGAGATGACGCGGCGCGCCGTCGCCTGCGGGGTGGACGCCGTCCTGCTCGTCACGCCGTATTACAACCGGCCGTCGCAGGCGGGCATCCTCGAGCACTTCCGGGTCTGCGCCGAGGCGGCGGGGAAGCTGCCGGTGATGCTCTACGACATCCCCGTGCGGTCGGGACGCCGGATCGCGATCGACACCATGCTCCGACTGGCCCGCGAGGTGCGCAACATCGTCGCGCTCAAGGACGCGGCGGCCGACCCGCCCACGACGTCGCACCTGATCGCGCAGGCGCCCGCGGGCTTCGAGGTTTACAGCGGCGACGACGTCATGACCTTGCCGTTCCTCGCCGTCGGTGCAATCGGGCTCGTGAGCGTGGCGGCCCACTGGGTGGGACCGCAGATCGGCCGGATGATCGACGCCTTCCTGTCCGGCGACCTCGCCACCGCGATCGCCGGCAACGCGGAACTGCTCGACTCCTTCGACTTCGAGTCGACGCCCGAGTTCCCGAACCCGCTTCCGGCCAAGGCGGTCATGCGCGCCCTGGGGCTGCCGGTCGGGCAATGCCGCCTGCCGATGGGTCCGTCGACCCCGGAGCTCGACGCCCAGGCGGCCAAGGTCCTGGCGGCCGTCGGTCCGCCGGACGTCACGGTCGCCCCGCTTGGCTGACGGGGCCGACAGGGCCAACAACCAGCGCGGCACCAAGGGGGGCAACCAGCGCGGCACCAAGGGAGGCAGGCCGAAGCCCGTCCGGGTCGTCTTCCTCGGCGGCCTCGGCGAGATCGGCCGCAACTGTGCCTGCATCGAGGTGGAGGGACGCATCGTCGTCCTCGACTGCGGGATCATGTTCCCCGATCCGGACATGCCGGGGATCGACCTGGTCCTCCCCGAATTCACCTACCTGCACGAGCGCGCGGACAGGGTCGACGGCATCGTGCTCACCCATGGGCACGAGGACCACACCGGAGGGCTGGCGTACCTCCTGCGCGAGCTGCGCGCACCCATCTACGGCTCCGAGCTGACCGTCGGGCGGGCCCGGCACCGGGTCGAGGAGGCGGGCCTCGCGGACCAGACCCGTTTCGTCGTCGTGCGCGACGGCGAGCGCGTGCGCGTCGGTGCCTGCGACGTCGAGTTCATCCCGGTGACGCACTCGGTGCCCGAGTCGATGGCCATTGCGTTCCACACGCCGCAGGGCGTGATCCTGCATTCGGGCGACTTCAAGCTCGACCTCCAACCCGTCGACGGGCGGCGCACCGACCTGGCGCGCATGGGGGAGCTGGCCGAGCGCGAAGGGATCCGCCTCCTCCTGTCCGACTCGACGAACGCTGAGGAGCCCGGGTTCACCGAGTCCGAGTCGTCGGTCGGCCTCGTGCTGCGGCGGGTGTTCGCGGCGCAGACGGGCAAGCGTCTCATCGTCGCCTGCTTCGCCAGCCACATGCACCGGGTGCAGCAGATCATCGACGCCGCCGTGGCGAACGGGCGCAAGGTGGCCACGCTCGGACGGTCGATGGGCAAGAACGTCGAACTGGGCCAGCGCCTCGGCATCATCAGCATCCCCGACGGCGTGCAGGTCGACATCGAGGACGTCGACGACCTGCCACCAGAGCAGGTGTGCGTGATCTCGACGGGATCGCAGGGCGAGCCCATGTCGGCACTGTCGCTCATGGCGACGGGCGAGAACAAGTGGCTCCGCATCGGTGAGGACGACGTCGTGGTGATCAGCGCGCACCCCATCCCCGGCAACGAGTGGTCGGTGGGCCAGGTCATCGACGACCTGCACCGACGGGGGGCCGAAGTCGTGCACTCCGGCGCGGAGCGCGTCCACGTGAGTGGCCATGCGCGGCAGGGCGAGTTGCGCACGCTCCTCTCGGTGACGAAGCCGGAGTGCTTCGTCCCTGTGCACGGCGAGTTCCGCCACATGGTGCACCACGCCCGTCTCGCGCTCTCGATGGGCCTCGACCCGGCCAAGGTGCTGCTGTGCGAGGATGGGGACGCGATCACACTCGACGCCAAGGGCATCGCCCGTGACGGCCGGGTGCCGGGCGGCTACGTCTACGTCGACGGCACGGTGGGCGACATCGAGCACGGTGTGCTGCGCGACCGGAAGAAGCTGGCGGAGGAAGGCGTGGTGATGGTCGTGGTCACCGTCGACCGCCAGGAGTGCAAGCTGGCCAACCCCCCGGTGATCGAGACGCGGGGCTGGGTCCACGCGCCCGAGGCCGAGGAGCTGCTCGGCGAGGCGAGCGAGGTGGTGGGCGCCGCGGTGACCCAAGCCCTCCGGGACGGGGCCCACGACATCGAGGTGCTGAGCCGCCACACCCGCAAGGCCCTCGGCCGCTTCGTCGGCGAGCGCACCCGGCGCCGGCCGATGATCGTGCCGGTCGTGTTGATGGTCTGAGGGTCAGCGCGGCCCGGCGCCCTCGCGCCCGAGGAACCCCACCAACTCCGCCACCCGGTTGCTCACCACGGCGTCCACACCGTCGGTCAGGACGCGGGCCATGTCCTCGCGCGCATCGACGGTCCACGTCGACACGCGGAAGCCCGCCTCGTGCACCGCGTCGACCCCCGATGCGGTCACGAACGAGAACATCGGGTTCCAGCACTCCGCGCCGAGCTCGCCGAGGAGATCGATCGGCGGGTCGGTTCCCTCGGTCCAGGTCAGCCCGAGACGAGCCGTCCCGGAGAGGCCCCGCAACAGGCGGAGGGCCTCGACGTTGCCCGTCACGAACAGGCAGCGATCGAGCGCCCCGGCCGCCATCGCCTGCTCGAGGGCGCCGGCCACGACCTCGCGCCGGGTGAAGTCGACCATCAGCTCGATCTCCGGTGGCACGGCGTCGAGCACCTGGCACAGCGTGGGGATGTGCACCTCGCTGTCGCCCAGGCGCGCGATCTCGGCGACGTCCATGTCTCCCACCGACGCGTCGAGCTCCCAGAGACGGAGGAGCGATTGATCGTGCAGCACGACGATGGACCCGTCGCGGGTGCGGCGCAGGTCGAGCTCGAGCATGTCCGCTCCTTGTGCCACCGCCGCGGAAAAGGCCGGCAGCGTGTTCTCCCGGTGGCCGACCGGGTCGCCGCGGTGCGCGATGGCGACGATGCGATTCCGATCGACCACGGGTCCGCAGTACCTAGCCGGGCGCCGCGTTCGCGACGTTGCCGATGATCCGGTTGGCTCTCCGCAGAATCCTGTCCGCACCCCGCATGCGGCCCAGATCTTAGGGAGGGCGACCTAGAGGAGGCTCAGCTGTTGGTCCCCCCGGCCGGCCCGGGAAGGACGCCCCTCCGGTGCCGTGGGAGGAGCGGGGCTCGGACCCGCGGTCCCACCGTCGTCGTGCTCGCGCCGGCCCCGGTAGCGGTCGCGCCCCGTCACGCCGCACCGGCGGGAGGCCGCGCGCACGATCCCCTCCACCCGCACCCGCTCGTCGTCCTCCTGGTACGCCCCGCGCCGGAAGCGCCCCCGGTGCAGGCGCACCAGGTCCGGCCGGGCCGAGCCGAGCCAGTCGAAGTAGTGCCCGCGCACCGTGCCGCGCAGGTGAAGGGCGACCGCGTTGATCGACACCGCGCCAGCTGCCGCACAGGCCTCGACCACCTCGGTGAGCTGCGCCTCGGAATCGGACAACCCCGGCAGTACCGGCGCCACGAGCACCCCGCACGACAGGCCCAGATCGGTCAGGCGGCGCACGGCCTCCACCCGCCGGTCCGGTGGGGGTGTTCCTGGCTCGGTCAGTTTCCACACCGAGCGGTCCAGCGTGCCGATCGAGAAGGACACCGAGACGTCGGTCCGCTGCGCCGCCGCCGCCAGCAGCGCGCCGTCGCGCAGCACCAGCGTCGATTTGGTGAGAATCGAGAACGGGTTGCGCGCCGCCGTCAGCGTCTCGACGATGCCGCGCGTGAGGTGGTACTTGCCCTCCGCGTGCTGGTAGGGATCGGTGTTCGTCCCCATGGCGATGTGGTCCCCGTCCCATTTCGGCGAGCGCAGCTCGGCCCGCAGCCGCTCCACCGCGTTCACCTTGACGACGATCTTGCGCTCGAAGTCCTCGCCGATCCCGAGCCCGAGATAGTCGTGTGTCGGCCGTGCGAAGCAGTAGACACACGCGTGCGAACACCCTCGATACGGGTTGATCGTGTGCCGGAAGGGCATGAGGCTCTCCGGCGGCACCGTGTTGATGATGGTCCGCGCGTTCACGTGGAGGAACTCCATCCCGGCGTACGCGCCCTTCCCGACGTGCCGTTCGGCCACCCGCTCGTCGGGGAAGAGCGTCCCCGCGGATCCCTCCTCGGTCTCGGCCAACGCCCAGCGCAGTGCCATAGGACTAGGGTAGCGAACATATGTTCGTATTTCAACGGGTGGGATGTCCACTAAAACGACCAGGTCAGGCGGTAGTCTCGGCCTCACTGTGGTGACAAAGACCCGCGGTGGGAGCGCCACGCGCACGCGTGCGCCCTCCCGCGCCGCCGCCAAGAAACCGGCCTCCCGGGGCCGCCGGACCGCGCCCGCCCCACCGGTGCGGCCGCGCTTCTGGCGCGTGCAGGCCTGGGACCTGTGGGCAGTCGCGCTCATCACGCTCGGCATCCTGCTGGCGCTCGCGCTGTGGGGCCGCCAGCTCGGCCCGGTCGGCAGCGGCACCGACACCGGGCTCGCGCTGTTGGCAGGTTGGGTCCGTGCGCTCCTGCCGCTGGTGGCGGCCGGCGCCGGCGTCGCTCTGCTCGTCGATCGCAAGCCACGCGGCGAGGAAGACGAACGCCCGGACGACGAAGCCGAGGGGACCGACCCGTGGCGACTCGCCGTCGGCATCGCGCTGGGCCTGATCGGGGTGTGCGGCCTGGCCGAGCTCGCCAAGCACACACCGTCGTTCTCGAACCAGCAGGGGCTGAAGGAGGCGGGCGGGTATCTCGGTGCGCTGGCGGGCCGGCCGTTGCACGCGGGCCTCGGATCGGCGGGAGCGGCCGTGCTGCTCGTTGCCGTGGTCCTCGTGGCGATCCTGATCGCGACCGGCGTCTCGATCGCAACGGCGGCGCGCGCAACGGGTAGCGCGGCAGTCGCGAGCGGTCGGACCGCCGCCTCGCTCTGGCGCGGCAAGCCCTTCGTCGTGATGCCCGAACACGACGGGTCGGACAGGGAGGAGGACGCCTTGCGCGTGCCGCCGCCCGGCCCGGATGACGACGCCTCGGAACCGCCGGAGATGGACTACGACGCCGACATCGACATCCCGCTCGATCCCGAGCCAGAGCCCGAGCCCGAGTCGGCCGCCGAGAGCTCCCCGCCCCACCCGGTGGCCGCACGCGGCCCGGGCGAATGGGTGCTGCCTCCGATGTCGAAGCTCGTCGCCTCCAAGAAGCTGCGGCACGACCAGCGCCAGGTGGACGCCGCCGGCGAGGAGCTGGTCCGGGCCCTCGCCGCACACGGCGTGGACACCCGTCTCGTGGGCAGTCGCGTCGGGCCGACGGTGACCCGGTACGAGCTCGAGCTCGGCCCGGGCGTGAAGGTGGCGCGGGTGACCAGCCTCTCCAAGGACATCGCCTACGCCATGGCCTCGCCGGACGTGCGCATCCTGGCGCCCATCCCGGGCAAGTCGGCCATCGGGGTCGAGGTCCCGAACCGGACGCGCCAGCTGGTTGCCCTGCGCGACATCCTCGATTCCAAAGAGGGGAACGCGGCCACGCACCCCCTCGAGGTGGCGATGGGCCGCGACATCGCCGGGCGTGCCGTCATGGAGAACCTGGCCGAGATGCCCCACATCCTCATCTCGGGTGCGACAGGGTCGGGCAAGTCCTCGTGCATGAACTCGATCATCACGTCGATCCTGATGCGCGACACACCCGACAGGGTCAAGATGATCCTCGTCGACCCCAAGCGCGTCGAGCTCGGCCAGTACGACGGGCTGCCCCACCTGCTCAACCCGGTTGTCGTCGACCCCAAGCAGGCGGCCAATGCGCTGGCGTGGGCGGTCAAGGAGATGGAGCGCCGCTACGGCCTGCTCGCCCAGCACGGTGTGCGCGACATCAACGGCTACAACCAGCTGGTGGCGGAGGGGCGCATCGAGTCGCCGGCCTCGGACCGCCGCCTGGTGCGCGATGCGGCGGCCCGTGCGCTCGGTGCGGACCATCCTGCGGTCGACGCCGAGGAGGACCTCGAGGAGGAGGAGCCGGTCCAGCCCGAGCCCTTCATCCTTGTCGTGGTCGACGAGCTCAACGACCTGATGATGGTGGCGGCCCGCGACGTCGAGGACTCCATCGTCCGCATCGCGCAGATGGCGAGAGCGGTCGGCATCCATCTCGTGATCGCCACCCAGCGCCCGTCGGTCGACGTGATCACCGGGGTCATCAAGGCGAACATCCCGAGCCGCATGGCCTTCTCGGTGTCGTCGCTCGCCGACAGCCGGGTCATCCTCGACCAGCCCGGAGCCGAGCGTCTCGTCGGCAAGGGCGACATGCTGCTCCTCACCGCCTCGTCCAACATCCCGCGCCGCCTGCAGGCCCCGTGGGTCTCCGAGGAGGAGGTGCGCGACATCGTGCGCCACTGGAAGGCCCAGGGCGGGCAGGCCGAAGCCATCGTCGCGTTCGAAGACGTCAACGACGGCCGCGGCGGCATCGACGCCATGGACGACGAGGAGGACGAACTGCTGGCCCAGGCGCGCGATCTCGTCGTGCGCTCCCAGCTAGGGTCCACCTCCATGCTGCAGCGCAAGCTTCGGGTGGGCTTCGCTCGCGCCGGTCGCCTCATGGATCTCCTCGAGCAGGCCGGCGTCGTCGGCCCGAGCGAGGGCTCCAAGGCCAGGGCGGTGCTGATGACGCCCGAAGAACTCGATGCCCTGAACCGGCGGTGAACCCCGAAACTCCGGCGCCCCTCATGGTGGCGCCGTTCGGAGTGGACTCGTTGCGCGAAGCAACGCCCGGCGAGTCGCCCTCGCCCGACGCGCCACCTCCGTCCGGCCGACGCGCCCGGCGTCGCGCCGCCAAGTCCCGTCGCCGCAGGCGTTGGCGCGTTGTCGTCCCGGTCGTCATCGTCGTCCTCCTGTTGCTCGGCGCCGGCGCGTTCGCGGGCGTCCGGCTCAGCGAGCCCGCGCCCGCGCCCGCGGTGACGTCGGTGTTGTCGCGATCGGTGGACGTGCCCTCCGCGGTCGTCCCGCTCCCGTTCCCGGCGACGGGCCAAGGGGCGGTCTCCATTCCGTCGATCGGTGTCGAGGAAGCGTCGGGCGGCGAAACGCCCGTCCCGGTGGCCAGCCTCACGAAGTTGATGACGGCCTACATCATCTTGCACGACCACCCCCTGGCCCTGAACCAACCGGGCCCGACTGTCACCGCCACGGAGACGGACGTCCAGGACTTCGACACCGACGCCGTCTCCGACGATTCGAACGCCCAGGTCACGGTGGGGGAGCAGATCACGGAGCAACAGTTGCTGGGAGGGCTGCTCATCCATTCGGCCGACAACTACGCCGACCTGCTGGCCCGGTGGGACGCCGGCAGCATCCCGGCGTTCGTGGCGAAGATGAACGCCACCGCCGCGGCACTCGGCATGAAGCAGACGCACTTCGCCGACGACAGCGGCATCTCGACCCAATCCGTCTCCACGGCCGGCGACATCCTCAAGGTTGCCGCGCCCGACATGGCCAATCCCGTGGTCGCGGCGACCGTCGACAACAACTCGGTGACGTTGCCGGTGGCGGGCATCCTCGCCACGTACACGCCACTGCTCGGGCTCGACGGGATCATCGGCATGAAGTCCGGCTACACCGACGCCGCCGGAGGGTGCGACGTCGTCGCAGTCCTTCGCACCGTGGACGGTCGCCCCACCTTGCTGTTGGCCGCGGTCACGGGCCAGACCGGCGCCCTGGCCCTGGACCAGGCCGGGCTGCACGGGCTCGCGTTGGTCAACGCGGTGCAGTCGCTGATAGGGACCTCGACGGTGCTGCGCGCCGGCGTGGTCGCGGCGCAGGTCGGCGCGGCGGGGTCGACCGTCGCCGGCCGGACCGCCACGTCGGTGTCGATGCTCACGTGGCCGGGCGCCCACGCCACCCGCGTCTTCCACCCGGCGCGTCACGTGAGCCCCCAGGCCCGGCGCGGCGCACAGGTGGGCAGCGTCGTGGTCACCCTCGGCACGCAGCGGGCCGTCGTTCCCGTGCACCTGACCCGCGACCTACCGCCGCGTTCGCTGCTCCAGCGGCTGTTCTGAGGGCGTAGCCTGACCGCCGTGCGCGTGCGCGCCCCCGCCTCCTCGGCCAACCTGGGTCCCGGTTTCGACACCCTCGCACTCGCCGTCGACCGCTATGTCAGCGTGGAGGTCGAACCCGCCGCCGCGCTGCGCGTGTACACGGAGGGCGAGGGCGCGGGCCTCTTCGACGACGCTTCCCACCTCGCGGCGCGCGTGGTCGCCGAGGTCCTGGGGCACGACCGGTTCTCGGTCTCGGTGCGCTCGCAGATCCCGGTCGCACGCGGGCTGGGGTCCTCGGCCGCCCTCGCCGTCGCCGCCGCCGCTGCCGCCGGGTCCGACGATCCCTTCGCCGTGGCGGCGGCCTACGACGGCCACCCCGAGAACGCCGCCGCGTCCGTCTTCGGCGGCCTCGTCGCGGCCACCTCGGTGGAAGGCGTTCCCGCGCACGCCGCGCTGCCGTTGGCCGGCGACCTCGAGGTCGTCGCGATCGTCCCTGACCGGAATCTCGCCACGCCGGAGGCCCGCGGGGTGCTCCCGGACCGTTTCAGCCGCGAGGACGCCGTGTTCAATCTGGGTCGCATGGGACTCCTGGTCGCGGGCCTCGCCGACCCCTCCGCGCTGCGCCGGGAGGCCACGGAGGATCGGATCCACCAGACGGCGCGCACCGCTCTCTTCCCCGAGGCGCCGCAGTTGCTCGCCGCGCTGGTCGAAGCGGGTGCGCTCGCCGCCTGCTGGTCGGGCGCCGGGCCGACGCTCATCGGCTTCGTCACCCCCGACGCGGTGGAGGCGGTGCGCGCCGGGGCCGGCGCCGCGCTGGCAGAGACGGGTATGGAGGGCCGGGTCCTGTCGTTGCGCCCCGACCGGCGCGGCCTCGTCTACGGGGACGAGGCGGCTGTGCCCCTCGACGGCGTCGCCTAGCCGCCGAGCGCGCGGTCGAGCTGCTGCACGTCCGAGCGCAACTGTGCGATCGCCCCGTTGAGGTTGAACGTGTTGAGCACCTGGTTGTAGTTCGACTGGGTGGGCTGGGCGTCGCCCAGGATCTCGAGGCTGTTGGCGAGGGTCTGGGCCGCGTTGCGCGCGGTGACGATGTCGCCCTGCGGCGCGCTGAACCCCCGGCCGACGGCGAGCATGTTGGCGTAGGCGTGGATCTGGTTGCCGAGCGTGAGGTCGGCGTGCTCCAGGCATGCGACCGGGCTCGACGCAGACTTGCACGCGGCCGCCTTCGACGCGTACGTCGTCAGCTGGGACAGCAAGGTGGTGCCCTCGCTTTTCAGGCTCGAGTCGGGCGACGCCGACCCACCGGACCCGGGGCCCGAGCTGCAGGCGGCCAGCACCAACGGCAGGACCAGTGTCCCCCAGGCGACGGGGCGGACACGAGGGCGACGGGGGCGGGTCACGGCGCACGATCGTATGCGCTGGGCCTCCCTAGAATCGTGCGATGCCGCGGCGCTACTTCATCCGCACGTTCGGGTGCCAGATGAACGAGCACGACTCGGAACGCCTGGCCGGGCTGCTCGTGGCGGACGGCATGGAGCCGGCAGCGGTGATGGAAGACGCCGACGTGGTCGTCCTCAACACGTGCTGTATCCGGGAGAACGCCGACCAGCGCCTGTACGGCACGCGCGGCAGCCT
>Ga0210390_10004098_pt1 | contig 12391 bp, 5 predicted proteins | sample IncBWH11OmetaG_FD_161050 | JGI IMG/M metagenome (GOLD analysis project Ga0210390, IMG submission 161050) | Forest soil microbial communities from Barre Woods Harvard Forest LTER site, Petersham, Massachusetts, United States - Inc-BW-H-11-O ...
AGCGATACCACCGAAGGCAATCAAAATGTCACCGTCTGGAAAAGTGAGAATCCGCAAACCGTCGCAGGCTTTAGCTTCGGCCGCTTCAAAATCGAAGAAGCCAAACTCACCAAGCCTCCCGTTCTCATTCAGTCTTTCGCTAACGAAAATCCCCCAGCCTGGGTTCAGTCCCTCAAGCAAAGTGTCACCGGCGATCTCCCCGGCCAACGCGATGCTCCCGTCGCTCTCGGCAACATGAGCACCACCGGTCTCAACAAAAAAGCCCTCGCTGAATCCGAACTCGCCGTCCAGCTTTACACCGACTACTTCGGCCCTTCGCAATTCACGCAAATTCACATCACCCAGCAAACTGCCTGCAATTTCGGGCAATCCTGGCCGGGTCTAGTGTGGATTCCCATCTGCTATTACTTTGACAATACTGTTCGCCACGAACTCGGCCTCGATTGGGGCGATCGCGGCTACTGGAAAGTCGTCACTCCCCACGAAGTCGCGCATCAGTGGTGGGGCCACACCGTGGGCTTCAATTCCGGGCGCGATCAATGGATGAGCGAAGGCTTCGCGGAAATGTCCGCCTCTCTCTATGTTTCCTTGATCGAAAAAGATCAGAAAAAATTCATCGGCTTCTGGAACGATGAACGCGAACTTCTCCTCGAAAGAGATGCGCAGGGTTTTCGCGCCATCGACGTCGGCCCTCTCACCATGGGCTATCGCGCCAACAATTCCCGCACCGGCTACGAAATCACGCGCCGTCTTATTTATCCCAAGGGCGCTTACGTCCTCCACATGCTGCGCATGATGATGTACGACAATCGCACCGGCGACGCCGAGTTCAAAGCCATGATGCAGGATTTCGTCAACACCTATCGCGGCAAGCCCGCCACAACCGAAGATTTCAAAGCCATCGTCGAGAAACACATGTCCCAGCAAATGGATCTCGACGGCAATCACAAAATGGATTGGTTCTTCAACGAATACGTCTACGGCACCCAAATCCCCGCCTACAAATTCGACTACAAGTTCGAAGCCGCGCCCAACGGCGAAATTTCCTTCAGCTTCAACGTCGCCCAATCCAACGTGGACGGCAGCTTCAAAATGCTAATCCCCATCTACCTCGAACTAGACAACGGCCACATGTACCTCCTGGGCCGCGCCCACCTGGCCGGCTCCACCTCCGCCCAAGACAAAATCCCCCTCCACGGCCTAAAAGCCCCTCCCCACCGCGCCCTCCTCAGCTACTACAACGACATCCTAGCCTCCCCCAACTAACCACCAGCGCCGCAGCGGCGTCGCACCGTCGCGCCCATGTTCGCAACCCGCGACCTAGGTGCCCCACATGCCGCCTCTGCATATGGGTTCTTGGGTCACTCTTGTAGCGCCGCGCCTTCAGGCCGGCATCTTGGGTTTTCCCGGCCGGGCGCCCCACACACGCCGCAGTTGCGTTGTGAATCTTGGATCGTGTAGTGGCCGAACTTTAGATCGGCCAACCCTCCCCAAAAAAACAAAAATAAACGACGTCATTCCGAGCGAAGTCCGCGAAGCGAGGAATCCCTGTTCGATCTCAAACCCGAAACCTCTTGGGTTCCCTCACAAAAATAAAAACCTGTCATCCCGAGCGCAGCGAGCGACCTGCTTTTTTCTTCCTCATCACTACCGACTAGGAACTCCCGACTTCCTGCTTGCTCCGCTCCCTCTGCGCCCTCTGTGTCCGACCTCCGCGCCCCCCGCGTTAAAATTCCCCTGTCTTTCCCCACGCCCAAACCCTATTGCTTTCCCATACAGAACCTTATATCCTCCTCTTGTCATCCCATAGGAGCCCCTCGGTGTCCCCCAAAAAAGACGTCCACCAAGGCACTCTGGCACTAATGGTGTTAAAAACCTTAGAATCCCTGGGCTCCCTCCACGGCTACGGCATCGCCCGTCGCATCGAACAAACCAGCGGCGATGTTCTCTCCGTCAATTACGGCACCCTCTATCCCGCCCTCCTCAAACTAGAACAAGAAGGCTACATCTCCTCCGAATGGGGCACCTCCGACAACAACCGCAAAGCCCGCTACTACAAACTCACCCGTGCCGGCCGCCGCCAACTCCAACGCGAAGCCCACAACTGGGCCGAAACCACCGCCATCCTGGCCCGCTTCCTAAACGAGCAACCCTCATGATCCCACTCGCCACAAAAAATACCGCCCCGCAACCCTGATCCCTGCCGTCCAAGACCGAGCATCAGCATCTCAACCCCTGCGTCTTGTAACCCAAACACCAATCCCGCTTGTAGCGCCGCACCTTCAGGCCGGCATCTTGGGTTTTTCTGAAATAAAAATTAACCGTTATTCCGAGCGAAGTCTTCGAAGAGAGGAATTCCTCGACAAAGGCACTCCTGCCTGCACTCCTGGATTTTGTAGCGCTGGCTTTCATGCCAGCCCTTGGGTTTTCCGCGTAGGGGCGCCGCACCGCCGCGCCCCAGTTCCGCGCAATCCCCGCGTCTTGCCTCCACTCGGGTTTCCCACCAAACAAAAAAATCTGTCATCCAGAGCGCGGCGACGGACCTGCTTTTCTCTTCCTCTTTATTACCGTCTACGAACTCCCGACTCACGACTGGCTCTTGGGTTCCTCTCCTCCCAACGGGGTCGGAGCTTCAGCTCCGACTTAACAACCAACCGCAACGGGCTTCAGCCCCCTAGGAATCCCCTCCACTCCGACTCAACAACCACCAAAAAAATCTCTCTCGTTCCAAACAAGCTCCAACCGCTCTCTGCGTCCGACCTCCGATCCCTCCGCGTTAAATCCCTTCTGGTCTCTCCAAACCCCAAGAAATCCCTCTACCAACCAACCGACGCCCACTTTCGAAACTCCCAACTCCAGACTCCTAACTCTCCGGACTCCCAATGAAAATCCTCCCCACCCTCCAACGCATTCGAAACTCCTACCGCGACAATCACACCCGCGACATCGACGCCGAACTCCAATCCCACCTCCAACTGCACATCGACGACAACCTCCGCTCCGGTCTCACACTACAAGAAGCCCGCCGCCAAGCCCTCCTCAAACTAGGCGGCCTAGAACAAACAAAAGCTCGCGTCCGCGACCAGCATCTCATCCCTTGGCTCGAAGCCCTCCGCTCCGACGCCACCTTCGGCCTCCGCCAGCTCGCAAAAAACAAAATCACCACGGCCGCCGCAATCCTCTCCCTTGCTCTCGCCATCGGCGCCTGCACGTCCGCCTTCCGCCTCATCGACGCGCTCCTCCTTCGCGCGCTTCCCGTCGCTCACGCCGATCAACTCTACTCCCTCGCTCGTCACGGCAGCTCTCCCGAAGGCGAGCCCAGTGACTTCGACGGTTGGGCCTATCCCGATTTCCAACTCATGCGTGACGCCGCCAAAGGCCAGGCCGATCTCCTCGCCATTTCTTACGCCGACCGCATCGACGTAACCTACAAATCCGATCAGGACATGGAGAAAGCCAATCTCCAGTACGTTTCCGGCGACATGTTCTCCGCCTTCGGCCTCCAGCCTGCCCTCGGCCGTCTCCTCTCTCCAAATGACGACGCCACTCCCGGCGCGCATCCCGTCGCCGTCATCTCTCACGATTACTGGACGCGTCGCTTCACCAACGATCCCAACGTCCTCACCAAAACTTTCCGCATCGGCAATGTTATTTACCAGATCGTTGGCGTCTCTCAAGCGCCATTCACCGGCACCGAACCCGGCACCATGACCGACATCTTTCTTCCCACCATGATGCATCCGGGCGCCGTTCGAAAAGATTCCACCTGGCACCGCACCTTCGCCATCGTCCAGCCTGGCGTCGCCATCGAGCCGCTCCGCGCCAAACTCGATTCCATCACCCGCGCCTTCGAAACCGAACGCTCCAAATCCTGGGTCAACGAAACTCCACAGGAAATCGCCCGCGAACTCGATCAAACTCTCTATTTTTCTCCCGCCTCCTCCGGCGCTTCCGGCTTTCAACAAGACAATCGCCGCGCCCTCCTGGCTCTCGGTGTTCTCGTTTTCCTCGTCCTTCTCATCGCCTGCGCCAACGTCGCCAATCTCATGGTTGCGCAAGACGCCGCGCGCGCTCGCGAAATGGCCCTGCGTATCTCCATCGGTGCCGGACGCCGCCATCTCGTACAACTCGTTTTGGTCGAAAGCGCCATCCTCGCCTTTCTCGCTTCTTCCATCGGCGCTCTCTTCGCGTGGTGGTCCGCGCCTTTCGTCGTCAGCACCATCAATCCTTCAGACAATCCCGTCCGCCTCGCGCTTCCCGCAGACTGGCGCGTGCTCCTCTTCGGCGTCGCTCTCACGCTCGCCGTCACTTGTCTCTTCGGTGTGATCCCCGCTATTCGCGCTTCCGCCATTCAACCCGCCAGCGCCCTCAAAGACGGCGCGGACGGATCGAGAGATCCCCACTCTCGCCGTCGCCTCATGTACGCGCTCATCGCCGCGCAGGTCGCCTTCTGCTGTCTCGTTCTTTTCGTAGCCGGTCTCTTCGTCTCCACCTTCCAACATTTATCGAACCAGCCCACCGGCTTCTCCACCGATCGTCTTCTCGTTCTCGATACTGTCTCTCACGATCCCGTTACCCCTGTCGCTTGGCTGCAGCTCGCGGATCAACTCCGCTCCGTTCCCGGCGTCGAGCGTGTCTCCGTCTCTAACCGCACTCTCCTCGATCACTGGTCCAACAACAATTCCATCTCGCTCGATGGCTCCGTGCTTTCTCCCACCCTGGGCTATTTCCTCCATGTCTCTCCCGGCTGGCTCGAAACCATGAAAATTCCTCTCGTCGACGGCCGTGATTTCCTTCTAACCGACACCACGCCCGGCGCCGCCATCGTCAATCAAACTTTTGTGAGAGTGTTTTTCAACGGCGAAAATCCCATCGGCAAATCTTTTTATGAACTCTTCGCCGCTGGCGACCGTGCGCATTATCAAATCGTCGGCGTCGTCCGCGATGCCCGTTATCGCAACATCCGCGAAAACGCTCTCCCCGTCGCCTATCTTCCGTTCCTCTCCACCGCCGCCGACCCCTGGTGGAGCGCCGGAGGTGCCACGCTGCTGGTCCGCACCACAGCCGCAAATCCTCTCGCGCTCGGTCCCACGCTTCGCCAGGCCGTTCCGCAATTCCGCTCCGAATTTCGCGTCAGCAACATCCGCACGCAAATAGAAATCATTCAATCCCAAACCGTTCGCGAACGCCTCCTCGCCACGCTAGCCTCCTTCTTTTCCGTAGTCGCCCTCCTCCTGGCCTCCGTCGGCCTCTATGGCGCCCTCCACTATTCCGTCCAACAACGCCGCCGCGAGATCGCCATTCGCATGGCCGTAGGCGCCCAAGCCTCCAGCATCGCCCGCTTAGTCACCCTCCCTCTCTTTGCCACAATTTCCGTCGGCGCAGCCGCCGGCCTGGCCGCCGGCCAATTCTCCGCCCACTACCTAACCGACCTCTTCTACCAAGTCCAACCCACCGACCCCCAAATGCTCCTCCTCCCACCTATAGCGATAGCCGCGTCCGCGGCCGCCGCCGCCCTCCCCTCCATCCTCCGCGCCATCCACACCAATCCCGCCACCATCCTAAGATCCGAGTAACCCCAACCATGCCCCCACTCCAAGACAAAAAACCCCCCGTCATTCCGAACGCCCACGTAGCGCCGCGCCTTCAGGCCGGCATATTGGGTTCCTCCGCCGCAAAAGATTACCCGTCATTCCGAACGGAGTCCGCGCAGTGAGGAATCTCTCTTCGATCTCAAATCTGCCGACCCATGCCACAGGCACTCCTGCCTCCGCTCTAGGGTTCCGTACCGCCTCCTTTCATGCCAACTCCTGGATTCTCCGCGTAGGGGCGCAGCACTGCTGCGCCCCATGTCGGCCAGATCCGTCCTCTCTTCTCTGCGCCCTCTGCGGTCCGAACTGCGTGCCCTCCGCGTTAAGGCCTTTCTCTTCCTCCCCCGCTACGCGCAGTCCAATGCCACCGATGCGCCTGACTCTTGAGTCCCTCCCCTCTGAAACTACCAACTCCCAACGACCAACTCCCAACTCGCTTCTTCTCCCCTGCAAAAGGAATAACTTAAAACTAAAAACTTCCCACTCCACCCAGGAACCCCAATGAAACTACTCCCCACCATCCAACGCCTCCTAAACTCGTTCCGCAAAACGCACGACCAAGACGCCGAACTCCAATCCCACCTCCAATTCCACATTGACGACAACCTCCGCTCCGGCATGTCACCAACCGAAGCCCGCCGCCAAGCCCTTCTAAGACTAGGCGGCCTCGCACAAACAAAACAACGAATCCAGGATCAACACACCCTCCCCATCGCCGAATCATTCCTCCGCGATCTCCGCCATGCCGCCCGCCTGCTCCTCCGCAAACCCACCTTCACCCTAGTAGCCACTCTCACGCTCGCACTCGGCATCGGAGCCAACGCCACCATCTTCGCAATGGTCAGCCGTTTTGTCCTGCACTCCGCTCCGGTCGGCGATCCCGCCACGCTCCTCTCCCTCCACACCACCGAGCACAACGAATGCTGCAACTCTTTCTCCTGGCCGCTGTTCACCGACGTCTGCGACACTGCCCATTCCTTCTCCGGCGTTACCGGCTTCGTCGAACTTCTCCCCGCCTCCATCTCCGGCAACGGCGATCCGCAACGCCTGTGGGGCCAGGCCACCACCACCAATTTCTTCGACGTCACCCAACTCCCACTCACTCTCGGCCGCGGCTTCCGCTCCGACGAACAAAATTCTCCCGTCATCGTTCTCGGCAATCGCGTCTGGAAATCCCGCTTCAACTCCGATCCCAACATCGCCGGAAAATCCATCACACTCTCCGGACGCCCCTTCACCGTAATCGGTGTCGCCCCTCCCTACTTCCGCGGACTCGACTTGATTCTCGACACGCAGTTCTGGGTTCCCATCGGCAACATCGATCAACTTCTGCCCAACACCAGTCACTTCGATTCCCGCGTCTATCACTGGATCGTCGTCGCCGCTCGCCTCAAGCCCGGCGCCACGCAATCCGAAGCTTCTGCCGAATTAATTCTCCTCGCGAAACGTTTCGCCGACGCCCATCCCGACACGGATAAAAATCTTGGCTTCCGCTTCGAACAAGCCGGCTCGCTACCTCCGCGCGACAAATCCACATTCCTTCTTTTTCTCTCCACGCTCATGCTGGTAGTCTTCCTCGTTCTCCTCATCGCCTGCGCGAACGTCGCCAATCTAATCCTCGCGCAAGCCGCCGGACGCCAGCACGAAATGGCCGTGCGTATCGCTCTCGGCGCCACGCGCGCGCAACTTCTCCGCCAGGTCCTCACCGAAAGCATTCTTCTTTCGCTCGCCGGCGGCGTTCTCGGCATACTTATCTCCGTCTGGGCCACCAGCGGTCTCTCCGCCTTCCGCTTTCCGGCTCCCGTCACACTCGATCTCGACGTCGGCGTGGACGCCAACGTTCTCGTGTTCACATTTCTTCTCAGCCTCATCACCGGCGCGCTCTTCGGCCTTCTCCCCGCCTGGACGGCCGCTTGGCGTTTTCCCTCCACCGCGCTCAAAGGCGAAGACGTCCTCGCGCGCCCCGGCCGCTTCTGGACACTTCGCAATTTCCTGGTCGTCGCACAAATCGCCATGTCTCTCGTGCTTCTCTGCGTCACCGGACTCTGCCTTCGCAGCCTGCGCTCCGCCGCCTCCATCGACATCGGCTTCCGCTCCAGGGGCGTTCTCGCCATGTCCGTCGATCCCCGCCTTCACGGTTACACTCCTGAACGCACCGTGCAATTTCTTGCCGAGCTGCAGCGCCGCGTCTCCGTCCTTCCCGGTGTAGCCTCCGTCGCCGTCACGGACAGTCTCCCGCTCTCCGGCGGCCACCGCAGCGATTCCTTTGAAGTCGTCGGCCGCAAAACCATCGGCCAGGATCCCGACGTCGAACTCTTCATGGCCTCTCCCGGCTACTTCGATACCCTCGGCATTCATCTAACCAACGGCCGCGATTTCTCCAACGAATCCGCCACCTCGCCCCGTGTAGCCGTAATCAACCAAGCCCTCTCCGAAAAACTTTTCCCCAACGAAAATCCCATCGGCCAATCCGTATCCGGCGGCGGCCTGACCTACGAAGTAATCGGCGTAACCAACAACATCAAAGCCCGCTTCCTGGGTGAAGCCCCCAAGCCCGTCCTTTTCCGCTCCCTCACCCAAACCATCGCTGCCGACCCCTCCTTCGAGGGCTACACCCTACTGGTCTCTGCGCGTACCGCCGCCGCACCGTCTACCCTGAGCTTCGAAGGGCCGCGCCCCATGTCCGCACAATCCCAGAGTCGTGCGTCCACTCGGGTGCCCCGCACGCCGCTTCTGCGTGTGGGTCTTGGGTTTCTCTTCTCCCTAGGGGGTCGGAGCCTCACCTCCGACAATAAGCAAAAAGAAGAACGAGCTTCAGCCCCTGAGAAATCCTCATCCCTCCACGTCATCCCGAGCGCTGCGCCCGACCAAGATAGAAAATTTATCATCCCGAGCGCAGCGAGGGACCTGCCTCTACTCGCCTCCTGGGTTTCCCACTCTGAATCTACGAAGAGTGGCTCTTTGGTCCCTGTTCTCCTTAGGGGGTCGGAGCTTCAGCTCCGACATAACAACCAAGCAAGCCGGGCTTCAGCCCTTGAGGAATCCTCATCCCTTCATTTCGAACAGCAAGAAAACCCCGTCATTCCGCACGAACTCCGCGAAGTGAGCAATTCCTCTCTTCTTCGCGTCCTCAGTGCTCCGAACTCTGTGCCCTTTGCGTTAGATCCCTCCTCCCTCGCCCCCTCCGTCCGCGCCGTAATCCGCGAACTAGACCCCACCCTAGCCGTCTTCAACGAACAAACCATGGAGCATCACCTCCGTGAAGCCTTCTTCCTCCCCCGCCTGGCCGGCACACTCTTCGCCGTCTTCGGCACCGTCGGCCTCCTCCTGGCCGCCATCGGTCTCTACGGCGTAATGAACTACACCGTCAGCCTACGCACCCGCGAAATCGGCATCCGCATGGCCTTAGGCGCGCAAGCCAAAAACGTCCAATCCCTGATCCTCCGGCAAGGTCTAAAACTCACCGCCATAGCCCTAACCATAGGTCTTCCAGCCGCTTACGCCGTAGCCCAACTCTTCAGCTCCATTCTCTACGGCATTCACCCCCACGACACCCTAACCTTTATCACCATCCCCCTCTTTCTATCCTTAATAGCCGCCCTGGCCGCCTACCTCCCAGCCCGCCGCGCCTCGCAAGTAGACCCAGCCTCCACCCTCCGCTCCGAATAACCCCATGCTCGTCATAACCCATAATCAACGATTCTGTCATCCTAAGGAGCTTGCGACAAAGGATCTCAACCTCGCCCCAACCAACCAACTCTCCGATCCACCATCCGTAGGGGTACGATATACCCTGCCCCAGGTGAGTCCGCGAGCCCGCCCTTCCGCATCAATCCCCTCTCCATCAAAAAACAAAAACACTGTCATCCCGAGCGCAGCGAAGGACCTGCTTTTCTCCTTCTTGGGTAATGTAGTGTCCGAACTTTAGATCGGCCAACCTTTCGCCAAACTAAACCCCGTCATTCCGAGCGAAGTCCGCGAAGCGAGGAGTCCCTCTTCGATCTCAAACCCAACCACCTCTTGGGTCCCTCCGAAACCCCAACTCCCAACTGTCTTCCAATCCCCCCACAAACGCATTACCCTACACTCATCCACCAAGGAGCCCCATGCCTCTCATCCAACTCCGCAACATCGAAAAATCTTTCAACACCGGCGTCAACAAATTCTACGTCCTCCGCCGCATCTCCCTGGACATCAACGCCGGCGAATTCGTCACCTTTATGGGCCCATCCGGGGCAGGGAAGTCCACTCTGCTTGCCATCATCGGCATGCTCGATGCTTCCTGGTCCGGCGAATATTATTTTCACGATCAGTCCGTCCACAAAATGAACAACAAGCAGCGCAATGAACTCCACAAATACAATATCGGTTTCGTTTTCCAGTCCTACCACCTCATCGACAATCTCACCGTCTACGAAAATCTCGAAATCCCGCTCTCCTACAAAAACATTCCGCAAAAAGAACGCGCCAGCCTCGTCTGCGACGCCCTCGATCGCTTCAACATCGTCGCCAAAAAAGATCTTTTCCCCAATCAACTCTCCGGCGGCCAGCAACAATTAGTCGGTGTCGCTCGCGCCGTAATCCAAAATCCAAAATTAATTCTTGCCGACGAACCCACCGGCAATCTCCATTCCTCCCAGGGCGAAGAAATCATGCAGCTTTTCAAAAGATTAAACGACGCCGGCACCACCATCATCCAGGTAACCCACTCCGAAAGAAACGCCGCCTACGGCAACCGCATCCTAAACCTAGCCGACGGTTGGCTCCTCCCCGACAACCCCGCCACAGCCGCAACCCCCCAAACCGCCTCCACCACCTGACCAACCACCATGCCCCATCGCCACCAAGATTCCCGGGCGCCCCACACGCTGTCGTCGGTGGGTCTTGGGTTCCTCCCCTCCCTAGGGGTTCGGAGCTTCAGCTCCGACATAACAACCAGGAGAACCGGGCTTCAGCCCCTGAGGAATCCCGCTTCACACAGACCACCTCTTGGGCCCCTCCCCTCCGAAACTACTAACTCTCAGCTACCGACTCCCGACTCCCCCCTCCGCCCATGACCCCACCCAAACTCCTCCCAGACTCCCTCTTCCGCGACGCCCGCTTCTCGCTCCGTCTCCTGAAAAAATCTCCCGCCTTCATCTTCATCTCCATCCTCACGCTCGCCCTCGGCATCGGCGCAAACACCGCCATCTTCTCCGTAGTCCACTCCGTCCTCCTGCGCTCTCTCCCATTCCCGCGTCCCTCCGCCCTCGTCTATCTCTCCTCCCGCAGCACGCTGTTCGATTTCCCGTACCTCGGCATCTCTCTCCTCGACCTCTCCGACGTACGCTCCTCCGCCACTTCCTTCTCCTCCATCGGCGTCTTTCAAGATTCCCCCAAAGAACTTTCCAGTGACGGCAAGCCGCAGCGCCTCGAGTGCAGCGAAGTCACCGAAGATTTTTTCCCGGTCTTAGGTCTTCGCCCGCTCCACGGCCGCGCCTTCACCTCAGCCGACATGCAACCCGGCGTCCGCTCTGTCATTCTCAGCAACGCACTCTGGAAAGAACGCTTCGCCGCCGATCCCGCCGTAATCGGCAGAACCATCACGCTGGATGCCCAGCCTCACACCATCATCGGCGTAATGCCCGCGCAACCTCTGCTAGGTTTCTCGACGGACTCCCAACTCTTCACCGCCTTCATTCCCACCAAAGAACAACTCGCGGATCGCGGCAATCACGCCTACTCGGTAATCGCCCGCCTCAAGCCACGCGCCTCCGTCGCCAGCGCCGAAACCGAACTCAGCACCATCTCCGCTCGCCTCTCCTCCGCCTATCCCGACATCGACAAGGACTGGACCATCCACGCCACCTCCCTCAAACAATATCTTCTCGGTGACGCCCAAGCTCCCCTCGCCATCCTCTTCTGCGCCGTCGGTTTCGTTCTACTCATCGCCTGCGCCAATGTTGGCAATCTTTTCCTCGCCCGCGGCTGGGCCCGCCGACGCGAATTCGCCATCCGCGCCGCCATTGGTGCCACCCGCGCCGCGCTTCTCCGTCAACTAGCCGTCGAATCTCTAATCATCGCCTTGGCCGCAGGCGCCTGCGCCTTCCTAATCGCCCTCTGGACCACCCAAGCCCTCCGCACCGCCCTCCCGCCCGAAATCCCGCGCCTGGACCAAATCCAAATCACCCTTCCTGTAGCTGCATTCACCCTGGCCGCCTCGATAGCCGCCGCCCTGCTAGCCGCCCTGGCCCCAGCCCTACTAGCCACGCGCACGACAAGCCACCGTAACGCGAGCAAAGGTAGCGCTGGCTTTTATGCCAGGGCCCTTTCCGCCATCACAAAACTAAAATCCAAAAAATTAAACCCCGCCATTCCGAACGGAGTCCGCGTAGTGAGGAATCTTTCTTCGATCTGCGCGTTCCAAACAAAACCTTTCTCCCTCGACCCCGCCCAACTCCAAACCTCCATCCCTCACAACCATCTCCGCCAATTCCTCGTCGTAGCCGAAATCGCCCTTGCCGCCATCCTCCTAATCGGCGCAACCCTCGCCCTTCGCAGCTTCTCCCAGCTCCTCCACATGGATCTCGGCTTCCAACCCGACAACGTCCTCACCTTCCGCCTCGATTTCCCCGAATTTCGTTTCGCCACTCCCGACCCAGCGATCGTCTTCGTCCAACAAGTTCTCTCCAGCGTCCGCGCCACTCCCGGCGTAGACTCCGCCTCCGTCGGTCTCGTCTATCCCATGTCCGATGAAGTCGCCGAAACCACCTTCGAAACCGAAGCCACCGCCGCCGATCCTAACCACGCTCAACAATCCG
>Ga0210390_10004100_pt1 | contig 12386 bp, 10 predicted proteins | sample IncBWH11OmetaG_FD_161050 | JGI IMG/M metagenome (GOLD analysis project Ga0210390, IMG submission 161050) | Forest soil microbial communities from Barre Woods Harvard Forest LTER site, Petersham, Massachusetts, United States - Inc-BW-H-11-O ...
ACATCCGCCGCGCCGTCACCCTGCGCGACAAGCACTGCGCCTGGCCGCACTGCGGCCGCGCCGCCTGCTACTGCGACGTCCACCACATCGTGCACAAGGAAGACGGCGGCAAGACCAGCGTTAGCTCGTGTATTCTACTGTGCCAGTTTCATCACGATGTTTGCATACACCGGTGGAACTGGCAGATCGTTCTCCACCCCGACGGCACCACCTCGGCGTTCGGCCCCGACGGGCAGATCCTGCACAGCCACTCACCCCCCACACTGCGCGCGGGATAATTGCGCCGGGGTGAGCTCGCGCTGCTTACCGGTAAGCGCGATGACGCGTGCGGCAACCGACGAGGCCTTGGCCACCTGCAGCCAGCCGTCGGCCAGTCGGGCACGGCGCTGCGAGGCAAGGAGCACGTTGATGCGCCTGTCTTGCCCCCGCCCCTGCGGCGTACGCTCGTAGATGGCAAGACCTGAAAGGCGGTGCACTTGTCGGGGCGCACGGCACGGCGGCGCGTGGTGCGGCTGCCCCTCCCCGGCACCGGGCATCAGGGCAACGCGGCGCCGCGGGCTGAGCCGCGCGCCGACCTGCTCGCCGTCGAGGAGCCGCTGGGGATCCGGGTCGGCGGCGAGGCGCTCGCGATGACGATGCGCACTCCAGGCGACGACATCGAGCTCGCGGCCGGGTTCCTCGTCAGCGAGGCGGTAGTCCGTTCACGCGCCGACGTCGCCGAGATCAAGCTCTGCGATGGGACCTCGTGCGGCCACAGCGACCACCGCGACGAGGATCTCGGCAATACCGCCGACGTGACGCTGGCCGCGGGAGTCGCCGTGCCGATGGGGCGCGACGCAACTTCATGACGACGAGCGCGTGCGGCGTCTGCGGAAAGACGAGCGTCGAGGACATCTGCGTGCTGCCGCACGTACCGCTCGCGTCGGATCAGACCCTGTTTGATCCGGCTGTGCTTGCCGCGCTGCCCGACCGGCTACGCGACGCGCAGCGGGTGTTCTCCCGCACCGGCGGGCTGCACGCGGCTGGGCTGTTCACCGCGGCGGGCGACATCATCGCGATCCGCGAGGATGTAGGGCGGCACAACGCGGTCGACAAGATCGTCGGCTGGGCGCTGCTCAACGACAGGCTGCCGCTGTCCGGCTGCGTGCTGCTCGTCAGCGGCCGGGCCTCGGTCGAGCTGGTCCAGAAGGCCGTGCTGGCCGGGATACCGCTGCTCGCCGCCGTCTCCGCACCGTCGTCGCTCGCCGCCGACCTCGCCGAGGAGGCGGGCCTGACCTCGTCGGCTTCCTGCGCGGCCAGACGATGAACGTCTACACCGGCCTGCACCGCCTGCCGGAGGCCGCTACCGCCAGCTCCCGCTAGGACTCGCGGGCGCGGCGCTGGACGAACTCGAACCCGAACCGGGCGCCGACGGCACCGCTCTGGTCACGGGCCTGGTGACGCGCGGCCATAACGTGTGCTCGCTCGGCGAAGACTTTGCGGCCGGCGAACTGCTCATCCCCGCGGGCCGCGGCTGCGGCCGGCCGACCTGTCTGCCGCCGCGGCGGCGGGGCACGTGGCGCTGCGGGTAGCGCGCCGGCCTGTCGTCGCGATCATGCCGACCGGGGACGAGATCCGCTCCGTCGGTTCGGTCCTGGGACCGGGCGAGTTCACCGAAACCAACTCCCTCCTGCTCGCCGCGCGCGCATCGCAGGCCGGTGCCGTGCCGGTCGTCACCGACGTGCAGCCCGACGACCCCGACATCCTCGCCGCCGCCGCCAGGGAGGCCTCGCTCAACGCCGACCTCGTGCTTGTCGTCGCCGGCTCAAGCCGCGGCCGCGGCGACTACACCGCTGCCGTCCTGTCTCAGGTCGGCGGCCTCGCCGTGCACGGCGTCGCGGTCCGGCCCGGCCATCCGGTGCTGCTCGGCTACGTCAAGCCCGGCCGGTCAGGTCCGCCGCTGCCGGCCGGGGCGAATGCCAGCCGCTCGGGCGGGGCTGTTCCCGCCATCGGGGTTCCCGGCTACCCGCTGGCCGCCGCGGTGATCTTCGAGTTGTTCGCCGCGCCGCTCCTCGCGAAGCTTCAGGGCAGCCTGGTCCCGGACCGCCTGCCGCTGCACGCCCGGCTGAGCTGCGACTGGTCCTCCCCGCCAGATGTCGAGGACTGGGTGCTTGTCTCGCTCAACCTTGCGGGCGAGATGGCCGGCCAGTCGGGCGGCGGCCTCGTCGCCACACCCGTCAAGGGTCGCGGTGCCGGCGCGATAAGCCGACTCGTCCGCGCGGACGCGTGGTGGCGCATTCCGATCGGGCAAGGACAGTTCGCAGCCAGCACCTCCATCCAAGTGCAGCCCACCGAGAGCTAGGCCTTAGCCGTCATCAGCCAGCAGGGCGCCGACGGCTGCGATCGCGTCCCGCGGCATCGCGCCACGCCCGACTGCGACGCCGATGAGGTAGCTGCTGAGCGGAACCGCGAGCCGTACCACGTTGTGGGCGATGTCGCCGGTCAGGTCAAGCAACGCGGACTGTATCTCTTCGGGCAGCGTGTCGTCGAGCGTGATATCCAGCGCGCTGGCGACCTCGGCAAGCCACTGCTCAACATCGGCCATTGTCAGCCCTTCCCTCGATTCGAACGCGTCCCACGCTCGGATCCTCTCAGGTCCGCGTGACCACCCTGCGACACGTCCTTGTCTTCGGTATCTGGGGAGGCACTACCGTGGTGTCTCGCCGCCGCACCTGCCCGCCAGGGGATGTTCCTTGCGTTGGATCCTCTGGCGCCGGAACCACCGGCGAAGGGGTAGCCGCTCGTAGCGCTGCTTGTGGACGTCACCGTGGCACCACTGGACGTGGCGGCGACGATCCCGTACGAACCGCCCCCGATCACGATTGCCGCGATTGCCGCCGCCATAGCCCTGGCTCGATTGCCGGAAAACATTCGTCTGCTCCTCTCGCCGAAGCCCTTAATCGCAGTTATGCCAATACGGCCTGGAACTTCGGTGGAGGAAAACAGGAAGGGAACCGGGAAATTGTCCGGCGCATGCCGTGCCCAAGTCTTGGGCAAACATTCCGCAAGGGAACGCCAAGGCGACATGACCGTGCGACCGCGGTTCTTTTACACCCCGGGCACCCAAAGGCCGCTCGACTTGCTCAGGATGTGTTTCGCCAGACCGTAACATGTAGAATGTAATCGGAAGTAGTGCTCGATTGCGAAACGACCTCGACTCCGGCAACCTTTTCGTTCTCTAGTATGCAGAACGCCACTCCGAGACTGCCACCGCTTATACTGTCTGTGAATGCGGTACTACTCGTGCATGACTGATATGTCGGCGTGGCACCCTCCGGCAGTTGAACCATCTTATCGCTACCCAATTCCTGATAATAAGCACTGCCGACATAGCTAAAATCATCCAAGTCGCCATTCTTTCCAGAAGAATCGAATTGCGACTGTGTCGGTTTTGAAGACCCCAAGGGTATGGAATAGCCTAGTGGAAGATCAACCGGATATGAGCCAAGTGTCGAGCCGTTCGAGGCTGTGGCTACTGATGTGCGAGGGGTCTGCGGGGAATTTGCTGCCGAGGAGACTGCGGTAGCTGTAGCGGTTACAGTTACGGTAGCTGTGGCGGCAACAGTTACGGTTGCCGCAGGTTGCGGGGCAGGGCTGGATGCTCCAGAACCCGACGCGTGACCGGCTATGAACGCGCCACCACCCACAACGGCCAACAGACCCGTGACGGCTGTGATCCAGGCCGGGCCAACTTCGCTGATACGCTCCGACCAACTCTTTCGCGATGCTTCCTTGTCTGTGTCCGCGCTCAACTTTGCGATACCTCTTGGGGCTGTGAAGGGATAGACCTCGGACGATGAGCCTTGCGCCCGGAAATAACCGCAGTGATCGCAGAGGCCGCGCTACGACATAGGCCGGGCGGCCCAACGGTAATACGGGCTCAGCCCGGCGCGCTCGTTTCGGCCAAAAGCCGCAACATTCCGCAAGGGCACGCCAAGGCGACATGACCGTGCGACCGCGGTTCCTTTACAGCGATTGCGTTGCGGTCGCCTGGAAGCTCTCTGCCAGCGGCAGGCGCCCGGCGGGAGCGGGTTCAAGGTCGGTTAGCAGGAGTTCGAGTGCCGACTCTTCCTGAACGCCTACGCCTATCGCCTGCATGGCCGGTGCCAGTTCGGGGTCCCATTCGGCGGCGGTCGGCTGACCGGAAAGCGGCTGCAGTGGCGTACCCCGATCGCGGGCAGTGCGGACGTGTTCCTCGTAGTCGGCGGCGGTCATCCGCCACGGCCTCGCGTTATACATCGCGATGATGCGATTGGCCATCGCCACGCCAGGCCAATCGAAGTCACCTCGATAGGCCAGGCTCGCACCCGCGCCCGTGAGAGCGTCGAGCAGGGCCAAGACCGTCGTTGTCGGGTTGCCTGAGGTGCAGACCAGCGGCCGCTGACAGCCGGCGTCCGCGACGGCCTCGACGACTCGCGGATTCTCGCACACGAAGACCTCGGTGCCGGGCGGCAGGCGCCACCTCATCCGGCGCAGGTCTCGCATCGTCAGATGGGTTTCAGCCAGCTGCAGAGAGCGTTCGCGCAGCAGCCGGGCCGGCCAGTCATCGCCGAGCGGCAGCAGCCCGTAGGTCAGCACGGTGCTCGAGACCTGGTCCGTGGCCACGCCCGCTGCTTCCCAGAGCTCGCGGCGGGCGCGGGCGTCGCGCGGGAAGTCCTCGCCGCGCGCGCGGGCAAGGCCGCGCAGGACCAGCCGGGCTAGAACGGTGTCATCGTCTAGGCCGTGCGCGGTTCCAGTGACATGCTCGGCGAGCTCGGCCCGGCTACCGACGGCGAGGCCGCCACCGAGCCGGGCCAGCACTGTGACAGCCTGAACGAGGAGGAGGGCGGCGCGGTCGGGCGTGAGGCGCGATACCGCGCCGCCGCGCCGGACGTCCCCGAGCCAGCCCGGTGCCCAGGGCAGGGCAGCCAGTTCCGTGGTCCGCATCGCTTCTTCCGCGGCGGCCCACACCTGCTCGCGCTCTGCCTGGCGAGCACTGCGCATGGCCGGCTTGTCGACGAGCCCGCCACGCAACTCGGCCACGACACCGGCGACGCCTCGTTCGGCGGCGCTCGCCTCCAGCCGACGGTCGAGATCCGCTAGCGCGATGCTGACCCGGCCAGCTGAATACGAACGGCCCATCAAGAGGCTGATCGCTTCTCGCTCGGCATGGGTAGGGTCAGCGATCTGCACATGACCGCGGACGGCGATTCCGTTGCGCTGCAGGCGGTCGTGGACCTTGTCCCACAGACGGGCTAGTTCGGGCCGGGCCAGCCAGGCACGCGCGGTCGCTGGCATCGGGGTGCGGGTCGCCTTCGGGCTCACACTCGGGCTCATACTCCGACCAGGCGCTTGTGGCGACCGTCCCACGTGAAGTGGACCATGGCCACGCCGCGGGCGCCGGGGTCACGCAGGCATTCGTAGATATGCAGGCTCGGCACGGTGGGGAAGCATCCCCATAGCCGCTCGCTCGTGATGATGAAGTCGAGCTCGAGCTCGACCAGCAGCCCGAGAAGGCGCCCGTGGGTCGGCTCGTCGACCTTGGCGAACGCATCGTCGAGCAGGATCAGCCGGGGGGCATGGGGGGCGCTTGCCGCGACCGAAGTGAAGTGCGCCGCCGCGGTCGCGAACAAGACAAGATAGGCGACGACCCGCATTTCTCCCTGGCTGAGCGCCGTCCGGTGGCTGAGCACGCGCTCGCGGTCAGGATGTGCCTGCTCGGTGACCTTGACCTTGAACTCGAACCACCCCCGGTAGTCGAGCGCGACTCGCAGGTGGACGGCGTAGCCGGCGGACGGGTCGGCGCGGCGCGCCTCCTCGATGCGCCGCCGGAGCGCGTCCCGCAGCTGACCGGACTGGTCCCGCGTCCGCAGCGCCGACGGCTGCCGCAGCAGTGCCACCGCGGCCCTGATGTCGGCGTCACCGTCCCTTGGCAGCTCCCACTGGAGGCGCACGCCGATGCCGTGCGAAGACCGGACCTGCTCGAGCGTGTCGTTCATGCCATCGACCAGGTTCCGCGCGGCCAGCACCTGCCGGGACAGATGGTCGCCAAGCTCACCGAGGAGGTAGGTCTCGAACACTTCCTGTTCCCGCGTCGACAGCCGGCTCCTGGCCGCTTCGGCCGCGGACCTGATCCGCTCCCCGACGACCGCGATGTCGTGTGCCCCCGTGTCGTCGCGCAACACGTACCGCTTGATGCCGTCGTCCTCGTCGCCCTCCGCGTCGTACCCGCCGGCCAAGCCGTCGCGGAGTTCCTCACCGCGCTTGATGATCAGCGATGGGCTGACGTCGCCGCCGACCGGGCCGAGCATCTCCGCGACATCCGCGGCCAAGGCACGCAGCGCGGCGATGCGGTAGCGGACATCGCCGTCCTGCGCGACGTCGTACCGGTCGAGCAGGGCGTCCACGCCGGCCAGGCCCGCCGCCAGCGGGAGGCCGGTCAGCCCGAGCGGGCGGCGCAGCGCGCCGCCTCCGGCGACGACGGCACCCTCTTGCTCGGCGAGCTCTCTGCTGGCCCGATCTCGCTCAGCCTCGGCCTTCGCCCGGGCCTCACGCGCGTTGTCGCGGGCGACCCTCGCGTGCGGAAGCCGCGCCGTCGCGTCATCGAAGCGGGCCTGGGCGCTGGCCTCCGTGGCCATGATCTCCTGCTCTGACGCGCCCAGCGAGCGTTCGAGAAGCTCAAGTTCGCGCTGGGCGGCAGCGAGTTTCCCGCCGGCGGTCGCGTACCCGGACTCGGCGTCCGCCCGGGCCTGCCGCGCCTTCTCCCAGGCGCCCCGGGCCGCCGCGTGGGATGCCAGCCGCAGGAGCGCCCGGCCCGCGGCCGCGGCCATGGTGCCAAGGTCCTTCCGCAGCGCGCTGAGCTCGCGCGCGAGCACGGCGAGCTGGTCGCGATCGGCCGGCAGCCCGTCGCTCGTCGCCTGGGCCTGCGCGCGGGCCCTGAGGCTGACGGCGGCCGCCGTGGCCTGCTCGGCGTTCCGGCGCGCGATCAGCAGTGCCCCCGCCAGCCGGGTGGCCTCGTCGACCGCGTAATCGTAGGCCGACCAGGCGTCGGTCAGCGGACGGCCGTTCGGGATCTCACGCAGCGCGGCCTGGAGCGTATCGCGCAACCGCTCGATCTCTTCCCTGGCGGTGACGGCGGCTGCCAGCGCGGTCTCCAGCTCGCTGATCTGCCCCGTCAGCTCGGCGATGCGCCGCAGCCTGGTGGCGGCGCGTACGGCGGCCCCGATGTACTCGGCCTGATCCTTGCGGTGCGCGCCCCGAACGACGTCAAGACGGTAACGTCCGTCCCTGGCGACCCAAGTCCGCGCGGCCGGTTCCGGACCGGACGGCTCCGGCGCCAGGCCGACGCTGTGCAGCAGCCGGGACAGCACGGCCGCGCTGACGCCGTGGCCGGGCATCGGACGAAGGACGTCGGCGAGGCTGGGGCCTGCCACGGGATCGGCGCCGCGCAGGATGACGTCGCGAGTATCCTCGGCCAGCAGCCTGCCGTCCGCCGACGCCCAGGCCGCAAGCAGGCCGCTCGCCTCCAATGCCGCCTCGACGCCGGCCCGGTCAGCGTCCGCCACGGACTCGCGGAAATCAACGAGCATGAAGAGCGGCGCCCCGGTGTCCGGCAACCGGTCGGCGTGGGAGTACGGGGACCGTGGCGGCTCGGGATCGGCCCGCGCCTCCCAGCGCCGCTTTTCCTCCCTGGCGGCGCTGAGGTCGCCCGCGATCGACAGCTCTCGCTGCCTGACTTCGTCTCGCTGGCGCTCATGGGCGCGCAGGGCCGGGCCGCAGATCTCATGGGCCGTCCGGGCGACGGCGTCCGGGACATCCCGGTCGAGAGCGCGCTCTGTCGCGGGCAGGTCGGGGTCGTCCGTCATTTCGGTCAAGGCGGTGATCGCGGCCGGGTCGGGCAGCGCGGGCGCCCACGACCCGAGCGCGGCGGCATACCGCTGCGCGGCACGCACCAAGTCGTCGCCGCGGCTGGCGACGCGGTCCCGGGCGTCGGCCAGCTGGCCGTCCAGCTGTTCGGCCTGTTCCCTGAGGCTGTCTGCCTTCCGCTCCGCGTTGACGACCTCCTTCAGCCGGCCGTCAAGCAGCGCCGTGGCGCGCAGCCGCCCGCTGAGCACGGTGTCTGACTCGGTGAGCCGGGTGCGCCATCGGTCAAGCTCGGCGCCGATTTCCTGGTCGATCGTTTCGGCGGCAGGACGGACGATCTCGACGGCGGCGCCGCTCGGGTCGGTCACCTGCTCAGGCGCCGGAGCCGACAAGACCTCGGTCCGGACCGACGGCAGCTCAGGGAGCAGCGCCTCGTCGACGCCGCAGCCGCGGGCGGCCTTGCGCGCCTCCCGCAGCGCACCGCGCAGGTCGGAAAGTTCGCGGCCGATGCTGGCCGTCTCATCCCGCAGCCGCTGCGCGGCCGCCGCTTCGCCCTCCCGGGCCGTGCCTGCGGCGTCCCAGGCCGTACGGGCGTGCTCCGCCACCGCCTGCAGCGTCTCGCGCTTGTCGCGAAGGTCGCGCAGCGCACCGTAGGCCGCGCTGTCGCGCAGGGCCCGCAGGTCGGCGTCAGCGGTGTCGCGAGCCGCCCGCAAGTCGTCGACCGCCTCGTCGGCGGCGGACTCGCGCGCCTTGAGAGTAGCCACCTCTCGTTCCGAATCACCTGCTCTTCTTCTTTTCGTCGACAGATCGCCCAGGGCCGCGGTCACTTCGCCGACCCGGGTGCGGAGCACACCGTGCAGGTAGCCGCGGTAGCTCTTCAGGAAGGTGGTCAGCGCGGCGTTGGTCTTCTCCAGCCTGGCCAGTTCCGCACGGACCGAGTCCAGGTCATCGAGGTTGCGGGCGACCTTGTCGACCACGTCGTCGTCGAGCGGCGGGAGGGCGTCACTGAGCACGTTGACAAGCGCGCCGGATTCGATGCGATCGCCGATCGTCGGCCGGCGCAATCCGTACAGCAAGTGGACCAGGTTCCGGTAGCGGGCTAGGTCCGTGAGGCCGAACAGTTCGCGGGCGACCCGTGCCCGGTAGTCGACGGGGCGCTCGTACCAGTTGTCGTGTCCGACGAGATCGCGGGCCTGCTCCCTGGACGGACGGCGGGCGGGGTCGTGCAGCGGTAGCTCGTCGCCGACTTCGAGGGTAGTGACGAAGAACTCGGCCCTGGCCTCGCCGGTGGACACCGAGGCCCTGATTACGGCCCCCAGCGTGAGCCCGCGCCGCTCGCCCTCGTCATCGACGCGGGTGAACGTGGCCCACAGATAGCCCAGCCGGTTGGTGCCCTCGGTCCAGCCGTCGAGCATGAGCCATTTCAGCGACGTCTTAGCGCCGCCGGAGGCGTCGATCCGGCGAGTGTCGCCGTCAAGAAGGAACGGCAGCAGGACCTCGAGCGCCTTGGACTTACCCGCACCGTTCTTGCCGCGCAGCAGGAGCCGCCCGTCGCCGAAGGTGAACTCGTCGTCGTACTGCCACACCTGGTGGATGCCGGCGCGGGCGAGGCGGAACCGGCTAGGGCGCCCGGGGTCGCGGGCCAGCGGGATCATCGGGTGACCTCCGGTGCGTAGCGGGCAGCGGCAGCGGTGAGCAGCCATCCGTCGTCCGGCGGGCGGGCCGGCCTGACCAGGCGCATCCGGTGCAGCAGGTCGAGGACGGCGTCGGCTAGCAGCGCGGGTGCGGCGGTGAGTTCCTGTGACCAGGCCGAGCGGTGCTCGTCGATGAGATCATGGAGCAGTTCGCCGACACGGCCGTCCGGGATAGCGACGGTGGCGGCCCCGTTGGCGGCACCGTTGGCCGGGGTCAGTTCCGCGGTGAGCTTGCCGACCAGCAGGAGCGCGGCCCAGGCGACCGTGCCCGTGCCGGGGAACTGCGCGTCGGTGAGCTCGGCCTCCGGGTCGATGAGGGCGACGCCCTCGGCCCTGATCTCCGCGTGCAGGCCGCAGAAGTCTTCGAGAATCCGCTGCTCACGGCGCTGGCTGCGGCGCAGCCAGTCGCGCTCTTCCTCGGTCAGCTCGTCGACATAGACGACCGGGGTTTCGACGAGCAGGCGCCTGACCCGGTGTCGCGGGCCCGCCTCACCGGGGTCGGCGGCCCTCTCGATGAGGTCATCAGGGGATGCGGCCTGGCTCACCGGGCCGCTGACCAGGCGCCTTGCTATCTCACGGTCGATGGTGAGCAGCGCGTCGGCCTCGGCGTCGCCAGCGTAGGAGTCGACGGAGCCCTCGTCTTCCGCCAGCACTCGCCAGGTCATCAGCTGCTTCAGCGCGGCGACGAGCGCACGCCGCTCGGTCAGCCGGTTCGGCTCGCTGATGTCGACCCCGGCCTCGGCGGCGGCGGCACGGGTCCGCGCCACGACCTCGGACAACAGCAGCTGCTCGGGGGCGGTGACGAGAGCGGCGAGCGCCAGGGCCAGGTAGGCGTACGTCCGCGGGGCGAACGGAGCGCCGGAACCGCGGTCAAGACGCCGGCCCGCGTCGTGGCCAAGACCCGCCTTGTGCAGCCGGGCGAAACCCGGTTCGACGGTGAGCCTGTACCCGAGCACCTGGCTGAACTGCCTGGCCAGTTCGTCGGCGTGGCGGCGAATCAGGGGAAACTCGTCGGGGTGGGTGGCAACGGTCACCAACGGCTGGCGGAGCAGGAGCCTGATGGCGGTGCGGCGCTCGGCGGCCAGATTCTCGGCGAAGTCGTTCATCCCGCCTCCTCACGCCAGTCATTGTCGAGGCCGGCATCATCGAGGCCGGCGTCCGCGGCGCTGATCGCCACGCTGAGCTCGTCGAGGGTGAAGTCACCGTCAGCGCCCCGGATGAGCGTGCTCGTGCCTGGGGCCCGGCCAAGGGTGATCCGGACGCCAAGGTCATCGTCGGCGCCGCTGACGCTGGCGAACCCCGGTGCGGCGGCGGCCAGGGAGCGGGCGACCAGGTCCAGGAGCAAACTCGTCGCGGCCGGTGACAGCCGGACCTCGGCCAGGCGCGGGGCCGCGGCCCTTAGCTCGGCCGCGGCGGCGCGCTGACGCTCGGCGGCCTCGGCGGCCTCTTTGCGGAGCCTTTCCCGCTGCGCGGCGTAGTCCTCGGCGCTCGCGGCGCGGCCGCGCGGCGCCCGGGAGCCGCGCTCGCGCAGGGCGACGGGAACCGGGGCGACCGGACCATCCCACCAGCTCGTGGTGGCTGGCAGCTCGTCGCCCTCCTTCGGTGCTAGGCCAAGGTGCCTGGCGCCGTACAACCCGAAGGCCGCGGCGAACACGTCATGCGCCGCGGCGTCGTCGCATCCTTCGAACCAGCGAGCGAGCTTTATCAGGTCACCCCGTCTGGATACCTCGCCAGTGGCGGAACGGATCATCCGCTTGGCGTTGACGAGGAGTGCCTGAAGCGCCCGGAGCGTGGCATCCCTGAGCTGGCTAACCTGACTCCCCTCGCCCGAATCGTCGAAGAACCAGGCACGCAGGCTCGCCCAGTCGGCAAGATCGCGGCCTCTGCTCCGCTGGATCTCGATATCGGCGCGGCGGAGCGCCGACAGGCCCGCATCGGCTTCGTCGATCCTGGTCAGGAGCGCGGGCAGGAACGGCCACAGCGCGTCCAGGCTGTGCTCGATCTGCGGCGCGAAGAACGCGACTTCTTCTGTGATCGTGTCGGCGTAGTCCAGCAGCAGCTCCTTGAAGCCCGAGAACTCGTCGGAGTCGAGGTCGTAGCGGAAGATCACCTGGCCGAGAAAGGCGTAGAAGTCCCGAACCGAATCGGCGAACTGACCGAACTGCGCGAACAGCGTGGAGATGCGTTCCAGGGATTCGCCTGGCTCGGCCCCGCCAGGCAGTCGCGCCATGGCTTCCAGGTCGTGCAGACCGCGAGCGACGAGGCCGAGCATTTCGCGGCTGACCTCGCGGGCCGCGTCGGCACTGGCGAGGACCTCGTCCGCCTGACGCTGGACACGCTCGCCGAGCGGTGACAGCTGATAGCGGGACCGGACGCGATGGTATTCGCGGATGCTCGACGCCTTCACCGGGCGCGAGCTGGGCAGCAGGTTCCCCCAGGTCTTGAGGTTTTCCAGCTTGCCCGCCACCGCGTCGGCGGACAGGCGGCCGGGCAGCCGCTCGGCGACATCGGCCGCCGACAGGTCAGTGAGCAGCGTGGCGGTGAAGATCCGCATGACCGCCAGATACGTCATCCTGTCGGGAGCCGACAGGTAGGTGTAGGCGGTCAGGCGGTCAAGACCCGGTTCGGACGCCGGGACGGCGTCATCCTCATCCACAGTCCATCACCGTACGGGAGAGCACCGACAAAATCGGGAGGCTCGCCCGGCGGTGGGGTGTAAGTCGATTTCGTAGGTGCTCAAGATCATCTTCGGGTTGGGGCTGGTCAGGCGGTGCGTGTCTGAGTGTGCGGAGTGTTGCAGATGGCTTCCCA
>Ga0210390_10004104_pt1 | contig 12366 bp, 6 predicted proteins | sample IncBWH11OmetaG_FD_161050 | JGI IMG/M metagenome (GOLD analysis project Ga0210390, IMG submission 161050) | Forest soil microbial communities from Barre Woods Harvard Forest LTER site, Petersham, Massachusetts, United States - Inc-BW-H-11-O ...
GCTTTCACCCCCCGAAAACAGTGGCGAAGTTCAGATGGGTTATGCTGGTCAACGTTGGTCAACAGGCGGAACCTGTCTTGGCGACGAAAAGTTGTCGGCGTTTGCGGGTTAACACTGGAAGTACCAATTGCGATCGAAATTACCGCACGGGCCGGGTGACTGACTGCTGCTTGAAATTGTTTTTCGCAAGTACGGTGACCTCAATTCCGGCGACGCGCGGATGGCAGCCTACGAAGAGGCTGTTGAAGAGGTGCTCGGAAAGCAAATGCCGAATCGAATTCTGGCCGCCTTCTCAGTGCGACTGTGACGCAAAATCCAACTTTAGCGAGATCATTTGGAATGGGCTAAACGCGAGTTTAATCCGGCGCTGGTCCTCGATCGCCAGCGGTTGATCACTTCTCTCCAGAATATCGATGAGGGAGGCATTTTGGAGGCCGATGGCGGCTTCAATCGTCGTGTTGGCCCGGTTTCCATGAGGCTCGTACAGCCGCAAGATGATGGCATTCGAATCCTCGGCCTTCTTTAGAGCCGCCAACTCCACCGGATCTCCGTAAAGCCGGAACAGAGAGGGCTGGACCTTAGCGTCCGGCAGCGCCGCGAACCTGAGAGGAGCATGCAAATGCCGGGCAGCCTGAACCGTGCCGGTGCGCCACGTGCCGGGATGCGGATAGATGGCATAGACAAACTCATGATCGCCTTCGTCTGCATACGGATCCGGATAAATGGGCGAACGCAGGAGGCTGATCCCTAACACGTTACCGTTCACGTTGTATCCGTATTTCCCAATGTTGAGCAGGCTGACTCCATAATTCGGCTCACTGAGGTCCGCCCACCGGTGCATCGGCATTTCGAAGCGAGCCTGGTCCCAGGGAGTGTTTCGGTGGGTTGGTCGTGCGACCGCACCAAAGGCGGTCTCTGCCCAGGTTTCATGGGTCCGGATTTGCAGGGGAAAAAGCGCGCGGAGGAATTGCCGTCGTCCATGCCATTGGACCCGGGTCCGAATCTCCAAAACCCGTGAACCTCGGGTCAGGCAGTATTCCTGAATGATTTCAACCTTTTCGTGGCGGCGCCGGACTCGAATAGCAGCACGCAACGGTCCGGTTTCGATGCACTCCGGTGGCGTATCAGAACAGAGTTCGAGGCCCTCGTCGGCATAAAAGGCATCAATGTCCCAGGCGTCAAACTGGCGGGGGATATCCGTAAACAACCAGAGCTGGTTGCCCCGACCGGCCAGAATTTCGCGACCATATTCTTTGTCAAAGAGTGACGCGAAAGTGCCGTCGCCGTTGACCCGTAGCCGAAGGTTCTCGGTCTCCAGTGCCGTCGGATCCGCTTGAATGTCCGATTGGATCGCAGTGGATTCTTCCGGTACAAACTGAAAAGGAAGTGCACCAAGTCCAGGCACCAGGACCTCATCTGCCCAGATCAAGAGACGCCCGTCATCGAGTCGCTGGATGGCAGCTTCTTTGCCGGCAACGCGGATCGCTCTCAAATGTTCCGGCACTTCCGCGGCGATTTCGGCCAGCAGGGGGCGGTCGTCCAGCTGGAGGTTCCAGATAAGGCCTTCGAGATCCGCTGAAGGATCCGGCTTTCGGTTTCCTTCGGCGGAATGGAGGGCGGTCTCGCGAAGGTCAGAGCATTCCAGCAGAGCTTCTGCCAATTGGCGGTGAGCCGTCTCATAGACCGTGTGAATGCTCGAGCCCGGCAGGATATCATGAAATTGGTTCAACAAGAGGGTGTGCCACAGCCGGCGAATCGTTGCATCCGGGTAAGAATTCTGTTTTGCGAGCGTGGCAAGCGTGGCCGCGGTTTCAGTTTCGATAAGGGCGTGCTCGAGTTGGCGGTGCAGAAGCTTAACCTTCCCCTGGGTCGTGAATGTCGCGCGGTGATATTCCAGGTATTTCTCGCCGACCCAGACCGGCAACGAGTGGGTTGAAATCGTTTCATAGAACTCTGCGACGCGACCCATTTGAAGTTTCGGGAATCCTGGAAAATCACGAAATCGACGAAAACGTTCCAGCATTTGAGCGGTAGGGCCGCCACCTCCGTCGCCGTGCCCGAACGCGAGAAGCGTCGAATCATGATCTTGTTGGCCGCGAAATTGCCTCCAGGTTTCGGCCAGTTCGAAAGCGGTTATGTCAGCGTTGTAACCGTTCTTAGGGTTGGTGAAGCTATGCGCGAGGACACGACTGCCGTCGATCCCTTCCCACCAATAAAGATCATAAGGGAACGGGTTCCGCTCGTTCCAAGTCAGCTTATGGGTAAAAAAATAGGGAATGCCGGCAGATTGCAGCAGTTGCGGCAGGTTGCCGTTGAATCCGAAAGAGTCCGGCAGCCATGCCACCTTGGCACCCTGTTCAAATTTAGCTTGGAAGTACCTTTGACCGAACAACAGTTGCCGGACCCAGGATTCTCCGGCCGGGAGATTACCGTCGGGCTCAACCCACATGCCTCCGACGATATCCCACCGGCCCTCCCGGACGAGAGTCCGCAGATTTTCGAAAAGCGCGGGATCGTCTTGCTCTATCCAGGAGTAAACTTGAGCGCTTGACTGGTTGAAACGCAGCTCCGGGTAACGCGCCATCAGTCCGACCACGGAGTGAAATGTCCGTCGCGCTTTTCGCCTCGTTTCCTCCAACGGCCACAGCCAGGCCAAATCGAGGTGGGCGTGGCCGGTCAGCCAAATATTCCCTTCGGCCGGGAAACGGGCTTTGACGGAAGCCTGTGCCTTGGCAAATCCGGCCCTTACTTCGCTAAGTTGAAAGCGCTGCTGGGGCGTTAAAGAACCAGCAGGCAAACGAAAATTCCATCGTTCCCAGAGGGATCCGAGGCGTTCTTCGTTGCCATAGAAGTCGTCAGCCGACCGAACGTCCGCGGCAGCCGCGATTCGGGACAGGTATTCTTCAGTGTCTCCGCGCGGAAGCAGAGTGCTTTTGAAAGCCTGGTGGATCGCATGAATCAAGCTTTCAGCGATCACTTCTCGACCCGAGTGCGCCAGATAGCCGGCGACATCCAGAGCGGCCGCAAGGTCTTCGTAAAGCGCACGAACGTCATCATCGGGAATAAGCAGGCAGGCCAGCTCAAACCGAGGTTCGGCAACGGGTGAACCGAACAATCCGTGAGGTACAACTTGCGCACGGAACTCAAGTCTCTCTCCGCCGTTAGCTCGAAGCAAAAGAGGGTACTCTTCATGCAGCGGATTCAACCCTCCGATTACCTGATCGTTTACGAACAGGAGCGCTTCGCCGCCGAGGCGAAAGCGGCCGTGCACAGGAAATCCGGCCCAATGTTGCGGGACCGAGATTGCAAACCGGATCTCGACTGGCGCTCTTAGTGCAGGCCAGGATTCGCCGGAACGTAAAATGGAACAGTCGGCGTCGGGGGTGGCGCAAAACTCTCCTTGATCGACGAACTGCCGATCCCGATCACACCAGGCGTTTAGTTCGAGCAAACGGACTTTGAGCCGCCTGAGCGACTGTTCAAGTAAATTGCGAGCAGCCTTCACGTCTATGATCCTCAACCGATAAGTTAAGGAGGAAGGGGAAGATCTGGCTATGCTTTTTTGGCCATTTCGGCCAACAGATTACTCCGCTGGGGCGGTGTCTTAACTACCGGTCCGCTCTCCTTTGCCGGCTTCGGTTGTTTACGGCCGAGATTACTGATTAACACATAAAAGATTGGAGTGAGGAAAAGACCGAAGACGGTCACTCCAATCATGCCCGCGAAAGTCGCAATTCCCATTGCGTGGCGCATTTCGGCGCCGGCACCTCGAGATGCGACCAGAGGCCAGACTCCGGCGATGAAGGCTGTGGAGGTCATCAAAATCGGGCGAAGGCGCAACTGACAAGCAACCAGCGCGGCTTGGGCTGGCGGGAGGTGCTCTTCCTGGTTTTTGGTCTTGGCGAACTCCACGATCAGGATGGCGTTCTTACAGGCCAGGCCGATCAGCACGATAAAGGCGATCTGCGTAAAGACGTTGTTATCGCCGCCGTCGATGTGAACTCCGACCAATGCGAAAAGCAAGCAAAGCGGCACGATCAGCACCACGGCCAGCGGTAGTCGCAGGTTTTCGTATTGGGCCGCCAGGACGAGGAAGACCAGCAGGACACAGAGGGGGAAGATATAGATGGCGGTGTTCCCGGCGATGACTTTTTGATAGGCAAGCTCTGTCCACTCCACCGACATTCATTTCGGTAAGGTCTCCGACACGATGCGTGTCATCGCCGCTTCCGCCTGGCCGCTACTGTAGCCTTTCCCGGGCGCCCCATTGATCGGCGCCGTCAAATAGCTGTTGTAGTGCTCGGCTCGGTCTGGACCGGAGCTATCGCTGACTTTAACCACTGAACCGAGCGGAACGAGCTGGCCGCGCTTGTTCCGGACCTTCAGGGTGAGAAGATCACTGGGCTTCTTCCGAAACTCTTCGTCGGCCTGAGCAATCACTTGGTAGGTTCGACCGAAGCGGTTGAAGTCATTGACGTAGAGAGAACCAAGGTTGACCTGCAGCGCGTTGGCGATATCGGTTTTGCTAAGGCCGAGTGTTGCTGCTTTCTCGACGTCGATGTCGGCCTGAAGTTGCGGCACGTTCACGGTAAAGCTGGTGAAAAGGTTGGAAAGTTCCGGCGTGCCGGCCGCCCGCTTAAGCACCTCCTGGGTGACGCGGTTGACCTCTTCGTAACCGAGGCCTGCACGGTCCTCAAGCTGGATACGAAAGCCGCCAATGGTTCCCAGACCTTGCACGGGCGGAGGCGGAAAAATTGCAATGAACGCGCTCTGGATGCTTCCAAAACTCTGCTGGAGTTGGCGGGCAACGGCATTGCCGCTCAGATCCGCGGTTTGACGTTCTTCAAATGGCTTGAGGGTAACGAAAACAATTCCGGAATTGGTGCTGTTGGTGAAGCCGTTAATCGAAAGCCCAGGAAAGGCCACGGCGCTTTCGACCGCCGGATGATGCAGCGCGATGTCACTCATCTGACGAATCACTTTGTCCGTCCGATCAAGCGAGGCGGCATCGGGAAGCTGCGCGAAGGCGACCAAGTACTGTTTGTCCTGCAGCGGGACGAACCCGCTTGGGGTGTTTTGAAAGAGATAGAAGGTAAATGCGAGGAGACCGGCATACACCACCAGCGCTACCACCGTGCGCCGAAGGAGGCTTTGCACGATTTTGGAATAGAAGTTTGAGGACCAACGAAAAACGCGGTTGAAAGGCCGAAAGAACCAGCCCAGTAAAAAGTTCAAAGTCCGGGTGAGCCGATCCTCCGGGGCGTGGGCTGGTCGTAGAAGAATTGCACAAAGTGCTGGGCTCAGGGTGAGCGAATTGAAGGCACTGATGACAGTCGAGATGGCGATGGTTAACGCGAACTGCCGGTAAAATTGGCCAGTCAATCCGCTGATGAAGGCGGTGGGAATGAAAACCGCACAGAGCACGAGGGCGGTTGCGATGATTGGCCCGGTGACCTCTTTCATCGCTTGATTGGTGGCATCGCGCGGCGAGAGCCCAAGGTGAATGTTTCGCTCCACATTTTCGACGACCACAATGGCGTCATCAACCACGATCCCGATCGCCAGGACGAGTCCGAAGAGTGAAAGGGCATTGATCGAAAAGCCCAGCGCCAGCATGACGGCAAATGTTCCGACCAGGGAAACGGGAACCGCGGCGAGCGGAATGATCGAGGCACGCCAGGTCTGGAGAAAAACGATGACCACGATGACCACCAGAATCAGGGCTTCAAAAAGGGTGTGCACCACGGCCTCGATCGAGTGGCGGACGAAGACCGTGGGATCATACACGACGCTGTAATCCAGGCCTTCCGGAAAACTCTTTTTCAATTCGGCCATCGCTTTTCGAACGTTATCGGAGAGTTCAATCGCGTTGGAGCCCGGGAGTTGGAAGATCGGAAGAGCCACGGCGGCCCGGTTGTTGAGGAGACTCCGCAAAGAGTAATCGGAGGCGCCTAACTCGGTCCGGGCCACGTCCTCCAGCAGGACGTTTTCGCCGTTGGCCCCAGTCTTGATCACGATGTGCGAGAACTCCGCTTCGTCGATGAGCCGGCCATTGGCATTAATGGTCAAGGCCAGTTCGGAGCCGGATCTTTGCGGCTGCTGTCCGATCCCTCCGGCTGCGACCTGGGCATTTTGTTCTGTAATGGCCGTTATCACGTCGGCGGCGGTTAAGCCGCGGGCCTCTAGCTTTTCCGGATTCAGCCAGATGCGCATGGCGTAATCACCTGAGCCGAAGATCTGGACCTGACCGACCCCTGGCAAACGCGCCAGCACATCCTTGACCTGAAGGGTGGCGTAGTTTCGGACATAGATGTCGTCGTACACCCCAGTCGGGCTGAAGAGATGCACTACCATCGTCAGATCGGGTGAACTCTTGAGGGTGGTGACGCCAAGTCGTTGCACCTCGGTGGGGAGTTTCGGCAGCGCCTGAGCAACCCGGTTTTGCACCTGCACTTGGGCCTTATCCAGATCAGTGCCGAGCTTGAAGGTGACCGTGAGGGTCATCACCCCGTCCGTGGTCGCCTGAGACGACATGTAAATGCCATTCTCAACGCCGGTAATGACCTGCTCCAAGGGCGACGAAACCGTTTCGGCGATCGTTTTGGGGTTGGCTCCCGGATAGGTGGCACGGACGATCACGGTCGGTGGAACAACTTCCGGGTATTCCGTGACCGGCAGAAATTTCAGTGCGATCAGGCCTAAAAGCAGGATCAGCAACGAAAGAACGCAGGCGAAAATCGGACGTCCGATGAAAAATCGAGAAATATTCACAAGCGGATAAGTTGGGGATTCGGAAAGCGGCGGTACCGGCGGGAAAGAATGGCTGGAGCGAGCATCATAAATTTTTGGGCCCTGAGCCGTTGGCGGCGCTTCTTTGGGCTGCCTGTGGGGCCACCTTCATTCCGGGACGAACGCGGGCGATACCGTCGATAACGACTTCGTCCTCTAAGGAAAGGCCGTCCGTGACGATGCGTTTATCATCAACGACTGCGCCAAGATGGACTTTCCGGTATTGCGTGATCTCCTCTTTGTCCACGACCAGGACATATTTCTGTCCTTGGTCGGTGCCAACGGCTGATTCGGAAATCAGGAGGGCTGGATGTCGTGGACTAATCGGGATACGGACCCGCGCGAACAGACCGGGCGTCAAGCGACCATCCGGGTTCGGGAAAACCGCGCGCACCATAAGACTCGCGGTATCCGCATTGACCCGATTGTCGAATGATTCGATCCATCCCGTCCGCGGGAAGCCTACCTCGTCGGTCAATTCCATCTGGATCGGCAGCTTGCCCTGTTGATCCAAAGGCAATTTCCCATCTGTCTGGAAGCGAGTAAGCTGCAAGTAAGCTGCCTCATCGAGAGTGGCATAAGCGTAGACCGGATCGACGCTGACAATGGTTGCCAGGACGGTGTTGGTACCGGCAACCCCGCTGGCGTAGTTGCCCTCGGTGAGTAAAGCCCGACTGATCCGTCCGGTGATCGGCGCCCGGACTTCGCTCTGGACATAGTCCAACTCAGCAACGTCGCGTGCTGCTTTGGCCGACTCCAGGGCAGCGAGCGCTTCGTCCACCTCGGATCGACGCCCGTCGGCTTCTTCTTGCGAGATGGTGTGATTCCGCAACAATTCATCGGCCCGGCGGCTGACACGTTGGGCATTGCCGAGAGACGCGGTGGCTCTCGCCAATTCCGCGATCGCCCGGTCGTAGTCGGCCTTGTACCAGCGGCGATCGATGACGAACAGAACGTCGCCTTGGTGCACCAGTTGTCCCGCGGCGAAGCGAACCTCTGTGATGTGGCCGGAAACCCGCGGTCGTAATTCGACCGAATGAATGGCATCGATACGCGCGGTTACGGTGAGGTCGTCGGTCACCTCGCGTGGTTCGCTGGTGGCAACGGTGACAGTGGGTGGGGAGGGGAGTGCGGCGGGCGCTGGAGGATGGTTGGAGTTGCAAGCGGCCAAAGCAAAAAACAAAAGAGCGAAGCCAAGAGGAAATGAAAGAGAGGAGACCGGGGCTGAAGGAGGGTGGACGGCTTGCATAGTTCGCATACTAGCGAACAAATCGACGCGAGTCAATCCTTGCAGAGAAATAGTTCGTCAATAGACGAACATTGAAACTCGCTCTATCCGCGCTATCTTTGGAGCATGCGAAAGCCGCTCCATCCGGCCAAAAATCAAATTACCCTATCGAGCGTTCTCTTTGCGTTGAGCGATCCAACCCGGCTCAAAATCGTCCGGGCGATTGCCGCTACAGATGGCCTGAACTGTTGCGACATCCCCTTGGCTCTGAGCAAATCCACCGCTTCCCGCCATTTCAAGGTGCTGCGCGAGGCGGGTGTGATCCGGATGGATCCTCAAGGAGTTGTCTGCGTCAATTCCCTGCGTCGCGAGGAACTGGACGACCTTTTTCCCGGCCTTCTCGATTCCGTGCTATCCGCTGCGGCTAGCCTCCGTGCCTTGTAAGATTGGGGGAGGCGTCCCGTGCGAGAGCCACGCGAGCTGGGGAAAGCATCGCACAGAGGTCACAGAGGTCACAGAGGTCACGGAGAGGGATGGGGTTGGTGGCCAAAGCGCTTCGGTGAACAACGAGGCGTCCCGGGCGAGAGTCGCGCGAGCGGGGGAAAGCATCGCACAGAGGTCACAGAGGTGTAAGAACATCCTTCTTTTTTGACCAACGAATGAGGAGTGAGGCGCCCCTGTTCGCTGGTTTCAGCTCGCGGCGCTTCGTTCGAGTTAGCAAAAACTGAGTGGCTTCGCCGGCCCTCCTAAAATTTCCGGCCTTTCTGCAGAAAAGTTTTGGCAAGCGGATTGCTTAATCGGTGGATCTTGTGAATAGCAACCAGGTTCCCCGCGGGGCTGTGAGAAGGAGAGCAGAATGAAAAGCTACTTAATGCACGAGAGACATTGCAGACCGCAACAGCCGGCGGAATCTATTTAGCTTATGTGGATCGTAGCCTTAGCGCTTCGGCGTCCCTACACCTTCACTGTTTTTGCTATTCTGATCCTGATCGCAGGAGTTGTCGCAATCACCCGCACTCCGAAGGATATCTTTCCCTCCATTAATATCCCGGTGGTCTCGGTTCTCTGGAGCTATGCTGGAATGTCGCCGGAGGGGATGGAATCGCACATCGTTTCCCAGTTTGAGCGCGGTTTAACGACTACGGTCGATAACATCGAGCACATTGAGTCCCAGTCCATCTACGGAATTGGCATCGTAAAGGTTTTTCTACAGCCGGGGGCGAGCGTCGCGTCCGGCATTGCGCAGATTACTTCGATTTCACAGGCGGCTTTGCGGCAGATGCCACCCGGGATTACACCTCCCCTGGTGATCAGCTACACGGCTTCCAACGTTCCGGTTCTTCGTCTTGGCTTAGCGGGACAAAATCTTTCTGAGCAGCAGCTAAATGACCTGGCATTGCAATTTGTGCGCACGCAGCTGATCACCGTTCCCGGCGCGGCGGTGCCCTATCCGTATGGAGGTAAGCAAAGGTATGTTTCTATCGACTTGAACTACCAAAAACTGCAAGCGGTCGGGATGACCCCGACCGATGTGGTGAACGCGATCAGCGGCCAGAACGTGATTCTTCCCTCGGGAACCATGAAGATCGGGCGGTTCGAGTACCAGGTCGGATTGAATGCCAGTCCTCCGACAATTGAAGAGCTGAACGCCATACCGATCAAATCGACGTCCAATGGTACGACTATTTATGTTCGGGATGTCGCATATGTCCGTAACGGTTTCATTCCTCAGACCAACGTGGTTCGTTTTGACGGTTCCCGGGCTACCATGCTGGACATTCAGAAGATCGGCAGTGCTTCCACCCTCGACATCGTCGACGGGATTAAAAAGAAGTTGCCGGAAATTCTGCAGACCCTGCCGCCCGGGGCAGAGGGCCTTCATTTAAGCTTGCTGACCGACCAATCGATCTTCGTCAGTGCCTCGATCCAAGGAGTGCTTCGGGAAGCCATCATCGCGGCGTGCTTGACCGCCTTGATGATTCTGCTTTTCCTTAGCAGTTGGCGGAGCACTTTGATTATCTGTGTGTCAATTCCTCTCTCGATCCTTTGCTCGATCGTGGTGCTGAGCGCTCTCGGGGAAACGATCAATATCATGACCCTGGGTGGGATGGCCTTGGCGGTCGGTATTCTGGTCGACGATGCGACGGTCGAGATTGAAAATATCCACCGCAACATGGCCGAGGGAGGGACGATGGAGGAATGCATCCTGAATGGTGCGGCCCAAATCGCGGTTCCGGCCTTCGTCTCGACTCTCTGCATTTGCATTGTTTTTGTCCCCATTTTTTTCCTATCAGGCGTGGCGAGGTTTCTCTTCGTGCCGCTGGCTGAGGCGGTGGTCTTTGCCATGCTGGCCTCTTACCTCCTCTCGCGAACGGTCGTACCGACTTTTGCCAAGTACCTGCTACCTCCGGAGATGGATCGTCACCGTTCGTCAGAGCCGCACAAACCAAAAAATGTCTTCGGTAAGATTTCGCAGGTTTTTGAGAACGGCTTCAGCAGGTTCCGGGAAGGGTACCGAGACCTTTTGAGCAGTTGTCTGCGTCATCCGAAAGTGACAATCTTTGTAGTCCTCGGTTTCTCCGCTCTTTCCCTGCTGTTGTATCCCTTCCTCGGTGAAGACTTCTTTCCGACGGTCGACGCCGGACGTTTTACTATGCACGTCCGGATGAAGCCGGGGACGCGAGTTGAAGAAACGGCGAGGTCTGCTGATGAAATCGAAAAGATGGTTCGCAAGGTAATTCCGGCCAGCCAGTTGGAGGGAATTATTGATAATCTCGGCATTCCTTATAGCGGCATTAACCTTTCTTATAACACCTCGGGTACCACCAGCGCCGCTGATGGGGATATTCTGGTTTCCCTGAAGGAGCAGCACAGCCCGACGAACGACTTCGTCCGAGAAATCCGCAGACGAATGCCGCAGGAATTTCCGGATATCGAGTTCTGGTTTCCTCCGGCGGATATCGTGGCGCAGATATTAAACTTCGGATTGCCTGCTCCTATTGATGTGCAGGTGCAGGGTCTCAATAAGAGCGCTAACTTTGCCTTCGCTAGTCATCTGATGGATCAAATGCGAAGCATCCCGGGCTTAGTGGATTTGCGGATCCAGGAGCCAAACACGGTGCCCCAGCTGGATGTTACTGTCGATCGGACCAAAGCCTCCATTTTGGGGATGCAGGAGCAAAATGTGGCCAATAGCGTTCTGGGCGCGCTGGCTGGATCGCAGCAGGTTAATCCTAACTTTTGGGTAGATCCAAAGAATGGGGTCACTTACTCGGTCACGGCGCAAGAACCGCAATATCAAATGGATTCGTTGGATTCTCTCCGGAATCTGCCTATTCTTGGTGGAACGGGACAAACCCCGCAGATTCTGGCGAATGTTGCCGATATCTCCCGAAGCAACACTTCTGCGGTGGTTGATCACTATGATATTCGGCCGGTAATCAATATTTATGGGAACGTCGATGGTAAAGATCTGGGCTATGTGTCCAAAGAGGTCCAGCGGCTGGTCGACGCCTCCAAAAAGGATCTCCCGCGGGGGAGTCTCCTGATTGTCCGAGGACAGACGAAAACGATGCAGTCCTCTTTTTCCGGGTTGTATTGGGGCTTGGCCTTTTCGATTGTCCTGATTTATTTACTGGTGGTGGTGAATTTCCAGTCCTGGACGGAACCTTTCATCATCATCACGGCGCTCCCATGTGCCATCGCCGGCATCGTTTGGATGCTCTTCCTGACCGGTACTACGGTGAGCGTTCCGGCTTTGATGGGAACGATCATGTGCATGGGCGTCGCGACTTCGAACAGCGTTCTGGTGATTACTTTTGCCAACGAAAAATTACATGAATTGAAAGACTCTTATCAGGCTTCGCTGCAAGCCGGCTACATCCGCGTGAGACCGGTCATTATGACCGCCTTGGCGATGATTATTGGCATGATCCCAATGGCGCTCGGCTTAGGAGAGGGTGGCGAGCAAAATGCCCCTCTTGGACGAGCGGTCATCGGTGGATTGATACTCGCTACAGTGGGCACCCTGTTCTTTGTCCCCACCGTTTTTATGATGATCAGGCGAAACTTTGTTTCTCCTGAGCAGTCTTCGACACCCGAGGCAGCCAAGCCGTCGTGAGAGATCGGCCCGGAAGTGAAAAGGATATGAGCGAATCGCTGTTGCAAAGTGATCAACCGAAGACACCGCTCCTCCATGAGAAGGAGTCGCCGAGTACGGAAGTAGGCCAGAAGAAGCGGAGGGGCGGGCTGTGGCTGAAGCTTTTCGCATTGATCGGGGTCGTCTCTCTGGTCGTTTTAGCCGTGGTTGGGATTATGGCGCGGGCGCGGGTTACCGAGAATCTTCAGAA
>Ga0210390_10004105_pt1 | contig 12365 bp, 12 predicted proteins | sample IncBWH11OmetaG_FD_161050 | JGI IMG/M metagenome (GOLD analysis project Ga0210390, IMG submission 161050) | Forest soil microbial communities from Barre Woods Harvard Forest LTER site, Petersham, Massachusetts, United States - Inc-BW-H-11-O ...
CGCGGCGCAGGCGGGCGACGACCGGCGCCGCCTCGGCCGGTGTCAGCTGGCTGCCGTGCCAGCCGTCGCCAATCCGTACGGTGCGGCGGATCGCGGCCTCCGAGCGGGCGCCGAACCAGATCGGGATCGGCGTGACCGGGAAGGGACGCATCGTCATTTCGGCAATTTCGGCGGGGACGTATTTGCCGGTAAACGTCACCGGGTCTTGCGACCACACCGCGCGCATCATCGCGATGCCTTCGTCGAGACGCCGCCCGCGCTCGTGAAACGGAACGCCCAGAGCCGCGAACTCGGCTTCGAGCCAGCCCACGCCGGCGCCCAGGATCAGCCGGCCCTCGGAGAAATTCTGCAACGTCGCCAATTCCTTGGCGAGCGGCAGCGGATGCCGCATCGGCAACACGAGGACGCTGGTGCCGAGCCGCACCCGCCTGGTGACCGCGGCGGCCCAGGTCAGGCTCAGCACCGGATCGTAGAACAGCGGCGAGCGTGGAAAGCTCGCGCGCGGCACGATGATGTGCTCGCTGACCCAGACGTCGCTAAGCCCCAAATCCTCGGCCCGCTGCGCCGCCCGCCGGATGCGCTCGGGGGTCGCCTGTTCGCCCGCGTGAGGCAGGTGGATCCCGATCTGCATGCCATACCTCCGGGCTCGCGCAACGCGCACCGCAAAGGGTGCGCCGAACCGGCATTCTCCGCCCGATCCAACGTCGCCGGCAAGTCCGCTCAGAGGCCGGCGCCGCGAGCGGATTTCGGCGCGCCGAGCCACAATCGCTCGATCGTCGGCCGTCCAAAGTGGTAACCTTGCAGATAGCCGACGCCTTCCTCGCGGAGCAGTGCGGCTTCCTCGGCGGTCTCGACGCATTCGGCGACGGTGCCGAGGCCGAAGCCGCGGGTCAGACCCAGCAAATGCCGCAGGATGATCCGGTTCTCGCGCCGGGCGGGGAGGCTGCGGACAAACGAGCCGTCGATCTTGACGATATCGACCGCGAGCGCCTGAAGATGGCGCAGCGAGGTATGCCCGGCGCCGAAATCGTCGAGCGCCACGCGGCAACCGGCATGCCGCAGGGTGTCGACAAAGCGCGCCGACTCGCCGAAATCGTCGAGGGCGGCGGTCTCGGTGATCTCGACGACGAGCCGGCGAGCCCATTCGGGCCGGCGGCGCAGCAGCGCCATCAGCGAGCGCAGCCACGGCCTGTCGCCGGCGGTGCGCCCGGAAACGTTGAAGCCGAGCCGGACCGCGGGATGGGCGGCGAGTTCGGCAAAGGCCTGGTTCAGCACATAGCGGTCGATCAGGCCGATCAGACCGGCTTCTTCGGCGGCCGCGATAAACTCGCCGCACGGGATCAGCCCGCCATCGTCATCGCGCATCCGCAACAGGCATTCGAAATAATCGATTTCGCCTGACATGGCGCAGACCACCGGCTGGAACGCAAACAGCAGCCGATCCTGACCGAGGGCCGCGCGCAGCGTTTCCTCGATCGCCATGCCGCGCCATAGCCGGTCCGGCCGCGCCGCGAACTGCAATTGACCCACGCCTCAGCCCCGTCTGCCGCCCGAGGCCGGAAATGCGGCGCCTGCGGGAAAATCCGCCAATTCGCCTGGCGCACCGGCTGAAATCGACCGGAGCTGCCGATTTCCTATTACCGGCGCGGTCGCGACCTGGTGCGGCGGCAAACCCGGTTGGGGTGGACCGCCTCGCTCGGGCAGACCCGGTTCGGGCAGGCGAAATGGCGGCACGATGCAGCCTCGATTGCTTGATTCGACGGCCCCGGCGGTCAACGCCCGTGGAGCGCGCCCGGCGGCAAACTAGGCTACGAGATATTTAGGAAGGTTTAATCGGGGGCTCGGGAGCCCGCTCCCGCCGCGGCAGGCTGGATCAGCCGGGGGTATGCGACACCAGAAACGGCAGCACGGCGTTGTTGAATTCGCGGGCCCGGACATGGGTCAGGAAATGGCCGCCGCGCGGGAACAGCTTGACCTCGGCGCCGGGAATGAGCCGCGCCAGTTCTTCGCAATAATAGGACGGCGTGACAATGTCGTCCTCGGCGCCGATCACCAAGGTCGGCGTCTTGATACGCGCGAGTTCGCTGGTGCGATCGAAGGCCAGCATCGCGTCGATGCGGTTGATGACGATCTCGGTCGGGGCAAAGGTCGCCAGATGCTGCGCCTCGATCTGCCGCAGCTTTTCGTTGTTGCGGGCGACCCACCAGCTTGGATACCAGACCAGGGTCGCCGACTGCAGATAGATGCTGGCGCCGAGCCGCTCCAGGATCTCCTTGCGCAGCGCGTAGAGCCGGCGGAAATAGGCGTCGGCCTTGGTCCAGGTCGCCGACAGCACGACGCTGGCGAGCCGGTTCGGATGTTCGATCGCCAGCACTTGGGCAACCGCACCGCCGGTGGAATGACCGACGACATGGGCGCGGCGGATTTCGAGCGCGTCCATCAGGGCGATGGTGTCGACCGCCATACGCTCGACCGTATAGCCCATTCGCGCCGGGTCGCTCTGGCCAATGCCGCGATGATCAAAGGTGACGACTTCGAACCGCTTGGCGAAGGCGCCGACCTGGTCTTGCCAAAATGATGCATGCCCGCCTAGTCCAGTTATGAACAAGACGGGGAAGCCCATTCCTTGGCGCTCGTAATAGAGCGAGCATTCGCCGATCGAGATGCGCGGCATCGATCCCAGGTTCAAAAGATCGCCGTCGGTATCATCGGGGCAGGCGGGCTGTCAACGCGAAGGGCAATGCAGCGGACGCAAATGTGAGCGGCGTGGTGCACTGCGGTAGCGCCGAGGCTGCCTAAAAATTGACACATCGCGACCCTTCTATGCGCCGACACCATGCGGTTGAGCATGGCCGCCGGAGCTAACGCGGTCTTCGGCGCAAGCGGCAGAACTGGGGATCAAGTGCCTCCTCGCGCGGCACCGGCTTCATGACTTGATCGAGTGAGCGATATGACGGACCAAGACCAGGAACAGATAGTTAAAATGCGATATGCCAGCGGGCTGCGCCGGGTCGGCGTGGACGCGGCGGAGAGCGAACCGTCCGCGCGGGTGCTCTCGGTGGCGCGGCGCTCGACTACCCGAACCCAGGACATCGACCGCCATGTCGGCGCGCGCGTGCGCGAGCGCCGGATCATGCTCGGCCTGACGCAGCAACAGCTCGCCGATTTGATCGGCGTCACCTATCAGCAGGCGCATAAATACGAGCGCGCGATCAACCGCATCTCGGCCGGCCGCCTGTTCGAGATCGCCCAGGTGCTGGGCGTTCCGGTCAGCTATTTCTTTGCGGGCCTCGAACAGGACAGCGACCGCTCGGTGTCGCCGCGCGAACGCATGTGCCTCGAACTGGCGCGTAATTTCGCGCAAATCCCGAACGAGCGGCACCAGGAGGCGTTGAGCCAACTGGCGCGCGTACTCGCTGCGGATTGAACAGGGACGGGACGCTCGCCCGCCCGGCTCGCCAGCTCAGATCGGCGGTCGCCGCCGGGCGGCGACGCCCGAGATCAGCGCCACCACAAAGATGACGAGGAAGACGAAGAACAGGATCTTGGCGATCCCGGCGGCGGCGACGGCGACACCGCCAAAGCCGAGAAAACCGGCGATGATCGCGATGATCAAAAAGACCAATGCCCAATAAAGCATTTTTTTCTCTCCTCCATTGCCGACCGACCCGAAGCGACGATGGGTTTGCTTCGTAGGGCGATGGCCATGCATTAAAACAGGCTTACGTGGGGCGGAGTTCCCGCGATCCCCGGTTGCCTAGGGCATGGGTGCGGGTTGCACCAAGAGCAGCGGTGTTTCGGCGACGCCGATCGTCAGCGGCAGGTCGCCGGTAACCTCGCCGTCGATCTCGACGAGGCATCGCGCCGGCTCGGTGTCGCCGGCCGCCGCTATCCGCAGTCCGCTCGCGGCGAGGATCGAGACGTCGGGCAGGCGATGCAGCGCGCCCAGCACCATCGCCGCGATCCCGCGCAACACAGCGAGACGGCCGGTGCGCCGGAACAGCACGACATGCAACGTCGGCGCCGCCAGCCGGGCCGCCGGCGCGATCACGAAATTGCCGGCGTAGCGCTGCCCCTTGACGATGATCACCGCCGCCGCGCGCTGTTCTCCGCCGATCGCGGCGACGACGAATTCGCGTCGGCGGTAGCGCACAAGGCACAAGAGGATCGCCCAAAGGTAGGCGAGCTTGCCGATTCGCCGTTTGAGGCCGATGCCGAGCGCACCCAGCACTTCGGCGTCAAAGCCGATTCCGGTCATCGCGACAAAAAGGCGATCCCCGGCGACACCCGGCCATACCGGACGCGCCGGCGCCTCGGCGATCACGCGAGCGAGCGCCTTGGGCGAGCGCGGCATGCCGATTTCGCGCGCGAGCACGTTTCCGGTGCCGAGCGGCAGCACCGCCAGCGGCCGCGATGTCCGGCGCAGTCCGTTGACGACCTCGTTGACGGTGCCGTCGCCGCCTGCCGCCACAATCACGTCGAAGGCCGGATCCGCGGTCCGCGCCAGGCGCTCGGCATCGCCCGGACCGCGCGTCTCGCGCACCGCGACTGCACAGCCACAGCCTTCGAGCGCTGCGACAACCCGACGAAGGCGACCCCCGCCGCGCTTTCGTCGGCCGGCTGCCGGATTGGCGATGATCAAGATCCGCCGCGCCATTGCCGACGGCCGCGCCGAACCTCAAGCCCGGCGCTAGGCGGCGGGCTGCAATAACGCGGCGTCGGCCGGCGCGTCGATCCACATCCGGTACCACGATTCCAGCATCAGCAGCGCCCACAGCCGGTTGTGGTGATCGAACCGGTCCGCGCAATGCTCGTCGAGCAGACGGCGGACATAACCCGGCTGGAAGAGCCCGCGCTGCCGTGCACTCTGCGACAGCAGGATGTCGTACGCCATCTCCTTGAGCTCGCCGCGAAACCAGCGGTCGATTGGACAGCCGAACCCGCGCTTCGGCCGGTACAAGACGGCGCGCGGCAGGTACGGCTCCATCGCCGATTTGAACAGCGCCTTCAACGCACCGCCCGGCATTTTGACGGTATCGGGCAGCGCCGCCGCCCATTCCACCAGTTCGTGGTCGAGTAACGGCGAGCGCGCCTCCAGACCATGCGCCATGCCGGCGACATCGACTTTCACCATCAAATCGTCGGGTAGGTAGGTGTGGATGTCGGCACGGTTGGCACCAGTGACCTGATTCCGGCCGGCGCCAAAGTACGGCGCCAGCAAGTCGGCGACCGAACGGTCGCAGAAATTGCGCATCGCCTCGCCGTAACCCTCGCCCTTGTCGCCGTCGCCAAAGAACGCGAGTGTCGGCAGATAGCGCCGCGCCGGGGACGCTCGCGGCGCTTTGAGCGCATCGGCGATCCGGCACAGCTTGAAACGCCGCCGCACTGAGGGCGGGGCGGCGGCGAACAGTTGCGCGAGCCCGGCGCGGCCTGCCTGCGGCACCAAATCGAGCCGCGCCAGCCACCGCATGGCTTTGTACCGGCCATAGCCGAGAAAGCACTCGTCGCCACCATCGCCGGTCAGCGCCACGGTGACATGGCGGCGCGCCATCTCGGCGACATACCAGGTCGGGACCGCCGAGGGATCGGCGAACGGCTCGCCAAAATGCCACACCAGCTGCGGCACCACCGCTACCGCGTCGGGCTCGACCAGCAGCTCGTGATGGTCGGTGGCATAGCGCTGCGCCACCATCCGGGCATAGCTGGTTTCGTCATAGCGCCTGTCGGCAAAGCCGATCGAGAAGGTCCGCACCCGCCCGCCGGCCCTTGCCATCATCGCGACGACCGCGGAGGAATCGACACCACCCGACAAAAACGCGCCGAGCGGCACGTCGGAAATCAGCCGCAGCCGCACCGCCTCGTCGAGCCGTTCGATCAGTTCGCGGCATAATTCGGCCGGCCTTTGGCGAACCCTGCCGGCGCTCGGGCTCGGCAGTTGCCAATACCGCACCAGCTCGGGTTCGCCGAGGCTTCCATCCCGGTTGGCCGCGACGATCAAATAATGGGCGGCCGGCAATTTGTTGACCCCGGCAAAAGCGGTTTGTGGCGCCGGCACGTATTGCAATGTCAGGAATTGGTCGATCGCGCCGAGATCGGGCGTCCGCGGAACATCGGGCAAGGCGTGCAGCGCCTTGATTTCCGAGCCGAAAGCCAATCCCGACCGGGTGCATGCCCAAAACAGCGGCTTTTTCCCGATCCGGTCGCGCGCCAGGATCAGCCGGCGCGCGGACCGGTCCCACAGCGCCAGCGCGAACATGCCGCGCAGCCGCGTAAAAACCCGCGGACCCCAGGCATGCCAGCCATTGACGATGACCTCGGTATCGCTACGGCTGCGAAACCGGTAACCGAGCGCCGCCAGCTCGCGCCGCAGCTCGGCAAAATTGTAGACCTCGCCGTTATAGGTGATCCACACGCTGCCGTCGGCGCTCGCCATCGGCTGATGTGCGGCGCGCGACAGGTCGATGATCGACAAGCGCGCATGCGCAAGACCGGCCCGGCCGTCGGTCCACACGCCTTCGTCGTCGGGCCCGCGATGCCGCAATGGTGCAATCATCCGCCACAGCCGGGCTTCCAGCTCGGCGACGGACAGAGCCGGACCGGTGTTGACAAATCCGGCGATCCCGCACATCGGCACCCACCTCGACGCCTTTCGGCACGGCCGGCCGCGGCGCGCGGCGCGCGCTCAGGCGGCTTCGATGATATTTCCCGCGAGTTGGGCGCGCACCGAACGACCCAGCAAGTCGAGCAGCACGATCACCCGGTCGTTGTCGTTCAGCTCGACCAGCCGTCCGACCATGTCCCCGAACGCGCCGGTGGTGATGCGCACCAATTCGCCCGGCTGCAATGTCCGCCGCGGATCGAGGCCGTTAAAGGCCCCCTCCTCCTCGCGTCCCCGGATCGCTTCGACGACTTCGGCCGGCACCGCCGCCGGCCGGTCTCCGGCGCGCACCAGGTCGCTGACGCCAAAGGTCGACAAGATCGGCCGCCACCGCATCCCCGGCTCGTCCACGGCGGCGAACAGATAGCGCGGGAACAGCGGACGCAAGGCGATCTGGCGCCGGCGGGCGTGGCTCACCCAGGTCCGGCAGCGCGGCAGATAGGCGCGATAGCCTTGGCGCAGCAGATTTTCGAGCGCTTTGGCCTCGGCGTGGGTCTGGGTATGAACCGCATACCACGACGTCGTCATAGAGCGGCCTTGCGGCCGGGTTGGCCCGGCGCAACGCCGGTGGCCTCGGCCCGAATGTGTCTGCGCAAGCGCGATTTCCCCTGGATCAGACGCCCCGAACGTACAGCGTTCATCGATTGAACGTCAAGCGGCGCCGGGCGGGCGGGCGCCCGGGAAAAATTGTGCGTATGCCGGTTGGGGCATCGCTTGCATTGGCGCGGTGGGGACGCGGAACATGTGTTGCGGGCAAGCAACTCTCCCCGGACAGCCTGCGCTTTCCCAGGAGCGGCGGTCTTTTGTAATTGTTACGGTTCGGACGGCCAGGCGCTTACGGGCTTTCCTCGGATGGCGAGGCCTCGGCTAGCGTCTTTGTCATTTCAAGAAACTGGTGACGGGCTCTGGGGTCGGGGATCGCATAATAGAGCCGGATGAACTCGATTGTTTCCGGGCGCTGCAGATACTCGCGCCAGCGCTGGTCCTCGGGGCTGATTTCGGCGTCATCCGCGCGCAGATCGCCAAAAAAATACGAAATCGGAACCCCAAGAATTTCGGCCATCGCCGACAGCCGCGACGCGCTGACGCGATTGGCGCCGCCTTCGTATTTCTGCACCTGCTGGAACGTCAGGCCGAGCGCGTTCGCCAAGGTCTCCTGGTTCATCCCCAACAGCAGCCGGCGCATCCTGATGCGGTTGCCGACATGGACATCGATCGGGTTGGGGACACCGGTGCCGCGCCCGTATTTCGGCGCCACTTTTGGCTCTTCGACGGATCTTGCCGGGTTCTTCAACCTATCCCCCAGGTCACAGCAGGCCCTCTCAACTAGCATCGCCGTCCTCGCCGGCGCAAGCGTCATTGCGCAATTCGCTCTTAAATGCGAGCGCAGACGCGTGCAAACTTAAGCTCAGGTTGAATGCCGGGCTGTCTCGGGCACCCACCGCCGGCCCGCAAGCTAGCCCTCGCGGTGCCCGGGATCGTCAAAGCCGCGCCGATTGCTAATGAACATCAGCGCCATCAGCCCGATCCCGAGCGCCAAGGTGACGATGACCCCGAACACCATCGCCAACCATCCGGCGAGGCTGATTTCCGAGGCGCCGAGCTGGTGCCAGAATATCGCGATGACAGTCGCCACCGCGACCACAACCGCAGCAGCGGCCGCGACCGCCGCCCACATCGCTACCGGACGCATCGCTACCTCCTCGTCGTTTCTGGCCAAGGCTGCACTGTCATCACCCACGCAACCGCGGCGGCTTTACGCAAACCCTCGACAAAGCGCGTCGTCCCGCGCCGCCGGGTTTCCCATCCCGCGAACGAAAGCCGCTTACACCGCACTGTCGCTCGTGGCAGAGTGCCGGCCGTCCGCCCTCCGACGGAGAACATAATGCCGACCAAGAGCCAGCACCCCGAAACCCTGGTGCTTCATGCCGGGTATCGCAGCGACCCGACGACCAACGCCGTCGCGGTGCCGATCTACCAGACCACGAGCTACCAATTCCGCGATACGCAGCACGCCGCCGATCTATTCGGGCTGGCCGAGCTCGGCAACATCTACACCCGGATCATGAACCCGACCAACGCCGTCCTCGAAGAGCGGATCGCGGCACTCGAAGGCGGGGTTGCCGCGTTGGCGCTCGCCTCGGGTCAGGCGGCCTCGCTGTTCGCGGTCCAGAACATCTGCCAGGCGGGTGACAATTTCGTCAGTTCGACAGACCTCTACGGCGGAACCTGGAACCTCTTCCTGAACACGATGATGAAGACGATGGGGATGGAGGTTCGTTTTGTCGATCCAGCCGACCCGGAGAATTTCCGCCGCGCCACCGACGCGCGCACGCGCTGCTACTACGCCGAAACCCTCCCCAACCCGAAGCTCGAGGTCTTTCCGATCGGCGAGGTCGCCCGGATCGGGCGCGAGCTGGGCGTGCCGCTGATCGTCGACAACACCGCGGCCCCGGTGCTGTGCCGGCCGCTCGAACACGGTGCCGCCGTGGTCATGCATTCGACGACCAAATACATCGGCGGCCACGGCAATTCGATCGGCGGCATCGTCGTCGACGGCGGCAATTTCGATTGGGAAAAGCACGCCGCCCGCTTCCCGCTGCTGAACCAGCCGGACCCGAGCTATCACGGCGCGGTGTGGACCCAAGCGTCAAAGCCGCTGGGGCCGATCGCCTATATCCTCAAGATGCGGGTGACACTGCTGCGCGACCTCGGCGCGCCGATGAGCCCGTTCAACGCTTTTCTTTTTCTGCAAGGGCTCGAGACCCTGCCATTGCGGATGCGGGCGCATTGCGCCAATGCGGTCGCCGCGGCCAAACTTCTGGCCGAACACCCGAAGGTCACCCGGGTCATCTATCCGAGCCTGATGACCGGCGAAGCCCGGCGCCGCGCCGACGCTTATCTCAAGGGGGGATACGGCGGTCTGCTGGGTTTTGAGCTGAAGGGCGGCCGCGAGGCCGGGCGCCGCTTTATCGACGCGCTGCAGATGTTCTACCACGTCGCCAATATCGGCGATTCGCGCAGTCTGGCGATCCACCCGGCCTCGACGACCCACTCGCAGCTGTCGCCCGAGGAGCAGGAGCAGACCGGGGTCACCGACAATTATGTGCGGCTGTCGATTGGCATCGAGCACCCCGACGACATCCTCGCCGATCTTCGCCAAGCGCTCGACGCCGCCTAACCCGCGCGGCGGCCCGATGACGCCGGAGAGAAGCGGCGGCGAAACCCTGCTGCCGCTGGCGTTTCCGATTGACTTGGCACTGACCGTCGCCAGCCACGGCTGGGCGGACCTGGCGCCGTGGCGCTGGGATCCCGAGACCGGGGTTCTCGCGCGCGGCGAGCGCATCGGCGGAGAGCTGGGCGCGATCGCCGCGGTGCAGCGCGAGCCCGCGGCGATCATCGTCCGCTGGGACGGGTTTGGCGCAAACGCCGGACCGGAAATAATCCGCCGCGTCGAGCGTTGGCTGTCGGCTGATTGGGACCCGGCGGATGCCGTCGCCCTATTGGGCGAGGATGCCGAGCTGATCGGGCGGGGCGGCGGCCGCATGCTGCGCTGCTCGACGTTCTACGAAGATTTTGTCAAGACCGTGCTGACCATCAACACCGTGTGGTCATCGACCCGCCGGATGGCCGCGGCGCTTGTCGCCGAACCCGGCGGCGGCGCCTTCCCCGGCCCCGAAGCGGTCCTCGACTATGGCGAAGCGCTTCTGCGCGGGCGCGCCAAGCTCGGCTTTCGCGCGCCGACGGTGATTTCGGCCACCCGCCGCATGCTGGAGGACGGCACGATCGACCGGGCGGGCGACGGCCGGCCCGACCACGAATACCTCTTGGCACTCAGCGGCATCGGCCCTTATGCCGCCGCCCATTGCCGGTTGCTGCTGCACGATTTCAGCCGCATCCCGGTCGATTCGGTGGTGACGGCGTATGTCCGCGAGCGGCACGCCAGCGACCCCGCCGCCTTTGCCGCGAGCCGCGCCGCCTGGGGTGCTTATCTCGCGCTCGGTTACCGCCTCGCCCGCCTGCGCGAAAAGCTCGACGCCGCGATCTGAGCCGCCGCCGCGCCGACGGGATCAGGCCGGCTTGCGCCATGACATCTTCGGGACTTTTGCTGTCGCGGGCGAAGCGATCTGGCGTTGGCCGCGTTTACCCCTCCGACCCGTGGGTGGACGGCGAGGTGGGGAATGCTCCAGGAAAAGACTCAGCATTTGATGACCGACATGGGCGCGCTGTTGCCGCTCATGGTTTCCAATGCGCTGAACGCGCTCGGCGCGATCGTTATCCTATTGATCGGCCTGTGGCTGTCGAGCAAGGCCGATCAGATCGTGGTCCGGTCGTTCGGCCGAACGCCGCATATCGACCCCATGCTGCGCGGCTTTTTCGGGAGCCTCGCGCGCTATTTGATCTTGACCGTCACCGTGCTTGCGGTCCTGTCGGAATTCGGCATTCAGACGACGAGCCTCGTCGCCGTCCTTGGCGCCGCCGGGCTCGCCGTCGGGCTCGCCTTGCAGGGCACGCTGTCCAACTTGGCCGCGGGGATCATGCTGCTGATCTTCAGACCGTTCAAAATCGGCCACAAAGTGCAGATCGGCGCCAACATCGGTACGGTAAAGGAGTTGACCCTCTTCTGGACCGAGCTCGAAACCGACGACAATGTGCAGGTGATCGTGCCGAATGGCGGCGTCTGGGGCCAACCCTTGCGCAACTACAGCATCTATCCCGCCCCGCCGCATGCCGGCGAGGTGCGCTTTCGGATCGCCGAGGACAGCGATCTCGACACCGCGTTGGGACAGGTCCGCGCCTTGGTCGAAGCTGATTCGCGGGTGCTCGCCGATCCCGCCCCAAGAGTGTTGCTCGATCGCAGCGCTCCCGAAAACGCGCTGGAGGTCGTCGGTGCGTTTGCCACCGCCGAGGTTGAGGCGGCGGTTGTGAAGAGCGATCTGATCAAGGCGATGCGCAGCGCGGTCGACACGGCACCCGCCCGCCAACCGCCGGATGGTCTTGATGGCGCGAGCCCGGTCGACGGCGCGCCGGGTCAAGAGACGGGTCGGCAAGCCCCGCCGCGCAAAGGCACGGGGTCGGCCTGAGCGGCGGCGGGCCCGTCCCAGCTGACAATCTTCCACCAGTGAGAGCTGGTTCACACCGGCGGGCCTCTCCCGGATATAGCTTAGCGTCGTCCAACGAGGTCGGTCCTCGGTTGGGTGACATATCGAGGGAGTGTCGCGATGAGGAACCCTGCCGCCAATCGGCGCGTGCTCGCCAACAGCTTGCATCATCTGCCGCCGGGTTCGGTGGCAAAGCGCAAAACCAACCCCAACAAGTGGATCGAGCTGACGCTCGGCGTTCGCCGGCTGAAACAGCTTCCCGATCTGTCGGCGCTCGACAACACGCGGCCCGCCGAGCGCAAATACATGACCCGCGACCAGCTGCGCAGCGCATACGGCTCCGACCCGGCCGCGATCGAAAAGATCGAAAAATTCGCCGCCGACAACCATTTGGTCGTGACCCGCGACGAGCGCGCCTCGGCACGGCTCGGGCTCGCCGGCACCGTTGCCAATGTCAGCGCCGCGTTCGGCGTCAAACTGCTCGACTACAGCCATCCAAAGCTCGGCGACTTTCACGCCCGCACCGGCCCGGTCATGTTGCCGGCGGATCTCGGCGATGCGATCACCGGCGTCTTTGGCCTCAGCAATCAGCGCGTCATGCATCG
>Ga0210390_10004106_pt1 | contig 12359 bp, 11 predicted proteins | sample IncBWH11OmetaG_FD_161050 | JGI IMG/M metagenome (GOLD analysis project Ga0210390, IMG submission 161050) | Forest soil microbial communities from Barre Woods Harvard Forest LTER site, Petersham, Massachusetts, United States - Inc-BW-H-11-O ...
GCTGGATGGTCGGCTCGATCTGCGGCGTCCTGCTCGGCGGCTGGGTCGCCGACCGGACCGAGCGCCATCTGCCGTTCGTCGTCGTCTTGACCACCGGCGCGGCCGCGGTCCTGCTGTGGGTCGGGGTCGTGCCGATGGCCCAAATCATGACCGTGGCGGTGCTGTTTGTCGGCGGGGTCATGACCGGCGCCAGCCGCACCCCGCGCGACGTGATGGTCAAGGACGCGGCACCCCCGGGTCAGATCGGCAAGGTGTTCGGGTTTGTCAGCTCGGGGATGTCGCTGGGCGGTGCCATCATGCCGGTGCCGTACGGCATGATCATCGACTCCGGACACCCGCAGCTGGTGCTGGTCGTCGTGGCCTCGCTGTTGATGGCGAGCCTCCTATGCGCCGGCGGCGCCCGCGTCCGCTTCCGTCGCCCGGTGGTGGCCGCGCCCGCCGAATAGCCGCGCGCGCAGCTCCCTCGCCCGCGGGTCAGGAGCCTCAGGAGCGGCTCGGCTGGACGACGACGCAGGGCAGCTGGCGCTGGTTGAGCCGCCAGCAGGCGTCCGAGGCCGCGCTTGCCGACAGATGGGCAAGCCGCGCCCGATAAAGCAGCGAACCGCCGCTGGGCGTCGGCGGCAGCGCCAAGGTCGCGGCGCGCAGCTGGTCGGGCGCCTCGGCGCGCGCGCCCTCGGCCACCGCGCGGGCGAGCCGCGGGTTGGCAAAGGCGCCAACCTGGATCGCCCAGTCGCGGTTGGGAAGCGCCAGCACATGCGCTCCGGTGGCGGCGAAGGCTGTCGCGACCGGGCGGCCCGGCGGCGGCGAAGGCGCCGCGGTCCGCGAGCCGGTGATGGCCGGCGCCAGGTAAGCCGGCTCAGCCGCCGCCGGCGGCGCCGAGCTTGTCGCCGGGTTGCATGGCCGGTCGGGGTCGAAGGCGCCAGTCGGATCGCAGCCCTCCGCCGAGGCCAGCTGGAGGCGCGGCTGCGCGCTCGGGATCGCGGGCTGGATGGGCTGAGCAAGCGGAGCCGGGGCCGTAATCGCCGCCGGGGGCGCCGTCGCCACCGGCCCGGCCGAGCTGCATGGGTCATTCGAGTTGTAGGCGGCGCCGATGTCGCAGCCGCCAGCTGCCGCCATCTGGACCGGCGCCCGTTGCGGTGGCGCTGCGGCCGGTGTCGCGGGCGCCGCGGCCGAGGCGGCGACGGTTCCGGCCGAGGTGCACGGGTGGCTCGGGTCATAGGCGGCGCTGAGGTCGCAGCCGTTCGCCGCAGATTGCTGGGCGAATGCCGTTTGGACCGGGGCGGCGGCGGCCGCCACCTGGACGGCCGCTGGTTGCGGCGCCGCCGCGACGGGCGCGGGCGCTGCGGCGGAGGCGACGACGGTTCCGGCCGAGGTGCACGGATGGCTCGGGTCGTAGGCGGCGCTGAGGTCGCAGCCGTTTGCCCCGGTTTGCGGGACGAAGGCGGTCTGGAACGGGGCGGGTGCCGACGCCGCCCGCATCAGCGACGTGCAGGGGTGGTTCGGATCGTAGGCGGCGCTGAGGTCGCAGCCGGCCGCGAGGCTCGCGGCACTCGGCGAATATCCGACGCTCCCGGCCGGGCGGGCCGCGGCGTACCGTGAGAGCGGCCCCGACAATGGCACGGCGTCGCCGAGGTTCGGGGTGACGGCGGCGAGATAGTTGACCGTTTCATCCGGCAGCTCGCCGGCGCCCGCCAGATAGCTGTCGACCCGGTCGGGCCCGGCGTTATAGGCGGCGAGAAACCCCGGTGCGCCAAAACGGTCGTACATCTCGCGGATGTAGGCGGTGCCGGCGAGGATGTTGTTGTGCGGGTCGTACGGGTCGTCGCCGAGCCCGTAGCGCGCCCGCAGCCCCTCATAGGTTCCCGGCATGACCTGCATCAGCCCCATCGCCCCGACCGGCGAGACCGCCTGCTCCTGGCCGCCCGATTCCTGCTGCATCACCGCGCGGACCCACTGCTCGGGCACGCTGTACCGGCCGGCGGCTTCACGGATGTAGGGGCCCCAGGGGTCGTCCGGCGGGCCGGGCGGCGGGTAGTAGTGTGACGGCGCCAAGGACGCGCTTTCGCCGCCCGCGTTGTAAGGCGGGGCGCCGTATTCGGTGTATCCATATCCGCCAGGGCGGCCGCACGCCGTGGGCAGCAGCGCGCTCAACAGCAGCAGCATCGACAAAAGCCGTCGCGAGACAATCGACCCGCCTCGGCGCAATCCGTCAAATCTGGTCGAAAAACCCATCCGGCACGTCGCTGTGCTTGGTTGGCGGGCTTGGTCTTATGCCCGGCCTTGTCACGGGTGCGCGGATACCACGGTTGAGCGAGGACAGCCAAGGATCGAGAGCGGGTTGAGCGCGCGCCGACCCCGGTTCGCCAGGTCGCGCGCGCAGTTGCGGGGGATCAGCGGCCGGTTGCACCGTTCCGAGGGCCGTGCCAGAACCGAGGCGGCCCCGGCGTGCGCGAGGCCGCCCGATGCAGTTTCGGCGAATCGGCGCGGTCGCAGAATAACGCCCGAGCGAATGCTTCGGCCTCCGGGGCAATCGGCCTCCGAGGCAAGGCGGGCGATCTACCTTCGGCTCGCGCCTCGATGCCGGGTCGGCGAATTGATGTGGGTCGAGAAATGCCGTGGCGGTCTGGTCCGGGTGCCGTGCATTGACGCGCGACTGTCAGCATTTTTTACAGGTCATTGTCGCATCCCGCCCCCCGCCATCCCCGCCGAACGGCTGCCGCGCAGCGGTGTTACCCTTTCATCCATAATGGTTTTCCGGTCGCAGCGCTAATTGGTCGGCGGGTATTTGCCGCGCCACCAACCAGGGTTTCCCCGTCGGCGCCGTTTACACCTATAGAGTGTATTAGTCAGCAAGTTAATATCTTTAAGCACGAATATTTTTATAAATCAACAGAGTCTCCTGGTGGCATGCCTATTGCTGGATGCGAGCCGATCCGAGTTGGCCGTGCCGTCGTCACTGGCCTCGCCGACCAATGATCACGTAGCGCTCGAGTTAAGGAGTTACCCATGTTGTTGCGCAAATCAGCCGCCATCGCTCTCACCGGCGTCGGCTTGTCACTCGGCTTGGCCGGTGCGGCCGAGGCAGCCGCGGTGCTGCCGGTCACGAACCTTCAGTTCAATACTTTCAGCGGCACGTTCACGCCGCCGAAGGACTTTTTCACGCACGCCGATCCGACCGGCTGGTCCATCGGTTCGGTCGCGGAAAACGCCAACCTGATCTATGTCGGTCAGCAAGGCTCCGAAGGCTATTCCAATCAGTCGAATGGCAATATCTACGGGGTCTATGGCACCTTCTCGGACACCGTGCCGGCTGGCACCAACTTCTATCAGGCGGACGGCAACCCGCAATACGAGAGCACGATCATGCAGACCATCACGGGTCTGACGGCGGGCACGACCTACGACCTCCAGTTTCAGCAGGCAGCCGGTCAGCAAATCGGATTTAGCGGCGACACCACCGAGCAGTGGAAGGTGTTTCTGGGCGTAGGCGGGATCGGTGTGGACTGCTCGCATTCACCGTGCACGGTTACCGGCACTGCGGATAATCTGGAACAAGATTCGACACTTATGAACACCCCGTCCGAGGGGAACGTCGATTGGAATTCTGTCACTCTGGCCTTTACGCCAACGAGTTCGGACCTCAACCACGGGACCGCGGTGCTGACGTTCCTGGCGTGGGGTGACCGCGGGAGCACGGTCAATCAGCCGCCGACGGTGTTCCTCGAAGGCGTAAATACGACGCCGACCGTGCCGGAGCCGACGACGCTGTCGCTGCTTGGCGCCGGCCTTCTCGGGCTCGGCGGGCATATGCTCCGCCGCCGCAAGAGCAATCTCGCGACCTGATCACCCGCGGTTAACGCACCTGGACGGGACTTGTCCCGCCCGGGTGCTGGTGCTACTTAAACGTTATAATCTAACCAAGGGACGCGATTTTGTCCGTATTTATCAACTATCAGCATCTCCAGGCTTTCGTGATCAGCGTAGTCAGGCTTTGTGCGTGGCTGCTGCTGCTCAGTGTTGTATTCCTGCCGCTGGAGCGCTTGTTCGCGCTGCACCCACGAAAAATCCTGCGCAAGGGCCTCGCCAGCGATGTCGGCTTTTATTTCGTAAGCGGCTTGGTGCCGAGCCTGCTCCTGACCCCGCTCCTGGCGCTGGTGGTGCTCGGCGCCCACGCCATCGTCCCCTATCGCGTGCATGCCGCGGTCGCGGCCTGGCCGATTTGGGCGCGCGCCGTGGCGGCGCTGATTGTCGGCGAGGTCGGCTTCTATTGGGGCCACCGCTGGTCGCATGAGATCCCGTTCCTGTGGCGCTTCCATTGCGTTCACCATCACCCGGCGGAATTGTATTTTCTACTCAGCGCCCGATCCCATCCGCTCGACAATGTATTCACCCGGTTGTGCGGGCTGGTCCCGGTGTACTTGCTCGGGCTGGCGACCCCGCTGACCCCATCGGGTGGCGCGGTCTCGGCGCTGCTTGTCTTGGCCGTCACGATGTGGGGCTTTTTGATTCACGCCAATTTGCGCTGGCGGCTGGGCCCTCTGGAATGGGTGATCTCAACGCCGGCTTTCCATCACTGGCATCACACGTCGGCGGCCCCGCGCGACCGCAACTTCGCCTCGATGCTGCCGGTCATCGACTTGATCTTTGGCACCTGCCATCTGCCCGGCAAGGGATGGCCAACGGCTTACGGCATTACCGAGAAATTGCCCGGTTCGCTACGCGGGCAGCTGATCTATCCGCTGCGCCCACGGCCGGGAGAACCTGACTTGCCGACGACAGCTGCGGCGGATCTGTAGCCGCGGCCGGCCGCGAAACCGGGACCACGGCCGCGGTTGCGCCTGCCCTTGTGCCTCCCGACCCGATCGACGACAATCGCGCGCACCCATCACCCGAGGGAGCATGGCGATGCGCAGGGTCGGACCGCACAGCTACACCGAGGTCTATTTCGCCGGCTGCAACCCGAGCTTTGTCGAGACCAGCGACGGCTATGTGATGATCGACTCGCCGCAGCAGCCGATCGACGCGGTGCGCTGGCGCGAGCGCATGGAGGACCAGGCGCCGATCCGCTACCTGATCAACACCGAGCCGCATGGCGACCACATATCGGGCAACGCCTATTTCACTAATACCCAGGTCGTCGGCCAGCTCAAACTGCAGGAATGCTTCGAGCGCTACCTCTATGCCTTCGGCTCGCTCGACGACAAACGCGAGCGCTTCAAGGAGACCGACCCCGACAGCGTGTGGCTGGTCGGCCATCCCGATTACCCCGCCGCCAACCCGCCGACCCTGACCTTTGACGACAGGCTGACCCTGAACCTTGGGGACCACACCTTCGAGATCATCCACATGCCCGGTCACACCGCGCCGCAGACCTCGGTGCTGGTGCCGCAGGAGGGGATCGTCTTTACCGGCGACAACGTCTTTCACCGGTGCCGCAGCTGGCTGCAGGAATGCGACCCCTGGGAGTGGCTCGAAGCGCTGAAGAGCATCGAGGCGCTCGACGTCGAGACCATCGTGCCGGGGCACGGCGAGCCCTGCGCCAAGGCCTACCTGAAGGAGCAGGCCCAGATCGTCGAAAACTGGGTCGGCTATGTCGAGCGCTTTGTCGACCGCGGCGTCGGCCCCGACGAAATCCTCAAAGGCCCGATCGAGGTCGTCAAGCAGGACCCCTATCCGATCGGTCAGCGGCTGTTCATGCTCAACGAACGGTTGACGGACATGACCGTGCGCAACCTGCACAAGCGCGTCTCCGACAGGAAACAAATGGCCGGCGCGCCCTAAGCCTCGCGGTTCGGCGTGCCGCAGCAACGCCGCGCCGCGCAATCGCGCGATTTTATTTTCGGGGGAGGGAGGGTGACATGGCCCAGGGAACCGAATGGCGCCTGTCGGGCGACTATTTCGAGAACTGCAACTGCCGCGTCGTCTGCCCGTGCCTGATCTCGCCGGCGGCGCCCTTGACCGCGCAGCCGACCGAGGGTGTGTGCGACGTGGCGCTCGCCTTTCACATCGATCGGGGCAATTACGGCGAGGTGGCGCTCGACGGGCTCAACCTCGTCTTGGTCGCGCACACACCGGGGCCGATGGCGGACGGCGATTGGACTGTCGCCGTCTACCTCGACGAGCGGGCGAGCGATCCGCAGGCCGCGGCGCTCGGCGCCATTTTCAGCGGGGCCGAGGGCGGACCGATGGCGAACTTCGCGCCGCTGATCGCGATCAACCTCGGCGCCAGGAAGGCGCCGATTGCGTACCAAATTGCCGGCAAGCGCCGCTCGGCCGAAATTCCCGGGATCATGCATATGGCGGTCGAGCCGCTGCCGAGCCTGCGGCCCGACGGGGAAAGCTGGGCCGCGGTCGGCCATCCGGTGGCACCGGACAAGCTCGCGCTGGCGGTCGGGCGGCCGGGCTCGACCTTCGCCGATCACGGCATGCGCTGGGACAATTCGGGCAGGAACGGCCACTATGCGCCGATCAACTGGTCGAACCGCTGACCCCGGTCCCGCAGGCGACCGTTTCACCGATCGAGGACCCGCGGTGTAGCCGCCGGCCTGGAACCCGCTTGCCTGGAGCCCGATAATGCCCGAACAGAAATGGACGCTGCGCGGCGAATACATGGAAAGCTGCAATTGCGACTATCTGTGCCCGTGCATCTACACAAACCCGCAAGGTGCCGCCACTCACGACCACTGCACCGCGGTTATGGTGTTCCGCATCGACGAGGGCAGCAGCGGCGCAACCCCGCTCGCCGGGCTTAAATTCGCGCTAGTGATCCGCTCGGGCCGGGTGATGGCCGACGGGAACTGGGTTTTTGGCGGCGTGGTCGACGACCGGGCGGACCCGGCGCAGCGCGCCGCTTTGGCCGCGATAGTCGGGGGCGAGGCCGGCGGGCCGCCCGGCTTTATCCGGCAGAACCTGGTCGGCGACTTTCGCGGCGTCGCATTCAAGCCGATCGATTTTACGGTCGACGGCCACAAGCGCAGCACCCGGATCCCCGACATCGCCGCGTTCGCGATCGAGGGCGTGTTGTCGCGCAACCGCAGCGGCGAGCCCTATTACATCGACAACACCGGCCATCCGGCAAACCGCCGCCTCGCATTGGCGCGGGCGAACGAACTCCGGGTCGACGGTTTCAGGCTCGGGCTCGCGCTCGCCGGCAGCGGCAACAACGGCCACTTCGCCCCGTTCGCCTGGTCGGCTTGAGCAGCGCCGTGTCCGCCGCCCGCCGGAGCCCGTCCTCAGGCGCGGACACCCGGCTCGGCGGGGGCGCCGCCATCGGCCTGCCGTGGCGCGAGCGGGTCCTCATCGGCGCCGTGCTCGCTGCCTTGGCCCTCCTGTCGTGGCTCTATCTCTACGCTCAGATGCAGCCGATGGCTGAGATGGCTGAGATGGCGCCCGCGGCGTTCGCGCCGTGGGGCGCCGCCGACTTCGCGCTGAACTTTGCGTTCTGGTGGGCGATGATGCCGGGCATGATGCTGCCCTCGGCGGCGCCGATGATCCTGACCTTCGCCGCGGTCAACCGGCGCAAGCGTGAGCGCGGGCAGCCCTATGTGCCGACCGCGGTGTTCACCGCCGGCTACCTCGCGGCCTGGGGCCTCTTTGGCGCGGCTGCCACCCTCGCGGATTGGGGGCTCGAGCGCGCCGCGCTGATCGCGCCGCAGACGCAGGCGCTGGGTCCGCTCTTGGCCGCGGTCGTGGTCGGCGCGGCCGGGCTCTATCAGCTGACTCCGCTCAAGTCGGTCTGCCTCGCGCACTGCCGCTCGCCGCTCGACTTCGTGCTGAACCACTGGCGCGAGGGCGCCGCCGGCGCGTTGCGGATGGGGGTGGAGCACGGGTTTTACTGCCTCGGCTGCTGCTGGTTTCTGATGGGGCTGATGTTCGCCGCCGGGATCATGAGCCTGTTGTGGATGGCGGCGATCGCCGCCTTTGTGCTGGTTGAAAAGCTGGTCCCGGCCGGCTTGTGGCTCACGCGCGCCGCCGGGCTCGCGATGCTCGGTTTCGCGCTCTACCAGCTGACTAGGCTCTAGGCGACGCCGCTTCCCCGCCCATCCGCGCGTTTCGCGAGGCTTTCGCCGGGGCCACCGCAGCTACATTAGACGGGCGTGCGTCAGCTCGCCTTTCCCGGCGGGGGCGGCGGCCTGGGCTTGGCGCCGTCCCCCGAAAGCTGGCGGTAAACGAGCTCGGCGAGCTGCATCAACTTCTGACGATCGGTCTGGGCGGCAAGAGCATAGCCGAAGTCCTGGTCCGACCAGTAAAACATGCCGACGCCGTGCTCCTCGCTGTAGCGAAAGGCGGTGTCGCCAACGGTGTCGGAGCGCTCGTAAAGAGTGAGGCGGTTGTCGCCGTTCTGGTACATGAATTGCGCCGCCGGCCCGCTTTCCGACGGAAGCAGCCGCCCCCCCATCAACTGAAACCCAGCCGAGGTCAAATCGGGCACGACGAGCGGATGGCCAAGGCGCTTGGAGAGCCACTGAACGAGGTGGGCTTCCTGAGCCGCGCCGACCTCCACCGGGTGACGAACCTCGACCGAAAACACCTGATGCGCCGCGAGCGCGTCGGCCGTGATCGCGCGCTCGGTCGCGGCGAGCTGCGCGCGATGGCCTGACGGCGGCGCGCCGCTGCCCCAATCGCGCGCCGCCCAGCCGACGACCCCTCCGGCGGCCAGCAAGACCACCGCCGCCGCCGCCGCGCCGAGTTGCCAGTAGCGCCGGCGGCGCTGGCCGGCAAGCACCCGGGCAACTCGCAAACGGGCGGGAACCGGCTCACCGATGTCGGCGGCGGCGGCCTGTCGCAGCGCGTGCCGTTGACGCTCGTATTGCTGCAGCCGAGCGAGTTCCTCGGGATGCGCGGCGAGATAAGCGTCGATCGACGCGGCGCGCTCCGCCGGCAGGCGCCCATCGACGAGCGCCGTCAGCTCGTGCTCGTCGACGTCGCCGCGCGCCGCGCTCATTTCCCTCTCCTCGGCGCGCCGTCGCCCGCGTCGAGATCGGCGTTCATGAATTGCCGCAGGCGCTCGCGCCCGCGCGACAGCCGCGACATCACGGTGCCGATCGGCACTCCCAAGACCCGCGCCGCCGCTTCGTAGGAGAGGTCTTCGATGCCGACCAGATGCAGCACCGCTCGCTGCTCTTCCGGTAACGCGGCAAAGGCCCGCAGCAGGTCGCGATGCTCGAGCGCCTCGTCCTGGCCGCCTTTGATCTGCGGCAATTCGGATTCGATGGCCTCGGTCAAAGTGTCGTGGACCCCGCGCCGCTTCTGACGATGCTGCTCACTGAGAAACCGGTTGTAAAGGATCGTATAAAGCCAGCCGCGCAAATCGCCCTCGGCTCGGCGCAAATGCCAGCGCGACAACGCCCGCTCCAGGCTGTCCTGGACAAGGTCGTCGGCGCGGTCGCGGTCGCCGCGCGCCAGAGCACGGGCAAAGCGCCGCAAGCCCGGGATGTGCGCTTCGATCGAGGCGGCCTCTATTGCCATTGCTCCCCTTGGAGACAAAGGGCTGCTGCTGCAAAACCGCCGCGACTGCCGACATTGCTGCGGGCTGTCGTCGAGGGCCGAAAGCGGGGCGGTTAACCACCCCATCATCAAGGAATTCGCGCCGCATTTCCATCACATTCTCGCTAATCTTGACATCCGTCTTTTGTGCAACGCGACACCCGCTTGCGCGCCGAAGGCTTGCTTGCGAGCCTACACACTACGACTTTGGGACAGCTCGATTATTCCGCACGACCCGCGGCTTAACTTTGATTCATTTTGCTTAAAGCATGATCCGATCAGGTTGACTCACTCCCTCACCGGCTCCGAGTAGGGCTCGCCCGCGCCTCGTCAACTTTACGCCGCCCTCGCCCCCAACTGGGGGAGAGGGGAGGATGTGGAGGGGGCGATGCCCGGTTATCGCGCCGATCGGATGATTGATTGCCTGGCGCGAGGAAAGTTGGCGCCGACGGCCGGCGGAGGCCCCTCGGCTCCCCGTTCCGCGGGGCCACCGGGAACAAAGTTTGGGAAAAGCCGCGCGAACGCGGGTTTGGGCCCTTACAGCCCGACCAGGCGCGCGCTCTCCTCCCACAACCGCCGCGCCGTGCCGTCGTCGAGCGCTGCCGGGTCGGGGCGCGCCAACGACTTGCCCACGACATAGCCGCCGTCGAACCGCGCCGGATCCGGGGTCGTCGCCAGAAATACCGACGTCTCGGCCCCTCTCTCGGCGCTGATCATAAACGGCTTCATCAGCCGCCAGCCGAGCTCGACGATGCCGCCGCGTTGTGCGAGCCGGGTCGCGACGACGCCGGGATGCAGGCAGGCTGCCACGACGCCGGTGCCGCCGAGGCGCCGGGCCAGCTCGCGGGTGAACAAGATGTTGCACAGCTTGGAGCGGCCGTAGGCCTTGATCATCGACCAGTCGCGCGGCCCGGCGATGGTCGCGGGGTCGATGCGATTTCCCCGATGCGCCCGCGAGGCGACGGTGACGATCCGCGCCGGCGCGCTTGCCTCGAGACGGTCGAGCACCAGGTTGGTCAACAGAAACGGCGCCAGATGATTGACCGCAAAAGTCATCTCGTAGCCGTCCTCCGAGCGCCGGAACGACGGCGAAAACAGCCCGGCATTGTTGACCAGCACGTCGAGCCGGCCGTGCCGCGCCAGAAGCTCTTCGGCAAGGCGGCGCACCGCGGCCAGCGACGCGAAATCGGCGAGCGCGGTTTCCACCGCCGCGCCGGCGGCGCGCGCGGCGACAAAGCGGCACGCCGCCTCGGTCCGGTCGCGGTCGCGCCCGGTCATGACAACCCGCATCCCGGCGCGGGCAAGACCGAGCGCCGTGTAAAGCCCGATCCCGGCGCTCGCCCCGGTGACGACCGCAATGCGCTGCGGCGCTTCGCTTTCCACCATTCCCTCCGCCGTTCGAGAAATGCGAAGGAGGGGCCCCGGCGATTGCTAGATCGCGTCGACCCCGAATGCCCAGCGGCGCGCCAGCTGATGGCCGATCGCGAGCGGCGGCGGCAGGGTCGCCACACCCGGGATCGGCTCGTCGGTGCGCGAGCGCTCGACCATCGCCCGCACCTCGTCGCGCTCGAACCAGCGGGCCTCGGCGAGCTCCTCGGGGTCGATGCGGATGTCCTCGCTGACCGCCTCGGCCAAGAGGCCCATCATCAAGGTCGAGGGAAACGGCCAGGGCTGCGAGGCGAGGTAGCGCACGCGGCCGACGCGGATGCCCGACTCCTCGAGGACCTCACGGCGCACTGCCTCCTCGATCGTTTCGCCCGGCTCCATGAAACCGGCGAGACACGAATAGCGGGTGCCGACACGCCGGCGGTTGCGGCCGAGCAGGCAGCGCTCGCCGCGGACCGCGAGCATGATCACCACCGGGTCGACGCGCGGGTAATGATGCGCCCGGCAATTCGGGCAGCGCCGGCCCCAACCTCCCGACGAGGCGGCGCTGGGGGTCCCGCACTGCGCGCAGAACCCATGCCGCGCGTGCCAATCGAGCGCGGAGCGCGCCTCGGCGAGGATCGCCGCCTGCGGGCCAGGGATCGCGGTCGCCAGGCTGCGCACGTCGGCGGTCGCCTCTTCAGCCCCGTTCGCCGCCGGCGCGGCGCTGGCGTCGAGCGCGAAATAGGCCCGGCCGTCGCCGATCCCGAGCAGGACGAGAGCGGCGCCGCCGTCGATCGCGGCCCGCCACGGCATGACCGGCTGCCAGTCGAGTGTTGTGGCGGAGAGATCGCGGACCACCGGCTTTAATTCGCGGAACGGCAGCAGGCGGGTTTCCGGGTCGTCGAGCAGCCCGGCGATCCAGGCGGCGTCCTGCCGACGCTGGCTGACGCGGTCGAGCGGGTTCCCCGCGAAGGTGTAGATTTCTTCCATCGCCGTCTTTTTCCTTCAAGTCCCGGCCGCCGGCGAACCCGGCGCGCGGTCCTACCATAACTTCGTCCATGCCCGAAACGTTGGCGCAGGACACCGGCGGTTCTGGTGCCTATGTTCGCGCCATGAGCAATGGACCCTACATCGCCGAGATCGCGGCATTGCTCGGCGACCCGGCGCGCGCCAACATGCTGTCGGCGCTGATGGACGGCCGCGCGCTGAGCGCCGGCGACCTCGCCTTTGCCGCGCACGTCACCGCGCAAACCGCGAGCGCGCACCTGGCGAAGCTCGTCGAGGCGCGGCTTCTTCTCGGCGACAAGCAGGGACGGCACCGCTATTTCCGGCTGGCATCGGTCGAGGTCGCGCGCATGCTCGAGGAAATCATGTCGGTCGCGGTCGCGCGCACGCCGCGCTATCGCCCGGCCTGGATGCGCGACGAGGCGCTGCGCTCGGCGCGGACTTGCTACGACCACTTGGCCGGACGGCTCGGCGTGGCGCTCGCCGGGAGCCTCGCCGAG
>Ga0210390_10004108_pt1 | contig 12358 bp, 14 predicted proteins | sample IncBWH11OmetaG_FD_161050 | JGI IMG/M metagenome (GOLD analysis project Ga0210390, IMG submission 161050) | Forest soil microbial communities from Barre Woods Harvard Forest LTER site, Petersham, Massachusetts, United States - Inc-BW-H-11-O ...
ATCGCTGCCGGTCAGCCAATGCACGTCGATGCCGTTCTTGAGCGCATCTTCGCGCTCGCGGCGGATGGTCTTGCGCTTGCGCGAGGCGAGCGCGGTCAGGAAATCGTCGAAGCTGCCGTAGCCTGCATTCTCCCAGTGAAATTGCTGGTCGGTGCGCTGCAGGAAGCCGAGGCCGCCGAGGAAGCGGTATTCGTCTTCGGTCGCGAAGGTGATGTGCACCCCCGACGCGCTGTCGATCCGACAAAGCTCGATGAGCCCACCCAGGAGCGCCTGGCGGGCATCGCCGCTATGCGGACCGGGCCGCACCAGAAGCCTGCGGCCGGTCGCGGGCGTGAACGGCACCGCTACTTGCAGTTTCGGATAATAGCTGCCGCCAGCGTGGGCATAAGCCTCGGCCCAGCCGTGGTCGAACACGTATTCGCCTTGCGAATGGCTTTTCAGGTAGCAAGGCGCCGCAGCAATGAGCGTTCCGTCCGCGGCGTGCACCAGCACGTGCTGAACCTGCCAGCCGGTCCGGCTGCCCACCGATTTCGAGCTTTCGAGAGCAGCAAGAAATCCATGAGACAGGAAGGGGTTATCTGGCATCTCCTGAGCCGATAACTGAACTGCGCCGCAACCCTTCTTCCCAGCCGGGTTGGCGCACGCGTCCCAGGCCGCGGCGGGCACCTCCCTGATCGCGTTGATGGCAACGATCCGAAGGCCGCCGCCAGCCGGCGGCGCGCCGCGCTCGGGGTCTTTGGCACCCGCCGCGGCATCGTCCTCGCCAGCGGATTTGGAAGCGTTCATGCCCGAAAGCCTTCGAAAATGATCTGGCCGGCGAAGCTCCTCACGCGCTGCCGCTCGGCCTCATTGCGCACCACCCAGGTCACGACAGGGAGGCACAAAACGTGCCGGGCGAAGGCGGGCGCGAGCGCCGGTAAATCATCGGCGGCATAAGCGACGAAATGCGGGCTGCCGGTCAAGAGCGCGGGAAGCAAGAAGCCCATGCCATAACGCCATAACGGCCGCATTTGATCCCAGTAGGGATGCCGACGGTACTTGGCCGCGACAATGCCGCGCGGCAGGTGAGGGGCCTTTTGCCGCAGCAGCGCGAGCTGCGCCGCATCGAACGACATCGGGGCCGCGGGTCCGCGATAGCCGGCCAACACCGCCGCCACGCGCAGCGGAAGCCGCTGGTCGGCGTCGAACCGGCTTTTCATTTCGATGAGCAGCGGCACGCGTCCCGCAACGATGTCGCAGAGCTGGCCCAGCGTGATCATGCGTTCGTCGGTTCCGCGGAAGGCGACGCGCCTGAGCGCCGCCGCGGTCATTTGGTCGAGCCGGCCGGTCCCGTCGGTGATGCGCCCAAGCTCGGGATCATGGTGCACCATGGCCTCGCCGTCGGCGCTGATCTGAACGTCGATCTCGATCCCATAGCCGGCAGCCAGCGCCGCGTGCACGGCGCCGGCGGAATTCTCGATGATGCCGCTCTTGGCGTCGTGCAGTCCGCGATGAGCAAAAGGTTGCGCGATGAGCCAATCGCGCAAAATGGCTTGAACATGATCCGGCGTTGTCAGCGGCCCTCCGAACAGATCATGCCTTCGCATAAGACTTACAACACGCCGGCCGGCTCTAGCGATCTAAGAGACTTCAAACAGCGCCTCGACCTCCATGGCGGCATCCGACGGAAGAACCGCGACGCCGACCGTGGTGCGCGCATGCTTACCTTTGTCGCCGAAGGCGGCGACCATCAGATCCGAGGCGCCGTTCATCACCTTCGGTCCTTCGAGGAAAGTCGGCGCCGAATTGACAAAGCCGCCGAGCCGGACGACGCGTACGACTTTGTCGAGATCGCCGAGCGCGGCTTTGACCTGTGACAGCACGTTGATCGCGCATGCGCGTGCGGCCCGCTGGCCCTCCTCGAGCGACACGCCAGCGCCGAGTTTGCCGACCGCGACAAGCTTGCCGGCTTCGTAGCAAATCTGACCCGATACCATCAGCAGGTTACCGGTCCGTACGAACGGCACATAATTGGCCGATGGCGTGGTCGGTTCCGGCACAACGACGCCAAGTTCTTGCAACTTTTTTTCCACCATACCGGCCATATCCGCTCTCCAAATGCGCTGCAAAATCGTAGTCTTCTTGGCCGATCGCAAGGCCCCATGCAAGGGAGAGAAAGGCCCCATGCAAGGGAGAGAATACCAGGATCGGCGGCGGCCGGTGTTGCGGCAACGGTGCGCGCCGCCTATCCTTCCTGCCATCCGGACGACAAAATCGCGTAAGATTTTCGTAATCAAGTCCGCCGGGAACACCTTCGAACGAGACCAGATCGAGCGAGTCTGATGACCGTATTGTACTCTTCCGTCTGCCCTGGCGCTTTCCTCGCATTGACGCTTACGTTCGCCGGCACACCTTTCGCCGCGCAAGCGGCGGACGAAGCTCCCGTGATGCTCGTCCCCCACCGCGCGGTCTACGAGCTCGCGCTCAGCCGGGCGCGTGATGCGGCGCAGGTCGCCTCGGTGCGCGGTCGCATCCTCTACGATTTCGACGGCAATGCCTGCGAGGGCTATACGCTGAAATTCCGCCAGGTCTCGGAGCTCGACTCAGGCGAGGGCAAGGTATCGACCAGCGACCTGCGCTCGACCACCTGGGAAGGCGGCGACGCCAAGCGCTTCAAGTTCACCTCGGAGAATTTCCTCGACCAGAACCTCGTCGACACGGTCGACGGGCGCGCCGAGCACGGCGCCGGCGCCACCGCCATCGATCTCGTCAAGCCCGACCACAAGGTGCTCGATATCGACGCCGCGGTGGTGTTTCCGACCGAACATATGGTGCGGGTGATCGAAGCGGCGCGCGCGGGCAAACCCATTCTCGACTTTCCGGTCTATGACGGGTCCGACACCGGCGAGAAAGTCTACAACACGCTCACCGTGATTGGGCGCAAACTCGCGCCGGACGAACGCAAGCATGACGATGCGGCGGCGGACGAACCGAAACTGGCCGGCATTGGCCGCTGGCCGGTGACCATCAGCTATTTCGAAAAGGCCAAGGCGCAGAAGAACAGCGAGCAGACCCCGGTATACGCCATCGGCTTCGAGCTTTATGAAAATGGGATCTCGCGCGCGCTGTCGCTCGACTACAACGACTTCGCCGTCACCGGCAAGCTCTCGTCGCTGGAGATCAAGGAGCCGAAGCCGTGCCATTAGCATGATGAGGCAAACGCCTCAGCGCTTCTCCGGCCGCTCGTACGCCAAACCCCTGACCACCGCGTCGTCGCCGAAACGCGCGCGCACGCGGTCCACCGCGTGCTCGGCATCCGCAGCGCGGCCGCCCACGAAATCCGCCGGATCGGCGTGCTCGGCGGTGGTGAGTGCGCTCAAACCCACGCCGAGCAGCCGGTATTTGGTACCGTCGGCCTCGCGCTCGAGCAAACCCCGTGCGGCGGCAAAGATCTTGCCTGCGAGTTGGGTCGGCGATGCAAATGAATGCGCCCGCGTACGGATGCGAAAGTCCGCGGTTTTCAGTTTCAACGTCACCGTGGCGCCGGCGAGCGCCTTGTCCTTCAGCCGCGCCGAGACCTCTTCGGTCTGCGCCCAGAGGATGCGTTCCAGCGCGCGGAAATCGGCGATATCGCGATCGAAAGTCGTTTCCGACGACACGCTCTTGGTCTCGCGATCGGCGCTGACCTTGCGGGCATCGATGCCGCGGGCCAGCCGTGCCAGCCGGCGGCCTTCCTCGCCGTAGCGCCGCATCATCTCAAGTTCGCTCACCTTTTGCAGATCGGCAATGCGGACAAAGCCATCGCGCGCAAGCCGCGCCGCGCTCGCCTTGCCGATGCCGAAGATGAAGCTCACCGGCTTGGGAGCGAGAAACTCCGGCGCCTCGGCAGCACTCAGCACGGCGAAGCCACGCGGCTTGTCGAGGTCGGAGGCGATCTTGGCGAGGAACTTGTTGCAGGAAAGCCCGATCGAGACGGTGATCGAAAGCTTCTTCTCGACCTCCAGCGCCAGGCGCGCCAGCACCTTGGCGGGCGAAAGCCCGTGCAAGCGTACGGTGCCGGAAAGATCGAGAAACGCTTCGTCGATCGACAACGGCTCGACCACCGGTGTCAGTTCCAGCATCATCCGCCGCACCTCGCGCCCGACCCGCGCATATTTCTCGATGTTCGGCCGCACCACGCGCGCCTGCGGGCACAGCCGCAGCGCTTCGAACATCGGCATGGCCGAGCGCACGCCGTAGGTGCGCGCCACATAGCAGGCGGCGGCGACGACGCCGCGCCGGCCGCCGCCGACAATCACTGGCTCAGCAGCAAGTGACGGGTCGTCGCGCTTTTCGATTGTGGCGTAGAACGCGTCGCAGTCGATGTGGGCGATCGAGAGCTTGGCGAGTTCATCGTGACCGACGATGCGCGGCGAGCCGCACGGCCCGCAGCGCGTCGCTTGCGCGTACGCATCCGCAAGGCAATCGCGGCAGAAGGCAGTCACGGCAAATCCCGCTCCCATATGCCGCCGCGGCCAAGCGCGGCGCGAGCACGCGCAATCTCGGCCGGATTGATCCCGGCGCTGTCGGCAAACGCAACGAGGAGACTCTCGTCGGCGAGCATATGCTCCAGGACGCCGGCGAAAAAGCCTTTCTCCCGGGCCGCGGTACGGATTTGCCCCGGTTCGAGACCGGTTGCAGAAAGGAATCCCGTCATTCGCTCCGGATCTTCGGCAATAAAGCTAAGTGCCTCAACGGCAAGCATTTCCGCTGCTTCGCGGGCGGCCGGTAACGGCTTTTTCATGTGGTATTATTTGCCTTTCCGTAATGAATCCCCACTAGTTTTGCATAGCGCAATCGCTTTTGATTGAATCGATTGACGCTCTAACCTTTTAGTGGAGCATCATCTTTTCGGGAAAAGGCTCCAGCCCCGGATCGCCTTCGGGGATAGGCGTTTTCGAAACGGATGCTCGGAAGCTCGGGGCGCGCTTGCTGCCGGGGACTTTCGTTTAGCAGCAAGTGAGGAGATGGGATGGGCAAAACCGTCCTGATCGTGGAGGACAACGAGCTCAATATGAAGCTCTTCCACGATCTCTTGGAAGCGCATGGCTACACCACCGTTGCCACCCGCAACGGCATAGAGGCTCTCGACCTCGCGCGATCGCATCGGCCGGATTTGATTCTCATGGACATTCAGCTTCCCGAGGTTTCCGGCCTCGAAGTCACCAAATGGCTGAAGGACGACGAGGATCTGCGCGCCATTCCGGTGGTCGCGGTGACCGCCTTCGCCATGAAGGGCGACGAGGAGCGCATCCGCGAAGGCGGCTGCGAGGCCTATCTGTCGAAACCCATTTCGGTCGGCAAATTCATCGAAACCATCCGCCACTTCTTGGGCAACCCGTAGGTAAAGCTCATGACTGCGCGCGTTTTGGTCGTCGACGATGTCCCCACCAACGTGAAGCTTCTGGAAGCGCGGCTGTCGGCGGAATATTTCGACGTGGTCACCGCGATGAGCGGCAAGGAAGCGCTGGCGCTCTGCGAGCGTGCCGAATGCGATCTCGTTCTGCTTGACGTGATGATGCCGGACATGGACGGCTTCGAAGTATGCCGCAGGCTCAAGAGCAATCCGGCGACCCACCATATTCCGGTGGTCATGGTCACCGCGCTCGACCAGCCGTCCGACAAGCTGCGCGGGCTGGAAGCCGGTGCCGACGATTTCCTCACCAAGCCGATCCCGGAACTGGCGCTGATTGCACGCGTGCGGTCGCTGACGCGGCTCAAGATGATGACCGACGAATTGCGCATGCGTGCGGTGACCTCGCGCGACATCGGCATGGAATCGGCGGAGCGGGAAGCGGTCACCGATACCGGCCGCGGCGGGCGCGTGCTCATCGTCGACGATCGCCCGGCTTCGCGCGAGCGCACCGCCGCCGCGCTTTCCGCCGAGCATGAGGTCGACGTCGAAGCCAACCCGGCCGAAGCGCTGTTCCGCGCTACCGACGGCAACTACGATCTGGTGATCGTGTCCCTGTCGCTGGAGGATTTCGACGGACTGCGGCTGTGCAGCCAGATCCGCTCGCTCGATCGCACCCGCAACATACCGATTCTGGCACTCACCGAGCCCGAGAGCGGCGCGCGCACGTTGCGCGCGTTGGAAATCGGCGTGAACGACTATCTGATGCGGCCGATCGACAAGAATGAATTGCTGGCGCGCACCCGCAGCCAGGTGCGCAAGCGCCGCTACACCGAGCGGCTGCGCGACAACGTGCAGATATCGATCGAAATGGCGATTACCGACGGGCTTACTGGCCTGTTCAACCGGCGCTACATGGAGACCCATCTGGCGACGTTGATCGAGCAGGCCGGCGCGCGCGGCAAGCCGCTTTCGGCGCTGATGCTCGACATCGACTATTTCAAATCGGTCAACGACAGTTACGGCCATGACGCCGGTGACGACGTGCTGCGCGATCTGGCGCTGCGGGTGCGACGCTCGATCCGCGGCATCGATCTCGCCTGCCGCACCGGCGGCGAGGAATTCGTGATCGTCATGCCGGAAACCGACATGGCGGTGGCCGCAATGGTGGCGGAGCGGCTGCGCCGCCGCGTTGCCGCCGAGCCGTTCGCGATCGACCAGGGCCAGCGCATGATTCCGGTCACGCTCTCGATCGGCATTGCGGCCTTGCGCGGCGAAGCCGACAACGCCGCGAGCCTGCTCAAGCGCGCCGATCAGGCGCTCTATCGCGCCAAGCGCGACGGCCGCAATCGCGTGGTGCCGGACGCCGCCTAGAACATTTCCCGATTAAGTGGAATCGGGAAATGCTCTAGATATCTTGTGTTCGCATGCCCTTATCGGAAAACCGGTTTCCACCCATCGGGTCAACGCCCGAGGGCATGCTTTTCTGCGACATGCTCTAGCAGACGGGTCGTCGGCCCTTGGCGGCGGCTACGGAGAGGCGCTTCTTTGGCTGAGCGCCGCGTTCAGTCTCCGACGGCAAAGTGAAAGAGCGTGGCGCCGTCAGGCGAATAGTTCGGCACGTCCGCCGCGACTTTCTGGCCGATCGGCGATTGAAGCGCCGCCATCATGGTGGCCTCGTCGGCAAAATACGCTTGAAAGATACAGAACGGCGCGCCGCCGGGACCGAGTGGCGCGGGGTAGGCGAACGAACAGGATTTCAAGCCTGGGAGTTGCTTCGCCAACGGCATGTGGGTGCTTGCGTAATATGAGCGAAAGTGACTCGGGTCTTTCGGCGTTGAATACGTCACGGTCAAGCAGTGCATCGTCTATTCCTCAGGCGGTTGCCCGTGCACGCTCTGTCGGAGCGGTGGCTGAGCGGCTGATCCAACGTTGAATGCGTTCCGGCGTGGAGATCCGATCCCACTGCAGATCAGGATAGTTGAAATTCTCCGTAAATTCATCGGCCAACGGCTGGTTCTGGCCCATCGTCCCGATCAACATGCCGAGAGCTTCCGTCGGGGGCTGCAGCATAACGTTCGTCCATCGCGCTGCGGCCAGCACCAAATCTTGCCGTTTGAGATCCACCTTTTCGCAGAATCGCGCGTCGAGCACGTCCGAATTGACAATCTCCTCGCCGAGCACGAAGGCGGCGTAGGACGCCACGTTCGCACCCTGGCCCATCATCGGGTCGACGACGGAGTGCACGTCTCCGAGTGCGATCGCACATTTGCCGTCGTCGAACGTGGCAACAGTGTTGCGAACAGTCGGCACGATCGCGGCCTGCAGGAGATCTTGAGGCTGCGCCAGATCGAAGCGCGCGGTATCGATCCGATCGTAGGTCGTCGGATGATGCTTCTCCAGCTTCTCCAACACGGTTTGCAGGAATGCCTTTCGATCCTTCTCATAGCTCAGCGACGACAATCCCGCCATGTCAGCGCCGGGGACGTTCTCCATGAGAAGGGCGTTGGCGATGCCATCGAAGGTGAGCGTCGGGATGACGATCATCTCGCCATGTCCAGGCGAGACCGAAAGTGTCACGTTCATCGGATCGGGCTGGCGAACGCCGTTATACAGGCCGACGCACAGTAAACGCTGCGGCTGCGAATAGGGCGTATGTTCGGGGCGGTATGTGAAGATCTGGCCGAGCGGCCCTTTGCCGGTGGCGACGACAAGGAGGTCAAAGCGCGCAACGAGCGGGCGAATGTCGCCTTCTTCGATCCGGCGGTATTCGATTGTGCCACCGCGACGCGCGAAGTCTTCCATCAATGCCGGCAGGTAAATTCGATAGTCGACGGCGCGGCTCGGTTTGGAGAAGTATCCCTGAAAGCTGAGCGGTTGCGGGAAATTGAAGAAGTGGTCGTGATAGTAATAATGAAGTTCCGGCGCGCTCCAGTGGTTGACCCCTAAATAATCCTCGCGCGCGAGCGTGACATGGTGGTGGGCCACCGTGTTGATGAGCCGGATCTTCCGATAATCATCCGGCACTCGATCGGTGATGAGCGTCGCATCGACGCCGTGCTTCTGCAGATACAGCGCCAGATGCAGTCCGGCGATCCCGGCGCCGACAATCCCGATGTTGCGCGTCACGTGCTCCTCCCATGGCAGGCTCTGATTTTGATCGAGCGTAACGCGGCGCTTGTTCGCTCGCTACGGGAATGGATAGGATATGTATTATTCCTGCTGAGAATGCCCAAGGATGGGATCGATGGACAGGATCGATTGCCTTCGTGCCTTTGTGCGGGCGCTGGAAGGAGGGAGTTTCTCGGCGGCGGCGACCGAGCTCGGGATCGGTCAGCCTGCCGTGAGCAAGCGCATCGCGTCACTCGAGAGCGAATTCGGAACGCAGCTTTTCTTCCGGACGACGCGCAAGCTTCGGCCGACGCCGGAGGCGCACCGCATTTATCAGTTGGCGCGAGAAATTCTCAGCAACTTCGATACTGCCGGTGCAAGCGCGCACCCGATATCGCCACAACCAACGGGCACCTTGAAAATCAGCCTGCCGTCGTCGTTCGGGCGCCGCTACATGATGCCGATCATCGCGGAATATGTCCGCACCTTTCCGGGCGTCCGTCTCGACGTTCGCTTCAGCGAGCGGCTGGTCAATCTGGTCGAGGAGGGGATCGAGCTTGCGCTTCGGATCGGCCATTTGGAAGCAAGCACGCTGGTTGCCCGTCGGCTCGGCACCGTGCGCCGGTATCTGGTCGCGACGCCCACATACCTTCATGGCCGCACGCCTCCCCGGACTCCCGAAGATCTGAAAACGCACCAGTGTATCGTCTATCCTCGGCTTTCACCCGCGAACGAATGGGCTTTTGAATCGGAGCACGGCCGCCACGTCGTTCCGGTGAAGGGCGCCATTCTGGTCGACGATGCGGACGCGATGGAGACGGCCGTTCGTCACCACCTGGGACTGGCGATCTTGCCAGCGTGGAATGCCGTTGGAGGCATATACAATGGCCAGCTTGAGAATGTTCTGCCGGATTATTCCATCGCCGCGCTGCCACTCCATGCCGTTTACCCGGACATGGACTGGATGTCGCCGCGCGCGCGCAGCTTTCTCGATCTCATCGTGCAGCGCTCGCAGACTTTTGTTTCTTAGCGAACGCTGCTTGACCTGAGGAACAACAGTTCGCGGGCCCTAGAGCATTTCCCGATTAAGTGGAATCGGGAAATGCTCCAGATCTCTTTGTTGTCGAATGTCCTTTTCGGAAAACCGGTTTCCACTTTTCCAGGACATGCTCTAACGGCCGCCCATGAAGAAGCTTTCTTCGACGATCTTGCCGTTCTTCACGGTATAGAGGCCCACTTCGTCAAGGCTCATGCGTTGTCCGTCCTTAGGAGTAACGTCCATCTTGAAGCGAACGACGAACTGATCGCCGTGCACATATGGGCCCTCGACATGCACATTGTGGATGGTGTGGTTTGCGTACCACCACGCGCCTTTGCCTTCGACCGCCTTGCGGCCTTTGAGTTCCGCCATATCGCCGGTCATCGGCTCGCGGCTGACAATGTCGTCGGACCAGAATTTTTTGCCGGCGGCATCGAACTCGCCTTTCATGCACATTTCGGTGAAGTTCTTCGCAAGATCTTGCGTGTTCATGACAGCATCTCCGAATGTGAGTGCACCCTACGGGTGGGGCGTCATGGACGATAATGGCCGGTTGTGACGTCTCGAAGGCGATGCACAGTTCCCGTTCCAAACGACGAAACGCCCTTAGCCCTTCAAGAATGTCGCGAGAACCTGCGCCGTCTCGGCCGGAAACTGATCAATAAGAAGTGTCCACCGGGCAGTGTTGCGGTAGCGAGATTGGTGCAGCGCTTGCGCCACGCTGCGCCAATGTCGAAGAACTTGTGCATGACACCATTGGCGCCCCAGAAGGCGAGCGCACGGCAGGCGACTTTCTTGTCGATATCGGCACGCATCGTGCTCGAGATCGATGCTGGCGGCAGCGCGGTAGTCCGAGCAGGAGCCGTGAATCATCTCCGGCGAGCGCCAGCAGCGGCGATATTCGGCGACCATCTCGGCATCGAAATCGGCAAGCTTGGTGGCCCCCCAGCCGACGAGGCACGTCTCATAAAAGAAGTCCGGATCAGATGAAATCAGGCGTTCCGGAAACGGCTCCGGCTGCGAGAGGAAATACCAATGCCAATAGGCGCCAGCGACGTGCCGATTGGTTTCCATGAACATCGCGTGCGTCGGCACGATGTCGAGAACGGCAAGCGAAAGCGCGCTGTCGGGATGATCGAGCGCCAGGCGATGCGCGGTGCGCCCGCCACGGTCATGGCCGACGACATGAAAGCGATCGAAGCCAAGCGCCCGCATCAACCCGACCTGATCGCTCGCCATGGCGCGGAATGAATAGTTCGATCGGTCGGGCGCGCATTTGGGCTTGGATGAATCGCCGTAGCCGCGCAGGTCGGCGCACACGACGGTGAAATCGGCGGTGAGCATCGGCGCCACGCGCGCCCACATGGCGAGACTCTGTGGGAAGCCGTGCAAAAGCAACAGCGGCGGACCCTGGCCCGCCGTCACATAGTTGATCTCGATGTCGTCGATGCGCTGGCGGCCGCGGTGGAAATTTTCAAACAGCATCGGCCGCCGCTCGTGCATGATCCCCGAGAGATCATGCCCCCAAACTGCGAATGCCTACTTGATCTTGGATTCGCGGAACTCGACGTGCTTCTTGGCGACCGGGTCGTACTTCTTCTTGACCAGCTTGTCGGTCATGGTGCGCGAGTTCTTGCGCGTCACATAGAAGAAGCCGGTGTCGGCGCTAGACACGAGCTTGATCTTGATATTGGCGGCCTTGGCCATGGTCGAACCTCAATTGGCGGATTTGGGCGACAAACTAGTCGGCAATCTCCGAAAGTCAAGAAAGCCGGAAAAACGATTGAAACTCAAAGAAGTTCGCGCAGGAACTTCTTGTGCAGCATCCGATAAAGCGGCACCGGATGATCGTGGCTCATGCCGGTGGCGATCCGTTCCTCCAGTTCTTCCAGGACGATGGCGGTGATGCCCGGGATATCGAGCCGGCGGGCCTCGTTGATCGGCATCCAGACCACTTCGACCAGCTCGGCGTCGGCGCCGACAAAGCCTTCGTCGCGGCGCACGACTGCTTTGAAATCGGCCGCGAAAAAGCGGCTGTCAAACCGCCGCGGGCGGCCGGGCGGGGTGATGGCGCGGCCGACGAAATGCACGGCGCTGAGGTCGGGGATGATGCCGGCCTTGGCGAACGGCTCCCAGGCCTCGGCGGGTGCCGGGAATGGGTTGGGCGAGGCTGCGCCCAGCATCAAGCCTGTCTCTTCGTAGGTTTCGCGGATGGCGGCGAGTGCATAGGCGGCCGTCTTGGCGATGCTCGGCCGCTTCACCCGTGACATCAGCCGCTCGGTGTCGCGCTCATGCAGGGGCGCGGCGGTCGGCATCAGCCGATCCTTGATCTCGACGCGGCCGCCCGGAAAAACGAACTTTCCGGGGAGAAAGCGATGGCGCTCATGGCGGCGCCCAAGCAGCACTTTCGGCACGCTCTCGGAGCGGTCGATCAGGATCAAGGTGGCGGAATCACGCGGCTTCAGGTTGGGCGAGGATTGATCGCGGATCGTGCGCGTGAGCCGTTCTGCGCGATCGTCGGCGTTGCCGGTTTCGACCTTCGGATCGGGATCGTCTTTCATCGTTTCTTCCTGCCCTTTCGTCCCGATTTTTTCGACGCAAGTTTTCGATATCCGGGTTTCTGATGTCCGGGTTTGCCGCGTCCGGATTTTTCATGTCCGGATTTCTCATGTCCGGGTGATCGCTCGGCCTCGCCGTCGATCTTGCGCTGGCCCTTCGGCTTGTGTCGAGTCCGCGCCGCCTCATGCGGGGCATGCAAGAGCCGAAAGCGCAATGCGCCGGCGACCGGCGCCGCTTCAACCAGTTCCACAGTGATCGGATCGCCAAGCCGATATGTT
>Ga0210390_10004110_pt1 | contig 12354 bp, 10 predicted proteins | sample IncBWH11OmetaG_FD_161050 | JGI IMG/M metagenome (GOLD analysis project Ga0210390, IMG submission 161050) | Forest soil microbial communities from Barre Woods Harvard Forest LTER site, Petersham, Massachusetts, United States - Inc-BW-H-11-O ...
CGGTCGATGTCCGGTGGAGTCGTAGCGAGTGCTTCGGCGATTACTTTGCTAATCTTCCCCAGAGATTTTTCGAACTCGGGATACTTGGCTGCGTCTTTTTGCGAAAAGGCCGCGATCGACTGCGCGGATTTGTTTTCGTCCTGGTACAGCGAAAGAGCGCGACCGTCGGGTGAGAGCGCGGTGACACAAGTATCCGGCGTGATCAGCCTCAAGCCGTGTTTTTCCAGTTGCATCTCGCGGACGACGTCTGGACGAATGGGTCCGGCGGTGTGTGCCAGCGTGGAGCAACGGAAGCCGGGATGAAATTCATCGGTGATCGCGGCGCCGCCGACCTGGGATCGACGCTCGAGTACTAGAGGCTTGAATCCTGCTTTAGCCAGGTAGAACGCAGTGACCAGGCCGTTGTGGCCGCCGCCGATGATAACGATGTCGCGTCCGCCGGTTGTGGTCTCGGGCATGTCAGGCCGCTCCCTTGATATCTTTCAGAATTTCGAGAGCCGCAAGGCGCCCAGGAGCGCCCATGATGCCACCGCCGGGATGCGTCGCCGAACCGCACATGTAGAGATTCTGGATGGGCGTGCGAAAGCGCGCATATCCTGGCGCCGGACGCAGGAAGAAGAGCTGTTCGAGCGACAGTTCGCCCTGGAAGATATTGCCTTCGCTCAAGCCCCACTCACGTTCGAGATCGAGCGGAGTGATGACTTGTTTGTGAAGGATGATGTCTTTGATGTTGGGCGCGTACTCGGCGATGGTGTTGACCACCGTGTCGCCGAAGGCTTCTTTCTGATCGTCCCAGTTCAAACCGGGGCGTAATTTGTAGGGCGCGTACTGCACGAAGCAGGAGAGCACGTGCTTGCCCGGGGGCGCGACCGACGGGTCGGTGAGCGACGGGATCACCATATCGATGTATGGTCGGCGCGAGAAGTTGCCGTACTTGGCGTCGTCGTAGGCGCGTTCCATGTATTCGACGCTTGGAGAAATTGAGATTGCTCCGCGCAAGTGCGCGCCGGGTCCGGGCATGGCTTTGAAATTCGGCAGCGCGTCGAGCGCCATGTTCACCTTGCCCGAAGATCCACGATATTTGAAGCGGTTGATGTCTTCGAGGAAGTCGGCGGGCAAGTGTTCGGCTTCTATGAACTTGTTGAAGGTGAGGCGGGGATCGACGCTTGAAGAAATTGTTTCGGCGTAAATTTCGTCGCCGTTGGCGAGGACAACGCCTTTCGCTTTGCCATCTTTGACGATGATTTTCGCGATGGCGGCCTGGGTGCGAATCTCGACGCCGGCTTCGCGCGCTGCGTCGCCGATAGCGTTGGAAATAGCTCCGGTGCCGCCGCGGGCGAAGCCCCAGGCGCGGAAAGCTCCATCGATTTCTCCCATGTAGTGGTGCAGTAGAACGTAGGCGGTGCCGGGCGAGCGCACGCCGAGGAACGTGCCGATGATGCCGGAGGCTGACATCGTGGCTTTGAGGACGTCGGTCTCGAACCATTGATCCAGAAAATCGATAGCGCTCATGGTCATGAGCTGGACTTGGTTGTATTTGTCGTAGCTTGACATTCCCTGGAAGCGGCGTCCGATGAAGAGCAGCTTCATCAATTCGCGCGGGTTGAGAGTATTGGGATCGGGCGGCACCATGCTGAGAATCGGCTTCACGAAGCGGCACATGGCTTGCATGGCCTTGCCGAATTCGTCGTAGGCTTCGGCGTCGACGCGGGAGTGGCGGGCAATCTCGCGGTGAGTCTTGCCGTGATCGTTCACGCGCCACAGGTAATCTCCGCTGGGCATGGGCGTGAATGTGCCGTCGAGCGGGAGAATTTCGAGGCCATGGCGCGGGAGGTCGAGGTCGCGAATGATCTCCGGCCGCAGTAGTGAGACAACATAAGAGCAGACGGAAAACTTGAAGCCGGGAAAGACTTCTTCGGTGCAGGCAGCGCCACCTAAGATATGGCGGCGTTCGAGCACCAGAACTTTTTTTCCGGCGCGTGCAAGGTAGGCGGCATTGACGAGGCCGTTGTGGCCGCCGCCGATCACAATTACATCATACGAATTGGCCATAAGCTCTTAGCCTTTGGGTTTCAGCTTGCTGGTTGAGAACGGGGACGAGGAATATTAGCGCAGTTTCGGGGTGCGCGTATTAGAGGCCGCTGGGAAGGACACTCCAACTGCGGAGTGTATTCGACGATGTTGGCATGATTAAGCGCATGGCTGGAGTCGAATCGTCATTCTATCCGGAATGTGTAGTTTTGTCTCCCAGATTGGTCGCCCCAGAGATTCGCGGCGCGGGAGATCCCTCGCCCGCTGAAGAACGCAGGCTTCGGGATGACGCCTTTGATGAGAGGTCTGAAGTATAATCCGGCTTCGACCTATTTCTTTTCGAGGCCACTCCTTTGCCCATTGGAACTGCGTTTCACGAGAGAACTTTTCCACTTTGCCATAGCTTGAATTATCGCGAGTGGTCGGGCTATTACACGGTGAGCGTGTATGAGGTGCATCACGAGCATGAGTACAACGCCATCCGCAATGCGGCGGCGCTGATCGATATCTCGCCGCTCTACAAATATTTGATAACCGGGAAAGACGCCACGCGGCTGGTGAACCGAGTGATCACGCGCGACATTAACAAGGTGAAAGTGGGGCAGGTGATTTATTGCTGCTGGTGCGATGAAGAGGGCAAGGTCATCGACGATGGAACGATTTCTCGCCTCGAGGAAAATGTTTATCGCTGGACGGCGGCCGATCCCAGCCTGCGCTGGTTCAGGCAGAACGGTTTGAATATGAATGTGCAAGTCGAAGATATCTCCGAGAAGGTGGCGGCGCTGGCTTTGCAAGGGCCTACTTCGGCTAAGCTTTTGAAGACGGTTGCTGATGCCGACATTGCGAATTTGAAATATTTTCGTGTGACTCGCGGCAAGATTGCGGGCGTGCCGGTGGACATTTCGCGTACTGGATATACGGGCGATCTGGGATACGAGATTTGGGTGCCCCTGAAACAAGCCAACGATGCCGTGAAGGTTTGGGATGCGCTGGCGGAAAAGGGGAAGCAGTTTGATCTGCACGCGGCGGGCATGCTGGCGCTGGACGTGGCACGCGTGGAAGCAGGGTTGCTGCTGATTGAGGTCGATTACTCGAGTTCGAAGAAGGCGCTGATTCCGTCGCAAAAATATTCGCCGTACGAACTGGGCTTCGGCAAAATGGTGCATCTGGAAAAAGAAAATTTCATTGGCAGGCGGGCGCTGGAGTTGGATGCGAAGAATGATGTGCCTCGGCAACTGGTCGGCGTCGAGGTGGATTGGACTAATGTCGAGGCGCTGTATGAGCGTTATGGGCTGACTCCGGCTGCGCCGAGCCAGGCTTCGCGCGTGGCTGTGCCTTTGTACTCTGGAGACAAGCAAGTTGGCAAGGCCACGACCACGAGTTGGTCTCCGATTCTTAAGAAAATGATTGCACTGGCTAGCGTCGAGACTGAGCACTCGAAACTGGGGACGCAGTTGCAGATGGAGATCACGATCGAGGCGATCCGGCTGAAGACGAATGTGAAGGTGACTGCGCTGCCGTTCTTTAATCCGGCGAGGAAGACGGCGACGCCGGTGTAAAATGCGGTGGATGCTTTTTTGCTTATGCCTACCCGCGTCGAGCGACGAACGGTTGATCTTTCGGGTTATCCCGACCTGGTTGTCGTCTACCTCGGCATGCGCGTAAATCGCATTGCCGGAATCAAGACGCTGCTTGGATTCGGACCGAAGATCTCTTCCTCGGCTGCCGCTCATCCCGACGGATTGCTCTTCCACGAAAATTTTGTCTTTTCCCTTTTCCCGATGCATGTCGGCATACGCCAATACTGGCGCGATCAGGAGTCGTTGATGAGTTGGACGCGCTCGGATCCGCACCGGGAATGGTGGCAGAAGTTTTTGAAGGATTCTGGTGGAGTCGGTTTCTGGCACGAAACTTACCTGCTCCGCGGCGGCATGGAAGCTATTTATGACGATATCGTTCCAAAAATCGGATTTATGAATTTCGCACCCGTGATGCCCGCGCGTGGCCCGATGTTCGGAGCAGCTTCGCGTGCCGGAATGAAGTCTGCGGGACCGCCAGTACTGTCTGAAAAGGATCTGTACGAACATCCGGAAGGCAGACGAGCGAGCTGAAGATCGGTCAGGCTATCTTTTCACGGGCCGTTCTGCGCTTTCCGGCCACGTAAATCCAAACGCCGAGCAGTAGCAGCGCAACTGTTCCTCCCACAATTTTTAGCAGCGCGAGCGGTTTGTTGGGCTCGTCGGGCTGAGGAATCACAGAGAGAACAATTGTCACGGCAGTTGTGACCAACCCGAGCAGCGCCACCAGCTTGGCGACCGTGCTTCCTCCGGGCACGCGGATTACATCCGGGCCGGCGGGTTCGCGCTGCAGTTTTATCATGGCGGCGAACAGGTAAAGGTAGGGAATGAAATAAGTGATTACGCCCAGGCTGACCAGCACATCGTAGGCGCCTCTGACGCTGGTTCCGGCCTGCCCTAGAAAAATGAAGAGTCCGCCGAGAACGAACTGGGTCAGCAATGCCACCCAGGGAGTTTTCCAGCGCGGGTGAAGAGCGCCGAAGGCGGGCGGAAGAAAATGGTCGATGCCGGCCACGAAGGGCAGGCGAGCGACGGCGGCAAGGTAAGCACCGGCGGAGCCGATGTTACTGAGAGCAATTAAAAATGCAGCGACCGGCAGCACTCCGGGAAAGCCCATGCGCGATGCGGTTTTCGAGATGGCCTGAACCAGTCCCTGGAGGCTGCTGACTTCGCTTGAGGGCAATGCGAGTAGAACGGCTGCCGTTCCAAGAATGTAGCAAAGGGCCACGGTCATGCCGCCGAAGAGTAAAGCGAACGGAATCGAGCGGCGCGGATTCTTGATCTCCTCTGCCATGAGGGACGCGGTCTCGCACCCGCCAAAGGCAAAGGTCAGCACCGACCAAAATATTATGTCGTTGAGATGCGTGCTAGGCGTCATCGAATGGACGGTGAACGACGTGGCCGAGCCGTAGCGATGCCAGGCAATCAACCCCATCACGATGACGATCCCCACTGGAATCCACATGGCAAGTGCGCCGACGTTGTGCAGCCACTTGCCGACGTCGAGTCCGACGATGTTCATGAGTGTAGCTGCGCCCAGCGTAAGCAGAGAGAAGACGATGTAAAACGTGGCATTGTTCGAAAGATGCTCCCATGCGTTCTGGCGCATGAAGAGAATGTTGCTGGCAGCAAAATAGAGGACGGCAGGGAAGTACGGGAGGTTGCTGGTCCAGTAAGTCCAAGCGGAGATGAAGCCGGAGAAGTCTCCGAACGCGCGTTTGTTCCACACGTAGAGGCCGCCTTCGGCCGGATAGCGGGAAGAAAGCTCGAGAACGGAAAGTGCGAGAGGCGTATAGAAGCAGAGCCAGGCGCCGATCCAGATGACGATGGAACTGGGGCCAGCGGCGGCGGCGGTCGCGATCCAGCGCAAACTGACGCCGGTGACAACATAGAACAAAACGAGATCGCGGAAACCAAGAACACGCTTGGGGCGGTTGGGATCTTCGGCCTCGGCGATGGATACGCCGGAGGAGACGAATGAGATTCGCCCTACTGGGTCGACGTCCGCGTTTTTTTCAGGCAATCAGTTGTCCCGGGTCCCGGTTGCGATCAAAGGCATGTATTGTTTCGCGACAGGCATTTTCGCACTTCAGTAAAGAGAGTCAGGAATAACACTGACGAGGGCTTGGGGCAAGATGAAAGTTTTCTTCTGGGGCCGTTTGGTGGAGTCCTCTGCTCAATTCTTCAGCTTTACCGGGAAAAAATAGAGGCGCTCCGGCGGCTTACTTTTCTATCGACGATTGGGCCAGACCGATGTGCGGTTCCACGAGGCAAAATAGCTTGTCCTTCAGATGCGGTCCGCTGGCCAGCAGACCTGATAGCAGCGGATCGCGGCGATTGGCGATGAGGTTGGTTTTCTCCAGCGTACTAACGAAGCCGCCTGCGCTCTGCACCAGGGCCGCGCCGGCTACCACGTCCCATTCGTTCTTCGGTGTCAGAGTGAAGGTAACGTCCGCCAAACCGGCGGAAACCAGCGCGAGTTTGTAAGCGACAGAACCCATCGGGCGAATTTTGAAACCGGAATTCTCGAACGCCTTCCACTCTCCGCGCTTCACTTCGCTGCGGCTGGCGAGAACCAGAGCGCCGTCGAGCGTGTTGCGCTGGCTCGATTGCGCGGGTTTGCCGTTGTAAGTAACTCCCGATTCGACCGACCCGAGGAAAGTCTCGTTCGTGGCAGGATTGCAAATTCCTCCGGCAACGGGACGTCCGTTCTCGACATATCCGATGGAGACGCAAAACTCGGGAATGCCCTGCACAAACTCGCGCGTGCCATCGAGGGGATCAACCACCCAGACGCGCGAGCACTGCAGCCGGATGGGATCGTCTACGCTTTCTTCCGAGAGCCAGCCTTCTCCGCTGCGCAGCAGTTCTTTGCGCAGAACAGCGTCCAGGGCGCGATCTGCCTCGGTGACCGGATCATGCCCGACTTTGTAGTCCGCTTCGATCGCTCCCGGCGTGAAGCGCGCAAAAATCTTGCGGGAAGCTTCGAGTGCGGAATGAATGCGTTCCAATATCTGTGAGTATGAATTTGAGTGCATAGCCTGATTAAGCCATCAACATGCGCGCGCCCGTCGCTAACAACACTGCGCAAAGGATGCGGCGCAGCCACGGAACCGGGACCCGCGTGCTCAAGTAAGAACCGAGCAGTCCTCCCGGAATCGAGCCGATCACCAGCGCTTCCACCAAACGGAGGTCAATATTGTGCAGCCGAAAATGGAGAAGGCTGGTTACTCCGGTGAGCAGTAAGGCATGCACGATGTCGGTGCCGACCATCACTTTTGGCTGAAAACTGTAGAACAGCAGAAGCATCATCATGACGATGCTGCCGGAGCCGACGGAAGTGATGCCCACCAAAAAACCGGCTACCAGGCCGATGAGCGACATCCAGACGAATGACTTCATCGTGGGCGGCTGCGCCGCGGCCCGGTCTTCAATTTTCTTCTGGAAGAACAAGAAGGTCGGAATGCAAATCAGCAGAACTCCTACAGCAAAGGTAATGAAGTGGTTCACTCCATTACCATAAGTGCTTCGCAGATGCGCCAGAAAGCTTACGCCCAGATAAGAACCTGGAGCGCTGCCGATAATAAGAGCCACGACTACTTTGCGCCGCACTGTGCCTTTGCGCAGATGGACAATGCTGGCGCCGATCTTGGTGACAAAGTTGAAGAGAGCGTCGGAGCCCACGGCTAGCATGGGCGGGACACCCAAACCGAAAATGAGGATGGGGAGCAGCAGAACGCCGCCTCCGACTCCCGTCATTCCGATGAGGGCCCCGACTCCAAAACCCACCAAGCTCTTGATCAGCAGATCCATGTGTATAGATCCATCAGATTACGGAGCGAACTAAATCGATTCCGCATCGGCTCCGATAAAGCCTTCCCTTTCGAGATGCAGGATGATCTCCTGTGCTGCTTCCTCCGCCGACAAGTCTCCGGTGTTAATGGTGACTTCCGCGTCGGCCGGAACTTCGTAGGGATCGGAGATGCCGGTGAACTCTTTGAGAATCCCCGCGCGCGCTTTGGCGTACAGGCCCTTGCGATCGCGTTGTTCGCAGACCTCTACCGAGGTCGCGATGTGTACGAGAATGAACCCTCCGTAGGGCTCAATTAATTGCCGGACGTGCTTGCGGGTAGCGTCATAAGGCGCGATGGGCGCGCAAATGGCGATACCTCCGTTCTTGGTGATTTCCGAGGCGACGTAGCCGATGCGGCGGATGTTGATGTCGCGGTGCTCCTTGGAGAAACCCAGTTCGGAAGACAGATTCTTGCGCACCAGGTCGCCATCCAGCAGCGTGACCGGACGCCCGCCGGTTTCGAGGAACTTCGTCAGCAACACGTTGGCGATCGTCGACTTGCCCGAGCCGGAAAGTCCAGTGAAGAAGATGGTTACGCCTTGCTTGTGGCGAGGTGGGAAACTGCGGCGCAATTCCGAGACAACTTCGGGATAGGTAAACCAGGCGGGAATTTCGCGGCCTTCGTTCAGACGCTGGCGAAGTTCAGTTCCGGAAATATTCAGCACACGGTCTCCGTTTTTAACCTCGTCATCGGGAACGTATTTGTCTTGATCCTCAAGGTAGACCATCATGTTGAAAGGCACCATGGTCACGCCGATGTCGGCTTCGTGTTTCTTGAAGACTTCCTGGGCTTCATAAGGACCGTAGAAGGGCTTCCCGTCGGTGTCCTTGCCCGGGCCGGCATGATCTCGGCCCACAATGAAATGAGTGCAGCCGTGATTCTTGCGGATGAGCGCGTGCCATATGGCCTCGCGTGGTCCGCCCATGCGCATGGCGAGCGGCAGCAAAGAAAGTTTGGCAGTGGATTGTGGGAATTTGGAGAGCAGAAGCTGATAACAGCGCACCCGTGTGTAGTAATCCACATCGCCCGGCTTGGTCATGCCCACGACGGGATGAATCAGCAGGCTGGCCTCGACTTGCTTGGCGGCGCGGAACGCGAGCTCGACGTGGGCGCGGTGCATGGGATTGCGCGTCTGGAAGGCGACCACTCGACGCCAGCCTACGCGAGCAAACTCAGCCCGCACCTCGGCCGGAGTCAATCGCGAGTTACGGAAATCGTAGTGTGACGGGATCTGCATCCCTTCTAAAGTTCCTCCCACGTACCAGGGGTTCGCCTTGTTCATTGCGTAATCAGCGCCGGGATGGGCCGCGCTGGTGCTGGCGAAAACCGCCTGCGCTTCGGCTTTACGATCGGGCTGCCAGATCTCTTCCACGTTCAACACGGCCAGCATCACGCCTTCGGGATCGCGCAGCGCAACTTTGCTCGTTCCGGGAGTCAACTTCTTGGCAAATTCCTCGGTAACGTCCAGGGTGATCGGCATGGGCCACAGGGTTCCGTTGGCCAAACGCATGTTGTGGCAGACGCCTTCGTAATCGGCGCGGGTCATGAAGCCACGCAGCGGAGAAAATCCTCCTGTCAGCAGCAACTCGAGATCACAAAGCTGGCGGCCGGTCAGATCCCACGACGGCCACTCTTTCGAATGGGATTTCAACTCGGCGATTCTGTTGGGCTGGGCGATGAGGTCGATAAGTTGTCCGCCGTGCGGCGGGATGAGATGGCTGGTCGAAGCGGTCAAGTCCTAAGCCTCCTGAAATGCTTAAATTGTCTTGTCTACTACGTTTATTGTATTTGCCTGGATTGCTTCCCAGACTTCAGCGGAGCCACGCGCAACTTGCGGATCCTTAACGGGAGAGGAAAGCCCCGACAGATTAGTTACAGAATAACACTCTTGCGGCTACGGGAATCTTGATTTGTCCTGCATGAATAACTAAACAGTGCAGCAATTCTCCGACCTTCGGGGCTCCGATCTATCGTTGTAAATAAATGAAAAGAAGAGCTTTTCGGGGATGCTTGGCGAACCAGATCTCCCCCCAGCCCGGAGTGTGAAAAGAATTGCGACAATGGCAAACGCAAATTCCGTTCCACGCAAACAAGATGCTTGGGGGCCAGTGTGCCTAAAAGTTGAATCCGCTACCGGTTCATATTGCGCGGATCTGAGGACCAGTCATTGAGCCTCCAATCCCGGCCTTGCACGCAGAGAGCGCCGACGTAGCCAGGTCCGGCCGGCACTTCCCGCAGAAGCCAACTTGCTGCTTGTGATCCGTCGGGCCGAGTCGCCAGCAGCGCGTTGGTTTCCCCGGGCACAAGAGACACGTCAAATTGGCTGAGAGGAAGCGATAAGCCGTCTCCAGTTGCCTTGATATACGCCTCTTTCCGCGTCCAGCAGCGGAAGAATGCATCAACCTTTTCCTCTGCGCCTAGATCGGCAAGCTGATTCTGTTCGTTCTGGGAAAAGTATCGCCGGGCGATTGCGTCCGGTTCGAAATCGTGGCGAACCTGTTCCACATCCACTCCAATCTCGCGCTGGCGCGTGAAAGCCAACAACGCAATTCCACCGGAATGCGTGACGTTGAACCTAAGATCTCCGTCTCCATGCTCCGGTCCCAGAGAAGGTTTTTCTTTCTTCGAATAAGAAAAGCGTAAGCTGACCGCGTCGATCTCCAGGTAGCTGGCCAGAATTGTCCTCAAAACGGCACGAGCGGCGACAAAGCGCTGACGGTCACGCGCAAAATGAAAGCGCGAAGCGCGGGCTGCTTCGTCGGCGGAGAGCACTCTCTGCCAACGGGATTCGTCGGCCCCCAGAGCCTCCAGGTCGATTCGCCAGAGTTGCACTTCGTCTTCGGGGAGAACGAGAGGAGACTCGATCTGGAAGCCGGAGTCGGTGATGTTCATGATTTGGCTCATCAGGTCTGGCTCATGATGGCCGGGCGGCAAGCCTCACTCATCTTTGCCCAGCGGAGCGCGAGCCGAAAGCGGGCCCGCATCGGAGGAGAGTGCTTCCTGGCGCGCCACTGCGGGTTCGGTGACGCAGTACTTCAGCAGGCACCACAGAGCGCGCACCCCATCCTTCCACTGGATTTTCTTGCCCTCTTCATACGTGCGACCCCAGTAGCTGATGCCGACTTCATAGATCCGCAGCTTCCGCTTGGCGATCTTCACCGTGATCTCAGGCTCGAATCCGAAACGTTTTTCTTCCAGGGGGATCGATTGGATGACCTCGCGCCGGAAAGCCTTGTAACAGGTTTCCATGTCACTGAGGTTGATGTTGGTGAGTGCGTTCGAGAGCAAAGTAAGAATCCAGTTGCCCACCGAATGCCAGAAGTAAAGCACGCGATGTGGGCGAGCGGAAAGAAAGCGCGAGCCGTAGACCACGTCGGCGCGCCCTTGGATCAGCGGTTCCAGCATCACCGTGTACTCGGCCGGGTCGTACTCGAGATCGGCATCCTGGATGATGACGAAGTCTCCCGTGGCTTCCTTGATACCCCGCTGCAGCGCCGCACCTTTCCCCAGGTTCCTCGGCTGAAGCACGGTTCGAATCTGCGGATACTCCGCCTGCAATTGCGCCAGCATCTCGCGTGACCCGTCGGTCGATCCGTCGTCGACGCAAATCAATTCGATGCCCAGAGGGACGGCTAGCACTCTCGCGACCACCTGGCGCAGCGTGGCGCGTTCGTTGTACACCGGCATGACGACAGAAAGTTTCATTCGTTTGAACCGTTTGTGTCGCAGTCGTTCGTCACAAGTGTAGTGAGGTAGTGTAATTCAATTGCAAGATCGAAATCCTGCTTGCCGATGGAGCCGCGCCATCGGCGCCTTCCAAGTGCAAATCCTTCCTGTTCGCATCTCAGTTTTTGGGCTCCGCTTAAAACATGCCCGGCCCGACCGGCCAAGCCAGCATTGTGGCGTACAACAATCTTTACTCCGGTTGCGGCGGCACGGTCCCCTCGGTCTACCGGGCCCACTATATCGGCGCCGGCAGCGCGATCCAGAGTTCTCCTGTCTTCTCGCTTGACGGAGCGCAGCTTGCTTTTGTGCAGGCAGATGCGGAGGAGGCGGCCGTGATCCTGCTGAAATGGGGCGCTTCAACTACTGAGACTGTTCAAAAGCCAATGTGGGTCGGCTTTACCGGGCCGTACACCTATGGACAATGGCGGGTTCTTGCGGCTGCGCTGTGCAGGCGTCACAGTCTGCATTGCAGTAGGGCCTGTGGATTCTGCGTTGAGTTCCTAGGCAATGCGTTGAAGATGTTCGCAGAGGATCGCTACGATCCTCCCGGCAGCTTTCCCATCCCAAAGCGGCGGACGCTCGAACTGGCACGCGGGTTCTTGCAGGATGGATCGAGCCGCCGCGAGAATACGCTCTGGATTCACTCCCACTACCTGATTCGATCCATGCTCAACCGTCGCCGGCCGCTCAGTATTCTCGCGCAACGTAAGGCAAGGCACGCCGAGGACGGTGGTTTCTTCCTGCACTCCGCCGGAGTCGGTCAGCACAATGCGCGCCCCGTCATTGATCGAAAGGAAGTCGATGTATCCGAGCGGATCGAGCGGCACGATTCCAGCATTGTTTCGCCCCGTTGAGTTGGCTAGATACCGCAGCAATCCAAAGTTCTCGATATTCTTCCGAGTCCGCGGATGCATGGGAAAGAAGACAGGCAGCTCGGCAGCGAGCGCGCTTACTGCGCTCAGAATCCCTTGCAGCGTCTCGGCGTCGTCAACGTTGGAGGGCCGATGCAGCGTGAGCACTCCGTAGGCTCGGCAGCCCGCTCCGTCTTGCCGCATGCCAAGCCGGTCGAGAATCGGCGACTTTGCCGCCATCTCGCGGTGCCGCAGCAGGCTGTCGATCATGACATTGCCGACGAGGAAAATCTTCTCAGCGGCCACACCTTCGCG